>ENA-UOUL01000556-UOUL01000556.1-bioreactor-metagenome-genome-assembly--contig:-NODE-556-length-62319-cov-10.835674_pt1 | contig 62319 bp, 42 predicted proteins | sample MGYA00249838_ERZ747220 | MGnify/ENA primary metagenome ERZ747220 (study PRJEB28778, sample SAMN05720191) | bioreactor metagenome | isolation source: Anaerobic biogas reactor | place: USA:Washington... | reverse complement strand
GGAGCCCGGTGCGGTAATGCCGCTCGCCGGGATCTGTGCGGGGGGTGGCCCGCAAGGGCCATCCCTACCGCGAATGGGGTAGCCCGCCGGCAGTGCGCTGGGGGTGCGCGCCACCGGCGGGCGATGGGCTCTACCTTGTTCGGGTAGATGGAGGAATGCGCGGACTCAGTACGAATACGCCGGTTCCCGCTTCATCAGCAGGGCGGCAAGAAGGTAGACAAACACCACCGGGAAAAACCCGGTCAGGACGAACGTGCCGAGCACGATCGCCCGCAGCCAGAACAGCGACAGGTCGAAGTATTCGGCAAGGCCGCGGCACACGCCAAACAGAAAGCCGTGGCGCGACCGGTACAGGCCGGGCCGCCAGGTGCTGCATTCATACGCCATCGTCGTTTCCTCTCTCAACGCGGGTTGTGCGGCGCCGGGGCCGCGCTCAGCCGGCGGATGCCTTGAGGGCTTCCAGTTCCTCCTCGATCTCGGCGTCGGCCCCGAGCCGGGCGAATTCCTCTTCCAGGGAGGGACGCCGCCCGTAATTCACCAAGTCGGCCTCGGCCTCCATGCGCTCGATGCGGTGTTCGAATTCGTTGAAACGCTCCATGGCGCGCGACGTGTCGAGCCGCCGCAACTGGTGCTGGGCGCGGTGGTGCTGCCCCGCGCGCACATGGCGCTGCACAAGCAGGCGCTTCTTCTCGATGACCAGCTTCAGCTTGGCCTCGAGCGCGTCGATGTCCTGCTGATAGTGGGCGAGCATGGCATCGGTCTGCGCCAGCTCCTGCTCGAGCGCGCCGGCGCGCGAAGCATACCGCCGCTTCTCGACCAGGGCTTCGCGGGCCAGATCGTCGCGGTCTTTGCCGACCGCCATCCGCGCCCGGTCGCCCCAGGCTTGCGCGCGCTCGCGCACGCGGCCCAGTTCCAGCTCGGCATCGCGCCGGGCCGCCAGCGTGCCGTTCCGGGCCGCCGTGACGCGGCCCAGCGTCTCTTCAATCTCGCGCGCCATGAGGCGGATCATCTTGTCGGGATTCTCCGCCCGGTCCAGCATGGCGTTGACGTTCGAGTTCACGATGTCGCGTGTGCGTGTGAAGACGCCCATGACAAGCCTCCTTGTGTGTTCCTTACATGCTGCCGCTCTGGACGGCTTCCATCGCCGTAGCGAGCGCCAGAGTCTTTGCGAACCCTGCATGCGCGAGCGCCACCGCGGTGCGCCGGATGCCCCATCGGGCGCGGTCCGGCGTCTGCCGCGGCTGCTCGCCGGTCTGCGGGACCGCGCTCCACGTATGCGCAAGCGCGGCCTCAAGAACCAGCCGCGACAGGTCCTCGAACGCCTCCGGGGCGTCAAAAAAGACCTCGATGCCCGCGAGAAACTGGTCGGGAGCCGCCGTCGGACGGCACCAGGCGACCCGGCCTTTCAACTCGGCCGCCTCGACCGGGTTCGCCACGCTGAATACCCGCACCAGCACCTTCCGCCCGGGCGCAAGGTACCGGCCCAGGCGCATCGACAGGCCGCGGTGACTCACCTCACGGCAGCACCCCGTGCCCGACGCACCCGCGCCATGGAAGTATTCAACTCTCGTGCTGAACGGCACGCGCAAAAAGCGGCGCTCGTCCGCACTCATCCGGTTACTGACAGTCTCGACCATTGTTCTTCCCCGCATGTCTATTGTGGTTCCTGCTATTGCAAGGGCCTTGCCAACGGGTCTCTTCACACATAACCCTATAGCTTAGGGTGGCTTATGCGCACCGGGCCCAACACGTTCCGCTTGACGGAGTTGGCGAAAAACGCTATTGTTTGGTGAAAATCCGCAAAACAGAGGGGCGCCAGACCATGATGGAACCGGATCGCGACCGGCAGCGCGAGGAGATCGAGGCCGCCATCCCCGAGGTGCAGGAGGCGTTGGGGCAATCCGAGGCATTTCTCGCCTTTCAGGAGCATTTGTCGCGCGCGGCCCGCGTCGATCGGCCCGTGCTCATCCTTGGTGAACGCGGCACCGGCAAGGAACTCGCCGCAACCCGGCTCCATTTCCTGTCAAAACGGTGGCAACAGCCGTTCGTGGCCTTGAACTGCGCCGCGCTGACCCCCTCGCTCATCGAATCCGAGTTGTTCGGCCACGAAGCCGGCGCGTTCACGGGCGCGACCGGCCGCCGGGCCGGACGCTTTGAAATGGCCAACCAGGGCACCCTGTTTCTCGACGAAATCGGCCTCATTCCGCTCGAAACCCAGGAGAAGATCCTGCGCGCCGTTGAATACGGCGTGTTCGAACGGGTCGGCAGTTCCCGCCCCGTCCGCGTGGACGTTCGGATCATCGGCGCGACCAACGCCGACCTGCGCACGTTGGCGAGCGCGGGCCGGTTTCGCCAGGACCTGCTCGACCGCCTGTCGTTTGAAGTGCTCCATTTGCCGCCGCTGCGCGTGCGCCAGGAAGACACCCTGCTGCTCGCGAACCATTTCGCCGCGCGGATGGCCCACGAGCTGGGCTGGGAAGAAGTGCCCGAATTCAGCGACGAGGCGCTCCTGGCGCTCGAAAGCTATGCCTGGCCCGGCAATGTGCGCGAACTCAAAAACGTCGTTGAGCGCAGCGTCTATCGCGCGGGTTCCGCCTACATCGAATCCATCGTGTTCGATCCCTTCGCGGGCGCGTTTGCGCCGCCCGCCGGGCCCCCGCCCGAAGCGTGCAAGACGCCCGCCGCCGGCCCGCCCGCCCCGGCGCCATCCTGGCCTCCGCCGGGCCCTTCGCCCGCCGCGGACGAAGACCGCCCCTACGCCGAGGTGCTCCGCGACGTCGAGGTGCGCCTCTTGCGCCGCGCGCTCCGCCGCTGCCAGTTCAACCAGAAAAAAGCCGCCGAGAGCCTGTCGCTGACCTACCACCAGTTCCGCGGCCTGTACCGCAAATACCAGGACGACCTCCAGGAATAACCGGCGCGGCAATCTGAGGGCCGCTCGTCTACCGCAAGCGGCATTCGCGCAAGGGTCTGTGTATAATACGGCCTCTATGTTCAGAGGGGATGCGTTCATGAAAACCCTGGTATCGGTGGTCGTCCCGTTCTATAACGAAGAAGCCAACGTGCCGTTGCTTGCCGCGAAAATCGGCGGGGTCTTCGCCGGGCTGGCGGACTACGATTACGAGTGCCTGTTCGTCAACGACGGCAGCACGGACGGCACCCGCGCCGCGCTGGATACCCTCGCCCAGGCGAACGCGCGGATCCGGACCGTGCACCTGGTGGCGAACCGGGGCCAGTCGGCCGCGCTGGTGGCGGGGATCCGCCGCGCCCGGGGCGCGTACATCTTCATCCTCGACGGCGATCTCCAGAACGATCCCTGCGACTTTCCCAGAATGCTCGAACTGCTCCAGGAATACGATTGCGTGTGCGGATACCGGGCCCACCGCCAGGATTCGTGGGTGCGGCGGATGTCCAGCCGGATCGCCAACCGCACCCGGGCCCTGTTTGTGCCGACCGGGACCCGCGACGCCGGCTGCGGCAGCAAGGGATTCCGCCGCGCGTGCGCGCCGCATATCGTGGCCTTCAACGGCGCCCACCGCTTTCTCGATTCGGTGCTCGTCAATGCGGGCTTCACCGTAACCGAGTGCCCGGTGACCCACCATCCCCGGCAGCACGGCGTGTCCAAGTACGGCATCCACAACCGGCTCTGGCGGGGCATCTACGACCTTATCGGAGTGCGCTGGCTGTGCAAACGCTACGTGACGTTCGAGGTGGAAGGGGAAGACGGGCATGGCTGATCCCGCCGCGGTCGAACCCTCGCTGCTCTGGTATGTCCTCGGCGTCCCCGCGAGCGTGATCTTCTATGGCCGTTTCTACGTCCAGTGGATCGTCTCGGAGATCCGGCGCAAGAGCGTCATGCCGATCTCGTTCTGGTACATGAGCAGCCTGGGCTCCCTCATGCTGCTGGTGTACGGCGTCGTCACCATGTCGGCCCTGGGAACGCTCAGCCACTGTTTCAACATCGCGGTATACAGCCGCAACCTGATCCATATCTGGCGCGAGAAGGGCAAGCTGTCCGCCGCGGTCAACATCGGAGTGCATGCATTCGTCGCCGTGGTCATCCTGGCCTCCGTGGGCGTGACCGCCTGGACCTGGTGGCACGTCTATGACCGTACCAGCGCCGGTCCGAGCGGCGAACTGCAGAAGACGGCCGTGTGGCTCGGCGTGGGCGTGCTGGGGCAGGCCCTGTTCGCCATGCGGTTTCTCGTGCAATGGGTGGCCACCGAACGGCGCAAGAAAAGCGTGGTGCCCACCTCGTTCTGGTGGCTGAGCCTGGTGGCCTCGGCGCTCATGTGCGCGAGTTTCACGCGCGAGCGCGAATGGGTGTACGCCGTGGGCATCGCCGCGACCCTGTTTATCTACGCCCGCAACCTGTGGCTCATCTACGCGTACGGAAACGAGAGCGCGGAAGCCGGCGACTGACGCAGGCGCTTTCTTCCCACGCGGGTATTTGCTAGGGTACAGGGCGTATGACGCGGCCGGACACGACAACGGTTGCCGGGTCCGGGCGCTGGTGAAAGGCAATACGCATGAAATTCGTCACACTGATGGGGAGTCCGCGCAAAGAAGGCAACACCGCCACCGTGCTGGCCTGGGCGGAAGAAGAACTGAGGGCGCAGGGGCACGAGGTCGACCGCATCGACGTCATCGACTGCACGATCGGGTATTGCGACGGGTGCTTCCGGTGCCAGGACGCCGACGGCGGGCCCGGGTGCCCGCTCGAGGACGATGCCAACGTCATTTTCAGGCGCATCGTCGAGGCCGACGGGTTCATCCTCGCCTCCCCGCTGTATTGCTGGGGGTTTTCCGCGCCGCTCAAGGCGCTGCTTGACCGGAGCGTGTGCCTGGTCAAACGTCCGGCCAGCGGCGACCCGGTATACCTGCTCGGGGGCAAGCGCGCGGGACTCCTGGTGACGGCCGGCGGACCGGACGAGGGCAACGCCGACCTGATCACGGAAGTGTTCAACCGGTTCACGGAATATCTGGGATGCGAACGCGCGGGCCGGCTGGTGGTGCCCTACTGCCGTCTGCAGATGGAGCTGGGGCCGAACGTGGAGGTGCAGGCGCGCGACTTCGCGCAAGATATGGTGGAATAGGGGGGCCGTATGCGAAACAGAGAGCACGCGTTGCGAGTGGCGGGGATGGTCATGGCGGGGCTTGCGCTGCTGCTGACATGCGGCGGGGCAATCGCCGGCGAGGCGCCCGCGGCGGAGAAGCCGAAAATCGAGGCCGCCGTGCCGGTGCGCGCGATCACGTCGGGGCCCGAAGCCCACTGGTTCGCATACTACGACAAGCTGCAGTTCGACGTCGCCAACCGCTACGTGCTCGGCAACCAGGTGACGTTCGAAGACCGCGCCCCCCAGGCCGGCGACGTCATCCAGCTGGGCATGGTCGATATCGAGGACAACGACACCTGGATCCCGTTCGCGGAAACCTCGGCCTGGTGCTGGCAGCAGGGATGCATGCTCCAGTGGATTCCCGGGTCCGACGCCGAGGTCATCTACAACGTCCGCACGGAAGACGGCTATGCCTCGGTGATTCAAAACGTGTTCACGGGCGAGAAGCGCACCCTTCCCTCGCCCGTGTATGCCGTGAGCGGCGACGGAAAGCAGGCGGTCAGCCTCAATTTCGCGCGTGTCGCCCGGACGCGCCCCGGCTACGGCTACAACGGCTTTCCCGACCGCAATGAAGAGGTTCTCCACCCCGGGGACGATGGCATTTACCGGGTCGATCTCACGACGGGCGAGTCGAAACTCATTATCTCGCTGGCGGATATCGTGGCAATCGCGCCCGATGACACGATGGAGCAGGGCAAGCACTGGTTCAACCACCTGCTGTTCAACCAGGACGGCTCGCGGTTCATCTTTCTCCACCGCTGGCACAAAGGTCAGGGGCCGGGCCGGTATACGCGCGGGTTCACGGCACGGCCCGACGGCAGCGACATCTTCTGTTTCGGCGAACATGGCATGGTCTCGCATTTTATCTGGCGCGACCCGAAACACATTCTCGCATGGTCGACCGAACCCGACGGCAATTTCTTCCACCTCTACGAAGACCAGACCGAACATGTCGAGGCCATCGGCGCCGGTGTGTTGAAGGTCGATGGGCATTGCACCTATTCACCCGATGCCCAATGGATCATCACCGACACCTACCCGGACCGCGACCGGATGCAGAATCTCATGCTGTACCGCCCGAAGGACGGCAAGCTGGTGAATCTGGGCCGGTTCTACCAGGAACAGCCCTCGGACAACGAATGGCGGTGCGACCTGCATCCGCGGTGGAGCCGCGACGGCCGCTACGTGTGCATTGACTCGAAGCATTCCGGCCGGCGCCAGATGTATCTGCTCGATGTGAGCGGGATCATCCTGGCGGCGGACTAGGCCGCCCCGGCACTTGGCTTTTGTCCCGGGGCTTGGCTATGCTGGGGCCGCGCCGTCCGGGGCAAGCCGGGGCGAATCGGGACCATTGCGGACCGTCGAGGACCACCAGGTGTACCGAACCATCTCAAAACGCGTCGGAAACGCCGTGCGGCTGGCCGAAGTCGTGCAGGTGCTGGTGCGCTACGGGTTTTCGGACGTGGTCCACCGCCTCGGCCTGCACGAAGGGCTGCCCGCGAAAGTCCTGCGGGGCTTCCGGCTCATCGAGGCGCCCTCCGGCGAACCGGAAACCCAGGGCCGGCGTCTGCGGGCCGCGCTCACCGAACTGGGCCCGACCGCCGTGAAATTCGGCCAGATCCTCAGCACCCGCCCCGACCTCGTCGGCGGGGAAATGGCCAAAGACCTCGGCCTGCTTCAGGACCGCGTCCGCGCTATCGAGTTCGAAAAGCTCAAACCGGTCATCGAGGAGGAGCTCGGCGCGCCGCTCGCGGATCTCTTCTTCGAGTTCAACGAGGAGGCTGTCGCGTCGGCATCGCTGAGCCAGGTGTACCGGGCCACTACCCGCACCGGCAAGCGCGTGGCGGTCAAGGTGCAGCGCCCGGGAGTCCGCCGGATCATCGAGGCGGACTTGCTGCTGATGCGCAGCATCGCCGAGTGGATCGTCGAACGCGTGCCGGATGTCACGTGGATGAACCCCGTCGGCACCGTGGACGAGTTCGCCCGCTCCGTCAAACGCGAACTGGATTTTGCCATCGAAGCGCGCATCATCGAACAGTTCCGCAAAAACTACGACGGCGACCCCCGCGTCTTTGTACCGCGCGTCTATACCGAGCTGTCGTCCGAACGCGTGCTCGCCATGGACTGGGTGGAGGGCGTCCGGGTCGACGACATCGCGCAGTACGGCCGCTATCGCTCCAATCCGCAGACCGTGGCCGTCACCGGGGCGGACACGCTGTGCAAACAGGTGTTTGAACACCGGTTTTTCCACGCGGATCCCCATCCCGGCAACATCCTGCTCATCGGGGAAAACCGCATCGCGTTTCTCGATTACGGCATGGTCGGCAGCCTCGAAGAAACCGACACCGCCACCATCGCCGACGTGTTGCGCGCCATTTTCCGGCAGGACGCGGAATCGGCCGTGCAGGCCATGCTCCAGTTCACCACCTCGGGAGAAACCGACGAGTACAGCGCGCTCGTGCACGAAGTGGCCGACTACATCGCGTTTGATGCGCAGGCGATCATCTCCACGGGCGAGGTCGGCAAGGCCATCGACCGGCTCACGGCCATCATGCGGAAGTACCGGCTTCAACTCGCCCCGCGCGTGTCGCTGCTGATGAAAGCGCTGGCCACCGTGGAGTCCACCGGCCGCGCGCTCGATCCGGAAATCGACATGGTGCCGATCATTCAGCCCTACGTCGAACGCATCGTGGCGCAGCGCTTTTCCCCCGGACAACTCGCCCGCGAAGCCCGCCAGAACATGGCGCTTCTGGTCCGGATGGGGCGCCAGGTGCCCGGCGACGTGGGCCATCTCATGCGAATGCTGCGCGCCGGCAAACTCAAGATCCAGCTCAATCACGAAGGCATCAACCATCTCGCGGCAGCCATCGACCGGGCCAGCAACCGCGTCACCGTGGGCCTGATCACCGGCGCGATCATCGTGGGGTCGAGTCTCCTCCTCGCCGCCGACATCGGCGCGCGCACCCTCGGCCTCAGCGGATTCATCTTCGCGGGTTTGCTCGGTCTCTCGCTGGTATTCTCGATTCTGCGTTCGCGGGACATCTGAAAGGACGCGCCCGCCCATGACCAACATGCTCACCTTCCGGTCGCACGCGAAAATCAACCTCTATCTCGATGTGCTTGACCGGCGCCCGGACGGGTTCCACAACATCGAAACCATCTTCCAGACCGTGTCTCTGGCCGATGAGCTGACAGTTGCCGAAGCCCCGTCCGGCGTCGTGCTGACGTGTTCCCGCCCGGATCTCGACTGCGGCCCCGGCAACCTCGTCTGCCGGGCGGCGGCGCTCCTGCTGGCCAGGACCGGGTGCGTCCGCGGCGCTCGCATCCATCTCGAAAAGCATATCCCGGTGGCGGCGGGCCTGGCGGGCGGCTCCGGTAACGCCGCCGCGACCCTCGACGCGCTCAATCGGCTCTGGAAACTCGGGCTCACGCCCGCGCAGCTGCAGGCGTTCGGACTCGAGCTGGGGTCCGACGTTCCCTACTGCCTCGTGGGCGGCACGCAGGGCGCGACAGGACGCGGCGAACAGCTCGTTCCGCTTCCGCCCGTGCCCCAGACCTGGTGCGTGCTCGCCCATCCGCCGATCCAGGTGAGCACCGCCGCCGTCTACCACAGCCCGCGGCTGTTCCGCAACACCGAGACGCCCTCCGCCGGCCGCACGCGCACGTTTCAGTGCGCGCTGGACGCCCTCAGCGCGGGCGACTGGGCCCAGGCGGTCTTCAACCGCATGGAAACGCCGGTGTTCGAGCAGCACCCCGACCTCGAAACCCTCAAATGCCGCCTGCTCGAGGCCGGATGCGTTGCCGCCGCCATGAGCGGCAGCGGGCCGACCGTGTTCGGCATCTGCAGCTCGCGCGAGCAGGCGGAACGCGCGGCCGAAGCTCTCGCGCCGTATGCGACAAGCGTCGTCAAAACCGTGGATACTGCCCTGCGTGCCGTGTGATGCGTGCGCGCGGCAACCCGCCCGGCAGCGGAAGGAACTGTTCATGAACGCACACCGTGTACTGATTGGATGCGCCGCGGCGGGCCTCTTGGCCGTCGCCGCGGCGGCGGCAGAGGATGCCGCGATGCCCATCGCGTATTACGACATGACCGCGCTCCACCGCGCCGACCTGAACGACCCCGCTCAGGCCCGCAGGGCGTGGGACACCGCCCACCTGGCCGCCTCCGTCCAGGGCATCGTCAACCGTGACGCGCCCCGGCTCTTTATCCGGTTTATGGAACAGCCCGACGACTTCTGGTTCGACTATTGCCGGGGTGAATCGGGCTGGCTCACCGGCCGGCCCGTCGAAACCCTTCCCTCGCTGGAAGCCCTGCTGCGCCGGTTCGCCGGTTCGCTCGCGGGCCTCGTGGTCTACGATGAGCGCGTGCCGGCCACATCCAATCTGGCCAGCACCATCGCAGGCATTGAGGACCGCGCCTGCCTGCGCTACGACGCGTCTCCCGGCTCGCTCTACAGCGAGCTCATGGCGATGGACCTGCCGTTCGCGCGCAATGTGACGCGCCTCATCAACGACGACGGCTCGCCCCTGTTCACGGGCGCCGGAGTCATTCCCGGCACGGAACTCCCCTCGACCGGCAGCGCCAAGTGCGACGCGTACCTCTGGGCCAAACACCGGTATCTCGATTCGGGAAAGTCCAGCCGCGAGTTCATGGCCTATTACATCGATGCCTACTGGCTCACCGCGCCCACCCTGGCCGGTCTGGCCAACGGCACGCTCACGAACCACGACTTCTTCATCGCGAACAAGGCCTTCTTCTTTGACCTGCACGTCTGGGAGGAAGAGTCGCCCGTGGACGACCCCGCCCAGAAACCCGGCACCGATGCCGCCACGCTGCACCAGCTCCTGAAATCCATGTACGCCCGCGCCGGCGGCCGCATCGTCCACATCGGCGGATTCGTCCCCTGGGCCTGGAAATACACCAACCACGGCAACGCGGGCAGCCAGCACGGCCCGGTCGACTCCGAATGGGAATACGCCCGGATCATCTCGGCCTACAACGGCATCATGGACGCCGACGCGCTCGGGCTTTCGGGCATGGCCAACGCGTCGTTCTACCAGCATTTCCCCCTGCGCGACCGCTACCCCCAGAACCCGAGACCCACCGAAGCGCGCCTGCGCGAACAGGGACTCCTGCTCGAGTCCGGAGCGCCCGCGCCAAAGGCGTACGTCTGCTTCTACATGGGCGATTACGACGCGGCCTCGTGGTTCAACCAGCAGGCGCCCCAGTGGTGGCAGGATCCCGCCCACGGCCAGACCCTGTGCACCTGGGCCTTCAACCCGAACCTGGATCGGCGCGCACCCCACGCCATGCACTATGTCCGGACGCATCAGACCCCCAACGACTGGTTCATGTTCGGCGATTCAGGCGCGGGCTACCTTAACCCGGGCATGCTGCTCGAAGACGCGCGGCGCGGCGTGTCCGATCTGCCGTCGGGACTTGACGCCTGGGTCGCCCACAACCGGATCTACGCCAATCGGTATGACCTGTCCATCACCGGGTTCATTATCGACGGCCATTCGCCCGGCATGGGCGACGAAGGCATGCACGCCTATCTCGAATTCTCCGCCGATGGCATCGTCGGCCAGAAGATCCCGGCCCAGGGCGTGTTCCGCGGCGTCCTGCCCCATGTGCGCATGAAACTCGATCTCGACGGCACGCCCGCGGAGGCCGGCGCCACCCTGGCCAGCCTCGCCGGCGTCAACGCGCCCGAATTCCTCTTCATCCGCACCATCCTCAAATCGCCGTCATGGCACCGCGATGTCATGAACGCCGCCACCGCCATCAATTCCAGCCTGGCCTTCGTGGACCCCTACACCTTCTTCCTCTTGTTGAGGGCGCACGTACAAACCAGCCACGCTGCCGCGCCCGGCGCGATGCCGGAAGTCGAATTCGTCGCGAGGGACATCCATCCGCGGCCTGGCGCCCGTGCGGGTGTATGACGGGCCGTTCACCATTGAAGGCGCGGGGGATGCGGCGCGCACGACGATTCTGAATCTTGGTGACGCTATTCTCTTTCGTCCCTACGGGACTCGTGGTTGGAGGGATACGGAGGTTCCCACCACTGAAGTGGTGGGCTATTCTCTTTCGTCCCTTGGGACTCAATTCGCATGCGACGGGAATCCCATTTTCTTTCGTCCCTGACGGGACGCGTGGTTTGAGAGGAGGCGAATAAGAACGGGGACCTGCCCCCGAAGGCGTTGGACAGCCAATGCATCCCTCGCCCGAAATCGCGGGGTTCAAATCCACCCCCGGCCGCCTTCGGCGGCCACCCCCGCCAGCGGGGGACACAAGCAGCACAGGGTCAATTTGAGTTCGGCGGCGCTCCTGTCTGCCGTCCCTGCGGGTCTCGTGATTGGAGGGATGCGATCCACGGGTGTCACCCGTGGCTATTGACATTCGACACCTGCGGTGTCGTTTGGGTGATGCGGCCGATGTCGGCGGCACAGGCTGCATCCGTGGCGTGGACTACAGCAACGTCGCGTGGGCAGGGCCGTCCACCATGTCCACCAGAAGACAAGAATGCGGGCGAGGCGCCTGCGCTGCAAGAGAAATCACGCCGGGCCGGCACCCGCACTAATGCTCCGCGAGCAGGACGTCTTCGAGGCGGCGCTTGGGCACGTGGTGCACGTCGTTGTCGTCGCGGTAGTACTCGATCTTGCCGGGGTCGGCCACGATCTCGAGCTCGATGCGTTCGCGCGGTTTCCCGAGAGCGATCACCAGCAGGACCTCGTACTGGCTCCCCGGGAGTTCAAGCATGTCGAGCAGTTCGTCGCGCTTGACGCTGCCGATCATGCACGCGCCGAGCCCCATTTCGGCCGCGCCCAGACAGATCGTCTGCGCCGCGATCCCGTGATCGCAGCCAAACGACGGGGCAATGCCCCGGTCGCCCAGAATGATGATGTATCCGCCGGGACGCTCGCCCGGGGCGGGACCGTCCCAGTCGCTCAGGTAGCCCGCCCAGGCCAGCGTGGGGAAGATGCGCTCGTTGAGCCCCTTGTCGGTCGAGATGACGTATTTCAACGGCTGCAGGTTGGCGCCCGAGGGCGTCAGGCGCGCCATATCCACCAGTTCCCGCAAGGCTTTCGGATTGACAGGGGTATCCTCATGAAACCGCCGGATACTCCGGCTTCGCAGAACCAAATCGCGCAGCATGACTTTCTCCAATCGTCGCGCGGAACTCGCCCGGAAGTGCGATGCAAAGTAAAGCGGGATTATGACGTCCAGGCCGGCCGGCTTCAAGTCCGCGCCGGCGGCCCGCACACCGTGTCCGGGACAGCAGCATCTGTCGCGCCCGCCTCACATCGATCCCGGCAGGGCCGGAAACAGGCTCCTCAGCCGCCGGATTCCTGTTTCGGCGCGGCGTTCGGCACGACCTGCCGGTAGTTGGGCTCGGCCTGCGGATCCCCCGTGCTCATGAGCCAGTGCACGGCATCGACAAAGGCCTGCTGGAACCGCTCGCCCTCCCAGAGGTCCTCGCGATGGCCCAGCGCGGTGAAATACACGCGGCCCTGCCCCAGGGCGCGGATCCAGACGATCGGATAGGGATCGATGTTGTACATCTCCTGTTTCGCACGTTCCGGGCCCGGGTCCATCAACGCCAGCACGCGAATCGCGTCCACATTGAACTTGCGGAACAGATACCATTCTTCGTTCAGCTCCCACCCGTCGGGGATGTGGGCCATGGCCGGGTGCTGGGGATCGACCGCCAGCACTTTCCCCACAAACTGCTGGCCGTGCGTCTTGAATTCCGCGCCAATCATGGAAATGTACGGCGTAACCTCGTCGCCCTCCACATCAAACGTGTCCGTCGCGGAATGGAAGCCGAGAAAACGGCCGCCGTGCTCGATCCACTGGATCAGTTCCGCCTGGCCGTTCGGTCCCATGGCGGGCGTATTGGTCATGTTGGGCCGGGTCAGATCGCCCTGCGTGTAGAACATGACCAGGTCGTAGTTCTTGAGGTTTTCCGCGTTGATCGTGCTTGCATCGAAGGTCACCGTCAGGCGGGCGCCCATCTTCTCGAGAATGGGCCGCAGGATCTTCTCCGCAAGCGGCGCTTCGCCTTCTTTCGAGACCGTCGGACTGTGGGCGAACCCCTCCGACGTCAGCAGAAACAGCACGTTCTTCGGCGTGGGCGGCTCGGCGGCCAGCGCCGCCTGGCACCCCAGCACCGCGATAATTCCAGCCAATGCCATGCGCGTCATCATGTCGTATCTCCTTCCAGGCCTGCGGGGCCCGGGCAAAACACCCGACCCGCAAACCGATGTTGTGGGAACCCGAATACGTGAAATGCGCCCGCCGCCGGCCGGAGCGCGCGCACGCCATCAGCTCAATGCGCCCATCGCCACCGCGCCCAGCAAGCCCCGCTGTTTGTCGAGGCGTTCCTGGATCCGCGTCATGATGCCCTCATCGATCGGGAGCTTCTCGAGCGACTCCGGATTCGGGGGCAGGGCCTGCGGCTGATCGTTCAGCGCGCCGATCCCCATCATGTTCACCAGCGTGTCCGCCAGGTGGGTCGCATGGGGCATAATCGGATTGCCCGGCACCTCCGACGGCCGGTGGGACCCGGCAATGCTCTCCACAAACACCACGGGCAGCCGCCACCGCTCGGCCACCCAGGCGCCGATCTCACAGTGCGTGATGCCGCCGAACACTTCGTATTCCGCTTCATAAGCGGAACAGCCCGACGATTCCATCATCTGGATCACCCGCGCCAGATCATCCGGAAAATACTGGGCGATTACCGCTTTCCCGATATCGTGCAGCAGGCCCGCCAGATGCGCCCCCGAAATCTCGGGATAGACCCGGCGAAAGTGCTGTTCCAGCGTACCGGCCGCCAGCGAACACGCCAGACTGTGCCGCCAGAGATTGTGCAACGCACGCACCTGAGCCGGGCTCTTCCCAAACAGGTTGATGACCGATATGGTCAGGGCGAGCCGCTCGATTTCGTTGAACCCCAGGATTACCACCGCCTCGGGGATGCTCGAAATGGAACGCGGAAAACCATAGAAACTGGAGTTGACCACGCGCAGCACGCGCATCGCCAGCGCCTGATCTCTCCCGATTTCGTCGGCCAGATCCAGCGCGGTGGTGCTCTCATCCTGAACCACCGCAATGATCCGGGCCAATACCTCGGGCAGGGTCGCGATGTCATCAATCGCTTCTATGCGGTCTCGCATTCGATTCCTCCCTGATCCCCAGGGATTTCACACGACCCGCTCTCACAGACGCGCCACGAGGAGACTCAGAACACCCGCGTCAGGCACAAGAATTATAGAAACTCGCCGGATGCCTGTCAACAGAAGACTTCGGCGATCGCGTCCCCCGTGCATCTCCCCCGCGATTACGGTTCCGGCTTCACGATGCTGCGCCGCGTATCTTCCGTGTTCAGAAGCACGTCATTGGCCCGGCGCTGCAACACGCTGTGCGCACGCGGCGGGGCGGGGCGGGGGGCGGAGGCGGGCTCGGGCGGTGCATCCGGGGCCGCAGCCTGAGCGGCGCCCTCCAGCGCCGCCGAAACGCGCGACCGCCGCTCCGTATCGGGCAGCGTCGTCCGCTGGATCGTGTGCAGAATGACATCCTGGCCAAGCTGGCGCGTGCGAATCTGCGCCGCCAGAAACAACGCGTTGCGGCACAGGGTCACCGTTTCCCGCGGACTCCCCTGCGCGTACGCGTGAATCGTCTTCACGGCCCCGTCGTCGAACACAGGCGCGAGGCCCCCCGCCGCACCGGCCTGGCGCAACCGGAAATCGATCAGCCCCCGCGTTTCGGCCAGGTCCAGCGGCCCCAGCGTGCAGCTCATGTGCACCCGTTGCGCGAAATCCGGCGCGGCGCGCAGCGCCGTCAGCCATTCCATCTGCGAAAAACAGACCAGATTCAACAACGTATGCCGCGGCGTCTCGAGATCCTGCACCAGCCGGAGCAGTTCGAGCTGGTCCCGCTTGTTCAGGTGCTGCGCGTCGTCGATGATCAGGGTGTTGATGCGGGTGGGATGCTTCAGAAGATGCCGGTGCAGGGTTTCCATGTACGCATCGAACGACCGCGTCTCCGGCTTCAGCCCGAACTGCGTCACAATGCCTTCCAGCAGCGAAAAACTCGTCCAGGACGGGACCGGCGACCCAATCACCGCTACGTTGTAGCGGTCCGGTTTCGCCCGCATCCCCGTCAGCACCTTGCGCAACAGGGTCGTCTTGCCGGTTCCGTAATGCCCCAGAACCACCGCGGCGCCGTGGCGTTCGTCAATGCTGTTCCACAGCCGGAACAGGCATTCCTTGTGCTCGCGGGTCGCATAGAAATAAACCGGATCCACCGTGGCCGCGAAGGGCTGTCTGCGCAACCCGAAGAAGCTCAACAAGGCCTGTGAGGAATCTGCGTTCTCCATCGCCCCGTCCCAAACTGCCACGGGTCTGCCGCGGGCAGGCTCGCCGGCACCCCCGTTTCAGCACGGGCTTCCCCCACGACGCCGTCCCAGCGGTGCCCGCGGAAAGGTGTCCCGTGGTGCTCCCCCTGGCGGATGCGGGTGAGTCTTGCCCGTCATCCCAGGGCAACTCGTGGCCATTCTAGGGCATGTTGTGGTGCCTGTCAAGAAATGGCTTACCATTTATTGTGTTTCTGTTGATCAAACACACAAGATATGGTGTGCAGCGCGGCGCGGGTGGTGCTACGCGACCGTCGCGTGCGATTTCCCGCGTATCGAACCGGGCTCGTGTGTTATAAAGAGTCGGACACACGGAAAACAGCCCCTCCCCCCGCGACTCCATGACACGAGTCCGTGCAGGGCGTGCGGACAGGTTCGCGTGGAGCCCAGACTCTTAAGGATGCCGGGAGATTCTGAATCCCGTCCGGTGGATGGCCCGATGAGACGATGCGAGACAATCCGAATCCTGACCGGACCCCGAAAAGGGGAGTCGTGTCCTGTTTCAGGCACGCTGACCATCGGGCGGAGTCCGGATAGCGGGCTGCAACTCAACGAGCCCGAAGTGTCACGCAAGCACGCGGTGATTCAACAGACGGCGCTGGGAACGCTCATCCGCGACCTGGGCAGCGGAAACGGAACCTCGATCCGCAACCGCCGGATTGTTGAATACCGCCTGTCGCACGGCGACGTCATCTCCATCGGGCCGATTGATCTGCTGTTCGAGAGTTTAACGACGGAGAACCTCGAACCGCGGCCCCCGTCCACCGTGGTCTTCGAGGACGGCGGCGAGGAAAACGTGCAGGCGCTTACCGCCGAGAACGTCCACCGGACGTTCTTTTCGGCGGCCCTGTCCGCGCAGACCGTTGGCCAGGCCCGCAAGGCCCAGGAACGCCTTGCGGCCGTCTACGCGGCCAACCAGGTCATCTCAAGCGAGCGCGACCTCAACAAACTCTTCGAACGCGTCCTCGACCAGATTTTCGAGCTGGTGCCGGCCCACAACGGGGCCATTCTGCTGGCCGAGCCCGCCACGGGACGCCTTGAACCCGCCCATATGCGCAAAGGCCCCGGCGCAGACGAACACGTCACCATCAGTTCTACCATCGTGCGCCGGGCCTACGATCAGGGTGAAGCCATCCTCGTGCTTGACGCCGCGGACGACAGCCGCCTGGGCCGCGGCCAGAGCATCATCCTGCACAACATCGCCTCGGCCATGTGCACGCCCCTCCAGGTGCACGATGAAAAACTGGGCGTGCTCTACGTCGACACGCGGGGCACCACCAACGCGTTCACCGACGGCGACCTCGAACTGCTCGTGGCCCTCGCGGGACCCGCGGCCATCGCCATCAAAAACGCCCAATACGTCGACAAACTCGAGAGCGCTTACCAGGGCACCCTCGTCATGACCGCCAACGCCATCGAAGCCCGCGACCACTACACCGTCGGCCACACATGGCGCGTCACCAATTTCGCCATCGCCATCGCCCGCGAACTCGGATGGGACCACGACAAACTCCGCGAATGCGAGATGGGCGGCGTCCTGCACGACGTCGGCAAAATCGCCATCGACGACGCCATCCTGCGCAAACCCGGCGGCCTTACCGACGACGAATACGCGAAGATGAAAGTCCACCCCGAACGCGGCGCGCGCATGATGCAGGACGTGCCCGCCCTCGCCGCCCTGATCCCCTATGCCCTCTACCACCACGAGCGGTACGATGGCAGGGGCTATCCCTTCGGACTCAGGGGCGAGGAGATACCCATCGAAGGCCGCCTCATCGCCGTGGCCGACACCTTCGACGCCATGACCAGCAACCGCCCCTACCGCAAAGGCCTCGGCCCGGAAGCCGCCGTCGCCGAACTCGAAAAAGGCAAGGGCACCCAGTTCGATCCCGTCATCGTCGACGCCATGATCCAGGCCTACCGCGCCGGCCGCGTCGACGCCACGTTCCAGAATTACGCCAAGGACGACCTCAGCGTGTCGTGTCCGTTCTGCAGCACCTACGTTCCCGTGCCCGAGGGCGGCGCGCCCGGCGTCGAATTCAAGTGCGGCGTCTGCCACCGCCGCCTGCGTCTCCGCGAACAGAACGACGTCTATTTCGCCGAATTGCTGCCCTCGTCCGAGGCCTCCCCCGCGGACCCCGGCAACCGCACGCCGCGCCCCGCCGCGCCGGCCCTCGACGAAACCGCCCGCTGACCCGCGCCTTGCGGTTGATGAAGATCCGCGCGTTCGAACGGGGACACGCAGCCGCGCCCGGAAGCGGACTGTCTTTGCCGGCAGAGGGGTTGTTGAGCGGCGTTTCGAGCCGCGCCATAATGCAGCGAGCTCAGGGGGCGCAACCAACGATGCAAGGAGAGCCGGAATGCGATACACGACGGGGATCATGATCATGCTGGCGGCGGCGGGCTTCGTGTTCGGCGCTGAACCGTTCTACGTGGCCACCAACGGGAACGACGCCTGGTCGGGAAAGCTGGCCGCGCCGAACGCCGAAAGCAGCGACGGCCCGTTTGCAACGTTGCAGCGGGCCCGGGACGCCATCCGCGCTGTCAAGGCCCAGGGCGAGCTGCCTGTGGGCGGCATCGAGGTCGTGGTCGCGGGCGGCATCTACACGCTGGACGCGCCCTTTGATCTGGCGGCGGAGGATTCGGGCACGGCCGCGAACCGCATTGTGTACCGGGCGGCCGACGGGGCCGAGGTGCGGCTCGTGGGCGGCAGGGTGGTGAACAACTTCCAGCCGGTCACGGATCAGGCCATCCTCGACCGGCTTGACGAGCCTGCCCGCGGCCAGGTGCTCCAGGCCGACCTGAAGGCGCTCGGCATTACGGATTTCGGCAACCCCAACGGCGGGGGTCTCGAACTGTTTTACGACAACACGCCCATGACGGTTTCGCGCTGGCCCAACGAAGGATTCGTCCGCATTCAGGAACTTGTGGTCGAGGACGGCCACCAGATCCACGGCATCCCGGGCAGCAAGACCGGCAAGTTCGTGTACGACGGCGATCGGCCCGCGCGCTGGCTCCAGGAAGAGGACCCCTGGCTCCACGGGTACTGGTTCTGGGACTGGTCGGACGAGCGCAAGCCCATTCAGGCCATTGACACGCAAAACCGCATCATCGAGCTGGCCGAACCCGCCCACAACTACGGGTACCGGAAAGGCCAATGGTATTACGCATTCAACATGCTCTGCGAGCTCGATGCCCCCGGCGAGTGGCACGTCAACCGCGAGAGCGGCATGCTCTACTTCTGGCCGCCCGCGCCCATCGACAGCGCCACCACCGTGGTGTCGGTCATTCCCAGCATCGTGTCCTGCAAGAACGCCTCGTTTGTGACCTTCCGCGGGTTCACCTTTGAAGCGTGCCGCTCGACCATGCTGGCCATTCACGACGGCGCGGTCAACCGCGTGACGGCGTGCGTGTTCCGCAACGGCGGCGCGGGCGCGGTGAGCATCAGCGGCGGCACGAATCACGGCGTGACCGGGTGCGACATCTACCAGATGGCGGGCGGAGGCATCGCGCTCAGCGGCGGCGATCGCAGCACCCTCACCCCCGCCGGCCATTTCGCGGAAAACAACCACATCCACCACTATGCGCGGTGGTACCGGATGTATCACACGGGCATCCACCTGAGCGGCGTGGGCAATCGCGCGGCCCACAACCTGATCCACGACGCCCCCCACATGGCCATGGGATTCGGAGGCAACGACCACCTCATCGAGTTCAACGAGATCTACAACGTCTGTTTCGAGTCCAACGACGCGGGCGCCATCTATACCGGCCGCGACTGGACCATGCGGGGCAATCTGCTGCGCCACAATTACCTGCACGACATCACCGGTTTCGAAAACCGGGGCTGCGTGGGCATGTATCTCGACGACATGTTCTCGTCGGCCGACCTGATCGGCAACGTGTTCTGCAACGTCACGCGGGCCGCGTTCATTGGCGGCGGACGCGACTGCACGGTGGCCAACAACATTTTTGTGGACTGTAACCCGGCCATGCACCTCGACGCGCGGGCGCTGGGCTGGGCCCACGGCCACGCCGACGGCTGGATCCAGGAGGCCGCCGAAAAAGGAACCCTCTCCGGCATCGCGTACAAGAATCCGCCCTACAGTGAACGGTACCCCGCGCTCATCACCATTCTCGACAAGGAGCCCAAGGCTCCCGAAGGCAATGTCATCGCCCGCAATATCTGCTGGGGCGGCGAATGGGACGGCATGCAGGACGACGCGGAGAAGTACGTCCTGCTCGAAAACAACCTGATCCAGGTGGACCCGCATTTTGTCGACGCCGCGAACCGGGATTTCCGGTTGAAGGACGATTCCCCCGCGTTTGCGCTCGGGTTCCAGCCGATTCCCATCGAAAAGATCGGCCTTTACGAAAGCCCCGACCGCGCGTCGTGGCCGCCGCAGCGCTAAGCCCCGGCGCCGCAGGCGAACCGGACACAAAAAACCGGCGCCGGGGGCACGCGGCCATCCGGCGCCGGATCGCTGATGGTGGGCGACACTGGGCTCGAACCAGTGACCTCCGCCGTGTGAAGACGGCGCTCTAACCACCTGAGCTAGTCGCCCTGTTTGAAACGCAATCTTAGCATAATGCCGCCGGGAGGGTCAATAAACGGCTGCCCCGCCGGCTGTGCTATACTCGCCTTCCGCCGCTGCGGAACGGCGCGGACGACGACCACAGGGGAGCCGGAGATGACGGAAAAGCGCAGGGATTATCTGAATTGGGACGATTATTTCATGGGCCTGGCCATTCTGTCGGCCCAACGGAGCAAAGACCCCAATTCGCAGGTGGGCGCGTGCATCGTGGACGGCAACAACAAAATCGTCGGCATCGGCTACAACGGGTTTCCGATTGGCTGCAGCGACGATGAGCTCCCGTGGGCCCGCGAGGCCGCCAGTGCGCTCGACACCAAATACCCCTACGTGTGCCACGCTGAATTGAACGCCATCCTGAATACGAACATCGCGGACACCTCGGGCTGCCGGCTCTACGTCACCCTGTTTCCGTGCAACGAGTGCGCGAAACTGGTCATCCAGAGCGGCATCCGCGAGATCATCTTCCTCTCGGACAAGTACCGCGACACGGACAGCAACCGGGCCGCGCGGCGGATGTTCGACATGGCCGGGGTGAAATGCCGCATATTCCAGGCACAGACGCCGCGCATTGTCATCGACTTCTCCGAACAGGCCGCGAAAGCCACCAGGGTGTGACGTCCCGAACGTCGCCAACCACGAAAGACACTCCCGAAAACATCATGAACTCCAATGTAGAGATTACCGGCATGGCCCATGGCGGCTATGGCGTGGGCCGCGTGGCAGGCCAGGTCTGTTTCGTCGAGTATGCCCTTCCCGGCGACGTGGTGCGCATCGACGTCGTGCGCCGGAGCCGGGGCGTGCTGTGGGCGGCCATCACGGAGATCGTCCAGCCGTCGCCCCACCGGGTCGAGACGCCCTGCCCGGTCTTCGGACGCTGCGGCGGATGCCAGTGGCTGGGCTTTGAGTACCCCGCCCAGGCCGAGTGGAAGTGCCAGATCGTGCGCGATTGTTTCCAGCGCATCGGCCGTCTCGCGATCGACCCCGAATGGGCCGATGCGCCGGACCTGTACCTCGGCTACCGCACGCGCGCCGAGTTTCACGAACACGACGGGGCCGCCGGTTTCTATGAACGCGGTTCGCACACCGTGGTAGACATTGCGTCGTGCCCGCTGTGCCACGAAAAACTCAATGCCGCCCTCGACCGGATACGCGCGGCGCGGCCCGGTCAATCCGTCGACGTGACCGTGAACCCCGAAGGCGAGGACGTGCTGGTATGGACGCGTCAGCCCTGCCCGTCGTTGCAGGAGGCGTTTGAACAGTACGATTGCGGGCGCGAACACGATGCGCGGCACGGATTCATGTTCGACGGGGTGCCGATCGTGAACGGGGCGTTTTCTCAGTCGAGCCTGTTGCTGAACCGGGTCTTGTTCGAAGTCGTGCATTCGCTCGTGGGCCGCCCCGCCAGCTTGCTCGACCTCTATTGCGGAAGCGGCAACCTTTCGCTCGGGTGGGCGCACGAGGGTATCGAGGTGCTGGGCATCGACCGCGACCGCGCCGCCGTGACCAGCGCGGACGCCGTGGGCCCCGGGACTTACGAGGTGGGCGGCGAAGACGAGTTCCTGCACGCCATGGATCAGCGCGAGTGGGGCGCGATCCTCCTCGATCCGCCGCGGTCCGGGGCGAAGGCCATCGCAGCGCGCCTGGCGAAGACCCGCGCGGAGGCCATCGTGTACGTCTCGTGCGACGCGGCCACGCTGGCCCGCGACGCCGCGGTGCTGTGCAGCGCCGGGTGGCGTATCGCGCGGACGGTCGTCGTCGACATGTTCCCCAACACCTGGCACGTCGAGACCGTCTGCCGGTTCGAGCGGTAAACGGAGCAACGCGGGCGAAGGCGCTGTCGGCCCTGGCGCAGCGCCGAATGTAGTTATTGCCGCAGAATCCCGGTGGCGCTGTTTTCTGCCGTCCCTACGGGACTCGTGGTTGAGGGGAGGCGGGGTTCCCACCACTGAAGTGGTGGGCTATTGTCTTTCGTCCCTGACGGGACTCAATGCGTAGGCGGCGTCCATCCCGTTGTCTTTCGTCCCTGACGGGACTCAATGTGGAGGCGGCGCTGATCTCCGGGCTAATCTCCCGGCGATTCACATTTGGCATCTTCGGTGTCGTCCAGGGAATGCGGACGATTTCGGCGACGCAGGCTGCATCCGCGACGTTCAGGACAACAAGGTCGCGCGGGCGGAGCCGTCCACCATGTCCACCATGTCCACCATGTCCACCATGTCCACCATGTCCACGGTGTCCACGGGAAGCCCAAAAATGCAGGCGAGACGCCTGCGCTACAAGAGCCGGGGCCGCGCGAGCGCGTCCAGACAGCCCGTCGAGCTCATCCTGCCGAGGCATGCTCTCGGGGCGGTTGCCGCAATCCCCGGTGTTGCATATACTGATGGTCCGTGCAGGGGCCGGAGAAGGAGAGATCTGTGCGAAAGGCACTTGGATATAGCCTGGTCATCATGCTGTTTGCGCTGGCGCTGATTGCGGGCGCGGGCTGCGACGGGGGCGGTCTCGACATCAAAATGGCGACCCCGGATTCGGGCGATCAGCCCGACGATGGCGGCGGCGGCGACGACGGTGGCGGCGACGATGACGACGGGGACAACGGCGGCGGCGGCGGGGGCGGCGGCGGCGGCGATACGGGCGACACGCGGTTTGCCGGGAACTGGCTCGCCAGTTTCACCGATGACCGTACGACCGCGAGCGCGCAGTACGGTCCGATCCAGTACGCCATTCTCCTCAACATACGCCAGCGCGGCACGGGGATTTCGGGGAGCGGTACCCTGTTCCGCGTGTTCCGAGAAGGGCCGACGGCCTCGAACCGCATTGCGGTACAGATGTCCGGGTCCACTTCCGGCGACGATGCGACGTTTACCCTGCGGTCCGGCAGCGGCGGTCTGGATCGCGATCAGACGTGGTATGTCCGCCTCGGGGACGACCGCATGGCGGGCATGTACCTGGCCGCCGACAGCGCGGGGACGCTGTCGCGTTCGGGCCACGCCCTGTGGCACAAGACGAGCTCAAACAGCCGCGCGGACACCCCGTGGGCGGCGGCGTACACCGACGATTTTGGCATTGCGGGATATCCGCAACGGTCGCGCACGGTTTCGGTGACGCCCGTCCTCGACCAGGCCAATCTCCTGGGCAGCGGGACCATGTACGAGCAGGCGGGCCTGCCGCCCGAGCTGAATTTTGACATTGTACGGGGGGGCTTGTCCGGCTCGGAGATTGGGTTCACGTTTGGCGGGCTCGACCTGATCGAAAACGAGGTGGACTGGTTCGGGTTTTTCGGCGGGGACATCATGGCGACGGCTTACGGCCAGTTCGATGTGTCGGACGCGTTGATCCGGTTTGGTCACACGATCTGGGTGCGCGCTCCGGAGCAGGCCTTGACCGCCATCACGGGAGCGTGGGCGGGCTCGTTTCGCGACCGCACGGTGGAATCGCCCAACGACCCCGGTGATTTCACGGCCGTGTTTCACCTGACCGCGAATGACGGCGGCGTGGTGACGGGCTATGTCCTGATGCGGAATGAGGCCGACGACGCCCCCGAGTTTGAGCGCTACAACATCGACAGCGGCAGCATCATCGGCACGCAGGTCCAGCTTTCCATGAGCCGGTTGACGGGGTCGTTTTTCTGGGACCTGCGCCTGTGCGAAGACCGGCTGGTGGGGTCGTACCAGCGTTTTGTGGGCAGCCAGAACCGGTTTGTGGCGACGGGCCATGCCGAATTCCGCACCATGACCAGTGCGGGGATCCTGCGGGGGACCTGGGCGTCGGCGTATGTCGACACCTATGGCGCGGTGCAACCCGAACAGTCCCAACTGGCCCTGGTCACGGTGTCCAGCCAGGCGTCCGCGGGGGCGCCGTTCAGCGGATACGGCGCGCTGCGCTTCGCCGGGGAGTCCCGCCGGCGGCTGTTCAATGTGGCGGGCGAGGTGGTTTCGGGCGACATCGTGTGGGAATGGCGCGGCGCCGACCTGTTCGGCAGAACGGTCTGGCATCTGCGCCGGTGCAACGACCTCCTGTACGGCGCGTACACCAACTACACCTCCGGCGGAGCGATCGAGTCGCGCGGCAGCGGCGTGTGGATTAAGTCCACGTACAGCGGCTCGTTCGAGCAATAACCCCGGTTTGGGCGGTGTGCGGCGCGGGAATTCGTGCTAGACTGGAGCCGTCCGGGCAGGCGGAACCATGCAGGGACGTGCCCCTGGGACTGTTTTCGGGGACCGAAGGGAGGCAGTCATGCCGGTGCGAAAACTGAAGGAGTTTCTGGACAGGGAAGGGATCAAGTACGTTACCATCAGTCATTCCAAGGCCTATACCGCTCAGGAAGTGGCGGCCTCGGCCCACATTTCGGGCAAGGAGATGGCCAAGACCGTCATTGTAAAAACGGATGGCGAAATGGCGATGGTGGTCCTACCCGCGAATCACAAGCTCGATTTCGCCACGCTGGAAGGGGATCTGGGGGCGCGCCGCGTCGAACTCGCTTCCGAGGACGAGTTCCGGGGGCTGTTCCCCGAGTGTGAGGTTGGGGCGATGCCGCCGTTCGGCAACCTCTACGGCATGGACGTCTATGTCGAGGAGAGTTTGACCGGCGGCGACCGCATCGCGTTCAACGCGGGGTCGCACACCGAGGTGATCCGGCTGCCGTACCGGGATTTCGAACGGCTGGTCCAGCCGCGGGTGTTTCGCGCGGCGCACTAGGGCCGGCCTGTCGCGGCTCCCGGGCCGTCTTGACCGATCCCGTGTTGCCTCAGTCATTCGCCGTTTCGAGCGAATTCGAGATGCCGGGCCGGGCGCGGGCGCGCCCGCGCTTCTGGAGCGCGGCGAACCCATCGTGCCCGAAGAGGCATACGAAAGCGAGGACCATCAGCATGCAGTTTACACGCAGGGGCATTCTCAAGCTGGGCATGGCGGGCGTTCCGTTGACGTCGTTCCTGGGCGGCGTGCCGGCCGGGGCGCAACCGCCGGAAGGCGCGACGCTGCCCTCCGCAACCGGCATCGAGAACGCGTACGTCTGCTTCCGGATCGGCGCTCCGATCACGTTGAACGAAGCGCGGTTTCAGGAGCTCCTCGATCTGTTCGACCGCCACCGCGGGGTGACGGACGAGATCACGCTGTTCACGTCGGAAACGCATCCGCCGCTGCCGCTGGAGGTCATGCTCGAGCGCATCGCGCTGCTGGAAACGCGCATGGCGGCGGCCCGCGCGCGCGGGTACCGCAGCGGCATCAACATTCTCGCCACCATCGGCCACCACGAGGAAAATCTGCCCAACTCGCTGTCCGGCGAATGTACGCCCATGACGGACATCAACGGGGCGGTGTGCCGCGGCTCGTTCTGCCCCAATGACGAGCGCCTGCGCGCGTACATCCGCCGGGTCTACGAAGCGCTGGCGCAGGCGAAGCCCGATTACATCTGGATTGACGACGACGTGCGCCTCTTCGGGCACATGCCCATCGGGGCCGGGTGTTTCTGCGATACCTGCCTCGACCGGTTCGGGCAGCGCGCGGGGCGGCCGTTCACGCGGGAGTCGTTGAACGCGGCGCTGTCGTCCGGGCCCGTGCCGGAGAAACTGGCGCTTCGCCGCCAGTACCTGCAGCACAACCGCGAGACCCTCGGCAGCCTGTTCCGGATGATCGAGCAGACCGTGCACGGCATTCAGCCGGATCTGCCGCTGGGGTTCATGACGGGCGACCGGTTTTTCGAGGGCTACGATTTCGACGGATGGGCGGACATGCTCGCGGGGCCCGGGCGCACGGAGGTGTTGTGGCGGCCCGGCGGCGGCACGTACACCGATGACCGGATGGCGGGGATCACCGACAAGGCGCACGATATCGGGCGCCAGACCGCCTTCCTGCCCGGCAGCGTGAAATGCATCGAATCGGAACTCGAGAGTTTTCCGTACCAGCGCCTGAAGAAGAGCGTCCACGCGACCTTGCTCGAGGCCGCAACCTATATCGCAAGCGGTTGCACCGGCACCGCCTTCAACGTCCTGTCGATGTATGATGAACCGCTCGACGAATACGAACCGCTGGTCGAGCGGCTCCGCGCCGGGCGGCCGTTCCTCGACCTGCTCGCGCGGACCCTCGGCCGCGCGCCCTCCATCGGCGTGCACAGTGGATGGGTCAAAGACACGTATGCGGCGCAGAACGTGGACGGCGCCTGGCTGGGCGGGCCGGGCGCACCGGGCCACTGCAACGAACTCTGGTCGACGGGCCTGCCCGCCGCGTATAGCGCCGCGCACGCCGCCGTGACCGCGCTGTCCGGCGAACAGGTGATGGCGTTTTCAGACGACGAACTGCGGGCGCTCCTGTCGGGCGCGGTCCTACTGGACGGGCCGGCCCTCGACCGTCTCAACGCGATGGGGTGCGGCGCGCTGACCGGGTTTGAGACCGCCGCGGTGCACCACGAGGATTGCATCGAAGAGATGACGGCGCATCCGCTCAACGGCGACTACGCGGGCCGCCGCCGCAACGGGCGGCAGTCGTTCTGGAAATGCCCGACCCACTGGCTGCGGCCGGTGGGCGAGGGGGCGCAGATTTTGTCGCGCTGCGTAGACTACACGTACGCGGAGACGGCGCCGTGTTGCCTGGGCATTTTCGAGAACGGCAGCGGCGGCCGCGTGTGCGTGGAAGGGTACTACCCGTGGCAGCAGATCCAGAATCTGAGCAAATCGGCGCAGATCAAGGCGGTCATGCGGTGGCTGTCGCGGGACACCCTGCCGGCGTATGTAGCGTCGTTTCACCGGACAAACCTGTGGGTGCGGCGTCCCGACGGCCGGACGACGGCCATCGCCCTGCTGAACGCGTCCATGGATCCCGGTGAGGGCGTGACGCTCCTCGTACGGACGCAGGGCGACGTGCTGCGGGTCGCCGACATGCGCGGAGCGGTGTCCGAAATCGGCGCAACGGGGACGGACGGCCCCTACGCGAAGTTCGTGCTGCCCGTCATCCCGCCGTGGGAACTGGTTCTGGCTACGGTGTGACGCGGAGACCGGCGGCGGGTCACCGCTTGTCCGGCGGCTGGCTCGCGAGCAGGGCGAGCGCTTCCCGGACCCGCGCGACCTGGAGCGCGTCGGCGATGAGGTAGCGGTGTTTCCCGTCGGGGATTTCGTCGAACGCGGTCACGCCATGCTCATCGACGCTCGCCCGGCCGGGGTTCGACAGGCTGAAATAGCCGCGGTTTGGCCGGATCGCCCACAGCACACTGGTGAGATCCCACGTCGGACGTTCATGGGGCGTGGGCATGTACAACTGGTACGCTTCCGCCAGCGGATGATGCGCGGCATAGCTGAAATCGCGTTCGATGCTGTCCGCGGGATACGTGATGGCGAGACCGATCTCGTAGCCGCTGTAGACGATGGGCGTGGGCCACGCTTCGGCCAGCTTTCGCGCCGCCGGGATGTCCATCACCACGTTGTATTCGCGGTGTTCCTTGCCGTCGATGGGCGCGAACGCCCCCGCCATGACAGACAGCACACGCACCTTCGTTTCCACCAGGTCGCGGCCGCCAAGCGGCGAGATGGCGTCCGGCGGGGTGTCGAGAAGCGCCGCCAGGTTGGTCGAAAACCCCACCTGCGCGATGGCGACGGACTGGTCGGGCTGGGCCGCGAGCGTCTGGCGCAGGACCGTTACGGCGTCCGGCGCGTCGTTGCCGCTCAGGAGATCATGGGGGTACCGCAGCGCGCCCTGATCTTCGGCGCGGGCGAGGCCCAAAAACGAGCTGTCCTGGGGCGTGACGCCGCTGCGGGCAACGCCGATGGGGATGTTGCCGCGTCCGTAGAACGTGTTGATGGCGTCCACCAGCGGCGCGCACAACTCGTGGTCTTTGGTGAGGGTGACGGCCACGAGTTCGCATTCGCCGCGGCTTTGGAGGGCGTGGATCACGCCCAGGGCGAGCGCATCGTCCACGTCGTTGCCGATGTCGGTATCAAAAATGAGTTTGACGGGGTCGGCGGGTTTCAGGTTGACCCGCTCGGGGGGGCCGTCCACCGCCGCGTTCAAAAGCATGGAGAGCACACAGGCGCAGTGCAACATCCTGAACCTCCTTCAGTCAACACACGAGCCCGCGGGGCTGTGCAGAACGGACCAATCTCACGCCGTGCTCAAACATACTGGCCCGCGGCCTATGAATCAAGGCTTTCGGCAGCGAGATCGGGATCCGCCGGTTCCGCGACGAGCTCTTTGACGGGGAACAACACCCGGAACGTCGAGCCGCTGCCGGGGACGCTGTCGACCCGGATGGCGCCGTAGTGTCCGCGCACAATGCCGAGCACGGCGGCAAGGCCCAGGCCGCGCCCGGTGAACTTGGTGGTGTAGAACGGGTCAAAGATGCGGGATACGGTGGCCTTGTCCATACCGGCGCCGGTGTCGGTAATCTCCAGGTACACGTATTGACCTTCGGGCTGGTTTTCGTGCAGCCAGGTTGCGGCGAGGTCTTCGCGGGTGCAGAACACAGCGCCCGTCGCGATGGTGATGAGGCCGCCGGCGTGATCGATGGCTTCCGAGGCATTGATGGCGAGGTTCATGATCAACTGGCTGATTTGCGAGGGATCGCCCTCGAAAAGGGGCACGCGCCGGGCCAGGTTGAACCGGAGCTGGCAGGTATCCGATACAGACGCCTCGATGAGCTGCGCCATCTGCGTGATGAACGCGTTGAGATCGATCAGTTCGAGCGCGGCCTTGCCGCGGCCGGAATAGGCCAGCATCTGGCGGGAAAGCTCGATGGCTTTGCGCGCGGCGGACGCGATCTCTTTGAGATAGGGCCGCGCGCCGGAGATCTGCGTGAGTTCCGCCATGGCCATTTCGGCATTGCCCGCGATGATGGCGAGGATGTTGTTGAAATCGTGGGCGATGCCGCCGGCCACGGTGATAAGGCTCTCGAGTTTCTGCGCCTGGCGCACCTGCGCCTCGAGGGCGAGTTGTTGCGTCACGTCGCGCTTCACCGACACATAGCCCATGAGATTGCCGCTGTAATCGAAGATGGGCGAGATGGTGGCATCTTCCTGAATGTGCACCCCGTCTTTCCGGCGGTTGGTCAGGGTGCCGTGCCAGATTTTGCCCTGGATCAGGGCGGCCCACATGGTTTCGTAATATGCCGGGCCGTGCACGCCGCTCTTGAGGATGCGCGGGTTCTGGCCAACCGCTTCATCGCGCGCATAGCCGGTGACGCGCTCAAACGCAGGGTTCACATACACGATGGTGCCCTGGGGGTCCGTAATCACAATGTCTTCCGCCGCATACTCGATCGCGGTGAAGAGGCGCCGCTGCTCCAATTCGGCCAGGCGGCGGTCGGTGACGTCCCGCAGGATCATGACGTTACCGACGCTGCTTCCCCAGCGCGAGCGGATGGGCGAGAGGCCGGCCTCGAGATACCGGGTCGCGCCGCCATCCATCTGCACATTGGTGTCGACGAACTTCCCGGGGTGCATTGACGCGTCAAACAGCGCCTGCGAAAACGCCAGGAAATCGGTCACGGGCCGCCCCAGGATTTCCGATTCGTTCTTGCCGAGCATCGCCCGGGCGGCCTCGTTCAGGTCGAGTATCTGGTGGCCAGGGTCGAAGACGATCACGCCGTCTTTCATGCTCTCGATGACCTGGTCCTTGGCCACGGGCACGGGGGGCAGCAACAGACCGTAGCGGAGGAAGTTCCATCCGATCACGAGCGCCGCGAACCCGAAGGACAGGGGCGTCAGATCCATGTGCGGAATCGGACTCAGCCGCATCTGAAACACGACGTTTGCGGCGAGCGGCATGAGCGCGCCGAGGAGCAGAAAAAGGGTCTGCTTTCGGTAAATGCGGTGTGACCGCAGCGCCGCGCGGACGAGAATGATCGTACCGGCGAGAATAAACACGTACCCGTACACGAGGAGCAGCCAGTACAGCGGCCCCCTCTCCATGGCCAGCGTTACGATGGGGGGGGCGGTGTCCAGCCGCAGCGTGCTCCAGATGAGGTGGTGGTAGCCGTTTGTCCAGACCAGCGTCACGTTCACGACGGGGATGACGGCGAATGCTTTGAAATACCAGGGCAGGCGGCGGTTGCGTCCCAGCGAGAACTGAAATGCGAAGACGATCCAGGCGAACGGGATGACGGCAATCCCCAGGTGGCGGACGCAGCTCCAGAAGTACCGGCCTTCGACGGTCTGGCAGCCCAGTTCGGCGGCCTCGCTCAGCGTCCACACCCCCGCCGCGATCATCAGGACCATCAGGGTGAGCGCGCCGTACTGGCTGCGCCGGCGCCAGAGTACCGCGGCAAACACCGCCGCGATGGCGGATGTCACGAACAGCGGCAATGCAAACAGGTGGAACTGCCAACCGGACATCGAGCAACGACCCTCCTGAAGCCCCCGGCCCGGGCCCTAGTGTATCACGCCATGCACGCACCGCGGCAGCGGCAAATCCGCGGGCCGCAGGCGGGCGCGGCCGGAGCATACGATCCGCATGCGGCTTCGACAATTCGAGTCCCCTCCGGCGCGGGATCGGCGCCCTCGCCGGCCGGTCCTGGGTTCATGGTCGAAGGGTTCGCTGAAGGGTCTCGCTGTCCCCGTGGTCTCCTGGATGTACCGGGACTCTTCCGGCCGCGTGGACGTACGGCGGGCTCAATCCGCGGAAGCGGGCGGTCCGGACGCCATCGTGAAGCGCAGTTCGCCGCCGCGGGCGAGCTGCTCGTGGGTCACGTGAAAATCGTCGAGCCGGTAGCCGTTGATGCGGACGGTGTGCGCGTAGATCTTCTCCGGAGCGTACTTGTCGGCGATGATGGCGAGAACACCGTCGCGCACACGCAGTTCGGCGCGTTCGAAAAGGGGCGCACCGACCCAGTACTCGTCGGTGCCCGCCAGGGGGTAGAGGCCCAAGGCGCTCAAGACAAACCATGCCGAGAGCGTGCCGCCGTCGTCGTTGCCGTCGAGGCCGACATAATCGGCGGTGTACTTGGTGTCGAGGATCCAGCGGACCCATTTCTGGGTGAGGTCCGGACGAAGCGTTTCGACAAACAAATAGGCCGCGTGGAGATCGGGCTGATTCCCGTGCCAGTAAGAGGACGACGGGATGAATCCGCTCATGCCCTCATCGGCCTGCGCGAAGAAGGCGTTCAACTCGTCGACGAAATCTTCGCGACTCTTGAAGAGGGCGATCATTCCGCGGGCGTCATAGGGCGCGCCCCACCGCCAGTGCAGCGCGCTGCCCTCCACGTAATCGTTGGTAAGGACGCCCTTGCGGTCGAGGTAGCTGAGTTTCAGCGGCTCGAAGGGCTCGACAAAGTCTCCCGACGCCGTGCGCGGCTGGAAATACTGCGTTTCGGGGTTCCAGAGATTGCGGTAGTATGCGGCGTGTTCGCGAAACACCGCGGCGTCCTCCTCGCGGCGAAGGCCGTAGTAGGCCAGGTTGGCGAGCGCAGTGTCCGCCCAGCCGAACTCAAAGGTGCGTGATACGGCTTCGCGCATGAGGTCGGCGGGACAGTATCCGTAGTCGAGGTACGGTTCGACGCCCTCGCGGCCGGAAAACGGCGCGTTCTCCGGGGTGGGTTCGAGCGCGGTCCGGCACATCATCGCATACGCCGTGTCGATGTCGAAATCACGGATGCCTTTCAGATACGACTCGGCAATGACGATGTCGGCGGGCGTGCCCAGCATCGAGTTGGTGTAGCCGCAGCCCGAGGGCCAGCGGGGGAGCCAGCCGCCCCCCTGTTCGGCCATGGTGATGAGCGACACGATCATGTCGCGCTGGTCGTCCGGCGCGATGAGCGTATACAGGGGATGCACGGTCCGAAACGTGTCCCAGAGCGACAGGTCCGTGAAGTAGCGAAACCCCTCGGCCCGGTGCACCTGCTGGTCAAAGCCGAAATAGTCGCCGTTCACGTCGTTGAACAGCGTGGGCATCTGGAACACGCGGTACAGGGCCGTGTAGAACATGGTGCGCTGTTCGTCGGTGCCTCCCTGGATCTTGACGAGCGACAGCCGGTCTTCCCAGGCAGACCGGGCCTGTTCGAGGATGGCGTCGAACGATTGCGCGGCGGCTTCGGTCTCGAGGTTTTCGCGGGCGTTGGCCAGGCTGACGTGTGACAAGGCCAGCCGGAGCTCGATAGTCTGCGGCGTCGTGGCGGCGTTAAAGGCGAGATCCGCGCCGGCCTCCTCCCCTTCGGCCTCGGCCCGGCCGTCCACGCGCTGGTCCCCGGTCCACGTCGCGTAGGCGTCGAACGGCCGGCTGAACCGGGCCACGAAATACACCTGGATGCCGCCGTAACGTCCTGAGAAGGTGCCGAAGGTGCGCACCGACCCCTCCAGTTCGGCCGTCGCGGGCAACAACCGCACCCGGGCCGCCTCGCTGCGCCGCCCGCCCAAGGCATTGGACACGTCGACGTGGACGTGCGCGGTCTTGCCCGCCGGAAACGTGTAACGGTGCACGCCGACGCGCGGAGTGGCCGTGAGTTCCACCAGAATGTCCGGCCGGGGGAGGCGCACAGCGTAGTATCCCGGAAACGCCCGCTCCTCCGCGTGCGAGAAGAGGTCGTAGCGGGCTTCCCGGGGGCGCTGCGCCGCGACGGGCGCCAGCGAGGGCCGCACAAGAACATGGCCGCCGTCCACCGCGCCCGTACCGTTGAGTCGGGTATGGCTGAACCCGAGCACCTTGTTGTCGCCGTAGTAGTACCCCGATTTGTTGAGCGCGCGGTCGGCGGTAAGCATGGACACCGTTTCGGGACTGAGGCGGACGACCCCGAAAGGCAGCGAGACGCCGGGATAGTTGTTGGCGCACATCCAGGGCACGCCGCCGGTGCCGATGAACGGGTCGACCCAGCGGCCGAGTTCGCCGGGTTGGGCGCTCGTCGCGACCGAGCCCGGACCGGTCCCCACGATGTGGCGGTACTTCAGGGCCAGGCTGCCCGCAAGCACGCCGGCGGCCACCACAAGCGCCAGCAGCAGCGCCAGGGCGGCGATCGCAATGCGTTTCAGCCACGTTTTCATTGCCCCCCTTTCCGCTCAAGGCCGCCTCCCCGGAACGAATGCTGCCGCGCGGCCTGCGCGACGCGGGACCGTCAGCGCGCGAGCGCTTCCTGAACGCGCCGCAACAGGGCTTCCGACCGAAACGGTTTCCGCAGCAGCTCCGGCTGGCCGGCCGGCAGATGGCCCTTGTCCAGCACGTCAAAACTGTAGCCGCTCATCAGCAGGACCCGCGTGCTGGGGAAGCGCGCCTGGATCTCCGCGTAGACATCGCCGCCGCTGCGCCGCGGCATGACCACGTCGAGGATGACCAGGTTGATCTCGCGGGCATGTTCGACGACGGCGGCCAGCGCCTCGTCGCCGTCCCGCGCGAGAAGGACGCGGTACCCGGCGCGTTTCAGGATGCGCTCCGCGAGGAGCCGCACCTGGTCGTCGTCTTCGGCGATGAGGATGGTCTCGTTGTGGCCCCGCGCGGCCGGTCCGGCGGCCGCCGAGCCGGGTTCAAGTGTTTCCATCCCGGGCTCATAGGCGGGAAGGTAGACGCGGAACGTCGCGCCGTGGCCCAGACGGCTCTCGAGATCGAGAAAACCCAGGTGGCGCGTCACGATCGCGTACACCGTGGCGAGTCCCAGGCCCGTACCCTCGCCCACGCCCTTCGTGGTAAAAAACGGCTCGAAAATGCGCTCCTCGATGTCCGGATGAACGCCCGTACCCGAGTCCGCCACGCTCAGCACGACATAACGTCCCGGCTCGCCTTCCATGAACCGCGAGGTAAACGCTTCGCTGATCTCGCGCCGTTCGACCTCGAGCACCAGACGCCCTCCCTGCGGCATGGCGTCCCGCGCGTTCACGCACAGATTGAGAATCACCTGCTCGACCTGTCCCCGGTCGGCGAACACCGTGACATCGCCCGGCCCCGGTTCGAACACCATTTCGATGTGCTCGCCGATGAGGCGCCGGATCATTTTGATCAGGCCGCTCACCACCTCGTTGAGGTCCAGCGGGGTCTGTTCGAGTTTCTCGCGCCGTGCGAACGTGAGCAACTGCCGCACGAGCGTGGTGGCCCGTTCGGCCGCGCGGTCCACTTCTTCCAGGCCGCTTTGCTCCGGGGAACCATGGGGGACTTCATTGACAATCAACTCGATATTCCCGCGAATGACCTGGAGCAGGTTGTTGAAATCGTGGGCGATGCCCCCCGCGAGCTGGCCAACGGCCTCCATTTTCTGGGCCTGCCGGAGTTGTTCCTCCAGGGTGCGCCGGGCCTGTTCATTCTGCTTACGCTCGGTGATGTCGCGCAAGATCTCGACGACGGCGTTGGGCCGGCCCTGTTCGTCATGGGCGGCGACGCCCGCCGTGCACCAGAAATGGCGCGGTTTCCCGTGGATGTCCGTGACCTGGGTTTCGCTGTCGTGCACCTGGTTCGTGCTGAGCGCCCGGAACACGGGACAGTTTTCGCAGGGCGCCTGGGTACAGCCGAAGACCTGGTGGCATGGTTTTCCGACGAGGGCATCCCCGAAGAGGGCGTGCGCGTGGCCGTTTGCCCAGGTCACGACGCGGTCCCGGTTCATCATCATCAGCGGATCGGTGATGGAGCTGATGATTCCCTTCGCACGCTCTTCGCTCGTGCGCACCGCCTCGTTGGCGGCCGACAGGGCTGCGGTGCGCTGGCTCACGGCGCGGGCCAGCCGGTAGTTCCAGAACAGGATCAGCAGCAGGATCGCCAGCACGCCCAGCGCCAGTTTCCACACCAGGGAGAACGGGAAACCAGGATCGTAGCGGAGCGATACCCATTTCTGATAGATGGCGTGGCGGCGCGCCGGGGGAATCGCGGCAAACGCCTTGCGCATCGACGATACGAGCAGCGGCGCATCCGAGCGTATCGCGATGCGCTGGTCGTAGGCGTACGGCGTCTCGCCCACCACCTTGATGTTGGAGAACCCCTGCCGGCTCAGATAGTGGCTGGCGGTGACGATGGGGGCCGCAAACACGGCGACTTCGCCCCGCTGCAGCATGTCCAGGGCTTCAGGGACCGAGTCGGTGCGCACAATGGCGATCTCGGGATGCTCCTGTTTGATGCGTTCCTCGATAGCGTAACTGCGGACAACCACCACGCGCTGGCCGTGCAGCTCGCGCAGGTTGCCCACGTACCCCACCTCGTCGCGCGCAAACAGCATGACCGGGAACGAGAGATACGGTTCGGTGAACTCGAAATGGCGGGCGCGCTTTTCCGTGCGCGCGATGGCGGTGAACACGTCTACCTTGCCGGCGCGGCCCAGCCTCTCGAGTTCCTGCCAGGTTTGCGCCTGCACAAATACGATGTTGAGCCCGAGCATCTCGGCCATCTCGTGCAGATAATCGATGGCAATCCCCTGGAACTGGCCGGATTCGTCGAGAAACTCGATGGGGGCCCATTGGCGGTCCGAAGCCACGTGGATCGCCGGGTTGTCGTGGAGCCAGGCCTGCTCTTCGTCGGTGAGCGCCAGTTGCGCGATGGCGTCGCCGGGGGAAAAGCGGGGCAGCTCGATGCCGAGCCAGCGCAGCTCGATGGCCCGGCGGTCGCTGTCCGTGATCGAATCCACCGCCTTGTTCAGCACCGACAGCAAAAGGGGATCGTTGTTCCGCACCCCGATGCGGGCATAGCCCGCGGGGGGAGTCGAATACACCAGGGCCAGCTTCAGATTCGTGAGAAATCGCGCCGAGATCGAATCATACAATACAGCGAGATCGTCAAAGACGCCGTCCACCTTGCCCTCGACCAGCAGGTCGATGGCGGAATCGGTGTCATCGACCTCGTGAATGAGTATGCCGGAATGGTTTTCCCGCAGCGTGGCCAGTTGCGACGTGTCGCGCACCACGGCCACGGTCCGTCCCACGAACTCGTCCAGGGAAGAAACCGCGGCTTCGTCGCGCCGCGTGAGCAGCGCCTGGGGATACACTGCGTAGACTTCGGTGAAGTTGAGATACGGCCGGCGCTCCTCAAGCAGATCCGCGTTGACGACGCCATCCACTTTGTGAAGGAACGCCTTGCCGAGCGCTTCGGTCCAGGGGCTGCCTTCGAGACGTATCTCGATGCCGAGGCGCGTGGCGAGCAGACGGACGTAATCGATGTTGATGCCGGCCAGCTCTCCGTGTTGATCCCGGTAGCTCTTGGGATGGTAATCGTCGTCGATCGACAGGGTGACCACCGGGTGGGCCGCGAGCCAGGCCTGTTCCTCCGGGGTCAAGTCTTTCAGCAGCGGGATTGCGGCGCTGCCGGACGCTGCGGCCGCGGCCTCACTGGCGCTGCGCGCGGCGGCGACAACGGGGTCCGGGCCGGCCGGCGCGAGCGCGGCGCACACCAGGGCCGCCACACCCATCGCGAACACCGGAGCCGTGGTTCGTTGTATGCGTTGCAGGAGCATGGATTCGGGTCTCTTGCCGCTGAATGTCGATCGGATAACAGTATTTACTCACATTATAGCGGCCGGGCACACCGGCGCAACCCCGCCGCGAGCGCCGGTCCGGGGGCATTCACGTCAACACCCCGCGGCAAACAACAAAGGACTGGCCACAGAGTACACCGCGTTCCAAAACGCCGGACCAGAACGGGGACATGTTCCAAGCGCCGCCCCGGCGCGACTACGTGTCCCCGTTCGGATGACCGCCGAGGGCGCCGGTCCCACACCCGATCCGGATGAAACCCCAGGCCGAGCTGGAGTTCGGCGATCCCAAGCGCCGTTCCCGGCGCGACTACGTGTCCCCGCCCAAACGCGGGGGCCTTCGGGGCCGGCCGTCCTCGTGCTCTCTGAAAACACCTGCTCTGTCCCGCGGGCATGCCGCATCTTGAGCGGGGAGGCGTCCTGCCGTATCATGCCGCCGTTGAAACTTTGTGAACTTACCGGAAGGAACTTCATCATGGTGATCGCTATGTCCATCAACCTGTGCGTTACGTTTTTTGCGGCGGCCCCCGGCGCCGGGGAACCGCCCGTGTTCACCCCGGCAGGCGAATTTGGCGCACGGATTCAGGCCGTGCTCGACCGCTATGGCAACCAGGAGATCGCCCCGCGATTCACCGACGACTTCGTTCTGGCCGACGTGGTGCTGTCGCCGGAGTACCCGCGCCGGTTCGATAACTTCAGCGGGGACATCTCCGGCCGGTTTCTGGGGTCGGTGTCGATGCTGCCCAATCCGGAACAGGCCGCGCGGCTGGAAGGCCTCGTGGATGAGATCGCGAAGCATCAGAAACCGGACGGCCGCTTCGGCACCATGAACCTGTCGTTCGCGGCGTCGGACATCGAGCCGGAGAACATGGCGTTGTTGTGGGGGAACGGCCGTCTGTTGACGGGGCTGATGGAATACTACGAGTATTCGGGCTCGCAAAAAGCCCTCGACTGCGCGAAAAAGCTCGGCGATTTTCTAATCGGCGTGTACGAGACGTGTTCGGAGCCCGATGTGGCGAAACGGCTCGAAGGCCAGGCCGCGCGCGGTTTCATCTGTTTCACGCAGCTCATCGAAGGGCTGGACATGCTCTCCCGAGCGACCGGCGACGACCGGTATCTCGACACCGCAAAACAAATCGTGCCGTTGCTGGAACCGCGCGGCGTGCAGCACACGCACGGGTACCTGACCACCCTGCGCGGCTACCTCATGCTCTACAAATCGACCGGCGACCCGGCCATTCTCGCCCTGGCGGAGAAGCTCTACGGCGAGCTCGTTTCCTCCGCGGATTTTCTCATCTACGGCGGGGTTCTCGAATACTTCGGGATGAAATATGACCGCGACGAGGGCTGTTCGCAGGCCGATTTCCTGCGTCTCAGCCTCCAGCTCTGGCAGGCCACCGGCAACCTGGACTACCTCGAACGCGCCGAGCGGTGCATGTTGAACATCTTCTATGCCGGCCAGTTTGAGACGGGCGACTTCGGCCACCGCCGGTTTGACGAGACCGGCTACATCCCCGCGCTGGGCGCCGGGCGCGCCTGGTGGTGCTGCACCATGCACGGCCACCGCGCGTTTGCCGACGTGCAGCGCTGCGTCGTGACCCGCGATGACCGGGGCGTGAAGATCAATCTCTTTCTCGAGGGCCGGTGGTCCGGCGGCGGCGCCACGCTGACGCTGGCCCGTCCCGGCGCGACCGTTCCGCAGGCGCCCGTGTTCCGCGTCACGGTGGACGCCGCGCCCGAAGGCAACAGCATCATTGCCCTGCGGCAGCCGTCCTGGGCGAAGGACGTCCGCGTCCGTGTGAACGGCGCGGAACTGAGGCCGGTCCTGCTCGCAGACTATCTTGTCCTGGAGCGCGGGTGGAAAAGCGGCGACGTGATCGAGGTGGACTGGGCCTGCGATGTGCGCCTGCTGCTGCCGGACGGCACGGTGATCCGGCCCGCGGACCTCACGGAACAGCCCGTCAAGGCCGCATTGTTCTACGGCCCCTGGCTGCTGAGCGTGATCGACGAGCTCGACCCGTCGTTCCATGGGGAACCCTGGCGCAACAATGTGATCCACCTGCCCGAAACCGTCACGCGGCCGGCATCGGCGAGCGGTCCCGCGGGCAACCCGTGCATCGTGGAAGACGCGCACCTGGTTTTGGACTACCGCCACGACGGATTTCCCGATCCGTGCACCGTCACGCTGCGGCCCGTCTCTGAACAGACCCCTTACCGTCAGCCCATGGCGACCGTGTGGTTGAATTTCGCCCGGTAATCCGTATCTGACTCCGCGCCGATGGCCCGCCCCTGGGACGGCGGCAGAGGCCGTCCCGGGGGCTGCCGGAAAGGCTGCTATTCGACGAGGATGGCCTGCGGCGAGGCGGTGCCCTCGTTTTCGGGGTTGTAGTATTCGTACACCCGCGAGCTCGGGGTCTGGGCGCGCAGCGGGAACTTCGCGCGCAGCCCGTACTGGAACTCGATGACGCCGCTGCCGGCGATGCGCTCGAAGTACACGATGATCTGGCGGCCGGTCATTTCGTACTTCTGGATGGTCTTGTCTTCGACCAGTTTTTCGAGGTCGGCGGTCTGCACCTCGAATCCCGGCGGGATGCCCAGGTCGACGATGATCATCTGCGCGGCGCCCGGACGGTTGTTGGTGACCTTGACCCGGGCCGTCACCACGTCGTTGACGGCGAGCTGGGTTTTGTCGTAGGCCACCTCGATGCTCATGGGCTCCTGCACGGGCTGGGCGGCCGACCACGGGGTGTAGAACCGGCCCACGACCTGGTACAGCATCGAGCCTTCGCCCTCGATGGTGAGCGCGACCGTGTTGTTTCCGGCCTTCGTCTGCTCGCCCAGATCGACCAGCCGCATGACGTCGCAGTCTTCCGGAGTCACCGCCAGCTCAGACACGGGCGCGCCATTCAACGCGACCGTCACCTTGGCGTTGACGGTTTCGGTGCGGCTGCCCAGCGACAGCATCATCGCTTTCAGCGCCAGGATGGTGGCCTGGGTCGAGCCCCAATGGCCCTGGGCGCTCTTCTTCTGGATGATGTAAGTGAGGGCCTTGGTCGTGATTTCGGGATAGCGGTTCGCGTTCAGAAACGCGATGGTAGCCAGGGCGGTGGTTTCGACGTCCGCCGCGTCGCCCTGGGTAAAGGTGACCGTGCCCGTGCCGCCTTTCCAATGGACGGTGTCCTTCTCCTCGACGCGCAGGCCGTGGAGTTTTTCGAGCACGCGGAGGGTCCAGGCGTCCCTGGGGTTCCACGCCACCGCGGCGTTGGCCACCAGGGCGAGGGTGTAGGCCTCCTGGGCGCTTTCCCAATTGTTGCGGAGGTAGGCGACGGCCTTGTCGAGTTCGGGTCCTTTGCCGCCGGTGCTGAGGATGGCCTCGGCGATGTAGGCCGTGACAAGCAGCCCGCTGTTTTGAATCCCGCTCCACGATTCCGCATGCAGGTACTGCTCGTCGGGTTTCCAGGCGCCGTCGGCCTCCTGCTTCGACAGGAGCCACGCGCGGGTGCGTTCAATGACCGCCGCGTCGACCTCGTGGATCTGCGCCATGTCGTGGAACTCTTTGAGGCCCCATGCCGTAAGCACCTTGTTGGCCGGGGCGTCGCCGAACCACGAGTAGCCGCCGCCCGGCACTTCATACGCGAGCAGGCGCTGGTACCCGGCGTTGATGAACCCTTCGGCCTTCATCTGGGTCTCGGGGTTAATCTGGTCCGTTGCCTTCATGTACTGCACGATGAGGATGTTGGGATAGGTGACCGAGGTGGTCTGTTCGAAACACCCGAAGGGCATTTGGAGCATGCTGTCGAGGCCGTCGACGATCTGGCTGTATACGCCGGGGTAGATGCGCACGAGGATCTTGCTGGCGCCTTCGACGGCGTTGCCGGGGATCTCGATGGTGTGCTCGACCGTGCCCGAGAGCCGGTCGCTGAAGGTTACGTTCTGTTCCTCGCCGTCGGGCCGCACCTCGATGTCGCGGCGGATGGCGTCGCTCATCTGCGAACCGTAGGCCCATACCGTCAGGCGGTGCTTGCCCAGTTCGACGACCTCGATCGGGAAGTACATCGAGGTGACCTGTCCGGGCTGGAGCGTGATGGTGCGTTCGGCGTCGCCGTCGAGCTTGAACCAGGGTTCCACCTCAAACTTGAGCCGCACATCCTGGGCCTGTTCCAGGTAGTTGTAGAGCACTACGGGGATCGAAACCTGGTCGTGCTGCGTCAGCGAGACGGGCAGGTCGAGGTCCACGAAAAAGTCCTGGAACACCCGGATGCCGCTGTCCCTGCTGCCGAGGGCGCCGGTCTTCGACGACGCCATGGCCGTCATGCGCCAGGTGGTGATGCTGTCGGCGAGGGCCACGTCCAGCACCGCGTTGCCCTGCGCGTCGGTGATGAGCGCCGGCTCGAAGAGGAGCGTTTCGGGGAAATACTCGCGCAAGCGGGGCCCAGGCGGCTCCGCGGCGCCGGTGCTCGTCACGGCATCGGTGGGCGCTCCCTTCGCCATCTCGGCCATTACCGGGGGCTTGGGTTCCGCGGCCGCGGCGGGGGCCGCCATGGGCACCGCCTCCGCCATATCCGCCCCCCAGGCATTTCGCCGGCGGCCGCCAAGGAAACCTCCGACTATGACCTGCATTTCCGCCTGCCCGGCCCACGATGCGAGCCGGACATCGTCCCCGGTATCGGGTTTTGCGTCGGGGCCGTTCGAGATCATGGTGAACCGCAATCCGCGGTGCGACTTGTCGGCGAATTCGAAGCGGTAGGGGTTGCCCCAGGGGTCGCGGGCCTCGTTGTCGCGCAGGCGGTGCGTTCGCAGCATCAACTGGACGAGGTTGTCGGGGACGTCCCAGTGGTATTCGCGGAGATACGTGGAGATGGCGCGGTGGATCCGCTCGAGGTCGCGGTGCATGCGGCCGTGGAGCGCCTCGTCGGCTGCCTGGCGTTTGGCCATGAAGGTGTTGACCTGGATGGGCGGCCTGGGCGGCTCGGGCGACGACGCCAGCAGGACCTCGGCCGCGCGCTGCTGTTCGGGCGACCACACGGCGGGTTTCGGCATGGGCACGGGCTCTTCGGGCACGGGACCCCGCACGAGATCGCTGATTTCGTAGCCGTGGATTTCGTAGCGCGGCTGCATGATCTCTTTTTCGAGGGTGAAATAGACCTTCTCGAGGCCAGGATGGATCTCCTGCAGGGCAAACACGCTCTCGTCGACGATCGCGATGCCGAGGGCGGCCGGGGTGGGGGCGCCGGAGGCGTCCGTGATGGCGAACTGCAACCGGGCCTGTTCGCCGGGCCGGTAGGTCTGCTTGTCGAGGGCGATGCTCATGTTCAGCGCGTCGGCGGGGTTGATGTACAGCAGGCGCGTGTCGCGGATGATGTCGGTGCCGGGCGTGAACACGTAGGCCTGGAGCACCGCCGAGCCGAACAGCGACGGGTCGATGTCGAATTCGAGCAGCGCCTTGCCCGAGGCCAGTTCGGCCGTCTGTGTCATGACGGTCTGGCCCTCGCGCACCAGGTCGAAATAGACCGTGCCCGAGGGCTTGGTGGCATAGACTTCCGCGCGGAGGGTCTCGCCCACGTTATAGAGGGTCTTGTCGGTGCGGAGGATGATCTGTTCCAGACCGGCCTTGCTTTCGAGGTTCACCTGCTTTTCGACGCTGCGGCCCTGCGTATCGCGGGCCTTCACACTCAGCCCGAAAACCGCCCTGGCGTCCGGCGTGCAGGTGACCGTCACGATACCCAGCTCGTCGGTGGTGTAGCGCTTGTTCTCGTCCAGGCCCGTCACGACCGTAGCCCCTTTCGCGGGGCTGCCATCCGGGTAGGCCACCAGCACGTGGAGCCGGTTTTCGAGGTTCGGGACCAGTTTGCCGCTCTCGGGCACCACGTAGACCATCAGCGGCGCGGCGGCCACCGGCGTCATGATCACCTTCTCTTCGCGATGGTCGGCCGTATCCACCACGGCGGCCTGAAGCCGGACCGACGCCTGGCCCTGTTCCAGCGGGGTCCCGGCGAAGTAGTCTGGCAGAGGAAGCTCGAACGACCAGTGGCCTGTGTCGTCCAACGTGCCGTCTACCGTGGCGAAGTCCTCGAATTCCACCTCGAATTTGGACGCGGTAATGGTCACTTTTCCGCCGGCCACGGGTTTGCCGAAGAAGTAGTCGGCCTGAACCTCCCCCTTGAGCGTCTCGCCCGGCAAGTAGAAATCCTTGTCGGCAGTCAGATGGATCTTGTACTTGGGCAGCACATAGCGTTCGACCCGGACCTGCTTCTCCGACTGGGTCGTGCCGAGGATGGCCCGCACGATGTATTCCCCGAGGTTGACCTCGGTCGCGAGCTGGAAATCCGCCGCGGCGATGCCGAACGCGTCCGTGGTGAGCTTCTTCTTAAAAACCTTGTTGCCCTTCGAATCCATCACCTCGAACACGGTCTCTTTTTGGGCTTCAGGCTGCAGATCGGCCGCGCTGAGGCTCAGCGCGCGCATCTGGATGGTCTGTCCGGGCTGGTAGAGGGGTTTGTCCGTAGTGAGGAGAATCTTGGAGGCGCGCTTGACGGTGACCGGCTGGGTTACCTCGTCCTGCCCGAGCCCTTCCGACGCCACGGTGATGCGCAGCTTGCCCGTGCCGTCCACGTTGTCCGGCACGGTGAAGACGGCTTCGAGGGTGCCATCCTGCGTGGTCTTGCCTGCGTGGAGCAACTGTTCCGTGCCTTCGCCCACCGTGAGAAACAGGGCTACGGAGGCATCGGCGACGGGTTCTTCGGTCGCGTGATTGAGGGCGACGACCCGCACGCTGGCTTTGCTGCCGGAAAGCAGGTTGCTGTAGGCCACCACGCGCGTCTCGAGCTGCGCCAGCGCGTCCACGAGCTGCCGGGTGCCGGTCTCCCGGCCGCCAGGACCGTCGAACACGTAGTGAAGCATGCACAGGGGCAGCCTGGCCTCGTTGAGGGCGGCCGGCAACGCCACGGCCACCCGGTTCGACCCGGGTTCCAGGGCGACCTGGTCCGATATCTTGGCCACGGGGCCGCCTTCGAGGTCTGTGATCTCGATCCCCAGGCTGGCGCCGGTCCGCGAGGCGCCTGGATGGTTCACATTTGCCCGGATCTCGAACCCCGACGGGGTCCGCGCCACTTCAAGCGACTCGCGCTCGAGGCAGGCCGGCGCCGCGGCATCCCCCCGGCTTGGCGGGGCAGGCAGGACGGCAAGTACAAGCAACGCGAAGAGGGTCACAACCAGGCCGGCATGGTTCCGCATGGTCCACATCCTCCGATCAGGTGGCGGCACTGGGCCGCATATCCCGCAGCGTGGCGCTGGACGCGTCTGCGCCCCGTACCATACAACGATTGATCACACTATGCGTTCAAAAGTTGCTTCGCGGAACCCCATGTGTCCCGCGCAAGGGTGCGTTCTCTAAGACCCCATCCGGTCACGCGAGTTCGCCAATCGTCTGGAGCCGTCTGACCGCAGGCGGGGCGTATGGCGTCCAACCGGCCCGCGGGTGTATTCTCTCAGAAGGGGGGGAGGCCTGTAAGCATGGGGACAATCTGGTCGTTCGCACTGGGGCTGGTGGTGTTGGCGGGCGCGGGACCTGCGGAGCAGGGGGCCCTGCCGGCCGGGCTGGACACCGGCTGGGAAACCCGGGCGGGCGAATTGCGTCAGACCGTGCGCGACATCCTGACGTTTCCGGCGGAACGCGTGGCCCTGGATGCGCAGACCCACCGCACCATCGACGGCGAAGGGTTCCGCATCGAGTGCCTGACGTATCAAAGCGAGCCGGGGTCATGGGTTACCGCCCATCTGTACCTGCCGGTCCCAACGGATGCGTCCGTGCCGGGCATCGTTCTCGCCTGCGGGCATGGCGGCTCTAAATCCGGCATTTACTACCAGTACGCGGGACAGCTCTACGCCAGGCTGGGCTTTGCCTGCCTCATTCCGGACACCATCGGCGAGGAGGAGCGCAATAAAGACGGCAAGATGGGCACGCGCGCCCACGACATGTACGAGTTCGGCAAGGACAGCGCTGCGCGGCGGGCCTTCACCCGCGACACGCTCGGCCGCATGGTGCTGGGGAAGATTGTGTGGGATCTCGTCCGCGGGCTGGACTACCTGGAGTCGCGGCCGGACATCGACCGGGCGCGTCTGGGGGTCATGGGCAACTCCATGGGGGGCGCCACATCGAGCCTGGTGGCGGCCGTGGATACGCGGGTGCGCGCGGCCGTGGTTTCCGGGTGGAGCATGACCGCCCAGGGGGCGATCGAGGGGAAGGACTGCAGCAAAATGCCGTATGAGGCCCTTGCCCACGCCATGAGCTTTGACGAACTGAATACCCTGGTCGCGCCGCATGCCGCCACGCTGTTCATCAACGGCGGCCAGGATTCGATCATCGACGGGGCGGAAGAGGGCAGGGCGGTGGTGCGCCGCACGCGGGCGACGCTGGCCGGGGCCCGGCAGATTCTCGCGGACGCCGGGGTGGAGGGGATTATTGATGCGCGGTTCGTTGCGGGGGCCTGCCACCGGCCGTACATCCTCACGCGGCCGGCGGCCGAATGGTTCCAGAACCACCTGCAGCTCCCCGAAGAGCGGCGGGTGCTTCCCGCGAAAACGATAAAACTCGGGGACTGGGTCGATGCCCACGGCCTGAAACTCGAACCGTTGTACGATACGGAGCCGCGCCAGCGGGGCGCCGACGCGCTCGACATCGGCGCGGCGTACCGGCCGCCGGCGGAGCTGGCGTGTTTTCCCGGGGGGGCGGCGCCGGATCCGCGCTATACCTGGGAAGGGTGGAAAGGGCGTATGATAGCGGAGGGCGAAGCCCGAAACCGGCAGGATTGACAGGGGGGGCTGATTCGGCAGCAATTTGCGGGAACACCGCAAAAACAAGTACACTCACCCGAATTATTCCGTGTTGACACGAGTGACCGCTCGTCTGGAGTGAGGTTCTATGCCGAGAATCAAGAAATTCACCGTCATCGCGAAATTGCCGCCCGCGCTTGAGCCGTTGCGCAGTCTCGCGTACAACCTGTGGTGGTCGTGGGACCCGGAAGCCATCGACCTGTTCTTCCGTATCGACCGCGACCGCTGGATCAATGTGAAACAGAACCCGGTCCGGCTGCTGGGCGAGGTGCCGCAGGAGCGTCTCGAGGAGCTGGCCCGCGACGACGGGTATCTGGCGCACCTGGAACGGGTGCATTCGCGGTTCCAGGCGTACCTCCGGGGCAACAGTTGGCACGAGAAGAATCCCCAGGCGCCGGAGGATTTCCGGGTGGCGTACATGTCGGCCGAATTCGGCCTGCATGAATCCCTGGCGCTGTATTCGGGCGGCCTGGGCGTGCTGGCGGGCGATCATCTGAAGGCGGCCAGCGACATGGGCCTGCCCCTGGTGGGCGTGGGCCTGATGTACCGGGAAGGCTACCTGCAGCAGTACCTCAATGCCGACGGCTGGCAGCAGGAACGCTACCCCCTCAACGATTTCTACAACATGCCGGTCACGCTGGTCCGCGACGAGACCGGCAACCAGATTGTCATCGAGGTGGAGTATCCCGAACGGCCCGTGAAAGCCCGCGTGTGGCGGATTGACGTGGGCCGCGTCCCCCTGTACCTGCTGGACTGCGACTTTGACGCGAACGAACCCGACGACCGCGAGATCACCGCGCGGCTGTATGGCGGCGGCAACGACATGCGGGTGCGGCAGGAGATCCTGCTGGGCATGGGCGGCGTCACGATGCTGCGCCGGCTGGACATCCACCCCACGGTGTGGCACATGAACGAGGGCCATTCGGCTTTCATGACCCTGCAGCGGATCAAGAACCTCGTAAAAGGCGAGGGGCTCAGCCTGGATCACGCCGTGGAATCGGTGAAGGCCGCCAGCGTGTTCACCACGCATACGCCTGTGCCGGCGGGGAACGACATGTTCCTGCCGGAAATGATGGAGCATTATTTCCGCAAATACGCGGCGGATGTCGGCATGGGCATGGACCGGTTTCTCGGGCTGGGGCGGCAGGATCCCAGCGATCCCCGCGAACCGTTCTGCATGACGGTACTCGCGCTCAAGCTATCGGCGTTCGCCAACGGGGTGAGCCAGCTGCACGGTGCGACGGCGCGCGCCATGTGGGCCCGGACCTGGGCCGGCGTGCCCGAAGATGAGGTGCCCATTACGGCGATCACCAACGGCATTCACCAGCAGTTCTGGGTGTCGCGGGATCTCGCGGGCCTGTTTGACCGCTACCTGGGCCCGGCGTGGATCAGGAATCCGTCAGACCCGGCCGTATGGAAAAACATCGATCAAGTGCCCGACGCGGAGCTCTGGCGCACCCATGAACGCCGCCGCGAACGGCTGGTCAACTTCGCGCGGCGCCGTCTGGCGGCGCAGCTCAAGTCCCGCGGCGCGCCCAATGCCGAGGTCGAAGCGGCCTCGGAGGCCCTCGATCCCGAGGTGCTGACCATCGCGTTTGCCCGCCGCTTCGCCACCTATAAACGCGCCAAACTGCTGCTCAGCGATCCGGAACGGTTCACCAGGATCCTCTTGCACCCGGAACGGCCCGTGCAGATCATCTTCGCGGGGAAAGCCCATCCCGCCGACAACCAGGGCAAGGATCTCATCCGCGCCCTGATCCATTTCATGCGCGAAAACGAGGTGCGCAACCGCTTCGTCTTCCTCGAAGACTACGACATGAACGTCGCCCGCTACATGGCCCAGGGGGTGGACTGCTGGCTTAACACGCCGCGCCGGCCCCTCGAGGCGTCGGGCACCAGCGGCATGAAGTCGGCCGCGAACGGCGGGCTCAACATCAGCATTCCCGACGGCTGGTGGTGCGAGGCGGAAGGCCTGGGCGAGAACGGCTGGAGCATCGGCCGCGGCGAAATGTATGAAAACCCGGACGAACAGGACGTCGTCGAGAGCGAGATGCTCTACGAACTCCTCGAACAGGAGATCATCCCGATGTTCTACGAACGCGGCACGGACGACCTGCCGCGCCGCTGGGTGATGCGGATGAAGAATGCCATGCGGACCATCAATCCGGTGTTCAACACCCACCGCATGGTGCAGGAATACACGGACCGGTTTTATGTGCCGGCGACGCAACGCCGCATTGTCCTGCAGGCCAACCAGCGGGAACGGTCCAAAGCCCTCGCGGAATGGAAGATGAAGGTGCGCGCGTGCTGGCCGCAGGTGCGTATTGCGGACATCGAGAGCGGCCCGCTCGACGGCCTGCCGTACGGCTCGAACCTCGAGGTGACGGCCGGGCTGTTTCTCGACAAGCTGTCCACCGACGACGTGGTCGTCGAAGTGTATTATGGCAACGTGGACAGCTACGGCCGCATCCACGACGGCCGCCAGGCGCCCATGGCGCTTCAGGAAGCGGCCAGCGACGGCGTGTACCGCTTTAAAGGCTCCATTTATTGCGACAAGACGGGCCAGCAGGGGTTCACCGTGCGCGTGATGCCCAGCCATCCCGACCTTGCCGACAAGCATGAGACGGCGTTGATCACCTGGGCCTGACGGGTCCGGATACAGGATGGTTCCGGGGGACGTGGCGCGCCGGGTCCCGGCGCGCGGAATCCGTGGAAAGGAGCATGGCATCATGGCAGTGAAACCTTTGCGGGTGGGCGTCGTGGGTACGGGATTCGGGCGGTATCATATGGAAGGGTTCAGCCAGGTGCCGGGCGTCGAAATCCTGGCCATCTGCGACCTGAACAAAGCGGAGGCGCAACAGTTTGCCGGCCAGTACGGCGCCAAACACGTGTTCACCAGCGCGAAGCGCATGTTCGCGATGGACGAGCTGGACGCGGTCTCCATCGCCGTGCCCAACGCGCTCCATGCCCCGATGACCATCGATGCCCTGAGCAAGGGCAAGCATGTCCTGATCGAAAAACCCATGACCATCACGCCGGCCGATGCCCAGAAGATGGCCGATGCCGCAAAGAAGGCGGGCAAGCTGCTCATGGTCGAACAGGCCCTGCGGTTCCGGCCCGAGGCGCAGCTGGTGAAAGCCTACGCCGACCGCGGCGAGTTCGGCGACATGTATTACGCGCGCTCCACCTGGTACCGCAGGAAAGGCTGGCCCCATCTCCACATGCCGCCGGACGGCACCCTCGGGCGCGGCGTCTGGTTTCTTCAGAAGCGCCTGGCCGGGTTCGGCGCGCTGGGCGACATCGGCGTTCACCTGCTCGACCTCGCGTGGTACCTGATGGGCACGCCCAAACCCGTGTCAGTCTCCGGCCAGCTTTTCCGCCAGGTGGCCGTGCCCGAGCTGAAGGCCAAGGGCCTGCCCGCGGAAGTCGAGGAAATGGCCGCGGGCCTCATCAAGTTTCAGGGCGGCAAGACCATCATGGTCGAAGTGTCCTGGGACACCTACACCAAACCCGCCATGGAGTGTTTCCTCATGGGCAACCGGGGCGGCGCGAGCGTGTTCCCCGCCCAAGTGTTCCGGGGCGGCGACATCGACGAGACCGTCGACATCGAGACCCACTACAACGGCCTCCCCATCGAGACCGCCTTCAGCCATTTCATCGACTGCATCCGCGACCGCCGCAAGAAATGCATCGCCCCCGCGGACCAGAACGTCACCCTGATCCGCATGCTCGACGCCCTTGCGCGCTCCGCCAAGTCCGGCAAGGAAGTGCGGCTGTAGCCCTGTCCAGGCCGATACTGCGAGCGTCAGGGTACGGTTCGTGCTCAAGTAGCTTCATCTGAATGGCTGCTTGTGCATACAGACACAGCGTGGAGTGTTCCTGCCAAAAGGGTCTGGGCACGGGCCGTACAGATAATGCAGCAGGGACCGGTACTATGCTGGCCGTTCTAAACGGTTGCTTGGAATTCCGGGAGGCCGTACCTGTTTTCCATCAAGTGGTGCAGGTGCATTGCACACTGGTACCGGGGTGGGTATCATATTTCTTTGGAAAGATGGATTGGATCTGCGCCTTCATCAGGCGGCGCGTCTCGGGAGTCGCTCAATGTCAGCCATCGTGGATTTTGAATGTCCCCCGCTGAATGAGGTCATCTGCGGTCTGCACTTCCGGAGAATGGACCGCTTTACGGCACCATATGTCGGACTTCTCTGGCAGAAGTTTCAGACCCATTACCCGAAGTGCGAGGTTCATCCCCCATTGACGCTCGTGTCGGAGCAGGACACGGAACTTCAGCTGGAAATGAGTTCGTTTCCCCGGGTTTGGTTCGTGAGTGAAGACAGCACGCGCCTGGTACAAGTGCAGCAAGACCTCCTGATTCACAATTGGAGACAGGTTGAGTCTTCAACATCCTACCCCAGGTATAAGATCGTCAAAGATGGATTTGACGATGCCCTGTCGAAGTTCGAGGCGTTCGTGGCTGATCACGGTCTGGGCGCCGTGGAGGCGAGGCAGTACGAGCTGAGCTACGTCAATTTTGTTCCCCAGGGAGACGGCTACGAAAGCTTGGGCGAGTTGGGCAGGCTGCTTCCCGATTTTGCATGGCGCCGTAACACGTCCCGGTTTCTCCCGGATCCTTCAAATGTTAACTATCAAACTGTTTTCGATCTTCCCAATAATAATGGTAAACTCAGGGTAAGCATACAGGACGCATTGAGAAGGTCCGATGAAAAGAAACTGACTCGAATTCTGATCGTGGTCCGAGGGATGCATCAGTCGCAAGACGTCTCAACGCCGGATGATTGGTTTGAACTGGCCCATGAGTGGATCGTGAGGGCATTTCTGGACTTGACAAGCGAGGAGGTTCAGGTAAAGCTCTGGAGGAAGAAGTAGCATGAGCTGCCCATCGGCCATTCTCTTGCAGATGGATACCACTTTGGACGATCTTTCTACCGTTGGTTCCCAGCGTGACGAATCTCCCGGTACGTTCCGGTTATTTCATGCGAAACTCCGTGAGTACGCGTCGCGGTCGGGATTTTCTACGGACGACTCGTCGAGTGGTGATTCCCTTTCGGCCGTCTTTGCCGAATCACTCATTCGGCTTTCGAAATTCAGAGAACTGCGGCCCAACTGGAATAGTTATGGCGCCGTGCCTGTCACTGAGGACGCAATAACGGCAGCCAAGGATCTTTTTGCTTCTCTTCAGAGCATGTTTCAGGGTCTAACTGGCTGTTGCTGGGACGACCAGCGGTGCTGCGCGTTGGCCCCGGTTGCAACGGTTCCCCTTGACGATGGCGGGGTTGGGATTGAATGGTCTCTGCCTGGTATGGAGATCGAGATATCCATAGGCCCGGATCGAAAGATGGAATATCTTGCCGTAGAGGGTTCAGGGGAGAGCCGCAAGTATACCGAGAGGGATGCGGTGAGCAAGAACGAAGTGCTTCAACTGTTCCTGAGAGCCTTCGCCAACTGAGTGCCCATGAGTGCGGGCATAGAAACGATAACTCCAGGCGATTCCCTGTACCGGCGGTTTCTGCATTGGTACCTTAAGGACGATGGGACGATAAGCTCGTCTGCTTTTATGTCGCGAAAGAAGCCAGATCCCGAGTTGTCCGTGGACTTGGCCCGCTTGACCACGCCCGAAAAGACACGGGCCTCTCATCTTGACATGGGTGTGGCAGAAATTGCGGCAAGCGTACCCTTGGATATGGGTTTGACGGTAAAGCACGCTCCCGAGCATGATAATTACGCCCATTGTTTGATCATGGGTTTAAAGACGAAAACCCAATGCCGGATGCTGGCCGAAAAGGCCAGCATTCGGTTGAAGCCTTGTGTGATGTGAATGGGTTGTTGATCGGGCTGCTCGACGCCCTTGCGCGCTCCGCCAAGTCCGGCAAGGAAGTGCGGCTGTAGAGGTCATGCGACGGATGCTACTCGCGCCCCGGCACTCTGGAAGCTCCGGGGCGCGATGGCGTGTCGCTGTCCGGCGGGTCACGCGGCGGAATCGGCGGTTTCCTTGCCGTCTTTGAACCGCACCGAGACGATCTGGGAGACGCCGCGTTCCTGCATCGTGACGCCGTAGAGGGCGTTTCCGCGCGCCATGGTCTGTTTGTTGTGCGTGATGACCACAAACTGGCTCTGGTCGGTGAAGTCGTCCAGCATGGACAGAAACCGGCCGATGTTGGCGTCGTCGAGCGGGGCGTCAACCTCGTCGAGGATGCAGAAGGGGCTGGGTTTGGCCCTGAAAATGGCGAACAGCAGGGCGAGCGCGGTCATGGCCTGTTCCCCGCCGGAGAGGAGCGAGATGCTCTGGGGTTTTTTGCCCGGGGGCCGCGCTTCGATCTCGATCCCGCTTTCGAGCGGATCGTCTTCGTCGAGGAGGTAGATGCGGGCCTGGCCGCCGTTGAACATGGTTCGGAAATAGTTGCGGAAATGGTCCGCGACGAGGGTGAAGGTCTCCATGAACATGGCGAGGATCTTCTTGTCGCTGCGGGCAATGACGCCGAGCAGCGTCTCGCGGGCGCTCTGGAGATCCTTGTACTGGGTGGTGAGGAAGGTCTCGCGTTTTTCGAGGGTCTCGTATTCCTCGATGGCCATCAGGTTGACTTCGCCGAGCCGTTGCAGGCGGGACCGCACATCGGTGACCAATTTGTCGCGTTCCTCGGGGGAGTACTCGTCGGTGCCGACTTCCTCTGCCCGCAGGGAGGCCAGGGCGACGTTGTAGGCCTCGAGGATGCGCTCCTGGAAGTACCCGACCCGGTCTTCGCGCTGGCGCAGGGCCAGCTCGGCCTCGTGGAGGCGGGACTGGGCGTCGCGCGCCTGTTCGCGCACTTCGCGGAGCTGTTTTTCCACGGTTTCGGACTCGTCGAGGAGCGTCTGCCGCTGGTTTTCGGCGTCGATGACCTTGCTGCGGGCCTGTTCCTTGTTTTCCGACAAGGCACGGGAGCGCTCCAGGTGAAGCCGGATGGCCTCTTCGAGGCGTTTGCGCTCTTCCTGTCGGGCGGCGATGGCTTCGCGGCGGCGCTGGGCCTCGTCGAGGGCTTCCTGGCGGCGGGCCTGTTCCCGCTCCACATCGCGGTCGATTTCCTGAATGCGCTGGGCGATGCCGGCCTGGCGCACGCGCAGGTCGGCCAATTCGCTGGCGCACACCGAGAGGGCCTGGCGGGCGCGCGACGCAGCCTCCTGGGCCTCGGCGATTTCGTGCTGCATGACTTCGTCGTCGCTGGCCATGGTGTCGGCGCGGGCGGCGGCTTCCTTGCGTTGGTCTTCGAGCGCGTCGCGGCGGGCGCAGAGCTCGTCGCGCTGCGTGTAGAGGTTGCGGGACCGCTCCACCAGGCTGTCGAGTTCGGTGCTCTGGCGGGCAATGAGCACGCCGAGTCCGCTAAGCTCGCGCCGGAGCGTGTCTTCGGCGGTTTCGTGGGCCTGAATCTGCGCGCTGAGTTCCTGGATCTGCGTGCCGAGCGCCTGGCCCTTGTCGGCGATCTCAGAAAGCCGGCGTTCCAGGCCGACCAGTCGCTTTTCGATCTCGGCGATTTCCGCGCTGCGCCCGAGCAGGCCGCCGCGATCATGGCGCGTGCGGCCGCCCGTGACCGCGCCCGACGATTGCATGACTTCCCCGTCGAGTGTGACGAGTTTCGGGTACGACGACGTTTCCCGCGCGATGCGGATAGCGTCATCGAGGGTTTCGACGACGACAGTGTCCCGCAACAGGTATTCCACGGCCGGCCGGATGTGTCCGTCGAACTGGACGAACGCGATGGCGTCTCCGACCACGCCCGGGCGGCCCGCCAGGGAATCCGATTCGCGCGAGGACGGGCGCAGAATGTCCAGCGGCAGGAACGTGACGCGCCCGGTCTGGCTGCTCTTCAGGTAATCGATCGCCCCTTTGGCCGCGCCCGCGTGTTCCGCCACGACGTTGTTGATGTTGCCGCCCAGGGCGGCTTCGATCGCGCGCTCGTACTCTTTCTCTGTGGACAGAAGATCCCCGACGGGGCCGATGATGTCCTGCATGCCGGGGTGGCCGTCGGACTTGGCCCGCATGACCGCGCGAACGCCCGACGCGAACCCTTCGTAGTTGTCGCGCAGTTCACGGAGCGAGGTCAGACGCGCTTCGAGGCTGCTCTTGGTTTCGCGCAGCCCCTGCCACTCCTGGTCGAGCGCACGCAGCGCCTGGGACGCGTCGGCCTGTGTGTGGAGCGCCTGGGCCCGCGCGGTTTCGGTTTCCGTGAGCCGTCTCTGGGCATCGGATTCATGGGCGCGCTGCTGGTCGAGTTCCTTGAGGAGTTCCTCGCGCCGCCGGTCGATGTGGCCCTGGTTTTCGTAGATGGACTCGAGCTGGGCCTCGATGTTGGCGATGTTGACGCCCAGGGTTTCGAGTTCGGTGGCGGCCCGGGCCCGGGTATTCATTTTTTCAAGAGCCTGGGCGCGTTTTTCTTCCAGGCGCGCGTCGGCGTGCGACACGGTTTCGGTCAGGGCGGCATGTTCTCCGGCCTTGGCGTCGATGGCGGCGGAACACTGGGCCAGTTCGGCCTGGGAGGTTCCGTGGTCCGCCCGCGTGGTTTCGATGTGCGCGGCGATGGCGCCGGCGCGCTCCTCGAACTCGGCGCCTTCCAGCTCGGCGCGTTTCTCCTGCTCTTCGGAGAAGGTCATTTTCTGGCGGGTGAGGGCGATTTCCCGTTCGATCTTCTCCATTTCGGAGTCGATCTCGTGCACGCCTTCGCGCCGCGTGAGGAGGACCCGGTCCTGCTCGAGTTTTGCGAGGCCGAGTTCCTCGAAGCGCGCGTCGAGTTCCGCGATGCGGGTCGACGCGGCCTCGTATTCATTGCTGGCCTGGGCAAAGCGCTGCTTGAAGTCGGCGATCTCGGCCGTCAGGGCCGTGTACTTCAACCAGGCCGCGCGGATTTCCACGTCGCGCAGCATGTCGGTGAGTTCGCGGTAACGGATGGCGGCGTTGACCTGGCGTTTCAGGGTGCGCATGTGGCGCTGCACTTCGGCGATGATGTCATTGAGCCGCAGGAGGTTGTTTTCGGCGGATTCGAGTTTGCGCAACGCCGCGCGTTTGCGGTTCTTGTACTTGATGATCCCCGCCGCTTCCTCGAACAGGAAGCGCCGGTCTTCGGGCTTGGAACTCAGGATGAGGTCCATTTTCCCCTGGCCGACCATCGAGTATGCGCTCGTGCCGATGCCGGTATCCATGAACAGTTCCTGGATGTCCTTCAACCGGCAGGGCGCGTTGTTGATGAGGTATTCGCTTTCTCCGGAGCGGTAGAGCCGGCGCGTCACGGCCACTTCCGCAAAATCCACCGGCAGCTTGGAGTCCGCGTTATCAAACAGCACCGTCACTTCGGCCATGCCGAGCGGGTTGCGGTTCTCGCTCCCGTTGAAAATGACGTCCTGCATGAGGGAGCCGCGCAGTTCCTTGGCACGCTGCTCGCCGAGGCACCATTTCAGGGCATCGAGGATGTTGCTCTTGCCGCACCCGTTGGGCCCGACAATCGCGGTCACCCCCGGTTCGAACCGCACCACCGTCCGATCGGCAAACGACTTGAATCCCGACAACTCTAATTGTTTGAAATACATGGCAAACGGAAGTCCGTGTGGTTTCGGTTACGCATGTTCCGGATCCTCGCGCAAGAGGCGCGTGATCGACCGGGCTCTCCCCGTGTTTTCCTCCGCCTCGATAACGACCGCCCCCAGGGCGGGCCGCTCCTTCGCCACCTTGAATTCCGCCGGCATGCCGGTCAGGAACCGGCGGACCACCAGATCGCGTTCGACGCCGATCACCGAATCCCGCGGGCCGGTCATGCCCACGTCGGTGATGTAGGCGGTCCCTTTCGGCAATACCCGCTCATCGGCGGTCTGGACATGCGTGTGCGTGCCAATGACCGCCGTGCAGGACCCGTCGAGGTGCCACCCCATCGCCACCTTTTCAGAGGTGGCTTCGGCGTGCATATCGACCACGACCAGGGGCGTGGCCTGGCGAAGCTCAGCGACCACCCGCGAACCCACCGCGAACGGGCAGGCCACGGGTTCCATGAACACCCGGCCAAGCAGATTGACCACGCCCACCTTGCGGCCGTCCGGCAGCGTATACAGGGCGGCGCCCAGCCCCGGAACCCCCTCGGGATAGTTCGCGGGCCGGACCACATTGTCGAATGCCGCGATCGCCTTGACGAATTCGCGCTTGCGCCAGGTGTGGTTGCCCAGGGTGATCACATGGACCCCCAGCCCCTGGAGCTCGCGGAGGATGGCTGCGGTAATCCCCAGCCCTCCGGCCGCATTCTCGCCATTCGCCACGACCAAGTCAATCGCGAACTCGTCGCGCACCCGCGGCAGCCAATACTCGACGCTCCGCCGGCCCGGGCGGCCGACAATGTCCCCGATGAACAAGAGGTTCATACTTGCGGTTCGCTCGTATCTGATCCGGCCCTAATTGGCCGTTTCGGTCGCACGGGTCTCGCGGATGACGGTAATCCGGATCTGACCGGGATAGGTCATCTCCTGCTCGACCTTTCGGGCGACGTCCCGGGCCAGCTGGGCGGCCTGGGCGTCGTCGACCCGCTCGGGCACGACGGCCAGCCGCACCTCGCGCCCGGCCTGAAGGGCATACGATTTCTCGACCCCCTCGAATCCGTTGGCCAGGGCTTCAAGCTGCTCGAGGCGTTTGACGTACGACTCGATGGTCTCGCGGCGGGCGCCGGGGCGCGCGGCGGACAGGGCGTCGGCGGCCTGTACGAGCACCGCGATGACGGAGGATTTCTCCTGTTCGTTATGGTGCGCGGCGATCGCGTTGACGATATTGGGCGTCTCGCCGTATCGCCGGGCGAAATCCGCCCCGATCGCGGCGTGCGACCCTTCGATCTCATGGGTGACGGATTTGCCGATGTCGTGAATCAGCGCGGCGCGCTTGGCTTCCGCGACGTTCAGGCCGAGTTCGGCGGCCATCATACCGGCCAGATGGCAGACTTCCTGCGCATGCCGCAAAACGTTCTGGCCGTACGACGTACGGTAGTTGAGGCGTCCCAGGAGCTTGACGATCTCGGGATGGAGGCCGTGGACGCCCGTCTCGAGGCAGGCCGCCTCGCCCAGTTCCTTGATGGTCTGGTTCATTTCTTCCTGAACCTTGGCGACCACCTCTTCGATGCGGGCCGGGTGGATGCGGCCATCCTGGATGAGGCGTTCGAGCGCGATACGCGCCACCTCGCGCCGGATCGGGTCAAACCCCGACAGGATGACGGCCTCGGGCGTATCGTCGATGATGATGTTGATGCCCGTGACGCTTTCCAGGGCGCGGATATTACGGCCCTCGCGCCCGATAATCCGCCCTTTCATCTCGTCGTTCGGCAGATCAACCACCGACACCGTGCTCTCGGCGACGTGGTCCGCCGCGCACCGCTGAATGGCCTGGCTGATGACCCACTGGGCGCGTTTTTCGGAGTTTTCGACGAGTTCGTCTTCGATCCGTTTGAGCCGGAGGGCGGTGTCGCGCCGGACCTCGTTCTCCAGCTGGGTAAACAGCTCGCGTTTGGCCTGTTCGGCGCTCATCCCCGAGACGTTTTCGAGTTTGGTGCGCTGTTCCTGAATGATCCGGTCGATTTCTTCCTGGCGGCCCTCGAGCGCCTGTTCGCGTTTAGCCAGTTCGCGGTCTTTGGCGCTGACTTCGTTGGCCTTGGTCTCGAGCAATTCGACGCGTTTGTCAACACTTTCCTCCTTGGCGAGGATGCGTTTTTCGAGCGCGACGAGTTCGCGGCGTTGTTCGCGGGCCTCGCGTTCGACTTCGGCCCGCAGTTCAATCCGCTGTTCCTTGAGTTCGGTCTGCGCTTCCTTGAGGATCGTAGCGGCTTCACGTTCCGCATCGGAGATGGCCTGGGCTGCCTCGCGGCGCGCCCTGCTCATGTAACGGCGGCCCATGATGCGGCTGCCGATAGCATTGAGGATGATCCCGATGAGGATGCCCACTGCGATCCACGCCATCATGAGTGGATCCATGTGTGAACCTCCGCCCCCTGGGGGACTGTCAAATCCGACGGGAGCGTAAGGCGAAAGAAGGCATGCGGGGTTGGGTCAGCCCAACTCCAGAAGGTTGCAGCATTTAGCCTTGGGAAAATCTACATCTGAGATCAAATTAGCCCACCCATCATATCTAAACACCGTCACGACAGTCCGCCGCGGCCCTCCCTCTGATGAAGCCGCTGTACCTCGTACTGTCTCGCAACGTGGGCAACATGCAACCAATATGCTCTACCGCCCCACTTCCAATCGGACAAGCTTGGGTCAAAACGTTACACAATACTGACTACAGGCGGCTTAAGTATATTTCCACCACCCGGCTAAGTCAAACGAACATTTTGCCGGGCCTGTTCCTGTCCGGGCGGGGCGTCCCGGGCGCTGTTTGTCTACCCGGGGCGGATTGTGTCAAGATGGAAACTGACGGGGCAAGTGAACTCACGGAGGGAGGAATTATGGTTTCGAGACGGGATTTTCTCCGGAGCGTGGGCGGCGGCACGCTGGCGGCCTGGGCGGCGGCGCATCCCCGTCCGGCGCTGGCGAGTCCGGGCGGACAACGGTCGAATATCGTGTGGATCTACAGCGACGACCATGCCCAGAATGCCGTGAGCGCCTACGGTGGCCGGCTCGCTTCCGTGGCCCCGACCCCGAACATCGACCGGCTCGCGCGCGAGGGCGTCATTTTCCGCAACAGTTTCGTGACCAACTCGATTTGCGGGCCGTGCCGGGCGGTCGTCCTTACGGGCAAGCACAGCCATATCAACGGGTTCCGCACCAACAGCGACCGCTTTGACGGGGCGCAGCAGACCTTCCCGAAACTCCTCCAGCAGGCGGGATACCAGACGGCCCTCTTCGGGAAATGGCATCTGGTCACGGACCCCACCGGCTTTGACGCCTGGGAGGTGCTGCCGGGGCAGGGCAGTTACTACAATCCCGACTTCCTCACGCCGGAGGGACGCCATCGCCGCGACGGGTATGTGACCGACATCATCACCGACCTGGCGCTGGACTGGCTTCAGACCCGGCGGAATGCCGAGATGCCGTTCATGCTCATGATTCAGAACAAGGCCCCGCACCGGGAATGGGAACCGGGGCCGAAACACCTGACGACCTACGACGATGTGACGATCCCGGAGCCGGACAACCTGTTCGACGACTATGCGGGCCGCGGCACCGCGGCCAAAGAACAAGACATGACCATCGCGAAGACCATGCGGCTGGGACCGGACCTCAAGGTCTGGGAGGCGCTGAAAGACGACGACCCCGACAAGCAACGGGCCTTCAGCCGCATGACGGAGGAGCAGCGCAGGGCCTGGGAAGCGGCCTACGGCCCGAAGAACAAGGCGTTTCTGGAGGCAAATCCGCAGGGCGACGACCTGGTGCGGTGGAAATACCAGCGCTACATGAAAGATTACCTGCGGTGCATTGCCTCGATCGACGATAACGTGGGCCGCGTGCTCGACTATCTCGAAGCCAGCGGGCTCGACAAGAACACAGTGGTGTTCTACTCGTCCGATCAGAGTTTCTACCTGGGCGAACACGGGTGGTTCGACAAGCGGTTCATCTACGAGGAATCGCTGCGCACCCCGCTCGTGGCCCGGTGGCCGGGGGTCACTAAAGCAGGGTCCGAGGCGGACCTGATGGTCCAAAACCTCGATTGCGCCGAGACCTTCCTCGATATCGCCGGGGTGCCCATCCCCGGGGACATGCAGGGGCGGAGCTTCAAGCCTCTGATGCGCGGGCGGCGGCCTCGAGACTGGCGCACGTCCATTTACTATCACTACTATGAAGGCGAGGGGAAGGTCCACAACGTCTACAAGCATTACGGGCTACGGACGGCGAGGTACAAACTGGCCTGTTTCTACACGCTCGGCGAGTGGGAGTTCTACGACCTCGAAAATGACCCCCACGAGATGCGCAGCGAATACAACAACCCCGACTACGCCCCCCGGATCGCGGAACTGAAAGCCGAACTCTCGCGCCTGCGCGCACTCTACCGCGTGCCCGAGGACCCGCCCGCGAAGGCGTAGGGTCAGGCGTGCTCGATGCCCGTGTTCTGGGAGATCTCGTTGCTGAGGGTCACGAGATCGGACAGGTCGAGGGCGTGAACGTCGTCGCGGCCGTTGATGCGGGCGAAGTCGGCCACCTCCCGGCAGGTGGCGGCGTAGAAATCGGCGAGGCGTTGGGCCGACTGGTCGACGTCGAGCCGCTTCCGCAACTCGGGGTCCTGGGTGGTAATGCCGACGGGACAGCGGCCAGTATGGCAGACGCGGTACTGTTGGCAGCCGATGGCGATGAGTGAGGCGGTGGCGAGCGCCACGGCGTCGGCGCCCAGGGCGAGGGCCTTGGCGATGTCGGCGCTGTCGCGGAATCCTCCCGTAACGCACAGGGTGACGCGGCTGCCGGCACGGTCGAGGAACTTCCGTGCGCGGTACAGGGCGAACACGGGGGGCAGGCACACGTTGTCCTTGATGTAGGTGGGCGCGGCGCCGGTCGCGCCGCCGCGGCAGTCGATGGTGATGAAATCGGGGCCGGCCTCGAGGGCCTCGGCGAGATCGTCTTCGATGTGGCTGGCGGTCAGCTTGATGCCGAGCGGTTTGCCATCGAGCAGTCCCCGCACGCGCTCCGCCACCGTTTTCAGGTCGCCTTTCGTGTTGATGCCCGAAAAGCGGCCGGGGGAGACCGAGTCGTGTCCCGCGGGGATGCCGCGGACGCGCGCGATCTCCTCGGTCACCTTTTCCGCGGGCAGGTGTCCGCCCAGGCCGGGTTTGGCGGCCTGGCCGATCTTGATCTCGACGGCGTCGGCCTGGCGAATGGCGTCGTCGCGGTGGGAGAAGGTCGCGGTGCCGAGTTCGTAGATGTAGAGCGCGGCCTCGGCGCGTTCTTCGGGCAGGAGGCCGCCTTCGCCGGAGCAGATGAGGGTGCCGGCCATGCGCGAGCCGCGCGCCAGGGCGATCTTCGCTTCGCGCGACAAGGCCCCGAAGGACATGTGCGAGACGTAGAACGGCATGGCGATGGCCAAGGGCTTTGCGGCGCTGCGTCCGAGCACCGTGCGGGTGTTGACCGGTTCGTCTTCGTTGCGGGGCAGGCGCGCCAGCTGCGCGCCGCGAAACAGCACGGACTCCCAGGAGGGAAACGGCTGCTGGGTCCGCATGGGCGAGATCTCGCTGGGAGCGCCCGACGCCAGCGCCTTGATTCGGGCGAACTTCGTCTCAAATCCGTCGGTGTCGCGCGCCCACGCGGCGAGGTATTCTTCCGGCGCGGGTGTGCCCGGCGATGCGGAGTCCGTGGTTCCGGGTTCTGCCTCGGCCTCGAACAGGTCGGGGCCGGCGCCGCATACGGGACATTCCTCCGGCGGTTCCGGCCCTTCGTGAACGTATCCGCAGACCGTGCAGACCCAGCGCATTGTTGCTGCCGTGTTCATGCGACACTCCTGGTCGATTGAGCGAGGCGGGCCGCCGCCGGCCGCCCGCCTGTGCGCTCAAAACCGCTGCCGTTTCCGGGCTATTTCACCTCGACGAAACGCGAACCCGGGACCCCGCAGACTTCGCACGTGTCGGGCACGCCGCCGATGACCGTGTTGCCGCAGACGGGGCAGATGTAGATCGGCGCGGAGTCGAGGTCGTTGCCGGCTTCGACGGCCGCCAGGGCCTGCCTGTACAAACCGTGGTGAATCTCCTCCACGGTCATGGCATTGCGGAATGTGACCTCGGCCGGTTTGTTCCCCTCGTCCCGGGCCGCCGCCACAAATCCCGGATACATGTCCTTGAATTCATGGCCTTCGCCGTCGATGCCGGCTTTCAGGTTCTCGGCCGTGGACCCGATGCCCCCCATGACGCGCAGGTGGGCGTGGGCATGAACCGTCTCCGCTTCCGCCGCCGCGCGAAACAGCTTGGCGACCTGCGGAAACCCGTCCTTCTCGGCCTTGATGGCGAAGGCGAGGTATTTGCGGTTGGCCTGGCTCTCTCCGGCGAAGGCTTCCTGAAGGTTGTCCGATGTGCTCATAACGTGTTCCCTTTCGTGTTGCGGCTGGTGCACCCGGTTCGCGTACGGCGCCGCATCGCGGCAACGGCTTTGGTGCTCCCCGTTGATCCCCGGTCCCGCTCGGGACCGGTCCTGACCGGCGCCCGGCGGGCTGCAGTTAAGAATGATTCTTACATGGGGCCGGCGGCCGATTCAAGTTACTGCGCGCTCCGCTGCGCACACGGTGCGTGCAATACCGAATGCGCGGTTTCTCATTGCTGCAGCCGGGTGTAGTATACTGGCTCCGCTGGCCCGTTTAAACTGGAATGCTTCCACCGATGAACGCCATGAAGATTGATACCGCAACGATCGATGCCAAACTCGCCGCGTTTCGCGCGCGGTGCAGCGAGACCGGGCTGCGCATCACCCCGCAGCGGCAGGAGGTCTACCGGGAAATGGTGCGCGCGTGCGACCACCCGAGCGCGGAGATGCTCCACAATCGTATTGTCCGCCGCATGCCGACGGTCACGCTCGACACGGTGTACCGCACGCTGGGCACGCTCGAAGCGATGGGGTTTGTGGAGCGCGTCGGCGCGGTGGGAAACAGCGCGCGTTTCGAGGCCAATTTGGCGCCGCACCACCATTTTGTGTGCAAGCACTGCGGCGACATCCTCGATGTGTTTCCGGGCCATTTCGAGCCGTCGGGTTTCGCGCGCGATCTGCCGAAAGGCTGCCAGCTCCATTCGGCGCGGGTCGATATGCGGGGGTTCTGCCCCAAATGCGCACGGTCTTGAGCTGACCACCGCGTTTGAACGCGGACAGGCCGCCGTGCATTGCGGGCGTCCGGCGATCTTCTGCCGGAAGAGATTGGCCACAGAGGGCTCAGAGAAATCAGAGTTTCAAAATCCGGATAGGAATGGAGACATGTTCCAAGCGCCGTCTGCGGCGCGACGGCGTGTCCCCGTTCGGACCGGATGGGCAGCCCCGTAGACGGTGAACACGGGACTCCGGACAACCCCAACGGCCCAACCCCGAATGGGGTTGAACAAATC
>ENA-UOUL01000554-UOUL01000554.1-bioreactor-metagenome-genome-assembly--contig:-NODE-554-length-62432-cov-5.594403_pt1 | contig 62432 bp, 57 predicted proteins | sample MGYA00249838_ERZ747220 | MGnify/ENA primary metagenome ERZ747220 (study PRJEB28778, sample SAMN05720191) | bioreactor metagenome | isolation source: Anaerobic biogas reactor | place: USA:Washington... | reverse complement strand
GACATCGAGCCTGGCAGCCGGGTCGAGCCGTACGACGAGGTGGGGATACTGGTCGACCCGGGTGTCCTCGTCGTGAAGGCGCTGGTGCCGGCTGATTACCAGGGCCGCGTCGTCGCCGGCATGCCCGTCTCGGTGACCCTCCACGCGCTGCCCTCAGATACCTGGACTGCTCAAGTGGTGAGTGTTGGCTCCGCCTCCACAGCCACGGGCACGGGTGCCTTCTTCGATGCGGAGATCGCCTCGTATCTGCTGTCACCCCATCGCAGTGATCACAGCATCGGCGTCAGCGCCGCGCAGTATCTGGGATGGGCGATGCCCGCGGCCGATGCCCCCGAGGTGTCGGGGATGGCCGGGTGGCGAGCGGCAGGCTGCCTGGAGGCGCTCGCGACGGCCGAACTGGAGGGGCGCCTGCGTCGCGAACTCCGTAACCAGGGGATGGAGGAGCTTCTCGATGAGGTCGAGATGCCGCTGTCGATGCTGCTGTTCCGGATGGAGCGGGCGGGGATCGGCATAGACCTCGAGCGACTGGCTGATGTCGGCGCGGAACTCAGCCGCATGTTGCAGGAGTTGGCGACGCGGATATGGGCTCTGGCCGGCGCCGAGTTCAATATCGATTCGCCCAAGCAGGTCGCGGAGGTGCTCTTCGAGCAATTGCGCCTGCCGAAGGGACGCAAGACAAGCACCGGCTGGTCAACCGCGGCGTCGATTCTCGAGGAGCTTGCCGCCGAGCACGAGATTGCCGCGCTGATTCTGGAGTACCGCGAGTACGCGAAGCTGCGCGGCACCTATGTCGACGGCCTGGCCAGAGAGACCGACCCGGAGACGGGGCTGGTGCATACGACCTTCGAGCAGACGGTCGCCTCGACGGGCCGTCTGGCCAGCCGCAACCCCAATCTGCAGAATGTGCCGATCCGCACGGAGTGGGGCCGGGCGGTGCGGGGCTGCTTCAACAGCGGCCGGGAGGGGTACGCTCTCATCTGTGCGGACTACTCACAGATCGAGCTTCGCATCCTGGCCCACCTCTCGGGTGACGAGACGCTGGTGGACGCCTTCAGGGCCGGGGATGACATCCATACCCGCACCGCGTCCGAGGTCTTCGGCATCCCTCAAGACCAGGTGGATACCACGCATCGGCGATACGCCAAGGCGGTCAACTTCGGCATCATCTATGGGCAGGGAGCCTACGGGCTTTCGCGGACGACCGGCACCAGCGTCACCGAGGCGAGGCCATTCTTGTGAAAGCTCAGCACCTTGTCCGCCAAACTGACGGCACGCGGCAGGTAGCCTCAAGAGGTGCAGTAGCGGATTTCGATACGCTTGCTCATGGTCACTTTCCTCCAATGGGTGTGAACCGTACTGTGGACAGTATAGCACAGTCATCAGCCCGCCCGCCGAGCCCTGGGCGCCATACTATAGGCATTTTGGCCTAGATTGGTTGGCCTTGTCAATGATGGTATACTCGCACACAGGTTCGGTGCCAGAATCGGTATATAGGAGGCAACAACGAGGTCGCTATGCCCAAACCCGACCTGATTCTAGGAGAAGAGTGTCGCGTCAGTATGCTGCGCGGCTTTAACTCGATTGGCCGCCTGGTAGCGCTGACGCTGGGGCCCATTGGCGGACATATCGGCAATCAGCGTGAAGGCACCAACGAGACCGAGCTTTTGAACGATGCTGCGACCATCGCACGACGTGTGTTGCAGCTGCCAGACCGGCAAGAGAATGCCGGCGCTATGATGATGCGCCATATCGTCTGGCATATGCGCAACCAGGTGGGCGATGGTAGCGCCACCACGGCGGTGATTGCGCAGGCCACCGCGCGCGAGATGCAAAAACTCATCGCGGCCGGTGCCAATGCCATGATCCTGCGGCGCGGCATCGAAAAGGCGGTTGATGTCGCAGCGCGCGAGCTGCAACGGTTTGCGGTGCCGCTCAAGGGCGAAGAGCGCATCGCAGCTGTGGCCACGGCCGCCATGGGAGACGCCGAGATCGGCAAGCTGCTGGGTGAGCTCTACGACGTGCTGGGCGAAAACGCCGCCATCGTCATCGAGCCCTATGTGGCCACCTATCATGACCGCGCCTACCATGAGGGCGCTCGCTTCCGAGGTGGCTATCTCTCGCCCTATTTGATCACCGACCAGGAGCGCCGCATCGCCGTGCTCGAGGATGCCTATGTGCTGGCGGGTGAGATGCGCTTTGAGACCACCGAGGCCATCCAGAGCGTGCTCGAGCAGGTGGTCAATGCTGGCGGCAAGACGCTGTTCCTTGCGGTGCGCGGTATGTCAGACAAGGCGCTGAGCATGCTGGTGGCCAACAACGAACGCGGCGTCATCAAATCGTGTGCGGCCAGCCTCAAGCCAGTGGGCGATGAGCGCCGCGGCACCTATGAGAACATGGCCTTGCTCACCGGCGCCAGCGTCATCGATGACAAGCACGGTTGGTCGGAGCATCAGGTGCGGCTCGAACACCTGGGCCGGGCCGAGCGTGTCACCGTCACGCGCGATAACTTTACCATCGCTGGCGGCCAGGGCGATCGCGCGGTGCTGAACGAGCGCCGCCGTGAGTTGCGCGGCAAGATGCGCGCCTCGCATGACCCAGAAGAGCGCGAGATGTTGCGCACGCTCCTGTCGCACTTTTCGGGCGGTATCGGTGAGCTGCGCATCGGTGCACTCACCAGCCAAGAGCGCAAAACGCTCACCGAGTTGGCCGAGCAGGGCATCAAGACTGTGGACGTGGCCATGGAAGAAGGTATTGTGCCCGGCGGTGGCGCGGCTTTTCTGGCCTGCATCCCTGCTGTGCTCGATATCGAGGCCACTGGCGACGAGCGTTTGGGCGTCGAGATCGTCGCGCGAGTGCTCGAGGAGCCGATGCGGCGTATCGCCGAGAACGCCAGCGTCCACCCCCCGCTGGTCATTGCCGAAAGCAGCCGTCTGGGCTATGGCTATGGCTATGATGTCAAGAGCGAGCGCTATGTCGATATGATTGCGAATGGCATCGCCGATGCAGCCGTGGTGGCCAAGCGCGCCCTGCAGCAGGGCGTCAGCGGCGCCGTCATGCTGTTGACCACCGATGCGCTCGTACTCCACCGCAAACCCCAGGAGAGTTTTACGCCATGAGCACCAGCGTGCAAGAACGCGTTTGGACCAATCTGGGCCCCATCACCGCAGGTGGCACCGTGTTCGGCCTGGCCGCCGCAACACAACAAGACTCGCGGTTCTACTGGGCGGTCACCGGTTGTGGCGTGTACGTGAGCCGCGATGGCGAATCGTGGCAGCAGCGCCTGGCGGGCCTGTCGACGCCGCTGCTGAGCGCCATCTGCGTGGCCCCCAACGGCGCCCTGTTCGCAGGCGCGCTGGGTGGTGGGCTCTTTTCGTCGTTCGACTATGGCCGTAACTGGGAGCAGGGCCGCGTGCCCTCTGAGGGCCGCGCCACCGTTACGGTGATGACCGCCTCGCCCAACTTTGGCAAAGACGGCACCGTTTTCGCCGGCACCGATGGCGCTGGCCTGCTGGTGACGCGCAGTTCGGGCGACGTATGGGAAGAGTCGAGCTTTGGTCTTGATGATGACACCGTACTTGCTCTGGCCACCGCGCCAGACTGGTCGGAGCGTGAGGTGCTGTTTGCCGCAACGTTGAGTGGCGTCTACATCTCGCGCAACGGTGGCCGTGCCTGGCGCGAGACCGAGCTACTCACCGATGACGATCCCGTCGACGTGCTGGCGGTGAGCCCCGCCTTTGACGACGATGAAACGATCTATGCCGGCACCGAGGGCGGGGTGCTCTGGGTCTCGAACGACGGCGGCCGCCAGTGGGATGTGCTGGTTGAGCGCCTCGGCGATGGCCCCATCAACTGCCTCTGGCTGGCGCGCGACTTTCGAGAGAGCGGCGCGATGCTAGCGGCGGTGGGCAACGCCATCTACTGCTCGACTGATCGCGGTGAGAGCTGGGCCCGCGCCATCGAGCTGCCAGGGGTGGTCCTGGCGCTCGCAGGCGATAATGAGACGGTGCTGGCTGGCCTGCATAACGCGGGCATCTATCGCTCTGGCGATAGCGGGCAGACTTGGGCTCCATCGGCAGAGGGCATCAATGCGCGCGGCTTTGCGCGGCTGCTCGAGTATGAGGGGCGGCTCTACGCCATGGGTCCTCAAGAGGGCGTGTGGGTGGCCGATCCCGACGAGCTCAACTGGCAGCCTCTCTCTGGCCTCGATGTGTATGCACCCATCACCACGCTGGCACCGCTGCCCAATGGCGGCGTGCTGGTGGCGGGCCAGTTTACGGGCGTGCTGCGCAGTGACGACGGAGCGAACTGGGCGCTGGCGCTGCCTCAAGAGGGCGTGCAGGCCATCGGCATGGCCCCGGATGGCCTCAGCGGTTGGGCTGGCACCGACCAGGGCAAACTCTTTACCACCAGCGATGGCGGTCGATCGTGGCAACAGATCGAGTCTCCCTGCCCAGGGCAAGAGATCCTGTCGATTGTACCTTCGCCGACCTTTGATCGCGACCACACCGTCTATCTGGGCTCGGCCCAGGGCGAAACGGCCAACCTGCAGCCACGTGTGGTGTTGTGGCGCTCGACCAATGGTGGTGCGGACTGGAGACAGGTCACCACACAGGTCACCGATGCGCGCTGGATCGATATCGCCATGCCGCGCGGTGTGACCGACGACGTGGCCTCTCAGGCTGTGCTGGTCACCGGGCCCTATTGCCTACGGCCCCTGCGCCGCGCCAAGGATGTGTGGATCAGCACCAAGGTCGACCCCAATGGCGCCAACACACTGGGCCTGCTCATGCTGGGCGAGCTCGATGGCGATGGCGTGGTGTATGCGGCCACCGGCAACGGCATCTATCAGTCGATCGACGCCGGCCGCACCTGGGAGCGCTTTGCTGAGGGCCTCGCCGCCGAGAGCCTGATCAGCATTGTGCACGCGGGTAGCAATGGCTCGGGCGCGCTGTTCGCCCTCAGCCTGGGCGGTCTCGTCTGGAAGTACGATCTGTAGCGTCTTTTTGCGACGATAGCGGGGAGTCCAACAGGGCTCCCCGCTTTTTGTGTGCGCACGGCGCTCAGCCTGCCAGCGGGTTGGCGTCGACCAGATCTGTGCACCAGTCATGGCCGTTGTACCCGCGCGGGCCGCTATGCCTGATGCCCAGGCTAAAACGCATCTGGTCGCCGGGGCGCGCCAGCTCGAGCCAGAGGTGGTTGGCCCCTGCCTTGAGGTGCGCAGCGATCACGGTGTTGAATGGCGTCCAGGCCAGGCGCTCATCACTGGCAGCCAGTTCGACGGCATTGAGCCGCAGGCGAAAGCCGTCGGTGTTGCCGACGATCAGGAACACGTCGCGCTCCTCGGGAGAGAAGATTGTGCGGTCAAAGTAAGCTACGCAAGCCCCTTGCAGGCCTGTCATCTGGCCAAGGTCGATCTCGTTCTCGCGCGAGACGAGCACCGCTGGCCGCCCCAGCACCTGCGACCAATGGGCATATAGCGTGTCGGGGGCGGCCCCCTCGGTATAGTCTTTGCCCCGCGTGATAAAGTGGTGGTTCATGCGGCGCCGGCGTGCCAGGTCGTCGCCTTCGGGCGGCAACGGATCAAAATAGACGCCCAGAAAGCGGTAGAGCGCGGCGCCCGCGACGCCAAAGGTGTGGCGCCCGCCGTCGAGGCACGGGGCGCCAAGACACAGCTCGAACAGGTTGGCCTGAGCCAGGCGCGGCGCCTCGCTGGCCGCCTGTAGCACAAAGCGGGCGCTGCGGCTGTGCGGCCCCACGGTAGCTGCAGCCGGTAGGCTGGCCCAGCCCTCGGGAGTCGTCAGCGTCAGCGGCTGTGTATCCGCGAGCGGCCCCGAGACATGTACGCTGACCGCGATCGTCTCGCCTGGGGCGATGCTGGGCACGCTCTCGTAGCGCACCTCAAAGCGCGGTTCTTCGGGAGCGGCCGGCAACGGCTCGAGCGGCGGGCAGTTGGCGATCTCACATGCGCCGTTGAGCTGTTTGCAGAACAGGGCGCCCACACGGGCCGTGTCGCGGGCCAGGGCGTGCAGGGTCATCTCAGGGCGGTGGTAGGCGATGCCCATCACCAACTGATCGCCGATCGGCGCCTTGAGCGCCGCAGGGATGGCTGCCGCGCCCAGGATCTGGCCCACAAACGCAGCGGCGCTGGCCAGGGTGCAGTCGGTGTCATAGCCGCAGCGCAGGGCGCAGAGCAGCGTCTCTTGCAGGTCGCCGCCGCCATACAGCAGCCCCAGTAAAGTAAAGGGAACGTTGATCTGCGCGTCGCAGGCCTCGGGTACGCCCTCGAGTGACAGGATGCGCTCGCGCGCGGCTCGCAACGGCAACCCTTCATCGAACGAGGTGAGGGCGGCGCGGCAGAGTCGCTCGATGGGTGTGTTGGCCGGTAGATGATGCAGGTTCATCTCGATGAGGCGACGCACATCGCTGACGAAAAAGGCCATGGCTGCCATGCCAGCGAACATGCGCTCGCCGCCGATCGACTGTTCCGTGTGGTCGAGCTGCCCGTCGCGCTGTGCATAGGTGGCCGCCAGGTCTGGCGCGCCGGGGAACACATAGCCCCAGATCTCTGAGCGGATGGGGCAGCCCTCGCCCGTCTCCCAGAAGGCGTTGCCAAAGCGCCCCGAATCGGGCGGATGGATGCCCAGCCGCCAGTTGCGCCGAAAGATGCCGTACTCGTTGAACGGATACCAGCAATGCTCGAGCCAGGCCGCCGCCAGGTCGTCTGACGTGAGCGCGGCGCCCCTGTCTTCGAGCACCTTGAGCCAGAGTACCTGCAGGTCGAGGTCATCGTTGGGCGGGATGGTCTCGGGGAATAGGCCTTCGGGCTCGATCTCTATCCACCCCTTGTAGCCCTCAAAGCGGGCCCCGATGGCGCCGCCGATCGACTTGCCGATCCACCCGCCCCAGATGGCATCCAGATAGCGGGCATATGATAGAGACAACTTCATTAGGGCACCTCCTGCGGCAATGGGTGCAGTCTAGCGCTATGACCTTCGTTGGGCAAAGGCTTTACGGTGTGCCGTTGCTGACTATAATAGACGCGCACCCAACCCAACGACTGGAGGCGCCGTGCAGCCGAGCACCGTGCTGGCCTTTGTCCTCTCGCTGGCGATCCAGGTGGCCGCCCCGCTGACGGCAATTCTGGTGGCGCGGCGCCGCGGGCCCGTCCGCTGGAAGCCCTTCGCCTATGGGGCCATGGTCTATGGCGTCTTTCAGCTGCTGAGCTGGCTGCCGCTGAGCATTTTCCTGGACGTGGTGGTGGGTGGGCGGCTCACCTCTCCCGAGCTATCACTGGTGTGGCTGCTGGCGCTGGCGTTCGGCACGGCCATCGTCGAAGAAGGCAGCCGTTGGCTTGCTTTCCGTTATCTGTTCCCACGAGGCGGGCTCAAACTCACCTGGCTGCATGGTCTGGGCTTTGGGCTGGGCTATGCCGCGGTCGAGACCATGTTCCTCATCGCGGGCCTCACCTTTGTCTATCTGTTGGCCTACTGGGCATTGCACGCTTTTGGGCTGCCCGATGCGGCCTTGGCGGCCAGCCCTGCCGTGACGCTCGAGTTTGCGCGCGAGCTGGAGACGATCATGGCTACCGACTGGACGCAGCCGATGGTGGTGGCGGCCGAACGCCTGATGGCCCTGCCGCACCAGGTGGCCTGGACCCTGCTGGTGATGGAAAGCCTCGTCTCACGACAAAAGCGGTGGTTCGGCTTTGCCGTGCTCTACCATCTGACCGTGGCGGTGGTGGTGCCCGGCCTGGCGCGTCTGCTGGGGTTTGGCATTGCCGAATTGGTCAACCTGGGGTTCTGCGCTGTGAGCGTGTGGCTCTGTAGTCGGCTCTACCGCCTGGCACGCGACCGCGAGATGTAGACAAAGAGGCCGGACATACGTCCGGCCTCTTGACAGTCAAAGAAGATCAGAACAGCCCCCGCACCTGTCCGTTGGTGTCCAGGTCTACATCCATAAAAGATGGCCGCCGCGGCAGGCCAGGCATGGTGCGCATGTCGCCGCACAACGGGTACAAAAAGCCGGCGCCCACGCTGGCGCGGATGTCGCGGATGGGCAGCCTCCACCCCTTGGGTGCGCCCTTGAGGGCGGGGTCGTGCGAGAGCGACAGATGCGTCTTGGCCATGCAGATGGGCAGCTCGGCATAGCCGAGACGGGTAAAGAGCTCGACCTTAGCCTCGGCCTCGGGCGCATAGTCAACACCATCGGCGCCATAGACCTGCGTCGCCAGCAGCTCGATCTTTTCCTTGATGGGCAGGCCCAGCTCGTACAGGTAGCGGAACGCCTTGGGCTGCTCGCAGGCACTGACCACTGCCTCGGCCAGCGCACGCGCGCCGGCGCCGCCATGGGCCCAATGCTCTGTAGGCACGGCATCTTGGGCGCCAGCCGCGATGGCCTCGCGGCGGATGAGCTCGATCTCGGCGTCGGTGTCGGTGTGGAAGCGGTTGATGGCCACCACCACTGGCACGCCGAACAGCCGTGCGATGCCGACCACCGCGCGCAGGTTCTCGCATCCCTTTTGCAGATACTCGAGGTTCTCGCTGGTCAGCTCGGGAGGCAGGGGCTTGCCCGGCACAATCTGGCCCAGACCGCCATGCATCTTGAGAGCGCGCACCGTGGCCACCAGCACCACGCAATCGGGCTGCAGGCCGGTGACGCGGCATTTGATGTCCATGAACTTTTCCATGCCGATATCGGCGCCAAAGCCAGACTCGGTGATCACATAGTCAGCCAGCCTGGTGGCCATCAGGTCGGCAATGGCCGATGAGTTGCCATGGGCGATGTTGGCAAACGGCCCGGCATGCACAAAGGCAGGCGTCTGCTCCAGAGTCTGCATCAGGTTGGGCATGAGGGCGTCTTTGAGCAATACCGCCATGGCGCCGGCCACGCCCAGGTCTTCGGTCGTCACCGGCTCGCCGCGCTTATTGGTGCCCACCACGATGCGCCCGAGCCGTTGCCTCATATCCTGCAGGCTGGTCGCAAGGGCCAGGATGGCCATCACCTCGCTGGCCACGGTGATATCAAAGCCCGTCTGGCGCTCGAGGCCGTTGCGGTCGCCGCCCAGCCCGATCATGATCTGGCGCAGCGGTGCGTCCTCGAGGTCGACCACGCGGTTGATCTGGATACTGGCGGGGTCGATGTCGAGACGGCGCAGCCCGGCTGCCTCGAGCGAGCGGTTGCCCAGGCGCGACTCGTGCAGCATACGGGCATCCAGTGCCGAGGCCATCAGGTTGTGCGCCACGCCCACGGCGTGATTGTCTCCGGTGAGGTGCAGGTTAAAGTCTTCCATCGGCACGATCTGCGAATAGCCGCCGCCAGCCGCGCCGCCTTTGATGCCAAAGGTTGGCCCCATCGATGGCTGCCGAATACAGGTGAACACGCGCTTGTTGAGCTGGCTACCCAGCGCCTGCGACAGGCCGACGGTGGTGGTGGTCTTGCCCTCGCCAAGCGGTGTAGGGGTGATGGCCGTCACGTCTACGTAGCGTGCCGCTGGCCGGTCTTGTAGACGGTCGAGCACGTTGAGATGCACCTTGGCTTTGTACCAACCGTAGGGGTCCAATTCTTCGCGGCGCAGGCCGATGTCGTTAGCCAGGTCTAGTATGGGGCGCAGTGTTGCTGCCTGAGCGATCTGCAGGTCGCTGAGCATGGGGCTCCTCCCAAAGGCAAGTGCTAAGCCGAACTCTACCACAGCAGACGGCGGCAGGCAACGCGGTCAGCCGAGTTGACGTTCTGCCGCCAGCACCAGGTTGCGCATCAGCATGGCGTTGGTCATGGGGCCGGTGCCCCCTGGCACCGGTGTGAGCCAGCCGGCCACGTCGGCCACGTCGGGGGCCACGTCACCCGTCATCTGGCCATCGACGTCGTTGACGCCAAAGTCGAGCACAATGGCGCCTGGGCGCACCATGCTGGCCGTTATGAGCCCTGGCCGCCCGGCCGCCACCGCCAGGATATCGGCCTGCCGTGTGATGGCCGCCAGGTTCTGTGTGCGCGTGTGGCAGATGGTCACGGTGGCGTGCTGGGCCAGCAGCAGCAGAGCCAGAGGGCGGCCCACCACCGCGCTACGCCCCACGATGACGGCATGCTGGCTGGCAATGGGCAGCCCCGAGCGTTGCAGGAGCTCGATACCCCCCAACGGCGTGGCCGGCGCAAAACCCATGGTGCGTCCCTGAGCCAGCAGTCCGGCGTTGTAGGGGTGCAGCCCGTCGGCATCTTTGCGTGGGTCCAGCGCGGCGAGCACGCTCTGCAACGGAGCCTGAGGCGGTAGGGGCTGCTGCACGATGATGCCATCCACCGTCGGATTGGCGCAGAGCTGCGCCACCAGCCGCGCTGGCGCATCGGCGGCGCAATCGCCGGCGAGCGAATGCAACGCCACGGCAATGCCCACACGGTGGCCGGTGCGCTCGATCTGACGCACATACCAGGCAGACGCGGCGTCGACGCCCACCTGCACCACGGCCAGGCAGGGAGCTCGTCCCAGGCGGCTCAGCAGGGTGTTGGCGCGCTCGGTCACCTCTTGAAGCACGGCGGCCGCAGTGGCGCGGCCATCGAACAACTGCGCCATGGCTCTATCCTCCTCAGGCACTTGCCGCAAGCGAGCGGGTCATGGCATCGAGGGCCGCCCCCTGCGCCGCTGCCAGCAACGCCTCAAGCCCCTGGGCGCGTTCTTGCGCCCAGGCCACAAACGCCTCGTCTTTGATGCTCTTTAGGTTAACGTCAACGTTCAGCAGCGCGGCGCGCGCACTGGCGGTTGCCAGATAGGCGGCCGCGCCCGCATCGGTGACGGCCGAGCGGCTGCCCAGGCGCGCAGCAGGCTCGGTGAGCGCCAGTACCCTGGCGCAGTTGGCGGCGATGTCGAGCGGCACCAGCGTGGCAACACGCAGAGCCTGTTGGATGGCCTCGCGTCGGCCCTTTTTCTCTGCTGCAGTGCTGCGCGGCAGGCGATAGGCTGCGATGACCGCATCATAGGCGTTGGCGTCGTCCTCCATCAGGCCGACCAGTGCTGCGCGCAGTTCATCGGCCTGTGCGAGCGCATCTTGCAGCTCGGGCCCAGGCGCAGCCGCCTTATCGAGGGTGAGGTTGGCCACCATGCTTACCAACGCCGCGCCCAGAGCACCGGCCAGAGCACAGGCAGCGCCGCCCCCTGGCGCGGGCGCTGACGAGGCCAGCGCGTCGAGCAGCTCATTCACTGTCTGGTTGCTGAAAGCGTGTGTCACCGTGTCGCTCCTGTGGGGTGTGCACAAAGACCTTTGACAAGTGCCCATAACTCTGATACTATGTGCTAGTAGATCAGCATCGTGGCTGAACTCCCAACCAAGCCATCCTAAAGGAAGGGAGGTGATGTGCAATGGATTATAGCAGTCAACGCGGTGTCCTAGCATCACCTCCGATAAGTGATTGCTAGGACACCCAAAACACGAGAACCCCTCGCAAGAGGGGTTCTCGTGTTTCTACGCCCTGGCATCAGCCAGACGTCACGCGTTCGACATCCTCGGTGGTGGTGGTGGGCACCATGTACCCCCGCCGCAGCACGTTGCGCAGAAAGATGGGTTTGCGCGGATTGGGCTCGATCTTTTCGCGCACGTTCTTGACGTGCACGCGCACCAGGTCTGGCATGCCGATGCCCGGCGGATAGCCCCAGACGCGCTGCAAGAGCTGGTCGGCCGAGAAGACCTCATCTGGGTTGCTCATCAAAAAGCGCATCAGCTCGAACTCGACAGGTGTGAGCAGCACCTTTTTGGAGTCGGTGGTGATCTCAAAGCTGCGCGCGTTCAGTTCTAGCAGGCCCACGTGCAGCACCTCGACGACGGGCGGCTTTTTGGTGCGCGCTACGCGCCGCAAGAGCGCCTTGACCTTGAGTTGCAGCTCGCGCTGCTGAAAGGGCTTGGACAGGAAATCATCGCCGCCCGAGGCAAAGCTGTCCTCTTTGTCCTCGATCTCGTCCCACCCCGATACATACAGCACAGGGATGTCGGTCAGCGCTTCCGTCTTGCGCACTGTCTGCGTGGCCTCGAGCCCGCTGCGCCCTTCGGGAAAGGTGATATCCATGATGATCAGATCGGGACGCTTGGTTTGACAGGCTTCGAGCGTTTGATTGGCCTCTGTGATGATGCGCACCTCGAACTCGGGCTCTAGCGCCCGCTGCATCGCCTCCGCCACCTGTCGATCATCGTCAACAATGAGGATATCTTGTGCCATGTTGTCTCCTACCCCATTCTGACAGTTGCCTGCCACCAAGCTCTCATTTATGCTATTATAGCACTCAAGTCGGTTCACAAGAAGTTCACCTGTGGACGTGAATGCAAATCCTGTTGGGGTGCGCCATGGGTACCAACGTTGTACGTGACAAGCGTCGCGCGCAGATCCTGCTGATGCTATCGATCGCCTTTGCGGTCACGTTCCTGGCCTCATTCGTCTCGCAGGCCGTCGAGCTGGCTCGGTTGGAGAGTTGGCGCGTACAGCTCGAGGATGAGATCACCGATCTCGAGCGGCAACGCGCCGAGCTGGACGCACAGATCGCCCTGCGCGAGACCGACGCCTGGATCAGTCAGGCCGCCGTTGAGGCCGGCATGCTGCCACCCAATGCCTATGCCGTGCAGGCTCTGGCTGAAGCGCCTGCGCAGCCGCAGGCTGAGGCGCAGCGGTTCGGGCCAGCAGCCGACAAGCCGCCGCGCCTCAACCTGCTAACTGGCGCCACAAGCGATAACACCAACTGGCTCGCTTGGAGGCGCCTGCTTACCGGCAGGCCCTGAAACGCGAGCGACGGGGCAACCATGCAGGCAAAGGCTGCGGTTCTACAGCGCTTTGGCGAGCCACTCACGATCGAGACGCTGCCGGTGCCGGCGCTCTTGGCGGGGCAGGCGCTGGTGCAGGTGGTTGCGGCGGGCGTCTGTGGCTCTGATGTGCACATGTGGGCGGGCCGCGATCCACGCACCCCTCTGCCCATCATTCTGGGTCACGAGGGTGTCGGGCGGCTGCTCGATGTCTCTGGTGCGCGCTGCGATGTCTACGGCCGGCCGCTTGCGCCAGGGGCGCTGGTACTGTGGGAACGGGGCGTGACCTGTGGCCACTGCTACTATTGCGCCGTCAAACACCAGCCGTCCCTCTGTTCTCGGCGCTGGGCCTATGGCATCCACCGCTCGCTCCACGAGCCGCCACACCTCAACGGCTGCTATGCCAGCCACCTGGTGCTAGATGCTCGTACGCCGCTCATCGCTCTGGAGCCGGACGACGACCCCGCCCTGCTGGTTGCGGCCTCTTGCTCGGGGGCCACGGCGGCTCACGGGTTCGCCCTCTCGCCCGTACAGGTTGGCGACACGGTGGTGGTCTTTGGCCCTGGCCCGCTGGGCATCTATTCGACGTTGCTGGCCCACGCCAGCGGCGCCGAGCAGGTCATCGTCATCGGAGGAACCGGCGCGCGGCTCGACTATTGCGCGCAGGTGGGGGCCACCACGCTGCTGAATCGCCATGAGCTGAACGCCGATCAGCGCCGCGAGGCGGTGCTCGCGCTTACGCATGGCCTGGGGGCTGACCTGGTGGTCGAGGCCTCGGGCAGCCTGTCGGCGGCGCGCGAGGGCCTGGAGCTGTTGCGTCACGGCGGCGCGCTATCTCTGGTGGGCTTTGGCGAGCCCGTGGGCGAGCTGTCGCTGCCGCCCTTTGAGACCATCGTGCGCAAGAACGTGCGCGTGCAGGGCGTATGGGTGAGCGACCTGACCCACACCCTGCACGCGGTGAGCCTGACGCGGCAGCATCGCCATCTGCTGGCGGGGCTGGTGTCGCGACGCTACCCTCTGGAGCAGGCCACAGAGGCGTTGCAGGCTGTAGGTGAGCGCGACGTGATCAAAGCGGTGCTCTTGCCCAACAGCTAGGCGTGTTTGTGCCCTCTGAGCGGCAGTGCTATCATGGCGCGGTTTGCAGCACAACGCGCGGTCCTCTGGCGCTGCGCAGGCGTGGACGGGGCAGCTATGGAGCAGAGCGGTAACGAGTACGAGCGCTTTATCGAGCGCAACGCCACGTGGAACCTCGTCGTCAACCTGCTAGACGTGACCTTTTACAGTCTGGCGATGAGCTTTATCTTTGGCGCCACCATGTTGACGCTGTATGCGTCGTACCTCACCGACTCGGCGCTTTTGATCGGGCTAGTGCCCATGGTGCAAAGTCTGGGTTTTTATCTGCCGCAGCTCTTGCTGTCGCGGCAGGCCGAGCGCCTGCCCGTGAAAAAGTGGATGGTGGCCCGTGTCACGCTGGTTGAGCGCTTGCCCTATTCGTGGCTGGCGTTACTGATCTTGCTGGTGCCCGATATGCAGCCGGGCCTGGCCTATGGCATTCTGCTCTTTTCGCTGGCGCTGGGCACCGGCGCGGGCGGTCTGGGCGCCCCGGCCTGGAAGGCCATGATCTCAAAGGTGATCCCCGCCAACCGGCGCGGGTTTCTGTTCGGCGTGAGCAGTGCGCTGGGCAGCGTGTTGGGGCTGGGCGGCGCCTACCTTTCGCGACAACTGCTGGCCACCTATGCCTACCCGCGCACGTTTGCCTATAGCTTTGGGCTCTGCTTTATCTTTCAATTGGCCTCATACGGGAGCCTGATGCTGACCCGCGAGCCGCCGCGCCAGCCTGAGGCCAAGTCGGTCTCGGCTCGCGACTACTGGCGGCGCCTCCCCAAGGTGCTCAAGCTCAACCCTAACTTTACGCGCTATCTGGTGGCGCGTGGCCTCATCGTGATGGGCACCATGGCCACCGCCTTTTATGTGATCTATGCCAGGGCGCGTTTTGGCGTGCCCGACGAGTTTGCCGCCGAGCTGACCATGGCGGCGCTGTTGAGTCAGGCGGTGTTCACGCCGTTGATGGGCGTCGTGTCAGACCGCAAAGGGCTCAAGTGGCTGCTCGAGTTCTCGACGGTACTGCAGCTGGCGGCGATGGTGTTGGTATTGCTGGCACCAGCGCAGGCTTGGCTCTATGTGGTGTTCATGTTGGTGTATGCATCTACCGCCGGCATGACCATCATCGGCATGGTTATGTCGATGGAGTTCAGCGTCCCCGAGGATGTGCCCACCTTTACCGCCCTCGAAGGTACGCTCATCGCCTTGCCCACCATGCTGGCGCCGGTCGCGGGCGGCTGGCTGGTCGACCATGCCGCGTTGCCAGGCGCCGCGGCGCTGGGTGGCGGGGGTTATCAGGTGATGTTCGTGGTGGCTGCGCTGTTCAGTCTGGCAGGCTGGGCGGCCATGCACTGGTGGGTGCGCGAGCCAAGGCATGAGGCGGTGGGCGTGGGCATCAGCGGCGCCGAGTAACCCCCCGCCGCCGCGCACATCACAGTCTGGCAAAGGGGATGCGGTGCACGTCGAAACCGATGCCTATGAGCGCTATATCCAGCGGCACGCGCGCTGGAATTTCACCGTCAACCTGCTCGACCTGACGTTCTACAATCTGGCCATGAGCTTTATCTTTGGCGCCACGGTGCTGACGCTCTATGCGTCCTACCTCACCGATTCGGCGCTGCTCATCGGCCTGGTGCCCACGGTGCAGAGCCTCGGCTTTGCCCTGCCGCAGCTGCTGCTCTCGCGACAGGCCGAGCAGCAGGCCCACAAGAAGAGCCTGGTGGTGCGCATCAGCATCGTCGAGCGCTTGCCCTATCTCTGGCTGGCGCTGCTGATTCTGTTGGCGCCCCAACTGCCGCGCCAACTCTCGCTGGGCATCCTGCTGGTGTCGCTCTTTATCGGCACTGGTGCCGGGGGCCTGGGCGCGCCCGCCTGGAAGGCGATGATCTCTAAGGTGATCCCGCCACGTCGCCGCGGCCTGATGTTTGGCCTCAGCAGCGCCCTGGGCAGCGTGCTGGGCCTGGGCGGGGCGTGGCTCTCGCGCTATCTGCTCGCCACGTACAGCTACCCCCGCTCGTTTGCCTACAGCTTTGGGCTGTGTTTCTGCTTTCAAGTGGTCTCGTATATCTGCGTGGCGCTCAACCGCGAGCCTCGCCGACAGCCAGAGCGCACGCCGCTCGCCGCCCGCGAGTACTGGCGGCGGTTACCGCTGGTGCTCAGGCGCAACCCCAACTTTTGTCGTTATCTAGGCGCACGGGCGCTGGTGATCATGGGCACCATGAGCACAGCGTTCTTTATGGTGTATGCGCGCCAGCGCTTTGGCGTGCAAGATGCCTTTGCTGCCGAGTTGACCATGGCGGCTCTGGTGAGCCAGGCACTGCTCACGCCGTTGCTGGGCTCTCTGGGCGACCGTCGCGGCAACAAGTGGTTGATGCAGCTGGCCTCGGTGCTCCGCATTCTGGCGATGGTGACGGTGCTGCTGGCGCCGGCGCAGGCCTGGCTGTATGGCGTGTTTGTGCTCGTGTATGGCGCCACGTCGGCCCTGAGCATCGCTGGCTTTGGCCTGTCGATGGAGTTCAGCACGCCCGACGATGTGCCCACCTTTGCCGCACTCGATGGCACAGTCAGCGCCATCCCCACCATGGTGGCGCCTCTGCTGGCCGGGTGGCTGGTGGATATGGGCGGTGGCGCCACCACTGGCGATGCCCCCGGCTTTGCACTCATGTTCGTGGTGGCGGCCGTCTTTGCGCTGGCAGGCTGGGCGGCCATGCGCTGGTGGGTGCGCGAGCCTCGCGATGAGGCGCCGGGCGTGGGCGTCAGCGCAGCCGAGTAGCGGCCTAGTCTAGCGAGCGGCGCAACGCCGCCGCCAGCGCGCCAAAGCCAGGCGTCGAGAGCAGGTCTAGCGTGCGGGGGCGGGGCAGGTCGACCACGATCTGCTCTTTGAGCCGGCCGGGTCGTGGCGTCATGGGGATGACGCGATCGCACAAAAAGACCGCCTCCTGAATATCGTGAGTGACGATCACAAACGTCTTGCGCCGGGCCTGCCAGATGCGCAACAGCTCGGCGTTCATCTTTTCGCGGGTGAGCGCATCGAGGGCGCCAAAGGGCTCGTCGAGCAACAACACATCGGGGTCATACACCAGCTCGCGCGCCAGGGCCACGCGCTGCTGCATGCCGCCAGAGAGCTCGTGAGGGCGCGCATCAAAGAACTCGGCCAGGCCAACCAGCGTCAGTAGCTCGCGGGCTCGCGCGCGCGCCTGGCTCAGGGGCACGCCGGCTAGCTCGAGGGGCAGCGTCACGTTACGCAGAGCGCTGCGCCAGGGCATCAGGCTGGGCTTTTGGAAGACAAAGCCGATCTTGCGCTGCGGGCCGTTGAGCGGCTGCCCCTCGAACAGCACTTTTCCAGCCGTCGGCCTGGTCAGCCCGCCCAGCACGCGCAAGAGGGTCGACTTGCCGCACCCTGAGGGGCCGATCAGCCCGACGAACTCGTTGGGCATGATCTCGAGGCTCGCATCGGCCAACGCCTCGAGCTGGCTGGTGGCCGACGCAAAGGTCATCTGCACGCCGCGCGCCGCCAGCACGGGGCCATCGTAGGCGGCGCCGTTGGGCGGGGCTGTGGGGCTGGGGGCGGCGCGCGGCGCTGTGCTCACGGCAAGAACTCGTTCGAGTAGAGGTCTTCAGGCGCAACCTCTCCCAAAAGGCCCAAATGCTGCATCAGAGTCACCGACTCTTGCCAGGCGGCGGGATCGTTATAGCCCAGCTGGTCGGCCTGCCAGAAGCGGATGCACTCGTCGAGCACCGCCCGCTGCAAGATAGCAGTGTCATCGTCCATTTCGGGGATCACCTTGCGGACGATCTCGAACGCTTCGTCGGGGTGAGCAATGGTGTACTCGAGCCCTTCGATAAAGGCGCCCACCATGGCGCGCACCTGTTCGGGCTCTTGTTCGATGACCTTGTCGCTGGTGATGAGACCGTTGGACACCAGCGCGGTGTACTCGTCAAGGTAGAACACGTTGATCTGTTCGCCAGCGGTCCGCAACTGCACCGGCTCGTTGACGGCGTAGCACACGGCGGCATCGACACGTCCTTCGGTCAGGCTGGCGGCCTGTGTGTAGCCAATGGCTTGCAGGTCGACGGCACTAGCGTTGAGGCTGACCTCTTCGGCAAAGGCCAGCCAGCCGATGTAGCTGGCGCCTGCCATCACTGGAACGCCCACGGTCTTGCCCGCCAGGTCATCGGGGCTGTCGATGCCGGCGGCGGCCATCGATACCACGCACACGGGAAAGCGCCGATACCAGTTGGCGACATAGCGTACGGGCAGGCCGTTGGCCCTGGCCATGGCCACCTGGTCGCCCGAGGCGATGGCATAGTTGACATCGCCCGCGCCCAAGCGCTGTAGCAGATCGGTCTCCATGCCATAGTCCAACGTCAGTTCCAGACCCGCTTCTGCAAAGAACCCTTTCTCGATGGCCACATACACAGGCGCGAATTGCACGTTGGGTATGAACCCCATCGCCACCGTGACAGAAGCGGCCTCGGGCTCTCGCTGGCAACCGCTCGTTCCCAACAACACGACGACCAGAGCGAGCGGCAGCAGCAACCATCCCTTCCTCATCCTTGCCTCCCTATAATCCAGAATGGCTGCGCGGCACGCGCCAGCGCAGCACCTGCGACTCGACCAGCGAAACCAGACCATACAGGCCCAGCGCCATCACCATCAGGGTGAACAGCGCCACGAACATCAACGGTGTATCGAATAGGCCACGCGCCAGGTTCACGAGAAATCCCAGGCCACGGTCAGAGCTGACAAACTCGCTGACCACGGCGCCGATCACTGAAAGCGTGGCGCCCACCTTTAGGCCGCCGAACAGGACGGGCAGAGCAGCGGGCAGCTCGAGATAGCGTACCACCTGGGCCGGCGTTGCTTCGAGCGAGCGCAGCAGGTCGTGCAGCTCGGCATCGACGCTGCGCACGCCCACGATGGTGTTCACCAACACAGGAAAGAACAGCGTCAACGCGCACACCAACACCTTTGAGGCGCTGCCAGGGCCAAACCAGATCACCAGTAGCGGCGCCAGTGCCACGATGGGGATGGCCTGCGAGGCCACCAGATAGGGCGAGAGGATCGTCTCGAGCAGGGGAGACTTGGCAAGCGCATAGCCCAGCAGCACGGCCACGGTGAGGCCCAGCGCCAGGCCTCCCAACACCTCGCGCAACGTCACCAGGGTGTGCATGAGCAGGGTGCCGTCGCGCCACACCTGTGTAAAGCGCAGCCAGACGCGGGCGGGTGTGGGCAGCAGAAAGGCAGGATAGTCGCCCACCGCCACAACGAGGCGCCACAGCCCCAGCACACTCAACAGCACGATGGGCGCCAGCGTCAACGCCCAGCGCCGGTGCCGTGCCTGCTGGCGAGCCTGCGAATTGTGCCGTGTATCCACAAAAAACACCCCGAGCAGAACGCCTCGGGGCAATGCGGCTAACGCCATCGCCTTCTCTCATCCGGACTGAACCGTCGGCTCCGGCCTGTCACCGGATCTGCCATTGCTGGCTCGCGGGCTCGGTGGTCTGGGCCACCATACCGCCGGTAGGGATCGGCTCTCACCTTACCCTGCCCCGAAGGCTATTCTAGATTGACCGCATCATAGCGTAATCATGGTGCGAGGTCAAGCGCTCGGCTTTGACCGGCCCATTGCCCTGGGCTAACATGGCGGCACTCGCAACGGGGAGGGACCGTGAAGCGCGGAATCAGCTTTCTGTGGGCACCGCTGCTGATGCTGGCGCTGGAGATGCCCGTCTGGGCGGCGCCGGCTACGCCTGTAGCGGGCAACGATCTGGCAACAAGCGCCTACCTGTTGGCCTGGCTCTGGCCGGCGGGCCTGGCGCTGGTGTTGGTGGGCATCTCTGAAGGCTGGTCGATCAGCGATGTGGCGGCCATGCTGCCCATTGCCATGGCGCTGGCCGTGCTGGCCGAGCTGCTAAGCGCCTTTGGCCTGCACTATGGCGGGGCGCTGCTGGGCGCCGAGTGGGAGCCCTTTGGGCCTGGCTGGGGGCTGCTTGGGCATGCGGGCCTGCTGGCGTCGAGCGAGCTTGTCTCTGTGGCCATGCTGTACGATCTGCCCCGCCTGACGGTGGCGCTGCTGCCGCCTCTGGTGGTGCTGCGCGGGCGTGTCTGGCCCTGGGCGCGCTATCTGGTGGCGCTGATCTGCGGTATCCTGCTCTATCCGGTGGCGGGCAACTGGGTCGATGGTGGTGGCTGGTTGGCCCGCCTGGGCGATACGCTCGGGCTGGGGGCTGGCTTTGTGGATGCCGGGCTGGTGAGCCTGCCGCTGGTGACGACGCTGGCCACTCTGGGCGTGGCGCTGGCCCTGCCAAGGGGCCATGCCACCCCTGATGCGCCTGAACTGCGACCGGCCTATCTGCCGCTGCATGTGTTGCTGGGCGGGGTGTTGGGCCTGCTGGGCTGGCTGGCGTTGCTGCCCGGCAGCGATGGCAACATCGTGCTCGTCGTCACCACGCTCTGGGCGGCCGCAGGGGCGGTGCTGTTCGCCGCCTTCTATGGCTGGTTGTCACGCGGTGCCGTCGAGCCGGGGCTGATCGGCCGGGGCCTGCTGGCGGGCGCTCTGGTGGTGGCGGCAGCGCCTGCGGGCGAGCTGTCGCTGCTGGCGGCCTTTGTACTGGGGGCGTTGGCCGGGCTGGCTCTGGCGCCGCTGATCTACCTGTTCGACCAGAGCCTGCGGCTGCGCGAGCAGAGCGGCCTGCTGGCTCTGCTGGGGGTCATCGGGGCGTTGGCCCTGCTGGTGCCGGGCCTCTTGGGGGCCGGTGGGGGGCTGCTGACGGGCCACGACGGCGGCCAGCTCTATGCGCAGGCGCTGGGCTTGCTGGCGCTGGGCCTCTGGGGCGGGGTGCTGCCGTGGGCTGTGACGACGCTGGCGCGTGCGGTGTCGGCTTTGCCAGCCCAACTGCGTGAACGCGCTGAACAAGAGCGGCTGAGGCTGGCCGCTGTCGGCCAGGAGCCATCGGCCGAGGCCCTGACGCCCGTTGACGCGCCGCCTGCCGATGACGAGTCGCTCAACCGCCCATAGAGTTGCCCAGAGGGGCCGCGTGTAGGGTACGGTAGAACGGCCCCTGCGGGCGCAGATCACTGCGGACCACTGCCGCCGCCGTTGCCAACATACTCGCCTGCTGCGGGCAGTGCGCCTCGACGGCCTGCCCCAGCGCTTCGACCTGCCAGCGTGGCGCGCTTTGGCGAACGCGTGCCAACGTCAGATGGGCGCGATAGGGCCGCTGCTCGCGCGGCAGGCCCAGCTGCCCCAGCGCCAGATCTAGCGCCTGGGCCAGTTGCAGAAGCTGCCCGCTGGGCTCGGCGATGCCTGCCCATACCACCCGCGGCCGCCGTGTGTTGGGAAAGCACCCCAGCCCCGTGAGTGTCAGCACCAGGGGGGCACATGTCTGGGCAGCGGCATCGACGACGGTATAGATCTCTGGCAGGCGCTCGCTGTCGACATCTCCCAGGAACTTGAGCGTCAGGTGCATGTTCTCGGGGGGTACCCAACGGCCCGCCAGCCCACCGGGGGTGGCGCGCAGCTCGGTTTGCGCCTGCTGCAACGCGGCGACCATCTCGGGTGTCAAATGAATAGCGACAAAGGCGCGCAGCAACGTCATCGTGGCCCCATGCCCTTCTCTAGCAGATGGGTCAGGTTGCCGCCCAGCAGAGCAGCCTCGGCCTGCGGCGCGAGCCCCAGGGCGCGCACTCGGGCCAGCGCCCGGCGGGGCGAGATGAGCGGGTAATCGCTGCCCCATAGCACACGCTCGGGCGCCCACTGCATGGCGCAGGCATAGATGGCATCGTCGTAGAGGTAGCCCGAGGCGGCGGCATCATAGTAGACGCGGGTGCAGGCCGCCCGCACCTCGGGCATCAGTTCATAAAAGCAGAGTCCGCCGCCCCAGTGGGCCAGGATGATGTCGGTGTACGGGTGGCGCTGCACCAGGCAGAGCGCTTCGGCCGGGCCATGGGGCCCCTTGCCGGCGTAGGCATGGCCCAGGGGCTCGTTGACATGCAGCAGCACCGGCGCGTTGGCCTCGCATGCCAGCTCGAGCAGGTGGCCCAGGCCGGGGTGGTCGAGATCATAGCCCTGCCCGAAGGGCATCAACTCACCCAGGCCCAGGGCACCGGCGGCCAGGCAGCGGCTGGCCTCGCGCAGGCCCTCGGGCGTGGCCGGGTTTACCACCGCAAAGGGCAAGATCAGCCCGCGCGACTCGGCGGCGCTGGCCAGCGTATAGTCGTTGCACAGCCGGCAGAGGCCGGGGTCATCAAAGGCAAAGCCAAAGGCCAGTGCGCCGCGCGCGCCGGCATGCCCCAGTGCTGACAGCAGGTCATCGGCCGTCGCCAATCGCGCTCTGGGGTCAGCGTAGAGCGCCGCAAAATGCGCCTCGCGCGACAAAAGCTGCTCGCGCTGCGCCAGAATTTCAGGAGGGACGATGTGCGTATGAGCGTCCAACACTTGCATGGCTCGATTCTCTGGCCATGGGGGCTGTCTGTCAAGAGTGGACATCGCCCGGGCTTGAGGCTATCATAGCACTATGCAGGTGTGGATGATCTACAACCCGGTCGCTGGGCATCGCGACATGCATGTCGAGGTGATCCGCTCGGCCGAGCACCTGCGGTCGTTGGGCTGGCAGGTGCAGCTCTGTCGCACCGAAGCGGCGGGCCACGGGGCTCGCCTCGCGCGAGAGGCGCGTGAGGCGGGCGCAGACATGGTGGTGGCCGTCGGGGGCGATGGCACCATCGGGCAGGTGGCCGATGGGCTGGTGAACAGCGCCACGCAGCTTGGCGTCATCCCCGTGGGCACGGGCAATGTGTGGGCGCGGATGCTGGGCATCCCCGTCTGGGGCCCCTCGAACCGCGATGCCATCATGGCGGCGACGCGCATCCTGGAGCAGGGTGAGACGCGTCGCGTGGACGTGGGTTGGGTCGATGGGCACCACTTTATGCTCTGGGCCGGCGTGGGCTTTGACGCCCAGGTGGCCCACGAGATCGAGCCGCACCGCGAGGTGCGCCGCAGCCTGGGCAACTGGGCCTATCTGGTGACAGCGCTGGTACAGAGCCTGGTGATGCGTGGCGAACGCACGACGGTGGTGGTAGATGGGCGCGTCTTTCGCCAACGATTGATGATGCTCATTGTCTCTAACGCGCGGCTCTACGGCCCCCTGTGGGAGCTTGCTCCTCGCGCTCAGCTCGATGATGGCCTGCTCGATGTCTACCTGTTCAAGGGCACCAATACGCTCGACACCTTTCGGCATCTCGTCACTCTGATGGCAGGCAACCAGGGCGTTGATCCGCAGATCGAGTACTATCAGGCGCGGCACATCACGGTCATCCCCGAGCGCTCGTTGCCGGTGCATCTGGATGGCGACCCCTTTGGTAATACGCCGGTGAATATTCAGGTGGTGCCGCGGGCCCTGAGCGTGGTGGTTCCTCGGTGGACGCCTAACGCCCTCTTCCAGGATGGGGGCTTTGAGGCCGCGCAGACCTCTACCCTGGCTGGGCGCATCAGCGCACAATGGCACGGGCTCACAGAGCGCTGGCAAGCAGAGCGCCAGCGCCTGCAGCGCCAGCTAGAAGGGCGCCCACGCGATGAGCGCACGGCCACCAAACCGGCAGACTCGAGTGAACATGGGCGCGGACTTGACAGTTGACACGCTATAGGCCAGTTGGTATAATGGCCTCGAGGTCGAGGCACAGCTCGATCTGAATGGCAGTGATTTACCCCGGCTGTCATCTCGTTTTCTTTTACCGAGGCGCCAGTTTTTTGCCATGTTATCGTCCTGCTTTGCTTACCCGCTGATTTGTACACCTGAGAGGTTCCCCGTAAAGTGACCCGAACAACCGGCCGCAATATCAACATTGTCGAACTCGAGACCATGACCCTGGGCGAGCTGCGCGAGATGGCGCGTAGCAAAGAGGTGGTGGGCTATAGCCGCCTCAAGAAGCAAGACCTCATCTTGCGGCTGTTGCGCTCGCAGGCTGAAGAGCGGGGCAACATTTTCGGCGGCGGCGTTCTAGAGTTGATGTCAGACGGCATGGGTTTTCTCAGGCGAGAGAACCTGGTGCCTGGCGACGACGACGTCTATGTGTCTCAATCGCAGGTGCGGCGGTTTGGCTTGCGCACGGGCGATCAGGTGATCGGCCAGGTGCGCCCGCCCAAAGATTCTGAAAAGTACTATTCACTGCTGCGCGTTGAGGCCATCAACGGTCTGGACCCTGAACAGAGCAAGTACCGGCCGATCTTTGAACGTCTGACGCCTATCTTTCCCCACGAGCAGCTCAAGCTCGAGACGACGCCCAATGTCTTTGCCACGCGGCTCATCGATATGCTGGCGCCCATCGGGCGCGGGCAGCGCGGCCTCATCGTCTCACCGCCCAAGGCTGGTAAGACCACCATCCTCAAGCAGATCGCCAACGGTATTTCGGCCAACCACAGCGATGTGCATCTGATCGTGGCGCTCATTGGCGAGCGGCCCGAAGAGGTGACTGACATGGACCGCTCGGTCGAGGCCGAGGTGGTCAGCGCTACCTTTGACGAGCCGGTGCAGAGCCATGCGCGTGTGGCCGAGATGGCTCTGGAGCGCGCCAAACGTCTCGTTGAGATAGGCCGTGACGTGGTCATTCTGCTAGATAGCATCACGCGTCTGTCGCGCGCCTATAACCTGATCGTGCCGCCCAGCGGCCGCACCCTGTCGGGCGGCCTGGACCCTGCGGCCGTGTTTCCCCCGAAGAAGCTCTATGGTGCTGCTCGCAAGATCGAAGAGGGCGGCAGCCTGACCATTATCGCCACCTGCCTGGTGGATACCGGCAGCCGTATGGACGATATCATCTATGAAGAGTTCAAGGGCACCGGCAACATGGAGATGCACCTGAACCGACGTCTGGCCGAGCGCCGCGTCTTTCCGGCCATCGACATTCAGCGCTCGGGCACCCGCCGTGAAGAGCTGCTGCTCTCGGCCGACACGCTCAGCCGCATTTGGACGCTGCGCCGCATGATCGATACAATCGGAGGGATTGAATCGGTCGAGCCGATTCTAGATCGCCTGGCCAAGACGCGCTCTAACGAGCAGTTCATGCAGACACTGAACAAGGAAGTCTAGCCTATGGCAGTCGGCGTGCGTGCACGGCCCGTTGTGGCCCCCCACACCGATTCCAATAACAATGCGATAGCCAGACCCAATGGCCATCTTGCCGTCTATTCGCGCTACCTCGGCCACCTTCTGCTGATCGGCCTGCTTGTCCTGGTGGTGCGCAACGTCAGTGTGACCCAACCCCAGGCGCCGTCCATCGACCTGCCGTTGGCCAACGATGCGGCTGTGGCCGAGGGTTTGCCTATTGTGGGCCCCGAGCCGGCCACTCACTATCTGGAGCAGGGCGCCGTGCCGTTGACGGTGCGGCTGCTGGGCGAAGACATCAATCCCATCGCGGCGCCCAGCCGCCAGGCGCGTACGACGGTCATCACCTACAAGGTGCAGCCTGGTGATTCGGTGCTGGGCATCGCGCAGCGGTTCGGGCTAGAGGGGTCGACGCTGCTCTGGTCGAACGCCAAGCTCGAGAACAACCCCGACTTTTTGCAGGTGGGGCAAGAGCTGAACATCTTGCCGGTCAACGGGGCCTATCACACCGTGGCGCGCAATGATACCGTCGAGTCTCTGGCCAAGTTCTACAAGGTCGACGTTGCCGCCATCACCGGTTATGCCGGCAACGATCTGTCGGCGCCCTATGCCTTGACCGTGGGGCAGCAGCTGATCATCCCTGGCGGCACCAAGCCATATGTGCCGCGCCAGGTAGTGACGAGTGCTACGGCACCGGCGCCGCAAGATGCCAAGAGCGGCAGTGGCAGTTTCGCCTGGCCGATGAGTGGCTCGATCTCGCAGCGCTTCTGGGAGGGGCACCGCGCTATCGACATCGCCAACTCCCGGGGCACCGCGGTGTATTCGGCCGACTCGGGCTATGTATCGGCCACGCAATGGGCCAGCACGGGCTATGGCCGCATGGTGATCGTCGATCATGGCAATGGTTACAGCACCCTCTACGCGCATCTGGATTCCATCGCCGTCGAGGTTGGCGAGAACGTAAGCAAAGGCCAACAGCTCGGCAAGTGCGGCAGCACCGGCAACTCGACCGGCCCACACCTGCACTTTGAGGTGATCCAGGGCAGCGCGCGGCTCAACCCCTTCAACTACCTGCCCTGAGCATTGGTTTGGCTGCTAACAGGCCCCCGCCTCTGGCGGGGGCCTGTTCTCTTGCCCGCGGCGCGACAGGCCTAGGGGGCGATAGCGAGCGTGATGCTCGCCTCGCTGCAATGCATGCCGCCCTGGCCAGAGCGCACGCATAGCCGCAGGCGATAGTCGCCAGGGGGCTGGTCGTGCGCGTCCCACAGGCAGAGCACCCCTTCGTCGACAGGGGCGGTGATCTCTGGCGTGAGGGGGCGCCAGTCGTCCTCGCCCTGTCGCCGCATCGACACCTGGTAGGCACCGAAATCAGCCATGCTGGCGCTGCCCTGCACGGCGATGATGCCCGGCGTTGAGCGTGCCGGCACGCGAATGACGACGCCAGGCACAGCGCCGTGTACTGTGCACTCCTGGCGTGGCGGCGGTGTGAGGCCGTTGGCCACGGCCCAGCCGTCCCACTCGATGCCGAGGTCGGTCACCGGCACGTCGCGGGTCTGGTCGTGCGGGCACTGTTCAGCGGCCAGCTGCCCCGAGGCGTTGCAGATGGCCACCGTGCGGTGGACACTACAGGCCCCAGGCGCATTCTCGGCCAGAAAGAGCTCGGTACGGCTCGATGGGCAGCTCGACGTGTGACGCTCTCCCGAGACGGTGCACACCGAGACCTCGACCAGCCCCTCGGGGCGCTGGAAGGCCGGGCGCTCGCTATCGCCCAGCAGCGCCAGCATGGCCTCGCGCCAGATGAGCGCCGCCCCGCGGGCGCCCGAGAGCTCGTCCATGGTTGTATAATCGCTGTTGCCCACCCACACACCCACGGCCAGGTCTGGCGAGTAGCCGATGGTCCAGCTATCGCGATAGTCGTTGGTGGTACCCGTCTTGGCGGCCGCGGCAAAGGGCAGGGCCAGAGGGTTGTCGACACCAAAGGCGCGCTGACGCGCCTGGTCGTCATCGAGGATGTGCGTGAGCAGGTAGGCGATGCGCGCATCCACCACCTGTCGTGGGGGCGCAGAGGGCTGTGACCAGACCGTGCGCCCCTGCCGATCGGCAATGCGGAGCAACACCTGCGGCTTGGTCTGTCGTCCGCCGTTGGCCAACACGGCATAGGCGCCGGTCATCTGCAGCAGCGTGGCCTCGCCGCCGCCCAGCGTCAACGAGAGGCCATAGTCTGACCGCGTGAACGTGGTGATGCCCAGCCTCTCGGCGCCGGTGATCATATTGGGCAGGCCGATGAGGTGCAGCGTGGCCACCGCGGGGATGTTGCGCGAGTTGGCTAGCGCCGAGCGCAACGAGATGGGCCCCCACTCACGCTGGTCATAGTTGCGCGGCACATAGGGCGCGTTGGCGCCATCGGGGAACTGCTGCGAGATGTCCATCAGCATGGTGCCGGGCGTCCAGCCGCGCTCGAGCGCCACCATGTAGGTGATCGGCTTGATGGTCGACCCGGGCTGGCGAGGGCTGATGGCCATGTTCACCTGGCCAGAGATGGCCTCGTCCCAAAAGTCTGCACTGCCGACCATGGCCAGCACGTCGCCGCTACTCGGCGCGAGAGCCACCAGGGCGCCGTTGCTGGCCCGATGCGCCGTGAGCTCGGCGACGCCCTCAGCCACCACACGCTCTACCTCGCGCTGCAAGCTCAGGTCGAGGGTGGTGTAGACATCCCAGCCGCTGGTGTAGAGTTGCTCGTTGCCATATTGCCGTTCGAGCTCCTGGCGTACCAGCATCACAAAGTGCGGCGCCCGCATCACCGCCGTGGGCGGCACTACCTCAACAGGCGTGTTGGCCGCCTCATCGAAGGCCTCCATGGTGATGCGCCCGTCGAGCAGCATCAGGCGTAGTACCGTGTCGCGACGGCCGAGCGCCGTGTCGGGCTGGGTGTAGGGGTCGTAGCTCGGTGGAGACTGGATCATACCCGCCAAGAGAGCCGCTTCGGCCAGGGTGAGCTCGCTCACATCTTTGCGAAAGTAGGTCTCTGACGCGGCGGCCACGCCATACGAAAGATTGCCGAGATAGACCTCGTTGAGATAGATCTCGAGAATCTCTTCTTTGGAGTAGCGACGCGTGATCTCGGCCGCCAGAATGGCCTCTTTGAGCTTGCGCTCGATGCTTTGCTCGTCGGTGAGAAAGGTCATCTTGACGAGCTGCTGCGTGATGGTGCTACCGCCCTGGGTGATGCCGCCCGCACGCAGGTTGGCGAGCAGCGCGCGCACGATGGCAGTCGGGCTAAAGCCGGGGTTGATGAAAAAAGACGAATCTTCGGTCGCTACGACGGCATCCACCAGATGCTCGGGCAGATCGCTGTAGGCCACCAGGCGCCGACGTCCGCCGGTAGGGTCGATCACTTCATAGAGCAGGTTGCCCTGGCGGTCGAGGATGCGCATGGTCTTGAAGCGGTTGGCGCGCTGATGCAGTTCTTCGGGCAGGGGTAGCCGGGCCGCATAGGCGGCATAGATGCCCATGCCAGCCGCCAGGGCAATGAGCCCCGTAAAGGCCAGCAAGAGCAGGCCCAGGGCCAATCCCTGGCCGATGGCACGACGTGCTGCGGACCGATTCTGCGAAGCCGCCGGATAGCGGTGGGCGCTCATGCTGACTCTGGCATGGTGGTGTACCTCACGCCTCTCAAGACGTCACGTCAGGGCTGGTGGTTCCGGCGAGGCAGGCAGGCTCTCATCGAGCGACCACAGACGATCGGTGCCCGCAAGGGCCTGGCGCAGGTCGGGGTAACGGGCGATGGTGCCATCGCGCAGGGCCCACAGACTGGTTGCGAACCGCTCGATAAAGTAGCGGTCGTGCACCACGGCGAGCACCGTGCCATCAAAGCTGGCCAGGGCCTGCTCGAACGTCTCGCGCGAGGGGATGTCGAGATGGTTGATCGGCTCGTCGAGCAACAGCAGGTTGCAGCCCTGCAGCACCAGCAGCCCCAGGTTGAGCCGCGACCGCTGCCCAAATGAGAGCGACGCCATGGGCGTGTGAACCTCGTCGCCGGCAAAGAGAAACTGGTGCAGATAGGTGCGCGCGTTCGTCTCAGAGAGCGCACTGCTGCGCATGATGGCATCGAGCGGCGAGGTGTACTGCGCCAGCGTCTCTTGCTCTTGAGAGAGATAGCCCAGATGAACGTTGCTGCCCAGGCGCACCGTGCCGCTCACGGGCGTGAGCTGGCCGGTAATCAAGCGCAGCAGGGTGGTCTTGCCCGAGCCGTTGGGGCCTACGAGGGCGACGCGCTCGCCGCGCTGCAGCAGCAGGTTGACATCTGCAAACAGCGTCAGCGGGCCAAAGGCCATGCTCAGGCCCTCGATGGCGAGCACGTCTTGCCCGCTGGGGGGCGCCTCGCCCAGGTCGAGCTTGATAGTCCATCCAGTGCGCGGCTTTTCCAGGTGATCTTCTGACTCGAGCAGGCGCTGCGCCCGTTTGAGGCGCACGACGCCCTGCCGCGCCACCTTCTTGGCGCGCTTGCGATAGTAAAAGTGGATGGTCTCGTTCTGGATGCTGTTGGCGTGAGTCTTCCAGCGGTCGGCGGCCGCCTCGAGATCGGCGATCTTGGCCTGCTGCTCTTCGTAGCGCTGTAGGTATGCTTCGCGCTCGTGGGCCTTGGCGTGCGCATAGTCGCTATAGCCGCCCGGATAGGCTGTGACGGCGCGCTTGAGCGGGTCGATCTCGAGCACACCGTTGACGACGCGATCGAGAAAGGCGCGGTCATGTGAGACAAGCAGCATGCCCCCCTCGTAGCCAGCAAGGTAGGCCTCGAGCCAGGTGAGCGCGGCGATATCGAGGTGGTTGGTGGGCTCATCGAGGATCAATAGCGAGGGGTTCTGCAACAGCAGGCGCGCCAGCCCCAGGCGTGTCTTTTGCCCGCCAGAGAGCAGCCTCACCGGCCTGGCGAGGAGCGATGGCGATAGCTCGAGCCCGGCCAGCACCTGCTGCATCTGGTGTGGCGGCAGGGCTTGGGCGGCATGCGTGAGGTTATCGAGGGCCTGGGCATAGGCGTGCTCGATGGCTGCGCTCTCGTCGGACGTGGCCTCGGCCAGGGCCACGGCCAGACGCTCGACCTCGGCCTCCCAGTGCGACAGGGGCTTTTGGTCGAGCCCCGCCAGCGCCTGTTCGACGGTGTCGAACGCATCCAGGTCTAGCGCCTGCGGCAGATAGCCTACACGGCTGGCCGGAACATCAAAGCGGGCGCTGCCGCTATCGGGCCTTTCGAGCCCCATGATCAGCCGCAGTAGGGTGGTCTTGCCGCAGCCGTTGGGGCCGATCAGCGCAATGCGGTCGGCGGCGTTGAGGTCAAAGCTGACCTGGTCGAACAGCAGCAGCTCGCCGTAGCGTTTGGATAGATTCGAGACGTGTAGCACAACAGGGCTCCTTTGCAGGCAGGTGGGGCGCCCGGGTGGGTGCCTGGCGAATGCGGATTCGCTGTTAGCCTGCTCTGCGCATCGGAACCTCCGTTAAACCTCGTTGACTATGCCTGCATGGGCTGGCGCAGGGTGGCCACCTGACGGGCCAGCTCGCTGGGGCTCACAAACCAGATTACATGCAGCCCAAAGGCTGCCGCAGCCACGATATTGTCGGCACGATCGTCGATGAACACAATCTCACGGGGCTCGAGCTGTAGACGTCTGCATAACTCGGCATACACGCGCTCATCTGGCTTGGCCACACCCAGGCGTGCCGAGTTCAACAGCGGGTCAAAACGGTCAGCCACGCCATAGGTCTCGCTCAGTTTGCGCTCGAGGGCGTCGGTGGCATTGCTGAGCATGGCCACGCGATGGGTTTGCCTGAGGTCGTCTACTACGTCGAGCACGTCGTCATCGACCCGCCACGTAGACCAGATGTCGGTGGCGAGCTGCTGCACATCGCGCTCGTCGCCCAGTCCCAGCGAGGGCGCTACATGGAACCAGAACGCCTCCTCAGAGATGTGGCCCAGCTCGGCGAGCGTCCAAGACTCGCCACCCCATAGTTGTTGCCGCAGCTCGGCCTCGGTCATCCCGAGGCGCCCAGCCCACAACTGGTAGGGGCCGGGGTTACCGTCGCGCAAGATGACACCACCACAATCGAACACAAAAGCCTGCACGCTCAAGGGCGTCATACTCCTCACTCAAGGCTGTAAACAAAAAACGCCGGGGATCAACCCACGGCGCACGCCATCAGCAGAGCAAGAGATCGGGCATCAGGCAGTCCGACCGGCTCCTCCAGGCGCCGCCATACAACCACTGTCGATCATCTGCCCCTCACGCATCTCAAGATGCCCTGATTATAAGGGGGCGCACTGGCCCTGTCAAAGCGACGCCACGACGCCATTGACACCAGCCGTGGCGAAAGGTAGAATCATTTGCACAGTGATAGCTGCTAGCGCCTTATAGGAGGTATCCTCATGCCGCTTTTGTCCGAAAAGGACCGCCAAACGCTCACGGGCATGTTCGCCCAGGAGCTGGTGGCCCCGGTCAAGCTGGTGTACTTTGGCCAAGAAGTCGCCTGTCAGTTCTGCCGCGAGACGCAAGCCATCCTCGAAGAGGTGGCCAGCCTGTCTGACAAGATCGAGGTCGAGGTCAACAACTTTGTCGTCGACAAGGTCAGGGCAGAGGAGCTTGGCGTCGACAAGATCCCTGCTACCATCGTGATGGGCGGCGACAAAGACTATGGCGTGCGCTTTTACGGCATCCCTTCGGGGTACGAGTTCACCACGCTGGTGCAAGACATCATGCTGGTGTCCAAGGGCAAGGCCGACTTTTCGCCGGCCGCGCAAGAGATGATCGTCAAGATCGACAAGCCGGTCGACATTCAGGTGTATGTCACCCCCACTTGACCGTACTGCCCACAGGCCGTTTACATGGCCCATGCACTGGCGGTCGCCAGTGATCAGGTACAGGCAGCGATGGTCGAGTCGGTCGAGTTCCCCCATCTGGCCAACAAGTATCGTGTGCAGGGCGTGCCCAAGACGGTGATCAACGAGACCACCTTCCAGGAGGGCGCCGCCCCCGAACCTCTCTTTCTGGCGCGTGTGCTGCAGGGCATCGGCGCGATGACCGAGCAAGAGGTCGAGGAATTTATCGACCAACTGCGCCAGGCACATGACCACGATCACGATCATGATCACGACCATGACCATGACCACGACCATGGTCACCAGCACTAGATGACGCTGGCATCATCGACGCACAGGGCGGGCTCGAGCCGCCCTGTCGCTCTGTCAGGAGGCACTATGCGCGAACCGGTCAAGATCAGTTGCTGCTGGCTCTATGCTATCAGCGCCTATGGCTACCCCGTACCTGTGAGCGACATCCCTGAGGCGTTCGAGCGCATGGCCGCCCTGGGCATGCACTTTGTCGAGCTCGAGGGCGCATCTGAGGGCGGCAATCTGCTCGAGCTGCAGGCCCGCCGTGCCGAGATCAAGGCAGTGGCCGAGCGCCTGGGGCAAAAAGTCGTCAATTTCTGCCCTGTGATCCCCGAGCTGGTGAGCCTGGACGACAACGAACGTGAGCGTGGCTTTGAGCTGTTCCAGGTGGCGGTAGACCTGGCACGCTACTTTGGCTGCGCCACCATCCAGATCGACAGCTATACGCCGCCGCTGCGCTTTGTGGGAGAGCAGCCCTACAAAGACATGCTCAACTATGGCGTTCAGTTCCAGGTGCAGGTCGATCCCGCCTTTAGCTGGGACCGCCAGTGGCAGGTGCTGGTCGACACGTTCAAACGTTGCGCCGCCATGGCGCGCACCGCCGAGCTGCCCTTTTGCCTGGAGCCACGCGTCGGCGAGATCATCAGCAACACCGACGCCCTGCTGCGCCTGATGGACCATGTGGGCGCGCCCAACTTTGGTGCCGTGCTCGATACCGCCCACCAGCACGCTCAAAAAGAGATTCTGCCGTTGAGCGTCGAAAAGCTTGGCTCGCGCATCATGTATCTACACGTAGCCGATAACGACGGGCTGGTCAACGATCACAAGGCGCTGGGCGAGGGCACCGTCGACTGGCAGGGCGTCTTTACCGCGCTCGACAAGCACGGGTTCAGCGGCTATGTGGCCATCGATATTGGCCGCTTGCCCGACATGGACGCCGCCATGGGCCGCTCTATCGCCTATCTCCAAGACCTGCTGGGGCGTTTGGACATCCCCTATCTGATCTGAGGCGACCATGAGCTCAATGCATGCTTATACGAGCGAGCGCGTCATCACGGGCGAGCGCATCGTCGTCAACGGGGTGGTGCTGGTTGAGGGCGAGCGGGTGGTGGCGGTGGGCTCTGGCCACGAGCTGGCCATCCCCGCCGAGGCACAGCGGCACGATCTGGGCGATGCCATCATCTGCCCTGGTTTTGTCGACATCCATGCCCACGGAGGCGATGGCGCCGACTGCACCGAGGGCACGCCCGAAGCGGTGCTGACGACGGCGCGCCGCCATCTGCGGGCGGGCACCACCAGCCTGTTGCCTACCACCGCCACGGCGCCGCTTGAGTGCGTGTGGCGCGCCTTTGACGCCATCATTGCCGCACACAGCCTGCAGCAGGGCGATGGCGCGCGCCTGTTGGGCATCCACGCCGAGGGCAACTGGTTCGCCGAGTCGCAGCGCGGGGCCCATGCACCCGAGCTGTTAGGGCCGGCCACCCCCGAGGTGCAAGAGCGGCTGCTGTCGTATGCGCCGCACCTCACGCGTGTGACGCTGGCGCCCGAGCTCGAAGGTGCGCTGGGGTTGATCCGCTCGCTGGCCGAGCGCGGGGTGCTGGTGAGCGGCGGTCACTCTGATGCACTCTATGCCGAGGTGTGCCGCGCCATGGCAGTGGGTCTGCGACACATCACGCACCTGTGGAGCGGCATGTCTACTGTGCGGCGCATCGGCCCCAAGCGCTTTAGCGGTATGCTCGAGGCCGGGCTGGTTGAAGAGGGCCTCACTGGCGAGATCATTGCCGATGGGTATCACCTGCCCACCAGCCTGATGAAGATGGCCTACCGCCTCAAGGGCCCTGAAAAGCTGTGCCTGGTCAGCGATGCCATGCAGGCCTCGGGGCTGGGGCCGGGCGAGTACAACATCGGCGGGCTGAGTGCCGTGGTTGAAGCGGGCTATGATGTGGCCGTGCTGGTCGACCGCACTGCGTTCGCCGGCTCGGTGAGCACCATGGGGCAGTGTCTGCAGCATGTGGTGCGGATGGTGGGCATTTCGCTGCTCGATGCCGTGCGTATGGCCACCGTCACGCCGGCGCGCATCATCAACCGGCACGATATCGGCCGCCTGGCCCCTGGCGCCTATGCTGATCTGCTGGCGTTGGCGCCAGACAGCCTCGCGCCGCGACGGGTCATGCTGGGTGGGCGTTGGGTCAACTAGACAGATAACGAGAGTTTGAGCCAGGCCGGGCACTCGTATAATCGGTAAGGCGTTACTCATACAAGGAGAGGTTGAATGAAGTCATTGCGCACTTTTCAGGTGGTGCCGGCCTCGCCGCAACGCCTGATGCCCCTCAAAGAGATCGCGTATAACCTCTGGTGGGCCTGGAACCAGGATGCGATCGATCTGTTTAGCAGCCTCGACCGCCCTCTGTGGGATGAGACTGGCTACAACCCCGTGATGATGCTGGAGCGCGTCTCACAGAAACGCCTCGAAGAGGTGGCGCAAGATGACCGCTTCGTAGAGCACCTGAACCGTGTGCAGCAGGCGCTGCATGCTTATCTAGCCTCGCAAGACACCTGGTATCAAACGGTCGGCGGGCGTTTCCCTGACGGGTTCAACGTGGCCTACTTTAGCATGGAGTATGGTATCAACCAGTGCCTGCGGGTGTATTCGGGCGGCCTGGGCATTCTGGCCGGCGAGCATCTCAAGTCTGCCAGTGACCTGGGCCTGCCGTTGGTGGGCGTGGGGCTGATGTATCGCGAAGGGCGCTTTCATCAGCGGCTGAGCGCCGATGGCTGGCAGCAAGAAGAGGGCGAGAGCATCGATGTGGACGATCTGCCGGTGACGCTCGTCACTCGCGATGATGGTCAACCGCTGACGGTGTCGGTGCCTATGCCGGGCCGCGAGGTGCACATGCAGATCTGGCAGGTGCAGGTGGGCCGTGTGCCGCTTTATCTGCTCGACACCAAGGTGCCACAGAACTCGGAGGCTGACAGGGCCATCACCGCCGAACTCTATGGGGGCGATGGAGATATGCGCCTGCGCCAGGAGATCATCCTTGGCATGGGTGGCGTGCGTGCGCTGCGTGCGCTTGGGCTGACCCCTACCATCTATCATATGAACGAGGGGCACGCCGCCTTTCTGACGCTGGAGCGCATCCGCCAGGCCCGACAAGACCTGGGCCTTTCGCTGGATGAGGCCATCGCGTTGACCTCGGCGGGTAACGTCTTTACCACCCACACACCAGTGCCCGCGGGCATCGACCTGTTCGACCCTGGCCACATGCAGTACTACTTTGCCGACTATTGCCGCGAGCAAGGGCTAGACTGGGAGCGCTTTTTGCAGTTGGGCCGCCCGCCGCAGCATCAGCCCAACGAGCCGGTGTCGATGGCCGTATTGGCCCTGCAGCTCTCGGCCCTGTCTAACGGCGTCAGCGAGCGCCATGGCGAGGTGGCCCGCACGATGTGGTGTAACCTCTGGCCGTCGGTGCCCGCTGACGAAGTGCCCATCACCCATGTGACCAACGGCGTGCACCCGCAGACCTGGCTATCGCGGCCCCTCACCGAGGCGCTAGAGCGCGCTTCGGGCAACAAGTTGAGCCAGGATTCAACCGAGCCTCGCTTTTGGCAGAGCATCGACCGGGTGCCAGACCAGGAACTGTGGGCAGCCCACGAGAAACGACGCCATCGCCTGATCGAGATCGTGCGTCAGCGCGTGCGGGCGCAGCTGGCCCGACACGCCAACGGCCGCGATGTCGAAGCAGAGGTGCAAGAGCTGCTCGACCCGAACGCGCTGACGATAGGCTTTGCGCGGCGCTTTGCCACCTACAAGCGGGCCACGCTGCTGTTCCGCGATGCCGAAAGGCTCGCGCGCATTCTGAACGACGCCGATCGCCCGGTGCAGGTGATCTATGCCGGCAAGGCACACCCTAACAACAACCCCGGCAAAGAGCTGCTGCGCACGCTGGTGCAATACACCCGTGAAGACCGCTTCAAGAACCGGGTGGTCTTTGTCGAGGACTATGACATGGCCCTGGCGCGCTATCTGGTGCAGGGCGTAGATGTGTGGCTCAACACGCCGCTCGAGGGCGAAGAGGCCAGTGGCACCTCAGGCATGAAGGTGGCCATGAACGGCGGCATGCATCTGAGCACCCTGGACGGCTGGTGGTGCGAGGGGTACTCGCCCGAGGTGGGCTGGCGCATCGGCACAGGTGAAGTTCATGACCCGGCTGTGAGCGACGAGGTGGGCGCCGAAGCGCTGTACCAGCTGCTCGAGCACGAGGTGGCGCCGCTGTTCTACACCCGTGGGCAAGACGGCCTGCCCCACGGGTGGATCTCGCGGCAGCGCCATGCCATTGCCAGGCTCAGCCCGCAGTTCTCGACGCACCGCATGGTCAAAGATTATGCCACACGGATGTACCTGCCCGTGGCCGAGCGCGCCGTGACCTTGAGCGCCAATGACGCGGCCCGCGGCCGCGCCTATGCGGCGTGGCTCGACAGGGTTCGCCGCCACTGGCCTGCACTGCGCTTTGACACTGTGCAGGTGCAGGTGGGCGATGAGGCCCGCGTCCGTGAGTCGATCAAGGTTGAGGCGCGGGTGTGGCTCGATGGCCTCGACCCTGATGAGTTGAGCGTACAGGTGTGCTATGGCAATGCGCGCCCTGATGGCTCGCTGTACGACTATCAGATCGTCGAGGCGGCGCAAGTGGTGTGCGAGGAAGGCGACTTTTGCCGCTATGCCGCCGATATCGCCTATGACGAGACCGGCTACAAGGGGCTGGCGGTGCGCATCGTACCCAAACACGCCGATCTGCCGGGGGTCTGTCTGCCAGGGATGATGACCTGGGCCAGCTGACTTACACATACGCCCCCTCGCACGAGGGGGCGTTCTCTTAGGCCGGGGCGCCCACCAGGCGCGTAAAGAGCGCTACATCCTCACGCAGCATGTGAGGATTATCGCCGGTATAGATGCCGATGCAGACGGCATCTTGCGGGCGCAAGTGCGCCGCCGCAAAGCGAAACGCCTCTGGGGCAGGGGTGCGGCCGGCGGCCAGGATCTTGTAGTGGATGGCCGGGCGACGCAGCGTAGAGATGATGGCCACCCGCTCGTCGCGGTCTTCGGCGGCATACCGCTCGATGGTGGCCGGATCATGATGGGGCACCTGGTCGCGCGGAGAGGGGTTATAGTAGCTCACCATGTAAAAGTCCAGCGCCAGATGCTGCTCGGCCCAGACAAAGTCGGCTGGCATGTGCCCGGCGATGCCCGCCGGAAGGCCTGCGCCCTGGACGGCTTGTTGAAAGGCATGTAGCGGCTCGTAGCACTGCTGGGCGATGAGGTGGTCGGTCACACCGCCATGCAGGTAGCAGGCCGCTGCGCCGTGCTCGATGCAGTAACGCGCACCCTCGGCGGGGCTGTCGGCTCTGGAGTTGGTTTGGGCCACCCACCTGAGGACGCCGCCGCGACGCCAGTACTCGGCCAGCACGCGGGTGATGTGGTCGTCTCCGCGCATCAGGCAGGTGCTCAGGCCCAGAGCCTCGGCCTCGAACAGGGTGGCGATGATGCGCTCGTCGGTGTACCAGGCGCGCATCTCGGCGTCGCGCTGGAGAGACTGATGCGAAAAGCCGCTGAACGGGTTGCCGCCGATCACCAGCCGCGAGATGGGCAGGGCACCGAGATGAGTGTTAGGCAGGGTCATGGCGTTGCTCCGGTTGCGTGTTTGCCAAGCCGCACACAAACTGCTATAGAGTAGCCTCGTCGGGCAGATGCGCCAACTGGCCGGAGCCCCGGATCGTTTGACAGCCCAATTGCCTGTGATATAATTCACAAGGTTCCTGACAGAGGGCTATCTGCTCTATTACTGCGAGCGAGCGAATACCACATTGTGACACTCGATCAGATCATCAAAATCGTCCAGGGTAAAGCCATCTCTGCAGAGGTCGATCTCTCCACCGAGATCGAGACGGCCTTTGGCGCAGACCTGATGAGTGATGTCTTGGCCTTTGTTCATACGGGGACGATGCTCCTCACCGGTTTGACCAACCCCCAGGCGGTGCGCACGGCCGAGATGGCCGGTGTCACTGCGATCATGTTCGTGCGCGGCAAGTGCCCGCCTGCACCGACCATTGCCCTGGCTGCCGAGAAAAAGATCCCGTTGCTCTGGTCGCCCTACACCATGTACGAGACGTGCGGGCGATTGTACGAGGCGGGGCTCCGTAGTGGCGGTCTGCTCGATCTCGCCTCAGAGACGTGGGGCGAGGGCTTTGAGAAAGCATAGGCAGCAGACATGGAGCGCATCGGCAAGACGCCCACCAAAGCTCAGGAACTGGTGTATGAGTTGCGCGTCAAGCAGGTGATGAGCAGCGATCTCATCGTGGTGCCGCCAGACTGGCCGATGTCACAGGTCAAAGCGTTGATGCGCACCCATCGCATCTCAGGCGCGCCGGTGGTGCAAGACGGCAAGTTGGTGGGCATGGTCAGCCTTGAGCAGGTGATCCGAGCCCTTGAGGCGGGGCAAATGGACGCCTGTGTGCGCGACCGTATGACGGCCAGCCCCCATGTGCTGCGTGAAGAAGAGACGGTCATCAGCGCCATCAATCAGTTTGCGCGCCACGGTTATGGCCGCTTTCCGGTGATCAACGCTGCCGGCGAACTGGTGGGCCTGCTCACCAAGGGCGATATCGTCAGTGGGCTGCTCAAACAGATGGAACTGCTCTGGCACGCTGAGGAAGAGCGGCGCTACCAGTACCAACACATGTTCGAGGATATCGAGTCAGACCAGACGACGCTGACGCTGCGCTACCAGGTGCGCCAGCATGACTTTGACACCGGCGGCGAGGCCTCGAGCAAGATCAAGCGGGCCCTCGAGCGGTTGGGCGCACACCCACAAACGGTCCGTCGGGTGGCTGTAGCCACCTATGAGGCCGAGATCAACATCATGATCCATAGCGTGGGCGGCGAGCTCATCGCCGAGTTGAGCCCCGGGCGTATTGTGGTGGTGGCCCAGGACGCCGGCCCGGGCATCGAGGATGTCGAACAGGCCATGCTGGCCGGCTACTCTACCGCGCCAGACTGGATTCGCGAGCTGGGCTTTGGCGCAGGCATGGGGCTATCCAACATCCGCTCATGCTGCGATACCATCAACTTGACGTCAGAAATGGGCGTGGGCACGCGCCTCGAGATGGTTTTTTTCACTCAAGACAGGGGAGCCAGATGATCGTTCGAGATATCATCGAGCCGTTGGGCTTGCGCGTCGCTGCCGCTCAGGACCACGTATGCCGCGAGATCGAAGGGGGCTATGCTGCCGATCTGTTGAGCTGCGTGATGGCGGGCGCTCGTAAAGGCGATGTTTGGGTCACCCTGCAGGCGCACCCCAACGTCATCGCGGTGGCCGAGCTGTTGGGCCTGGCCTGTGTGATCATTAGCGAGGGCACCGAGCCCGACGCAGGCACGGTCACCAAGGCAGAGGAGCGTGGCATCCCTGTGTTGGTTGCGGCGGGCACGACCTATCAGGTCGTCAGTCAGCTGGTCAAACTGGGCATCGAGGCTGCCGCGTAGAGCGCGGCGCCACTATGGAGCCTCGCATAGCCCAGGGTGAGTTCAAGGCTGTCTGGGCCGATCTGCACCTTCACACGGTTGCCTCGGCGTGTGCCGAGATCGAGATGATACCGCCGCTCATCGCCAAAAAGGCCCACGAGCTGGGGCTGGGCTTGCTGGCCGTGACCGACCATCATACCGTCGACAATGTGGTGGCGGTGCAGCGGGCCGCTGCCGAGTATGATATTCGGGTGCTGCCTGGCATGGAGGTGCAGACGCGCGAAGAGGCGCATATCGTGTGCTTGTTCGCTGATATGGAGCGCGCCCTGGCCTGGCAAGAGCGGGTGTATGCCCATCTGCCCGACGAGCGCAACCCTGAAGAGGTGTTTGGCGCGCAGTATGTGGTCGACGAGACCGGCGACTATGTGCAAAGCAACGAGCGGCTGCTGCAAACCTCGCTCGCGTTGAGCGTGGATGAGGTGGTGCAGGGGGTGCGGGCGTTGGGGGGGCTGCCCATCGCCGCCCATGTCGATCGCCCCTCGTTCAGCCTGCTGGCGAGCCTGGGGTTCATACCGCCGGCGCTGCCATTGGCCGCCATCGAGGTCTCGCACCGCTGCAACGTTGAGCGACTGCTGCAACAGCACAGCGGGCTCAGTGCCTGGCCCATGGTGCGGGGTGGCGATGCGCACCGGCTGGAGGAGATGAGGCGCAGCTTGCGTCTGCAGGTCAAAGCGCGCATATTAGATGAGTTGGCAATGGCGCTGGCAGGGGCGCAGGGACGCAGCGCCGTAATGGCGTGACGATGCGTGGTCAACCGAATACCACTCTGTGGGAGGATCGCAACGTGCTGGTAGATCAAGGAAACAAGGTGGCCGAGCAGGAACTCGACCTGGCTCCCCTCGATGAAATGCTCGACGAGTTCGCCGAGGAGCATGGGGCGCTCATCCCCATCATGCAGCGCACGCAGGGCATCTATGGCTACCTGCCGCAGGCTGCACTGAGGCGCATCTCTGAGCGCACAGGCGCGCCGCTGAGCCAGCTCTATGGCGTGGCGACGTTCTATGCCCAGTTCTCGCTCAAGCCCAAGGGGCGCCATACGGTAGACCTGTGCGATGGCACCGCCTGCCATGTTCGCGGCATGCCGCAGATCGTCACCGCCCTCGAGAACGATCTTGGTGTCAAGGCCGGCGATACGACCGAGGACGGCCGCGTGACGCTCCAGGTGGTGTTCTGTCTGGGCTCGTGCGCGCTGGCGCCTGTGGCTGTGATCGATGGGCAGATCGTTGGGCGTCTGTCGCCGCAAAAGGCCGTGCAGCTGGTGCGAAAGCTGGACTAGATTGCGCGAGCTGTCGCAGCATATCCTCGATCTCTTGCAGAATGGCCTCGAGGCCGGGGCGACCCGCCTCGAACTCGACATCGATGATGACGAGCAGGCCAACCTGTTGACGATCAGGGTCTGCGACAATGGCCGGGGCATGTCTCCCGAGACCGTCAAGGCGGTCACAGATCCGTTCTTTACCACGCGAACAACAAGGCACGTGGGCCTGGGCCTGCCGTTGCTCAAAGCAGCAGCCGAACGGTGCGGTGGTGGTTTGACCATCGCCTCGACGCCGGGGAAGGGCACCGAGGTCACCGCTACCCTGGTGCGCGATCATATTGATCGCGCTCCGCTGGGCGATATGGCGGTCACTCTGATGGGCGTGTTGCTCTCAGAACACGAGTGCGACCTGGTATATCGACACCGTCAGGGGGGCGAGGTTTTTGAGTTGGATACGGCCGAGCTGCGCGAGGCGCTGGATGGGGTGCCCCTCAGCCACCCGCAGGTGCGGCCGTGGGTGCAAGCGTACATTCGAGAAGGACTGGACGGGCTCAATGGCGCCGGCGCATAGGCCGGAGCGGCCCTGAGAAGGCTGGCAAGGAGTAATCAAATGCCAAAGGTCAAGTCTCTGGACGAACTGCGCAAACTGCGCGATCAGGTCAAGGATGACATCTCGACGCGCATCGAGACCGGCACCACCATCATCGTGGGCATGGGCACCTGCGGCATCGCCGCTGGCGCTCGCGAGACGATGCACGCCATCATGCAAGAGCTCGAAAGCCGCCAGATCAATGCGCACGTGCGCACGGTGGGCTGCATCGGCATGTGCTCGCGTGAGCCCCTGGTCGATATCGAGCAGGCCGGCAAGCCACGCGTCACCTATGGCAACGTCTATCCCGACATGGTCCCGCGCCTGATCGAAGAGCATCTCAAGAATGGACACGTCGTCGACGAGTGGGTCGTGGGCCGTAAGACCACCGACGACATCGGCCTGTAAGGCTGCCAGCAGAGCGGCTGATACTAACACCGTCCAGGAGGACAGATCATGTCGGAACCGATCTACCGTGCAGACGTACTGGTCTGCGCAGGCACGAGCTGCGAGTCGTCTGGTGCGCGCTCGGTGCTGGCTGCCTTGACCGAAGAGCTGGCCAAGACGGGGCTCGATCAAGAAGTGCGCATCATCGAGACGGGTTGCCGTGGCTTTTGCTCCATGGGCCCGGTGATGATCATCTACCCCGAAGGCGTCTTTTACTGCCAGGTCAAGGCTGACGATGTCCCCGAGATCGTCGAAGAGACGCTGCTCAAAGGCCGCATCGTGCAACGTCTGGTCTTTACCGAGACCGAGAGCCAGATGACGGTGCCCTATTACGAGGACATCCCCTTTTATCAGAAGCAGCAACGCGTCACCCTGCACAACTGCGGCGTGATCGACCCCACCAACATCGACGAATACATCGCGCGTGGCGGCTATGAGGCGCTGGGCAAGGCCCTTGGTGAGATGTCTCCGCAGCAGGTGATCGACGAGGTCAAAACCTCAGGCCTGCGCGGCCGTGGTGGCGCCGGCTTTTTGACGGGCCTAAAGTGGGAGTTCACCGCCAAGGCCGCTGGCAACCCCAAGTATGTGGTGTGCAACGCTGACGAGGGCGACCCCGGCGCGTTCATGGATCGCTCGCTGATCGAGGGAGACCCGCACACGCTGCTCGAGGGCATGGCCATCTGCGGCTATGCGGTGGGCGCTTCAGACGGCTATGTCTATTGCCGTGCTGAATACCCGCTGGCCATCAAGCACCTCAAGATCGCCATCGAGCAGGCCGAAGCATATGGCCTGTTGGGAGACAACGTCTTTGGCACCGACTTTTCGTTCCACGTGCACATCAAAGAGGGTGCTGGCGCCTTTGTCTGTGGCGAAGAGACGGCGCTGTTGGCCTCTATCGAGGGTCGCCGTGGCGAGCCGCGGCCGCGCCCGCCCTTCCCGGCGGTGTCGGGCCTGTGGGCCAAGCCGACCAACCTCAATAACGTCAAGAGCTATGCCAACGTGCCGCAGATCATCCTGCGGGGGGCCGAGTGGTTCTCCAAGATCGGCGCCGAGCGCAGCCCTGGCACGGCCATCTTTGCGCTGACGGGCAAGGTGCTGCACACCGGCCTGATCGAAGTGCCCATGGGCATCACCCTGCGCGAGATCATCTATGATATCGGTGGCGGCGTCGAGGGCGGCAAAAAGTTCAAGGCTGTGCAGACCGGTGGCCCGCTGGGCGGCTGCCTGCCCGAAGAGCAGCTCGATCTCAAGGTGGACTTTGACTCGCTGCGCCAGGCCGGCGCGGTGATGGGCTCGGGCGGTATGATCGTCGTCGACGAGGATACCTGCATGGTCGAGTTCAGCAAGTACTTTCTCACCTTTGCCACGGCCGAATCTTGTGGCAAGTGCGTACCCTGCCGCATGGGCGGCCGGCGCATGCTCGAGTTGCTGACCAAGATCACCGAGGGCAAAGGCACGCTCGAAGATATCGACGAGATCGAATCTATCGCGGCAGGCATGGCCGCCGGGTCGCTCTGCTCGCTGGGCCAGCTGACCCCGGGGCCCATCTTGAGCACCTTGCGCTACTTCCGAGACGAGTTTGTGGCCCACGTAACCGAGGGCCGCTGCCCGGCCAAGCAGTGCACGGCCCTGGTGCAGTACTATGTGAACCCCGAGACATGCAAGGGCTGCGGCATCTGCGCGCGCAACTGCCCGGTGAACGTCATCGAGGGGGGCCGCCGTCAGATCCACATCATCAACCAGGATGGGTGCATCAAGTGCGGCACCTGCCTCGAGGTTTGCCCGTTCGACTCGATCCTCAAGGTGTCGGGCGAGACGGTTGAGGTGCCCACGGAGTTGATCCCCATCGGCACCTGGGCCAAGTAGGCCGAGTTCAGTCTAGCACTGGCCCCATCGCTCGCGCTCTGGCGCTGGGCGCTGGGGCCAGTGTCGTTCAGAAACACCGCCGCTGGAGTTTGCCATGCCACTCAAGACCCCCCAGACCATTGTCGAGGCGGCCTGCGCCGCCAGTAGCGCCAAGGCGCGCCTGTCAACCTCCAAAACACTCGTGCTGGGCTTTCTTGCCGGCGCTTACATTGCGTTGGGCGGCGTTGTGGCCATGATCATTGGCAAGGACAACCCCGGCCTGGCCGCCACCAACCCTGGCCTGGCCAAGTTGGTGTTCGCGGCCGTGTTCCCAGTGGGCATCATGATGGTGGTCATCGATGGCGCCGAGCTGTTCACAGGCAACACGGGCATCATGTTGCCCGGCTGTCTATCACGGCGTACGCCCTGGCGCGCCATGCTGCGAAACTGGGGGCTGGTGTATCTGGGCAACCTGATAGGCTCGGTGTTTGTGGCGGTGGCGTTGGCTTACGGATCAGGGCTCATTCGTGGGGGCACGGTGGGCGAGGCGGCAGCAGCCATCGCCGAATCCAAGGTCAACCTGGGCTGGGGGCCGCTCATCCTGAGGGCCATCGGCTGCAACTGGCTGGTGCTGCTGGGCATCTGGATCGCCATGGCGGCTGACGACGTGATCGGCAAGGTGTGGGGGCTCTGGTTTCCCATCATGGCCTTTGTGGCCATCGGTTTCGAGCACTCGGTGGCCAACATGTTCTTTATTCCGCTGGGCATGCTCAACGGCGCCGACGTCACCGTGGGCCAATTCTTGTGGAACAACCTCTTGCCGGTGACGCTGGGCAACATTCTGGGCGGTTCAGGGCTGGTGGGCGCCCTCTACTGGTGGGTGTATGCTGATCGGTGCACACCCGACGCGGGTAAGGCCGACTAGGGCGCGATCTGCACCCACCCGAGCCGCACTGTCTGCCCATGGGCCACGGCCTGCAGCGCATAGCGCCCCGTCGGCGCATCGGCTGCGATGGTCAGTGGCGCCGCCATGCGGGCGATGTGACCGGCAGGCACGCCAGCGCCTAGCCCGTCGAGCTGCGTCAAGGCCACTATCCTGCCTCGACGTATCAGCGCTACCTCAATCGCCTCGGCGCCCTGCGTGTAGACCAACAGCTCGCCCGTCTCGCCTGGCGCCAATGAGCGTCGAGCCTCGTGTCGCAACCCCATCGGATAGAGGCTATAGCCCAACACCCTAACGCCGCCCAACGTGACGTCGCATCGCACCTCTGCATCAAAGGCCTCGATGGGCAGTGGCTCCGACGGAGCCTTCAGGGGCAGCCTGGTCAGGTCGATGGCATTGCCTGCGGCCTGGCCGTTGTGCATCACGGGTAGACGCTGCCCCGTGGCGTCGTCATACAGGCCCACGCGCAGTGTCAGCTCGCCAGGCGGTGTGCCCGGCTGCACCAGCACGCCATGGTTGTCGCGCACTAGCTCGCCGGGCGCCCAGGCGGTGGTGGGGCGGCCGCCACCGGCCGGCTCGGCATCGTGCTGGCCCACAATGTGGCCGTCGGCGTCGACCAGGTGAACGAACACCTTGAGCCGCGCGCTCACCGGCCGCAGAGCCCGCCAGAACAGCGTCACCTGAGCCACGTCGCTGGCGGCCAACTGCGGTGTAAGCACTGTATAGCCCTCGAGGGCGATATCGTCGCCCAGCCGCCACTCGGTGGCCACCTCGGGCGCTGCCGGAGCCTCGTGTGCGCTGCTATATACGGCCAGGCGCACGTTACCATGCCAGCTATCGCGCGCCTTGTAGGCGTGCGCGGCCAGATAGCCCTCGACGATGCCCTCGGGATCGCTCTCATCGGTGGCCCATAGAATGGCATAGATGCGTTCGTGGCGAGCCAGGATGTCTGCCAGCGCCGCCTCGGTGGCTGCACGATCGGCCGGGCGCGTCTCTGGGAGAGGATAGATCGGCAGGGCATCATCGTGGTGATAGTACGCCACTGTCTCAACCTGCGCCGGCGCATTGACGAGCAGGGCATCGCCAGGGCGGGCGGCGGCCTGGATATAGGTCACTATGCCGCGATAGTCGTCACGGACAAAGGCCGGGTCGGCATAGAGCCCGTGCAACGAGATCGCCAGGGGCGTTAGCACGGCCAGCAGCGTTAGCGCGAGCGTCGCGGTAGCTGCTGGTCTTCCGAGCCAGCGCCTTGCCGCCGCAGAGATGGCCATAACACCGCGCGCCAACAACAGCAGGTAGGCCGGGGTGGCCAGCAACAGGAACTTGGGGTTGTACATGGGCCGCTGTAACGAGGCGGCGTACATCAGCCCTACAGGCACGCCCGCATAGAGCGCGATGGCCACCACGGGGTGCCAGCGCAGCCGCGAGCCGGCCGCGCCAGCGGCGGGCAGACTCAGCCCGACGGCAGCCAGCGCCGCCAACGCCACCCCCACCGCAAGCGTCCAGGGGCGTGTGTGCACGGTGATGCCCAGCGGCAGCGCCTGAGCTAACCGCAATACCAGCTCGCCAAAGGAGAACGGAGCGCTGATGCTGGGCCAGTGGCGGATGGTGTGCCAGGCAAAGGCCAGCCAGGGCGCATACAGCGCCAGGATGAGGCCCTGCGTCAGCGCCCAACGGCCGAGCGCACGCCAAGGCCAGCGGTGTGGCTCGTGCCGCAGCCATAGCCAGGCCACAAAGGCGAGGTTGTGGGCCAGCAGCAGCGCTACGGCGTAATAGTGCGAGTAGAGCGTAGCCAACATAGCCAGCCCGTAGAGCAGCAGACGGCGCCATGGCAGAGCTGGCTCGGCGTCGTCTGCCGGCAGTACACGTGTGAGGGCCAGCATGGCGGCAAGGCCAAACAGAGTCACCTGCGCATACATGCGCGCTTCTTGGGCGTAATAGATGGCAAAGGGCGACACGGCCGCCAGCAGCCCCACCAGCAGCGCCGTGATGCCCCCAAACCAGCGCCGCGCCAGTCGCATGGTGAGCCCAACGGTGGTCACGCTCATCAGCGCCGACAGGCCGCGCAGGGCAAACTCGCTCGTGCCTGCCAGCCGCACCCATAGCGAGAGCAACCAGTAGTAGAGCGGAGGGTGGATGTCGTCTGAGGCGTTGCGGGCGATGGTGGCCAGGTCTCGCAGGGCCAGCGCCGCGGCGGTGCCCTCGTCATTCCAGAGGCTCTGGGCGTCGAGCCGGTAGAGGCGCAGGCCCGCTGCCAGCGCCAAAATCGCCAAGACGGCCACCCAGGGCGCCAGCGGCCGCCAGGCCATGCGCCTCACGATGCCACCCGCCGGCGCCGACAAACCCAGCCTGCCAACGCCAACGCCAGCAGTGCCGCTGCCAGCCACCACGGCCAGCGTGCCGGCTCGCCGTAGACGATGATGCCATCGAGTAGCACGGGGCCACCTGCGGCCTCTAGCGTGACGCTGTGCAGCCCTCGCCGTGCCAAACGCAGCACGCGCTGGGCCGTGATGGTGGTATCGGGGACGATCTCACTGCGGCCCAGGCGCTGCTCGCGGCCGTCGACGCGTACGATGAGGTGCTCGGCAGAGGCCGCGTCGCCCAGCTTGAGGCTGAGGCCAGCGCCCTCATAGGTAAAGGCCGCCTGGGCGCCCTGCTCGAGGCGCGCCATGCCACCCAGCACGGCTCCGTCATCTGCCAGCAGCGCCCACTCGCCGCCATAGCGCACGGCATGGTGGTCTTCCTGGTGAAAGCCTCGCGCCAACACAGGCGGCTGGCCGCCATACGCCTTGATAGCCGCATACACGGGCAACGTGGTCCAGTCGGGCTCGACCATGCGGAAATAGTACCAGGCCTGGTCGCGCTCGCTCTCGTCGGGGCGTCGCCAGAACCAGTAGTTCATCGTGCCCATCCAGGGCCATTCGCGCGCGGCGCGTTCATAGGCCTGCACGGCGTATTGCGCCTGCTGCGCCTCTGACACGCGCCCATAAGGTGCCGCACCCTGCCAATCCTCCGGCAGCGCGCTCCAGCCCACCTCGGTGGCCCAGATGGGCACCGTTGCGTCGCCGTGGCGCACCATGATCTCGCGTAAGAGCTGCACCCGCGCAAAGTTCGACCGGTCGCGGCTGACACGCTGGTCGGTGGGGCCCGTCCAGAGGCCATAGACCATGGCGCCCATCACGTCAAAGGTGCCCTGCGCGCCCGCGCGATACATCGCCTCCAGGTAGATCAAGTCGCTGATGTTGCGCGGGCCGTACTCCCAGGGGGTCTCTTCGGTGGTCTGCGCCAGGCCGGCGGCGATGATGACACAGTCGGGATCGACGGTCTTGGCACGACTGTAGGCGGCCTGCAACAGGGCCACATAGCCGGCCGGATCGGCGGGTTGATCGCCCCATTCGGGATAGATGTTGGGCTCGTTCCAGATCTGATAGTATCGGATGCGCCCACGATAGCGCTCTACCACGGCGGCCACAAAGTCGCCATAGTCGTCGAGATCATCGGGTGGGGCCAGCGACCAGCCCTCGGCGTTGCCCACCGCACGAGACCAGGCCGGTGGGTTGTCGAGACGCGCGATGATCTCGAGGTCGTGCTGCTCGGCCAGGGCCACGATGGTGTCGTACTTTTCCCAGGCGTCGCGGTCCCAGCGGTGATCCCAAAAGTCCCCCTTGGCGGCGATCTCGATGTCTTCCCAGGGGAACTGCTGGCGGATCCAGGTGATGCCGGCGGCACGGATCATGCTCATGGCGCGGTCGACCTGGGCAGGGTCAGCCTCTTGCTCAAAAAAGGTGTTGATGCCCAGGGGCGGCAGGCCCACGTGGCGCACAGGGGCGTAGGGCGCCGTCTCGGGCGGGGCGTTGGTCAACCTCAAGAGGGCCAGAGCACCGGTGCCCTTGAGCTGTTCGATCAAGGCCTGCTCGCCGGTCCAGCTCTCCATCTGGCGGCGCAGCGGCTGCCAGCCAACCAACAGCAACAGCGCCAGCGTGGCCAGCGCCAAAAGGACGATCTGCAGCCAGGTTCTCTTCATGCCTCACCTCGCCGGTGAGACGCCGCAGCAAGGGAGCGGGTTCCGTCGGGCGTGCACACGGACCTAGTAGCGGCGGCGCGTCGTTTTGCGCGGGGCTGTGGGCTCACGGTAGCTGGCGACATTGAGCTCGATGAGGGTGCAAACGTGCGCGTCGAGCAGGCGGCTACGCAGTCGCTCGTCCAGGCCCTCCCAGTTGTCGGTCGACACGGTGAACACGGTGGGCAGGCCGCTGATGTAGCGGTGGTTGAGGATCTGAAACAGCTTCTCGGCGGCCCAGGGGGTGGTGTTCTGCGCGCCAAGATCATCGAGCACCAGCAAGCTGGCGCGCTGTAGCGCCTTGAAGCGCCGGTCGTACGAGGCAGGCGTGCCTGGCTGAAAGGTGGCGCGTAGATAGTCGAGCAGGTCAGCCACTACCACGAACATGACGGGCAGGCCGCTCTGCGAAACGCGGTTGGCGATGGCCGCGGCCAGGTGTGTTTTCCCGGCGCCATAGCTGCCGCGCAGCAGCAGCCAGTTGACGGGTGATTCAGCAAAGGACATGGCCGCCGACCGCGCCGCACTCAGCGCGGCCGATGATGGTCCGTTCACGTCAAAGCGCTCAAAGGTAAAGCGCGCATAGTGGCGCAGGCTGCCAAAGGTGTCATCTTGTCCTCTGATGCGACGGTCGCGGGCAAAGATCTGCAGGCGGTGCACCAGGTTCTGGTTGAGTAGTCGCGAGGCCAGCCGCGGGTCCATATCGGCTGGCGTCTGGTTGGTGGTAATCACGGTGGGCAGGGAGGCATTGTAGCGGTAGTTGATGATCTGGTAGAGCTTTTCCATGGCCCAAGGGGTGGCGTTCTGCGTGCCCAGGTCGTCGAGGATCAGCAGCTCGCAGTTGCGCACGTGGTCAAAACGCTCGCCATAGGTGACGGGCGAATCGGGCGCATAGGCGGCTCGCAGGTAGTCGAGCAGGTCTGGCACCACCTCGAAAAAGACCGGCCGCCCCTGGCGGATGCGCTCGTTGGCGATGGCCGCGGCCAGGTGCGTTTTGCCGCAGCCAAAGTCTCCGGTGATCAGCAGCCAGCCGCTGGGATCGTTAGCAAAGGCCGTCGCCATGCGCTTGGCATCTTGCAGGCTGAACGCGACTGCAGGTGAGGAGTAGGCATCGGTCTCGAACGACTCAAAGGTCATGGCCGCCAGATGGCGGATGTTGCTCTCAGAGCGCAGGCGGCGCTGACGCCGCTCCTCAAGCTCACGGCGTTTGCAGCGGCAGGGCACGGCCTTGCCAAAGAGCGGATGCTCGGGCGGCACATCCAGGCGCACAAAGCCGGTGCCGCCACAGATCGGGCAGAGCGTCTCTTCGTTGGGCTGCGCGGCAGGCGCTGCGGGCGATGGGTCTATGTGCGTCATGAGGGGCTCCCATCTTGGCGCTCACTGCGGCCCTCGCGGGCCCAGCGCTCGAGAATGGCCTCGATGTAGCGCCAATGGCGCACGTTGCGCTCTGCTGCGATGCGAAAGGCCTGCTCGATCCACTCGGGCGGAAAATCCTGCTCGGCCTGACGGAGTTGATCCACGATCAACGGTTGCAGCAACCCGATGTTCTGCTCGTATAGGCGATAGATGTTGGGGCGCTCGGCCTCGAGTTGCGACTCGGGCAGGGGCCGCCCGCGCGTCTCGAGCTCCAGCTCTCCTTGCTCCACCTCTCGCAGTGCACGGCGCCCCTCTGGAGCGTTGAGCAGCAAATAGGTCGTCTCGGGTGTGTCGGCGCCAACCTGCAGGCGCAACAGCGAGCCACGCGATACGGCGCGGTTCACGGCGCGATACAGTCGCTCGCGCGCCTGCGTCACATTGGCCGAGCCCTCGTTGAGCGCTGCCAGCAGCACGGTCTCAGCCTCTAGCTCGGCCAGCGTCATGTAGCGAGGATAGCCACGCATGCGCCTGACGAACCAGAACATATAGAGGGTCAGCTTGAGCTCGTCTAGGTCGTCGATCAACGGCAAGAGCTGGCCAAAAAACTGCTCAGGCAATGGCGTCAGGCGGGTTTTGCCCGCCACAAAGCCCTCGAACCGCGTCATCAGAAGATGTCTCCGGCCGCGAACTCGTCGTCGAGGGGCACGGTCTGCAGGTCAGAGAAACGCGTCGTCCCTGGGTCAAAGTAGAGCTGCACCTGGCCGGTGGGGCCATTGCGGTGCTTGGCGATGCGCAGATCGGTGACCTGCCCGCGCTCGGTGTTCTCGTCGTACATCGCCTCGCGGTAGATGAACATGACGATGTCGGCGTCTTGCTCGATAGAGCCAGACTCGCGCAGGTCTGACAGTACGGGCATCTTGTTCTCGCGAGACTCGACGGCACGCGACAGCTGTGAAAGGGCGATCACCGGCACATTCAGGTCTCGCGCTACGCCCTTGAGGGCGCGAGAGATGTACGAGATCTCTTGCACGCGGTTCTCAGAGCGGCGATCGCTGGCCTGCATGAGCTGCAGATAGTCGATGATGATCAGGTCGAGCCCCTTCTCGGCCATCAGGCGGCGGGCTTTGGTGCGGATCTCGGTGGGCGAGGGCGATGGCGTGTCATCGATAAAGATCTGCACCTCAGAAAGATCGGCGCTCGCCTTGGTAAAGTGGTCCCACTCGAGCTCGCTGATATTGCCCTTGCGCAGTTTGTCAGAGGGGATGCCCGCGCGGCCCTGCAGCATGCGCTGGGCCACCTGCTCGCCAGACATCTCGAGGGTGAACAGGGCCACAACGGCGTTGCTCTTGACGGCGGAGTTGACGGCCATCGAGATCGCCAGGCTGCTCTTGCCCATCGAGGGGCGCGCTGCGATGATGATCAGGTCTGATTTCTGCAGGCCGCCCAGCAGGCGGTCCAAGTCGGTAAAACCCACCGGCAGGCCAAAGCTCTCGCCAGGATGTTCGAGCATGAACTCGACATGGTCGTAATAGTCTGCGATGAGCTCTTTGATATGCACCAACTCGCGGCTGATGCGCCGCTGCGACACCTCAAAGAGCAACTGCTCGGCCTTGTCGATCACCTGATCGACCTCGCCCTGATCTTCATAGGCCAGGGCGGCGATCTGCCCTGCGGCCGCGATGAGCCGACGCAGGGTGCTCTGCCGCTCGATGATGCGCGCATAGTGCTCAACGTGCACCGAGGTTGGCACGGCATTGATCAACGATGACAGGTACGAGGCGCCACCTACCGTCTCGAGCTGGTCGCGTCGCTCGAGCTCGTCTACCACGGTTACAAAGTCGGCCGCGATGTGGCGCTCGTTGAGGGTGCGGATGGCATCATAGACCATGCCGTGGGTTTCACGGTAAAAGTCCTCTGGCCGCAAGAACGACCCCACCGTCACCATGGCGTCGGGATCGATGAGCAAGCTGCCGAGGACTGACTGTTCAGCCTCGATGTTCTGGGGCGGAAGCCGTTCTGCCAAGGTCAGTCTCCGAGATCGTCGAGATCGAGTGATTCAAAGGCATCGCGAAAGACATCCAGGCCATCTACCGGCAGCTCGCTGCTCTGGTTGCGGATCTCGGGCGAGGGCACGATGCCAGCCTCTGCGAGCACGGCCGCCTCGCAATAGATGGGCGCTTGGGTGCGCAGGGCCAGCGCAATGGCATCGCTGGGGCGCACGTCCAAGAGCTGCCGCCCGCCATCGCGCCGCAATGCCAGGTCGGCGCGAAAGACGCCCTGATTGAGATCGGTGACCACGATGTACTCGACCTCGGCTCCCAACTCGGTGATGACCATATTGAGCAGATCATGCGTGAGCGGGCGGGGTGGTGTGGCGCCCTGCAGCCGCATGGCGATGGCCTCAGACTCGTTCTGGCCGATCCAGATGGGCAGAAAACGCGGCCCTTCGGCCTCTTTGAGCAGCACGATGCGATGACGGCTCAAGAGGCTATAGAGGACCGCATAGACCTCAACACGTATCACGGGCACACCCTGTCTGCGTTGCTGCGTTTCGATTATAGCACAGGGGCAGAGGTGCGGGCAATGCGACTCGCAGAGGCGGTTGGTATGACACTGCTGGCATGCTATAATCGACCCGATCAGCATCAAGTGAGGCGAGCATGGACTGCCCCAACTGCGGCGTATACAACCCCGAAGACCGTGACCATTGCTGGCGCTGTGGCACCGAGCTGCCCAAGCAGGTCGAGCGCAAGCGGCGCGATCCTCAGGCCAGTGCCCGTACGTGGCTCTATGTGGCCGTGGGGGTCATGGTCTTGGTAACGCTCTTGCGTATGTGCGGCGTGAGCGTGCCTGGGATGGGCGGGGCGCCCGATGCCACCGGCTGTGCGCCGCAGCTCCGCAGCGTGGCCCAGTTGGCCGCCGCTTTCGCGGGGTTCTGCTAGCGGCTCTTGCCTCGGCTAGGGTTGGGGCATGTGCAGTGGCCAGGTCTCTAGCACAGGCAGTGCTTCGCGGTCGGTGAGGTCGAGCATGATCGGCGTCACCGAGACATACCCCTCGGCCAACGCGCCGATATCGGTGCCCTCCTCGGGCACGCCGGCCGGCGGCTCACCACCGATCCAGTAGTAGGCACGGCCACGCGGATCGTGCCGCTCCACCAACTCGTCGCGGTAGATGCGTGTGCCCTGACGCGTTACTCTGACGCCCTTGATCTGCTCGAGGGGCAGCGCTGGCACATTGACGTTGACGAGCAACGGCCGCCCCAGCGGGTGGGTGATCATCTGGCGGGCAAGGTCGCAGGCAAAGGCGGCGGCATCGTCGAACTGGGCCCACTCAAAACTATCGAGCGATAGCGCCATGCCCGAGACGCCCCCGATGACTGCCTCCATGGCCGCTGATACGGTGCCCGAGTAGGTCAGGTCGTGCCCCACGTTGGCGCCCTGGTTGATGCCTGAGATGACCAGATCGGGCCGGCGTGGCAGCAGACCCAGCAGGGCTACAGCCACACAGTCGCTGGGCGAGCCGCTGAGCGCCATGGCCGGATTGCCATCGGCCAGCTGGGTGTGGGTGACGCGCAAGGGCTTGTGCATGGTTTTAGAGTGGCCCGAGGCAGACCAGTTATGTTCGGGGGCCAGCACCTGCACATCAAAGCATGTTGCGGTGGCGCGATAGAGGGCGGCCAGGCCGGGCGCATAGACGCCATCATCGTTGGTCAAGAGCACGAGCGGTCTTTGGGCGGGTGCATTCATGTCGAGCCTCAATCTGTAAAGGCCACCGGCTCGAGCGACTGCAGCGCCGGTGGCGGGGCCAGGGTTTGTTGCAGGCGCGCCAACAGGGCGTTTTGGCGCTCGTCGAGCAGGGCGGCGTATGCGGGCGTGCCGAGCTGATCGGTGGTCATGAGCAGAGCATCCTCGTTGTTGTCGGCATAGTAGCGCCGCCTGCGGCCCACCACCTGCAGGCCATACTTGGCATAGAGGCGCTGGGCCACCAGGTTGCTCACCCGCACCTCGAGCGTGGCATACAGCGCGCCGCCGCCTGCTGCCCATTGCAGCAGGCCGCTCAAGAGCAATTCGCCGACGCCACGGCCGCGCCACTCGGGGCGCACGCCCAGCGTGGCGATGTGGCACTCGTCGATGACGAACCACGCGCCTGCATAGCCCATGATGCTGCGGTCTATCGGGCCCAGATCGCTCACTGGCGCCCCTTCGCGCAGTGCCCAGGGCAGGTAGCGCGCCACCAGATAGTGCGCCTCGCGGCGGCGGCGCAGGTCGTAGGCAAAGGCATGAGGCGACCAGGGCGAACTGAAAATGCGCTGCTCGATGGCCGCCACCGTGGGGAGGTCGCTCATCTGCATCGGTTCGATGCGCACTAGAGGGGTGTTACGCTCCACCCTCAGGCTGTCCCCGATACAGGTTGTTGGATATAGATGGGGCTGAGCAGGTCCAGGTCATCGACCTGGCCGGCCTGCCAACGATACCAGGCCAGCTCGGCCAAAAAGCCGGCGCGCCGCACAGAGCCGGCGGGCGAGGCCAGCGAGAGGGCGTCGCCCTCTGGCAGGCTCAGCAGGCGCTCGGCCAGGGCCGGCGACACTTCGCCCGTGATCAGCAGCGGTTGGTCGATTGGGGGCGTCCAAGCATCGGTAGCGTGCAAGCTCAGCTCGCCCTGCAGCTGCGGCAGGCCGTCGGCAAAGGCATAGACACCCACCACAATGCGCCTGCGCCCCGCTTCGACGATGGCCACCACAAGGCCGCCCGGATCTCCAGCCGAGTAGGCGCTCACCTCGAGGGCCGGCACGGCGATGATGGGCAGGCTGAGCGCCAGGCACAGCCCCTTGGCGAGGCTAAAGCCGATGCGCAGGCCAGTGAACGAGCCCGGCCCCTTGGCTACGGCCACGGCGCCCAGCTCTTGGCGGGTGACGCTGGCCAGAGCGAGTAAGCGGTCGATGGACGGCAGCACCTCGACAGACTGGTTGCGCCCCGAGCGCCAGGTTTGTTCGCCCAAGAGACCTTCAGCCCCGTATAGGGCGATGCTGGGCATACGCGTGGCCGTATCGATGGCCAGTAGAACGCCGTTGGACATCAGGCCGAAACCTCGATCTGGGCAGATGCCACGGCAGGGTCTAGCAGCAAAGCCTCGACCAGCGCTACGTAGCGGTCACCCACCGCCTCGATGGTCAAGCGGCGCTCGGTATAGTCTCGGTAGGTGAGGCGCACCCACAGGCAGTGAGGGGGCATCATCTCGCCGGCACGGTCGGCCCACTCGATGACGGTGACGCCATCGCCATACATATAGTCCTCTAGCCCCAGCGTGAGGGCCTCGGCAAGGTCGCAGATGCGATAGAGGTCGATATGATAGAGATAGGGGCCGCTGGTGACGGGCGCATGTTCGTTGACAAAGACAAACGTGGGGCTGTTGATCACCCCCGCCACCCCCATGCCCGAGCCGATCCCCTGGGTCATGCAGGTCTTGCCGCTGCCCAGGTCGCCCTGCAGACAGACGATGTCGCCGGCCTGCAGTAGCGTGCCCAGAGACCGCCCCAGCAGGCGGGTCTGTTCAGGGCTGGTGGTATGTAGCGTGATGCTCATGGTAAGCTCAGTCACTCGTGCTCCGCGTCTCGGTTGGTCTGGCTCGATAGGCTGCCCAGCGTGGCAAAGGCGGCGCCCCCCAGGTGCAAGAGCGGCGCCAGTTCGTCGGCGGCGGGCGGCGCGATCCAGGTCTGGCCAAAGGCCTCTTCTTCAGCCCAGGCGCTCACGATCTGCATGATGTAGATGGTATGATCCCCTGGCTGGATGCGGTCGACCAGCACGCACTCGAGGTGCGCCAGACAGGCGACCACCCAGGGGGCATCCAGGGCTTGGCCAGCCTCGAGCTCGAGCCCCAATCTGCTCACTTTGTCTTCGTCGCGGCCGGTGATGCTGCCGCAAGTGAGCACCGCCTCAAGCAGTGGGCGGCCGGGAATGTTGAGCACACACTCTTCGCGTTGCCTGAGCAGTTCGTGGGTCAGCGTCGAGGGGTGCACGGCCATGGCCAACAGTGGCGGATCAAGGCTGACAGGGCAATGCCAGGCCAATGTCATCACATTGACCTGACCTTGGGACATCGTCGTCACGAGGCAGACTGGCCGCGTTGCCAGGAGTCGATGTGCCTGCTGCGGCGGCACCTCGCGCTTCATACCGTTTCACCTGAGATTCAGATGTACGCGAGTATGGCACAGGCGTGAGACACTGTCAAGGGCTCGGGCCGTAGACAGCCATGTGGGCCTCTAGTATAATAAACCCGGAGCCAGCTCAGATCATTTGAGCGGCCCGCTCGATGACGAGTCAGGAGGACAAAATGCTGGTCAAACAACGCATGTCGCGGCACCCGATTACGGTGCGCCCCAAGACGTCGTTGCATGACGCCCTGCGCGTGATGCGTGACAACAAAGTGCGGCGGTTGCCGGTTCTGGATGAAAAGAACAGGCTCGTGGGCATCGTCTCTGAAAAGCAGTTGCTGTACGCCTCGCCATCGCCTGCCACGAGCCTGAGTATCTATGAGATGAACTATCTCATGTCCAAAGTCACCGTCGATGAACTGATGACGCGCGAAGTGGTCACCGTGCCCGAAGATTGCCCCCTCGAAGAGGCGGCCCGCATCATGGAGGATAACGACGTCAGCGGCCTGCCCGTGATGCGCGGCGACTTGCTGGTGGGCATGATCACCGAGAGCGACCTGTTCAAGGTGTTCACAGAGTTGTTGGGCGCGCGTACCTGGGGGCTGCGCGTCACCATCAGGGTCAGAGAAGGCCATGGCGTGCTGGCCAAGCTGACGCAACAGCTCTCGGATCGAGGGGCAGACTTTGTGGCGCTGGGCACCTTCTGGGGAGATGACGTCAGCAACCGCGAGATCGCGTTCAAAGTGCAGGGCATCGACCGTGGCGCCGTGGAGGCGATCATCGCCGATCTGGACGCCGAGCTGATGGACATCCGCGAGACCTGAGCGTGGCTAGAACACACAGGGGGGGGCCATCTCGGCCTCCCCCTGTGTCTTTGTGGCGGTCAGCCGAGGGGGCGCAGCCAACCCTCGAGGATGTGCAATGCCTGGCGCGCGGCCACAGCCCGGTGGCTAATGGCGTTCTTGCGCTCTGGCAGTAGCTCGGCCATGGTGCACCCCTCGCTGGTTACCCAAAAGACCGGGTCATAACCAAAGCCGTGCTCTCCGCTCGGCGCGTCGGTGATGCGCCCCTCACAGGCGCCGTCGACGGTGGCCTCGCGCCCATCGGGCACAACCAGTGCGATGGTGCAGCGAAAGCGAGCGGTCCGATCCTCGGCGGGCACGCCGCGCAGACTGGCCAGCAAGAGCTTGTAGCGTCCACGATCGTCGAGGCCTGGGCCGCCATAGCGGGCGCTCTGCACGCCAGGGGCGCCAGCAAGCGCATCGACCTCGAGCCCCGAGTCATCGGCCAGCGTGAGCAGCCCCGATCGCGCGGCATAGGCGCGCGCCTTGAGCAGAGCGTTTTCGGCAAACGAGGCGCCGGTCTCCTCGACATCATTGGGCAAGCCCAGGTCGTTGAGCCCCACGATCTCCAGGGGCAGGTCGGCCAGCAGCCCGGCGAACTCGTGCTTTTTGCCGGCGTTGCCGGTGGCGATGAGTAGCCTCATGGGTGCGCACCTCGATGTTGTTGCGGCGTAGCGCCTGTTTCAGCCAGGGGCACTATAGGCGAGGACGATCAGGTGGCCAAAAAAGAGGTGGCGCGCAGCGTTTCTTGGGGGGGATCGCTGCGCGCCGGATGTGGGTGGGAATGGATCAGGAGGGCTGCCATCTCGCCACAAGATGTCAACCGACCTGTTGATCCCTATGTAAGGGTGCGGGGCATGTTGCCTGTTCGGCAATCAGCCCTCGTCTGCGGTGAGGTTTGGCCGAGGAAACAATGCCTTCTGCCAGAACCACGCACCGCCAGCGGCCACAAGCAGATCGCCCAGACTTAACACCACCGAGATGGGTGGCGGCAGGGGGATGATGTCACCCAGCCACCAGAGCCTGGCGTGCTCGGCCTCGAGCAAGATATCCTTAGAGCCCTCTAGCAGACTGCCTTGCGGCAGACTGGCCAGCGCATGCAAGCCAGCGTGCTCGAGGGCGCCGGGATTGACGGGCATCCAGCCGCCGTTGGCGGCGATCGCCACCAGATTGAGGGCCAGGCCAGAGCCCAGCAGAGCCATCCCGGGCAGCCCAAGGTTCAGTATCACGAATGTTAACAGCAGCACGAGCGAGGTGCCCAGCAGGGCCACAATTACACCGCTCGCCGGTGGGTGCAACGCCACCACCAAGACCTGAATCAACAGCGCTAGCCCGGGCAACCAGCCATGTACTGGTAGCCAATGCTCTAAGGTAGAGAGTCTTCCTCCTCGAGCCAGCGCCACGATGAACGAGAGGGCCAGTGCAGCCAGGAGGATCATGGCTCACCTGGCCAGGGCCGAGATCAGCCGCCGCCGCCCGAGGTGCTCCAGGGAATCGGGGCGCCGCTGGCGACCACTGCCGATACGACCGTGAGGACAACATAGACTGCGAGCCAATAGGTCTTTTTCATGTGGCATGCCTCCCAACACACATCTGCCCCTATTGTACTGTGTGACTCTTACGAAATTGTCACGGAAACGGTGATTTGTGGCGATAACTTGTGTGGCTTACGGCCTGGGCAGCGATTCATGGTGGCGGATCTGGTCCCACATCTGGCGGGTGGCCAGCTCGGGGTCAACGCCCAGCTCGCGGCGCAAGGCCTTGCGACACTGCATGTAGGCCCGCACCGCGCCGGCGTCATCGCCGCGGGTGTAGCGGCACCACATCAGCCCTCGGTAGGCGCGTTCATCGAGGTCGTCCATCTGCAGCAGACGGGTAAAGGCCGCCTCGGCGGCGTGAGTGTCTTGCTGGTCCACCTGCTCCCGGGCTTCGATGAGCAGCATCTCGCGCAGCATGCGGCGCAGGCGCTCGCGCTGTTGATAGCACCAGTCTAGCTCTGACCAGTTCAGATAGGGCTCATGATACAGGTCCAACGCCCGACGACGAGCCTCGGCGTCGCCGTTCTGATCGAGGGCGCGCGTGGCCAGCTCCTCGAACAGGGCAGCGTCATAGAACACCGCAAGGGCGTCATCAAATGCATAGCGGTCGGCGATGCGGACCACGGCGTCGGCGCCCAGGGCACGTCGTACGCGATAGAGAGTCGAATGAAAGAGGTTGTTGCCTTTGTCGGGCTCGCTCTCGGGCCACAGCGCCTCGATGATGGCATCGCGACGCAAGCCGCGCGGGTTGGCGGCGAACAGGAAGGCCATCTCGCGCGCCACGCTCGACTCCCACCGTGCGACTGGCTCCCCATGGACGAGCACCTGCCCACCGTCGAGGGCGTAAAAGGCCAGGTCGGCCTGCGGCTCTTGGGGGGCGGCCTGAGCGTTGACGCGGTGCAGCAGCGCGCGGGCGGCGGTGAGGTCGAGGCTCCACAGCCCTGTATCTCTGGCGCGATCGAGCACGTCCAGCGCCTCGGCCCCCTCGGTGATCAGGATTTCAGGAGACTCGAGCGTGCTCACCAGCTCTTGCAGGGTCTCGAGATGCTTCGCTGCTTGCTCATGGTTACGGGCTTGCAGATAGACGAGGCCCAACTGGAGATGCGCTCGCGCCACCTCGCGAGGGGCGCCCACGGCGCGAAGATCGGGCAACGCCTGCTCGATCAGCTCGGCAGCGTTGGCGAGGTCATTCTGTTGCAGCGCAACCATACCCAGCACGCACTGAGCCAAGGCGCCCTCAAGGCGTAGCCCCGCTGCGATGGCCTGGTCGAGCGCCTCGCGCGCCAGCAACCGACCGCGCAGCGCATCGCCCTGCAACCGGATGATGTCGCCCTGCAAACCCACCAGGTAGACGATCAGATCGTGCACGGTGGCGTGCCCTGCCAGGGCCAGCGCCTGGTCGGCGTGGGCCATGGCCTCACCGTAGCGCCCTGCATCGCGCAAGAGCTCGGCCAGGTTGGCGTGCGCATAGGCTTGCAGGCGCTGATCTTGCCCGCTCTCGGCCTCTTCCAGGCTCTCGCGCAGGCGAGATTCGGCCTCGACATACTCGCCCAGATGGTGGTTGACCACCCCCAGCCCCTGCAACGTCAGGGCCATCGAAGACGGCGTGCCCACCTGCCGCCAATGCAGCAGCGCCTCGTGGAACGAGGCCAGCGCCTCACGCAGCCGACCGGCGCGCACCAGGGCATTGCCCAGGTCGTGAGCGATGTAGGCTGCGTTGGTCTCATCGCCCTCGTTGCGGGCGATGCCGAGGGCGTTGCGCAGGTCTAGCAGGCCACGCTCATCTACCTGCATCAGGCGGCAGATGCCGCGGTTGAGCAGGGCCATCATCCGCGCCCAGTGATCATCTGGTGGGGCAATGCTGAGGGCCAGCTCACAGTTCTCGATGGCGGCTGTCGGGTTGAGCTGTAGTCTGGCGACGACCGCCAATTGCACCAGTGCACGGGCGGTGCTATAGGCGTCGCCAGTGCGCTCACCAATGGACTGCACGCGCAAGAGCACTTCGGTGGCGGCGCCCCAGTCGCCCAGCTCGGTGAGGCCCTTGGCGCGGTAAAAGAGCAGCCGCGGATGCAGTTCAAGCATTTCGTCGGGCAGGCGGTCGATCCAACCCGATAGTTCGCCGCGCTGCCCCTGTTCAAAGGCCTCTTCAGCGGCCATCTCGAGCAGTGTGGCGGCGCGTTCATAGGCCTCGGCCTCGAGAAAGCGCTCGATGGCCGCGGCCCAGTCTCCCTCGGCAGCCACCAGATCGCCAGCGGTGAGGCTCAGCTCACGAAAGCGGTCAGGCTCTTCAGATAGGCGTTCTCGCAAAAAGTGGCGAAAAAGCTGGTGATAGGCAAATGAGCGCCCGCCGGCGGTGGGATAGGTGAACAACGACTGCCGCACCAGCGAGGTCAGCATCTCGGCCGAGTTGGTGATGTTCAGCAGGGCGTTGCAGGTGGCCGGCGTCATCTCTTCGAGCAGGCTGCTGCCCAGCAAGAACGATTGGACCGCTGGCGGCTGCTGTTGCAGCACCTCGGCAGCCAGATAGTCGAACACGGCATGGCCGGCGCCGGTGAGGCGGATGATCTCTTGCACCGAGGTGTTCAGCTCGACCTGAGCCGCCAGCAGCACGCCGGTGACCCAGCCCTCGGAGCGCTCGAGCAGGCTGTCTAGCTGTTCTTCAGTGATGCTGGTGTGACCCAACTTGGTCAGCAGCTCGCGCATCTCGTCGCGAGCAAAGGCCAGCTCTTGAGCCGTAATCACAAAGCTCTCTTGGCGCGCAGCCAGGCGGGTGAGGTTCAGTCTGGTGGGCATGCCGCGCGAAGCGAGCAACAGGTGGCAGTTCTCGGGGAGATAGCTCAATAGCAGATCGATGAGACTGTTGACGGCCACAGAGGAGCTGACTTCATGAAAGTCATCGAGCACCAGCACAAAGTAGCTGTCGAGCTTTTCCATAGCGCTGATCAGCAAGCGCCCCAGCAACTCGATATCGCCATAGGCTGCGGGCAGATCGAGGTCGCCGCCGAACTCTGGGAATTGCACGCGGATGGCGGCGATCAGATAGGTGACAAAAGTGGCCAGCCGAGCATCGTAGGGGTCAAGCGTGAGCCAACATGTGGGCATGTCGGCTTCCTGGCAGAACTCTGCCAGCAATGTTGTTTTGCCGTAACCTGCGCCCGCGCTCAGGATGATGAGCTTACGGTCGATATGGCGGTGAACAAGGTCCACGAGCCGCCGCCGAGGGCAGAAGGTTTTGGGGAGGCGTGGCGAATGGATCTTGCGTTCGATTATCGGGACAGTGTTATTCATCAGAAATCCCGCTCAACATCGGTCTCGACCGAACGTGGCCGTAGTCTACACAGAACGCGCGCAAGCTCCAACCGAGAGAAAACAACACGGGCACATGATCACATGTGCCCGGTAATGATTGCAGCGACTGCTAAGCGGCAGTCCAATCGGGGCAGGTCATCTCATCGGGGCATTTGGGGCACTGCCGCTTGAGGGCGGCGCCAGAGAGCAGGCGCACATTCACACTGGCCGGTATGGATTTGGCACAATAGCCATATCCCTCGACCATCACGTACTGCTTGCAGTCGGGGCAACGCTGCCCTTTGTTCTTCTTGCCGAACAGACCCATTGTTCGTCTCCTTCTGAGTGAGATGTAGGTCAACCATACGATCCTGCTCACTGGATAACATAAACTATAGCCAAACCGCGCCAGAGG
>ENA-UOUL01000552-UOUL01000552.1-bioreactor-metagenome-genome-assembly--contig:-NODE-552-length-62600-cov-28.565504_pt1 | contig 62600 bp, 52 predicted proteins | sample MGYA00249838_ERZ747220 | MGnify/ENA primary metagenome ERZ747220 (study PRJEB28778, sample SAMN05720191) | bioreactor metagenome | isolation source: Anaerobic biogas reactor | place: USA:Washington... | reverse complement strand
AGGCCAACCTCGCGCCAAGCGGAAGCCAGGACATCACCGTCCTCCCGGACGACTATAACACGACCTTCCTGCGGGCAATGTCGTTCCATAGCAGCGGGGTGGTGCTTCGCTGGCCGGTAGGCATGTCCCCGACGATCGTAGCCTACCGCTACAAGTACCAGACGGGCACGGATCGCGTACCTGTCAGCGACGAGATGTGGAACGCCATCCTGGATGTGCTGAACAACGAGCTGGTGGGCCTCAGTGAGGGGTTCTACGGCGCGCCAAAGGTCGAGATCTTCGACGGCCGACCGGAGGACGACTCACGCTGGGAAGCGAGCACGACCAATACCTACTGGGGCTTCATCAGGGGCGGTGTGGCCATCGCGGTCAGCGACTTTCTCGGCGAAGGCGTCGCCGGGCTCGGTGGGTGCGCATGGTCCACCACCAACTACAGCCTCACGCTGGGCGGAGCCGTTGTTCTCGACAATGGCGGCGGCTACTCAGACTTCCGTCACGTTGTTGAGCACGAGCTAGGCCACGCATTGGGGTGGGGACACCCGTTCAGCCGCCTGGATCCCAGCGGCCCGCTGATGCGCCCGTCGGTGATGAACTACCAGGGCTTAGGGAACTGGTCGATGCTCTACTCGGACGCGGACCGCGAGACGATGCGGTTCTATATGCACCGTCCCCAGGGCAACGCAGCGCCCGACAAAGACCCGAACGGGTTCGTGGGGTACCGCGCTGAGGGCCCGATTGAGGGCGGCGTGTACATCGACCGCTTCAAAGAGGGCGTAGCCGAGCGCATCAACTTCAAGATCGTCAATGGGGTCCATACGTGGATCGACGACCCATCCTCGCTCTATCCGAAGCCCTAGCCCGCACTATTCATGAGCGTGGTTAGAGGTTGTTGCATGGGAGTCGGTAGTTCGCCTCGTATCAAGGGTTTTACGAGAGACTCTTGGACAGGAAGGCGCCGACTCCCATGCATCATGCTCATTCTCTGCAAATTCGCTTTGACTTTCTCCCCGAGGTAGAGATTCGTGCGGCTTTCGATGGTGGGGCCGTGACCTCGGACGCGGGGCTCCGGCTCGTGGCTCAGCTCGAGGAAGAGGTGGGGCTGCTCCGGTCGCTGGCGGCGAACCAGTTCCGGCTGATGCTCTCGATGGCGGCATACCTGTTGCTGATACTCCTGCGGGGGCGGGCGGGAGCCGAGGATCTTCGCCGAGCCCAGGCCGGGACGCTACGGCTTCGGCTCATCAAGCTCGGGGCTGGTGTCACGGAGACAGCTCGAAGTGTGAAGCTTTCGCTTGCGGGTAACTACCCTCGGGCGCGCGACTGGATCGGCTTGGCTGGCGCCCTTGGGGCGGTGATCGGCTGACGTCGGCTCGCACAGCCCAAGACCTGGACCAAGCCGCCGACGGCGAGCCGTCCTTCCACGCCCGCCACCTGCCGCTGAACAACCCAACGCCGACACAACGGACAACTGATCGCTACACAGCCAGCAAGCACACCACAAACTAGCTCTCATGAATGATACGGGCTGACATGCGTGGTCCGACGGCTCCACAATGTGGCCGGAAGTCCGGGTGCTTGGCGTCGGTCAGGGTCAAACGGGTCTACGCGGAGCCTTGTTCACGATGCGGCGCGGCGGTCCCTGCGCCCTATCCAGTGAGCGTCCATCAACGTGGCCTGCCGTGGCCTACTTGCCCCGCTTCAGCCGGCCCTTGACCGCACTGACGGCACTGCTGATCTCAGGCAGGCGCATGAGGTAAGCCAAGCCGATGTAGGCCACCCCTCCGACCAGGGAGCAGGCCGCGAAGACGATCAAGCCATCGACCCGGCCGGTCATGGGCCGTACCGCCACGATCTGCTGGTAGATGAGGTGCATTACCAGGCCCATGGCCGCCGTAGCGCCGATGACTTGGAGGACGAAACTGCCCTGCCCTCTGAGGGACGGCCCCTTGAGGATCTGCGCCAATAGCGCGAAGGCGAGCACCACCTTCACCGACCGCGCGACCGTGTAGGCCATGGCGAGACCGCGAGGGTCATCGTGGCTGCCGGTCTGGGTAACCCACCACGCGAGGCCCACGTGGAGCATGGTGGTCCCGAAGCCCACCAGCGTAGGGGTGAGGGTATTCTTGAGCGAGTAGAAGGTCTGGAGGATCACACATTCCAGAGCCTGGGCAAGCATGCCGAGGGCGTAGTACTCCAGGACCGGCGTTGTCAGGTCCACGGAGCGCTCCGTGAACTCACCCGCTTGGTAGATGACCCGGAGCGTCGGCTCGGCCAGGATGAACAAGGCCACGGTCACGGGAACGAACATGAACAGCAGCATCCGCAGCGATGAGAGCAGCAGCCGCTTCAGGTCATCCAGCTTGCCCTCGGACGCGTACTCTGAGAGGAACGGGAAGAGCGCGATACCCAGGGCGTAGGCAACGATCTGGTAGGGCAGATCGGTGACGCGCCTCGGGTAGTTCAGGGCCGCCACGGCGCCCTCCGAAAGGGGCGAGGCGAATCGCATGTCCAGCAGCTGCCGGATCTCCGAGTACGCGAACCCGAAGGCCATGGGCAACATCAGGAGCAGCATGCGTTTGAACACGGGGTGGCGTATTGCGTCCCCGATGCGGAGCTTCAGCAGCCACCTACCCAGGGCGAGGACGTGAGTGCCAAGCTTCAGGATCGAGCCGGCGAGAAAGCCCAGGGCGATGGCGTACACGTCGAGGCGACCGTATAGGATGATGAGGCCCGCCACGGTGCCCACTTTCCAGAGCACGTCACCGAGGGCGGGGGTCGCGAACCGCTTGAAGGCGTTCAGGATGCAGTAAGTGGTGGAGGAGAGGCCCAGGAAGAAGACGGCGATGAACACGATCCGCATTAACCGGACCGTCATCTCGACCTTCTCGGGCCCCCCTCCATCAGCCGTGTAGAAGCCGGGTGCTACCCAAAGAACCAGCTGCTCGCTGAAGGCGCGTCCAGCGATGACGAGGATAGCCAGGAACGCCGCCTGCAGGGCAAGCGTGGTTCCCGCCAGCTGCCAAGCCTTCTGCTCACCCTCCTTCTGCCGGAGGTCGATGAAACTCGGCAGGAAGGACGGGTTGAGGATCTTCTCGCAGCCGAAGAAGATGGTCGTCGGCACCTTCGAGGCGACCTCATAGGCATCGGCTCGGTGGCTCGTCCCGAAGTACTTCCCGCGCAGGATCTGCTCAGCAAACCCCACGACCCGGGCTGCCAAGTGCATGAGCGCGATGACCGAAGCGGCACCCGCGATGGCGCGTCCGGTGCGCTCCTCACTGGGCTTCTCTGACAAGGCAACCTCCGGCCGCGCGGATCCCGACTCAAGCGCCATGGAGGCGCGAGAGCGCCCCTACAACGATATCTGGTGCCATAGTGTCACCAGACCCGCCAAGAGCCGGACACTCTCATCCAGCGCCTCAGCGCTGATACCCTTGCGGGAGAGATGGTGCTCCGCCCAGAGATCGCCGTCATCGTCGAGGCCGAACTTCCCGATGTAATAGCTGAAGTTCGCGCGGAGGAGCGTGTCATAGAGGTTGAGGAGCTCATCGGGGCTACCCTTCAGCGGCCCGAGGTAGACCTGTCCCAGCACCCAATCGTCGGACGCGCTGACGGTTATGTGGACATCGTCCTCGAAGGGAACGAAGAACAGGCCGTCTCCTCCATCGTCATATACCAGGTCGGTCTGGTCCAACAATGCCTGAAGGAAGGCATGATCGGAACCCACTTGCGCTTGAGGCTCGGGGAGGGAACCCTCCAGGAAGCGCCTCATCGTCGCTGCGGGCACGGCGAAGTTGGTGTTCTGCTCAGCGGCGCTGAGGGTGAAGCCGACCATGCCGTAGACGCGGCCATCAGCGCCGAATACGGGTCCGCCGGAGTTGCCGTGCTCCACGTTGACCGAGTGCTCGAGGTAGGCGAACCCATCGAAGATACGCTTCGCGGTGATGGCGCCGGTGCGGATCGAGATCTCATCGAGCCCAAGAGGATGGCCGGCCGCATACACGGTCTGGGTCTCCATCACGGAGTCGGAGTCGCCGATCTCCAGGGTCGGGTACACGCCGTTCGGGAGGCGGAGCACCGCCAGGTCGGCCGCTCGGTGGGTACGGTCGACCGTCGCGGGATAGGAGACCTCCCGCCGGGTGGCTCGGTGGAAGGTCACGGTGACCGTCTGCTCTGACGCGTCGACGTAGCGGTTCGGGCTCACCTCGACCCGCGGGTCAACGACGTGCTGATTGGTGAGAACAAGCCCTCGGGCGTCGTAGACGAACCCCGAGCCCGTTGACTCCTCTTCCGCTCCATCGGCCGTTCGGTTGGTCACGGCGATGTACACGGTGGCGTTCTTCACGCGCTCCACCGTCGCGCGATCGAGGTCTGCCGCGACCGGGGCGAGGAAAACACACAGAAGCGCGACCGCTACCGCGGGATAAACCGATCTACTCATCGTCATCTTCCTCCCGATCCTGCGCTCCGAACTCACTACGGCGAGGTAGCGTGCTCCCTGGACCACAGGATTCCATTGAGCCTAACTCTACCGCACATAATGTTCGACGGGCACCCCCGGTCTCCCTGGCGGGCCGTAACTCTGACTCCGCGACCGTGGAGCCCCTTCCGTTTGGTCCCGCAGTGCGAAGCGCCGTTGCGGCGGCGCTGGCGAGGGGATCTCTAAGGCGCACCGAACCGAGTAATGCGCCTCTACAGACCATCCGCGGAGGAGGGCTCCATGTCCAGGTTGGTCCGCGCCACCATCGTGGCCATCCTCGTCACGCTGCTCATCTGTCCCGTGTCGCCGGCGCTGGGCGACCTGGGATCGGCGATCGATGCCGTAGTTGCGCGGGAGAGCCTGGCGGCCGGTCTCGTGGGAGTCGCCGTGTGCGACCCGGCCACATCGGCGATGCTCTACGAGCACAACGGCGCCAAGGCGATGCTGCCGGCCTCGACTATGAAGACCATCTCGTGCGCCTACGCCCTGGAGACGCTGGGGCCAGACCACAGGTTCCGCACCACGGCTGAGGTGGAGGCCTTGGAGCAGGGCGCCGTCTCCGGTCCGCTCTACCTGGTCGGCTCCGGCGATCCCTTCACGCATGCCTCGGACCTGAGCCCCCTGGCCGAGTCCATCGCCCAGGCGGGCATCACCTCGGTGCCCGGCGGCGTCGTCGCGGATGTGTCGCTCTTCTCGGGGCGGCGCTGGCGCGGAGGTTGGACGGCGGACGACTTCACCTACGGCTACGGCGCGTGGCCCGACGCCATCAACCTGAACCGTCAGACAACGCGCCTCACCGTCAGACCCGGCGCCGTGGATGGTCCCGCCCAAGTGGACTGGGACATCCCCGAGGCGCCCTTCGAGATCGCGAACGAGACCCTCACCGTGCCCGAGGGCGGCCACACCGAGCTCTGGGTCGACCGCTCCCTCGACTCGAACCGCTTCACGGTCACGGGGACCATCGCGCTCGGCGCAGAGCCACGGGCCTTCGACCGATCCTTCGTGGATCCAGGCCTCGTCGCGGCGACCTTGCTCGCGGCACGGCTTCGCGACCGGGGTGTCGAGGTGGGCGATCACATCGGCTATGGGGAGGCGCCGCCATCCGCCCTGGAGGTGGCGGCTCTGGAGTCCCTGCCCTTGCGCGAGATCCTCGACGTGACGCTGAAGATCTCGGACAACCTCGCCGCCGAGCTCCTCGTCTGGACCACCGCGATCGAGCGGGGCTCGGGTCCGAGCTTCGCCGACGCCATGGGCGATCTGACCCGGTGGCTGGAAGCCAGGGGGATGCCCATGGACGGTCTCCGTCTCGCGGACGGCAGCGGGCTCTCGAGGTACGATTACCTCACTCCCAGGTTCCTGGCGAGGCACATGGCGTCCATGGTCGAGTCACCGCTGTTCAGCATCTTCCGAGACTGCCTTCCCGTGGCAGGCGTGGACGGCACTCTGGGCAGCCGCTTCCGTGGGAGCATACTGGAGGGCAAGGTCGCCGCGAAGACGGGTAGCCTCAGCCGCGTCGCGTGCCTCACGGGCTACGCGCCACGGGACGATGGCTCGCTCTTGGCCTTCGCCGTGCTGTCGAGCGGCCACGACTGCCCCACAGAAGAGGTCTACCGCGCCCAGGAGGACATCATCGCGGCCATCATGACCGAGGGGCTGCCAGAGTGAGGCCGCGCTACTTACGCGCCACCACGATGAGGGCATCGGACGCGTCCTCGTCGAACGCCGACTCATCCCAACCACCCAACAGACGAGCCTCGGACGCGCCCAGGCGCTGGAGTTCACGCCGGTAGTCCACGCTCGTGAGGGGGGTGTGGTGTGTCCAAAGATACTCCGTGGTGTAGTCACCCGATCGACTCGTCAGCCTCATGATCACGAACCGCAACCCGTGGCCGTCGGGCTCGGACTCATGGAATCGGAAAAGCACCTTGTCACCCCGGCCCCGGGGCTCCATGAACCGCCGCTCGTCGAAGTCCGCCAGCATCGGCGTGTAGTTGATCTGGTGACACACCAGGACCCCACCCGGCCGCAGGACCTCCCAGAGCGAGGCCATCGCCGAGGCGAACTCCCGATGATCGGCCACATGGGGCATGGTGTTCCCCAGACACACGACCATGTCGTGCGGCTCGATACCCCCGAGGTCGCGGAGGCTCCGGACCTCCAGACGCACCTCGGCGGGGAGGGAGGCCCGAACGATGTCCAGTGTCGCCGCGCTCGGGTCCGCGAGGGTGACCTCCAGGCCCCATGAGTGGAACATCCGCGCGTGGTGGCCGGTCCCACCACCGACATCGAGCACGGTGCGTGCCCCTGACTCCTCGGTCAGACGCCGCAGCAGGGGGCCCTCGCGTTTCAGCCGTTCCGGCCAGTCGATGATGAGGTCATAGTCTTCGGCGAGGCTGTCGTAGAGGCTATTCCTGGGCTGGCTCAAGGCAGCTCCTCGGTCCACGATCGCTCGGTTCGCTAGTCCGGCTGGAGCTTGATGAAGAGGCGTCGCGAGCGCGGGCCATCGAACTCGGCGAAGTAGATCCCCTGCCAGGTGCCCAGCACGAGGCGCCCATCCTTCACGATGATGTGCTCCGAGAAGCCAACGAGCGACGCCTTGATGTGGGCGTCGGAGTTCCCCTCAGCATGGCGATAGAAGCCGCGGTCCGCAGGAGCGATCTCCGCCAGACCGCGCAGCATGTCGCCCTTCACGGACGGATCGGCGTTCTCGTTGATGGTGACCCCGGCTGTCGTGTGAGGCACGAAGAGGGTCACCACGCCGCTCGTCATGCCCGACTGGGATACGGCCTTGCTGACCAGGGAGGTCACGTCCACTAGCTCAGAGCGCTCTCGAGTGGCAACGGGGATCTCCATCATCATGGAGGATGCCTCTTCCTAGAGTGGGTCTCTTACTGGAAGATACTATAGATCTGCTGCTTCGTGTGGATGCCCCAGGCCGACCAGAAGACCCCGCCCACCAGGTCCCCCAGTATCAACCCGAAAGCGATCGGGACCAGACGGCGGTAAGCCTGACCACCGCCATAGCGACTAATGAGCGACTTGATCGCCCACGCGATGAGCAAAGGGCACCACATGTACTGCATGGTCCAAGTCGCGGACACGGCGAAGCCCGCGGGGTGAATGGGCAACCAGGGCACGCGCATCTTGAGCGCCAGCATCGACACCATGAAGATGATACCCACGATGAGCGCCATGAGAGGCCCGGTCCGGGCCTGGTTCGGCGTCATGATGTCCACATTCATCTGGGTGAAGATCTCCGCGCCGAAACCACGGGCGACGACCTTGGCGGACGCACCGAACTCGGCCCAGCACCACAGAATGGCCCAGAAGGCAACGATCATCCCCGCGACGACACCCACCATGAGCACCGACGTCGTCGCCCTGGCGGGGAGGCCCGTCTGCTCCGAGATCTTCAGTGCCTCGATCTGGTGTGGAGCGTGCAGGCTCCGGTACGCGCGGTTGAACCAGTAGAACATGCGGGACACGACCCGGGTACGGGCTGGAATGTTCACCGTGCCCAGGACGTCCGGCAGTATCTCCGTGGGACCCGCGAAGTGCAGATCGTGGGCCGGGAGCCCCATCTCGGCGCGAATGCGCGAGATGGAGAACGCGATCACGAAGTAGATGACGAAGAAGGCAAGGGCGTAGAGCACTTGCATCCCGGCTACTACTGAGAAGACGACGAGGAACCCGAAGGACAGGAGGAACACGATCAGCGACGTGCGGTAGGACATGGCCTCGCGAGACAGATCCACGCGCTCCCTGCCGAAGACGCTCCTCAGCGCCTGCCGCACATACGACCGCGAGACCCAGATCGCGAAGAAGGCGATGCCGGCGTACCCGCCCAGAGCCTGGGCCTCGATGTAGGGGAACTCCAACACGGCATGAAGCCCGAGGGCCCGGACCACGATCTGCTCCGCCTTCCAGAACAGGAAGAAGAACCAGCAGGAGAAGGCGAGCTCGGTGGGGAGCAGCAGCCCGAGGCCGATGATGATCGGATAGAAAGCAAGGGGCAGGAAGGTGACGGCGTTCCACGGGGCATCCACGACCGTGGAGGCCAGGTTGAAGCCTGGTATGGCCTCTCCCCGGGTGGGTATCTGCGGCCACTGTGGGTTCAGGACGTGCATCCCGTTCAGCAGGTCGATGGCGATGACGATCCCCATGGCGATCCATAGGGAGGGCTGTCTGAGGAACCCGCCGCGCCGGTGCATGAGCTCCATGGGGAGCTGAACGATCGGGAAGGTGAGCCGCTCGGCCTCGATCCAGCGCTTCCGGAAGAAGGAGACCATGCCGTAGGTGCCCGTGTGCAGGGCCACGGCGAAGAGGGTCCACCACAAGCTGGGCTTGATCCATGGGCCGTAGACGGCCGGATTGTCGAGGCGCGCCCCGCCCTCGTGGAGTTCCCGCAGGGAGTGGGGATCGCTCACGGTGAGCCACTTCGGCACATCGGGCAGCAGGTTCTCGGCCCAGCCGTTCTCGGGCGTCGCCAAGTAGAAGCCATCGCACATCATCGGCGCCAGTAGCTGCATGCTGTCATGAGACGCGGTGGAGGAGCCGATGCACAGCCCTATGTAGACCACCGCGAGCTCCGCGGGATGGATAGCAAGGCGCGGGAACCACCGGACCAAAGCTGAGTTGGCAAGCGAGAGGACGAAGAGAACGAAGACCGCGTGGTAGAACAAGCTGATGGTCGTCGGGAAGCCGGCATAGTAGACGGTCTCGGACTGAATCAGGAACTGAGCGTTGAGGGGGAGCAGCGCCAGGGTCACAAGCCCCGCGACGAGCAACCGGACTGGCGACGTGCGTGGCCTCGATTGCGCGTTGGGCGCGGCGGCAGGCTCGCTATCCTGGTGGGGGCGCTGAGTCGACTCCACTGGCAATCCTCACGAGCTGCAACGAGCGTAGAGAAGGGCGGCGCACCGTGTCGATAGATGGCTCAACTGTTCTCGATGGCCGTCATTCCTCCTGCGAGGGTGGGGTGCGGGAGTCCGTATGATCGACTCCCGCCTCCCGGCTCTGATCCAAGCTGTAGCTAGTGGCCGTGGCCTGCGGCTCTTGTCGGAAGAACCGAGCCCATAGGTACGTCCCGAAGGGCAGCAACGCCGCCGCCGAGCCACCGAGGGCCACGATCACGACGACCGCGACCACGGCCAGCACGCAGAGCCCTCCGCAGATGAGCGAGGCAAGGCCTGTGGCGCTCTCGAGCATGGCCTGCGCTGCCTCCTCAGCTCCCCTTCGGGATGTGCTGCGAGATCTTCGCAGCTAGATTCGCGACCGGCATACTCTGGAGCCACACCTTGCCCGGACCGCTCACGTGAGCCAGGAACAGTCCCTCGCCGCCGAACAGCACGTTCTTGACACCCTTCACGGTGACGACATCGAAGGTCACGGTCGGCTCGAACATCGCGATATGGCCCGTATCGACCTTGAGGGCCTGACCTGGCTGAAGATCGTACTCGATGATCTCGCCGGCGAGCTCGACGAAGGCCAGACCCGGCCCCGTGAGCTTCTGCATGATGAAGCCCTCGCCGCCGAAGAGGCCCGCTCCCAGCTTCTTTCGGAAGTGCATCTCGAGCTGCACCGTCCGCTCGGCGCACATGAATGCGTCCTTCTGGCAGATGCGACTCTCCCCTGCGGCGAGAGGCACAGGGATGATCTTGCCGGGGAACTCGTTGGCGAAGGCGATGATGCCCTGTGGCGCGGTGCATGTGTAGGTGGTCATGAAGAGCGACTCGCCGGCCAGACCGCGCTTTAGACCCCCGAGTAGCCCGCCCTCCATGTTGGTCTGCATGTCGAAGGTGTCCGACATCCAGGCCATGCCGCCCGATTCAGTGTAGATCGACTCCCCCTGGCCCATCTGCATCGTCAGAACCTGCATTGTCGTTCCGGTAAGGACATGCTCCATGTATCCGGCTCTCCTCTCTCGGGTCCCACATAGCCTGAACAGGTCCGCACCGATGTAGAACACGCACAGGCGCATGGGTGTTCATTCGCTCGCGGCGAGGCGCCGCGAGCCGAGCCGCGGAGGACGCCCGCGCTCCAGAGAGAAGGGAGTAACTGCGCGGCGGGACCCATGGGGGCAAGCCAATCGCGCTTCCCGCTCGACACAGAACAACACTCCAGGCCCGGCGCTCTTGCGGCGGGCCTTGTCTCAGGACTGGACTGCTAGCCCATGCGCATTCCACTCGGCAGCAAGTGTGCCGTCACGACACGGGGCCTCCGCCGAGGGGTTCAGCTCGTCGTGTTCGGCCTGTTCGTCTACCTGACGGTCATGACGACGGAGAACTGGAACACGGTGGGCAACATCCCGCCTGAGTTCTTCCTCCACACCAGTCCTCTGGTCGGCGCCGCGGCGATGCTCGCCAGCCGAACCCTCATCGATGAATGCCTTATTATCGGCGGGATCGTCGTCCTGATCACCGTGCTGTTCGGCCGCCTCTATTGCGGCTGGTTCTGTCCCTTCGGGACCTTCATCGACATCATGGAGCGGCTGCTCTACCGCAAGCGCCGGCCGGCGACGTGGACCCAAGCCCGGAGCGATCGGTGGCGTGCGGTGAAGTACGTCATCCTCGCCTGTGCCCTGGGCGCAGCGGTCTTCTCCTATCAGCCCTTGCTGTTCCTGGATCCCATCAGCACGGCCCATCGGACCGTCGCCATTGCGGTCGAGCCGCCGGCCACGACCCTCACGAACGAAGCCCTGGGCGAGCTGTACCGTCCCTTGGCCGCCCGTGGCATCCGCGTTCGCCCCGGTGAGCCGCGCTTCGGCCGAACCGGCCTCATTGCCCTCAGCATGGTGGTGGGCATCATCGCCCTGTCGGCGGTGCAACGCCGGTTCTGGTGCCGGTATCTCTGCCCCCTGGGGGGCTTCTTCGCTCTGCTCACGTGGCGGCCGTTGATCCGCCGGAAGGTGGCCGACTCCTGCGTTCACTGCCGCGCTTGCGAGCGTGGCTGCAAGATGGGCTGCATCTACGGGGATGGCGACAACTACCGCTCCCGGGAGTGCATCACGTGCTACGAGTGCGAAGTCTGTTGCCCGCCCAAGGCGGTGAGCTTCCCTATCGCTCGCGGATTGGCCGAGACCGAGGCCGGCATGGACCGCCAGCACCAGCTCACCCGGCGGCGGGCGCTCGGCGGGCTCGCCTTCGGCGCGGGCTGGCTCGCCCTGATGAAGGCCTCGCCCTCGGGCATGCTTGGCCCCAAGCGGGATCGGCTGAAGAACCCCAAGCTCGTGCGTCCCCCGGCCTCGATGCCCGAGGACCGCTTCCTCGACCTGTGCGCCCGATGCGGGGAGTGCGTGCGGGTCTGCCCCACGAACACGATCCAGCCGGCTCTCTGGGAGGCGGGTCCGGAGGGCCTGTTCACGCCGATTCTCGTAGCTCGCATCGCCGAGTGCAAGGAGAGCTGCAACGCCTGCGGATCGGTCTGTCCCACGGGGGCGATTCAAGAGTTCCTCGCCCAGGACAAGAACCCGCGGCTCACCCGGAACCCCGTCATCGTCGGGGTGGCCACCATCGACCGCAGCCGGTGCCGCCCGTGGTACCTGGACAAGGCCTGCAGCATCTGCGATGAGCAATGCCCGTATGATGCTATCGCCTCACCGGTCATCGACGGCCTGAAGCGACCCTTCGTGATCGAACGGTTCTGCGCCGGATGCGGCTCCTGCGAGCGCGAGTGCCCGATGGAGCCCGGGGCGGCGATCACCGTCACCAACCGCATCGAGAAGCGCCCCGTTCTCGACGCTGCCGATCGCGCCTACTACGACCAGCCTGACACGGAGAGCGCGGATTCAGCTTGGCGTCGGGTGCAGGGCCGGAATATCCTCAGCCAGCAGGACCAGCAGGCGGAGGGAACGTCGGACGAGCCCGAACCTCCCGCGCACTCGGGCGCGGGACACGGACAGGGCCGCCACGGTGGTGGTGGCGATGGGGGTGGCGGCGGCGGCCGAGGCCAAGGCCAGGGCCAGGGCCAGGGCCTGCGGCGCCAACGCCGAGGACGGGGAATGTAACGCGAGGAGGGTTAGTTCATGGAGGATCGGGAGTTCGCCATTCAGGTCGCGGAGATACTCGAGGGCAACTGCCGCCTGTCGGCTGCAGAGATCGCGGCCATGCTCGAGGCGGATGAGGAGCGAGTCAGCGCCGCCATCGAGGCAATGGAGCAAGAGCGCGTCATCGTCCGCTACGGGGCCAAGGTGGACTGGCAGAAGCTGGATGAGGAGCGCAAGGTCTTCGCTAACATAACGGTTTCCGTGACGCCTGAGCGCGACTATGGCTTCGACAAGGTCGCCGCCCGCATAGCGCGCTATCCCGAGGTTCACTCCCTCTATTTGCTCTCGGGGGGGCACGATCTGGAGGTCGTTATCGAGGGCGACTCGATGCGGCATATCGCGCTGTTCGTGGCTGAGCGCTTAGCGCCGCTGCCGGGGGTCAACTCCACCAGTACCCACTTCGTGCTTCGGATCTACAAGCGCGACGGCGATGTGCTCATCGGCGAGGAGCGCGACCATCGGTTGGCGATCTCGCCGTGAGTGACTGGGTTGCAAGGCATGTCCAAGAGCTGCCTCCGTCCGGGTTGAGGCGCTTCTTCGACCTGGTCTCTGCCATGGACGATGTGGTGACCCTGGGGGTCGGCGAACCCGACTTCGCCACGCCATGGCTGTTCTGCGATGCCATGGTGGACGCTCTGGCCTCGGGGCGCACGTCCTACACCCGCAGCGCGGGGATCCCTCCGCTGACCGAGGCGATCTCGGGATACCTCAGTTCTCGGTACGGGGTTCAGTACGACCCCGCGACGGAGATACTCGTCACCAACGGCGTCAGCGAGGCCCTCGACGTAGTCTTCCGCGCCGTTCTGAATCCGGGGCAAACCGCGGCCATCGTGGAGCCATGCTACGTGGCCTACCCAGCCTGCGTGCTCCTGGCGGGCGGGCGACTCATCCGCGTCGAGACCCGAGCCTCAGACGGCTTCGCCCTGGATCCCGATGCCCTCGAAGCCGCCCTGACGCCTGACACGAAGGTACTGCTCCTCTGCTACCCCAACAACCCCACCGGCGCAGTGATGACGCGAGAGCAGATGATGCCCATCGCGGAGATGGCGGTCCGTAGGGATCTGCTCGTTATCTCCGACGAGGTATACGATCAACTCGTCTACGGCGACCACCAGCATGTCTGCTTCGCCAGCCTACCGGGCATGCGCGAGCGCACGGTCGTGCTGAACGGCTTCTCCAAGTCTTACGCGATGACGGGTCTCCGTCTAGGCTACGCCGCCGGCCCACGGGAGATCATCGAGGCGATGGTGAAGATCCACCAGTACGTGGCCCTGTGCCCCTCGGTGATCGCCCAGTACGGGGCCCTCGAGGCCCTCCGCAACGGGGACGGGGAGGCGGAGCGGATGCGCACCCAATACAGCCGCCGCCGCCCCTACCTTCACCGGGCCCTCAACGAGATCGGTCTTCCCTGCTTCGAGCCCAAGGGCGCCTTCTACTGCTTCCCCTCCATCGAGTGGACGGGCCTCTCCAGCGAGCAGTTCGCAACCCGGCTGCTGACCGAGGAGCGGGTTGCCGTGGTGCCTGGGACGGCATTCGGGACCTCGGGCCAGGGCTTCGTCCGAACGACGTACGCCACATCCCTCGATAGCATCAAGCTAGCCGTGGAGAGGATCGCCCAGTTCCTCAAGCGGCTCCGCGCCGAGGGTGCCGACGGTGGGGCGGGGCCGTGACCATGCCCAACCCGCCCGCCCGGTACAGGCTCGTGAGCATAGAGGTCCCTGCTGTCGCTGCCGAGGGCTGTGGCAGCTACCTCGTCGAGTGGCTGGGCATCGGGGTCTCGGAGGAGCGTATCGGGTCAGACGCCATCCCCGTCGCGATCTGGAACTCGCCCGAGGATGGAGCCGAGGAGGTTCCCCCTCTACCGCGCGGCGCATGGCTGCGCCTCTCGGTCTACCTACCCGATGAGCCACAGCGGCCCAGCGGCGCGGAGATCCTCGCCTCCGTAGCAGGCCTCCTGTCCGACATGGAGATAACGGAACCGCCTCGCCTGGTGGCCGAGGAATGGATCCAGGAGGAGAACTGGGTCGACCGGTGGCGAGAGTACGCGCGTCCCATCGAGGTGGGGGAGCGCCTTCTCATCCAGCCGACATGGATCGACGAGCCCCCAGCCCCGGGCCGAGTCGTCATCTACCTGGACCCCGGCCGAGCCTTCGGCGCCGGGAGCCACATCTCGACGCGACTCGCTCTGGCCATGATCGAGACGTACCTGGCACCGGGGCAGGTAGTCGCCGATGTGGGGTGCGGGTCGGGGATCCTCACCATTGCGGCGGCGAAACTGGGCGCGTCGCGCGTCATCGCTGTCGACATCGATCCCGTGGCGGTGGAGGCCACTGGGGCGAACGCCGAGGCCAACGGTGTGGCGCACCTCGTGCATCCGGTCCTCGGGGACAAGCCGCCGGAGCCTGCTGGAGGCTATGACCTCTTGGTCGCCAACATCACCCCTCCGGTGCTCGGCAGGATCATGGGGGGCGTCGAACGGGCCCTCCGCCCGGGCGGACTGTTCCTGGCGAGCGGGATCATCGCCGAGCGCGCCGACGAGGTGCTCTCGGCGGCCTCCAACCACCCCCGCCTCAGCCTGAGAGAACGCCGCTCCTCCGAAGGGTGGTGCGGCCTGGCCTTCCAGGCCCGACCAGATGGGCAATGACGTTGGGGGAGTCTCCTTCGGACCCGTGGCGCCCTACTACGATGCCCTGATGCAGTCTGTGCCCTACGAACGCTGGGCGGACTACACGGAGGCGCTCCTTGACGTTCATCATCCCGACCCGGTCGATCTACTGGAGCTATGCTGCGGGACGGGCCGCTTCGGGCTCGCCATGGCCCGCCGGGGCTACCGGGTGACGGGGGCAGACCTGTCGCCAGGGATGGTGGCCGAGGCACGTCGCTCGGTCGCTCGGGAGGGGGCGGCAGTGGACCTCATCGTGGCCGATGCCTGCCGCCTCCCCTTGGAGGGCGGTTTCGACGCTGTCGTGTCCGTCTTCGATAGCCTCAACTACGTCGTTCACGATGGAGGCCTCCGGGCGGCCTTCGAAGGGGCCTACAGGGTCCTCCGGCCAGGGGGAGTGTTCGCCTTCGACGTGAACACCGTGCTGGCCCTGGAGGAGGAGCTGTTCACCCAATCGCGACATGCCGAGGGTGAGCGGCTGTCCTATGACTGGGTCTCAAGCTGGGACCCCCGCACACGACTCAGCACCATCCGAATGCAGTTCCAGTGGCGCGACGACGCGCGGGCCGAGCGGTTCGAAGAGGTGCATGTCCAGAGGGGCTACGAGGACGAAGAGATACGGCGGGAGCTCGGAGAGGCGGGCTTCGAGGTCAAGGGAGCCTATGTCGCCTACACCCTCCACCCACTCACTCCGAGCGCCTCCCGCGCCTACTACGTTGCCGTGAAGCGAGACTGAGGGGGACGAAGAGCCATGCAGCACGCAATCCGTCTTCTGGGCTGGGCCACTCTCTGCGTTCTGGTGGGAGTCGGATGCGGGAAGAAGGCTCCCGCAGAGGCGGCGGGCCAGACGCCGGAGGAGACGGCCAAGGCTTTCGCGGCCGCCATGGCGTCAGGCGACACCAAGACCGCCGCGGCGTACTGGGCCTATGACGCTCAAGCGAGGCAGGATAACCCCGACTGGGACTCGTTCCCGCCCGGCCAGCGTAGCCAGATCAAGGCAAAGCTCCGGGAGAGCAAGGCCGAGGAACTGCGAGCCGGCGCGTCGGTCTTCGCAGGGGCCGATAAGGGCGCGGAGACCGCCGCCCAAGGGGACCAGGTCACCGTGTCGGCGAGCGGCAGAGCCCTCGCGGTCATCAGCGTTACACAGTCGGACTCCGGCTACCAAGTGACCGGGTACGCCCCGGCGAGCTGACGGACCGACCAGTGGCGCGGAGGAGGCTGAGGATGCGCGCTCATGGTTGCCAGCGGCTCCCGCTCCTCTGGCGCCTCGCGCTCTGCCTCATCGCGGGCATGTGTGGGGCCGCGTGGGCGGACCCAGCCTTCGAGCCCTACCAAGTGACCGAGACCCATCGCATCCGCCTGGAGAACCGCACCGGAGGCCTGGTGGAGATCTCCCCCGACGGGGGCGCCAACTGGCTGGAGATCGGCAAGGTCACTCGGCCCGCCCGACGGCTCGCCGAGGGCTACGCGGCTACGGTGTGGTCCAAGGACGGCGCCGTGTGCGGGACCGCGGTCCAAGGCATCCGCATCCGCGTGCGGCGGAGCGAGCGCGCGGACGGCCGGGGCGCCCTCATCGCCGTTGTCCCCAAGGAGTTCGCCGATCCACCCCCTGGTTTCGGGGGCTTCAGCCCCGGCGGAGGCGGCATCTACACGAACATCCCGGCGGGAACGGGCATCTTCCGCAATCTGGCCCCCTACGTGGGCAACCCCGTCTACGTCGAGTACGGGGAGCGGCTCGTACCGCTTCCGCTCGACTATGAGCCTCTGGTGAACGACCGCATCATCATCGCGGTAAGGAGGCCCACCAACCCGCCACTGGCCTTCGTCTTCGAGAACCGAGAGGGGGGGCTCGTCTACGCCGAGACAACGGATGGCGAGCGCATCCCCTTGGCCCGGGTGACCCGGCCGGTTCGCGGTGTGGGCCGATTCGATGCCACCGGCTTCACCGGCGTGGGCTGCATCAACACGAACCACTCCGGCGTGATCACCATATCGACGGCGCCGGACCGCGATGGCACGGCCCTCTTCGACGATCCCTTCGGCGAGTCCCGAGGGGGCTTCATGATCCAGCCCCACCGCCATGCGGAGAACGAGGGGTGGCCCATCGATCAGGTCATGGTCATCGCCCCCCTCTCGCAGAGCCATCCTCCACTAGAGGGCAGGGCGCCCCTCTTCCTGGGCTTCCTCGGGCTCCACTTCCAGTCTCGGGACCCCGCCTCCAGCTACTACTGCAGCATGAGCGTGGACGGCGGCGACTGGGAGGCACTGCCCGAATACATCGGGCGCAGCGCCAGCCTCTTCACCGCCGACGGGCTCGCCCGCTACTTCGCCCAGTCCGGCGAGCCCAGGACTGTGCGCGAGGGGGTTACGGCGATTCGGATCGGTCTCCCGGACTTCGCGTCCGAGTGAGCCGTCAGTGGTTGACCCGTTGCCGGTATTCGCTTTCATTCATGGAGGTCCTGAGGGCCGGCGGAGGAAGGGGCTTCCCTCATCACAGCGAGACGCGCGGTTGAGGATGTCTTGCACCCTCGGTCGCGGCCAGGGCATGACTATCGCCGGGCCCGACGCCCGGTTAGGGAGGTACGCGCGTGTCAGAAGTCAGGATCGGGCTGATCGGCTGCGGCGGTATGGGAACGGAACTGGGACGGAACGTGGGGAAAGTAGGCCCCCCGGCTAGCGTAGTCGCCGCATGCGACATTCTAGAGGACCGCCGCTGTGCTCTTGCGACGGAGCTCGGGGCCACCCCCATCGCGAGCGCGGACGAGCTGCTCGCCCGCGAGGATGTCGACGCCGTTATCGTCGCGGTGCCCAACTACCTGCACTCGCCCATCGCCGTGGCGGCGGCGAAGGCGGGCAAGCACGTCTACAGCGAGAAGCCCATGGCCCTCTTCGTCGAGGACTGCACGGCGATGATCGACGCATGCAAGGCAGCCGGCGTCAAGCTCATGGTCGGTCATGTGCTGCGGTACATCGGGGCGTTCCGCCTTGCCGCGGACCACGTCCGCAAGGGCGACATCGGGGAGCCGGGCGCCATCGCGATCACGCGGATCGGGACACTCAACTACGGCGGCGCCGCGGCCGAGTGGCGCAACAAGGACGAGACGAGCGGCGGGTACATCTTCGAGGTTCATGTGCATGAGCTGGACTACATGCGCAGCGTCATGGGTGAGCCCGAGGAGGTCTACTCCTCGGCAGCCAAGTTCGTGCCGCGCTCGGCTGGCGACTTCGAGGACATTCAGTCCGTTACGGCGTGGTTCGAAAAGGGTCGGATCGCCCAACTCCTCGCCGGCAACTCCTCGCCCTCGGGCATGTACAACGCCTACATCCAGGGCTCGGAGGGCGAGATCGTCTTCAACGGCTGGAGCGGCATCACCCTGCGGCGCTTCGATGAAGAGGCGCGGGAGATCTCCGCGCCCGAGAACGCGCCCAATCCCGTAGCCGAGGAGCTGGGGGACTTCGTAACGTCCATAGTCACCGATTGTGAGCCGGCGGTGCCCGGTGAGGAGGGACGTCGCTCGGTAGCCTACGCGCGAGCGGCGGTCATGAGCGGCCGAGAGCGCCGTCCCGTGCGTATCTCGGAGCTACTGCCCTAGGAGACGCGACATCGGGCGCGCCCGAACGTCCGGAATGAGGCACACGGGGCCCCGTCGTCTGGGGCCGAGCGGGGCGGCCGCGTGAGTGCCCGCCCGGAAGGAGCGACGATATGCCGGAACCTCTGGACCCTATGGCCGGCCAGGAACAACCGACGGGGCTCGCGGACAAACTGACCAACCTCGCCCGCAAGATCCCCGGTTACGGAGGCTACATCGATCGCGAGGCGCGGCGGGATGCCGACAAGCAGCTACGGCTGCGTGTCGCGGGGCACTTGGGCGAAGCTATCTCCCAGCTGCAGGCGCTCTCCGAGCGGCTGTCCCGGCAGATGAAACTGGATGACATCGGGACTGTGGAGCGGGCCCTCAACCGCATCCGCGCCGTGCAGGCCAAGGTCGAGCATGCCGACTACGGCTCGGCCGGCATCTTCTCCCTAGTCAAGATCGACGCCGAGCGCCTGGGCGCGATCTACGACCACGACCTCGAGCTTCTCGAACTCGCCGATGCGGTCGTCCGGCAGAGCCACACGGTGGCAATGGCTGAGAACGAGGGGATCCAGGCTCAAGCCGATACCCTCGAGGCTCGTGTCAAGGAGTTCGAGAACCACTTGGTCGCTCGCGAGCACATCATGACGAGTGCCGAGTAGCCGTCCCGCAGAGAGGAGCACGGAGATGCGCATATTCGACATGATCGAGTGGGCCGACGACTACGGGGAGGAACTCGTGCATCGGGTGCCTCAGACCGGCAGCGGGGACTTCCGCCTGGGCTCGCAGCTCGTCGTGCGCGAGAGCCAGGAGGGCGTCTTCGTCCGCGATGGGAAGGCGCTCGATGTCTTCGGCCCCGGACGGCACACGCTGGAGACGGCGAACCTGCCCCTCCTCACGGAGCTCATCGGCCGAGCCTTCGGCGGGAACTCGCCCTTCACCGCCGAGATGTACTTCGTTAGCACCCGGGTCTTCCAGAACCTGAAGTGGGGCACGAAGCAGCCCGTGATCTTCCGGGATCCCGAGCTGCGGATGGTCCGGCTCCGCGCCTACGGCACCTTCTCGGTCAAGGTGGCCAACTCCCAGCTATTCATCAGTGAGATCGTGGGCACGGTCAGCAGCTATGACAAGGACACCGTCAACGACTGGATGCGGGAGTTCATCGTTTCCCGAATGATCGACGGCCTGGGCGAGTTTGGCCGGTCCATCCTAGACCTGCCGATGTACTACGAGGAGCTGGGCGCGGCGATCAAGGCCAGAGTCCTAGTCGACTTCGCAAAGTACGGCCTGGATGTCGTGGACTTCAACATCGGAGCGATCACCCCGCCCGAGGAAGTCCAGGCCATGATCGACAAGCGGACGAGCATGTCCATCGTCGGAGACATGGGCGAGTACACCCAGTTCCAGGCCGCTAACGCCATCTCCGATGCCGCTCGCAACCCGGGTGGAATGGCGGGGGCAGGAGTCGGATTGGGCGCGGGCGTCGCCATGGGCCAGGTCATGGCCGGCGCCATGCAGGGCGCGACCGCCCAGCAGCCGCAACAACCGGCGGCTCAGACGCCTGCCGATACGGCCTCCCAGGGAGGCGCCGCCGCGGCTGCGGCCGGCAGCAGGACCTGCCCGAAGTGCAACCATCAGAACCCGCCCGACGCCAAGTTCTGCATGGGCTGCGGCGAGAAGTTCGCCCAGGAAACGGGCGCCTTCTGCCCCGAATGTGGCCACAAGAACCCGCCGGGCTCGAAGTTCTGCATGGAGTGCGGCACGAAGATCGGCGGCTGAAGCACGGGGGCGCCACCGCGGCTCGCGGTGGCGCCCTCCCTGCGCTACCTCACCGCGGCCGCGATCAATCGGTACGCGCGCGTGCCCAGACCGATCTCCTCGGCGTATTCCAGGTACGCCAGGTCGAAGGGCGCCTCCTCGAGATCATTCCTCCGGCTCCGCTCGCGCACGATCACATCCGTCATGGCCTGATCCATCGCGACGGGGTCAGTGCCGATAAGCAGGCAGTTGGGCGTCGGCTCGTTGGTGCTGACCCACTCCTGGGGCTCGATGTAGGGCCCGCGGTCATAGAGGGCCTGGATGCCGTCGATGATCGAGAAGCGGGTCTTCCCTCCGAGCTCGGGGGTAGCGTACATCTCGGGCACCGTCTTGCGGATCTCCGTCGCGTAGCAGTTGCCAACAGGCATACCGATGGCCTCCGCCAGCGGCCCTTCCACGGTCATCTGGGTAGCCCCGCGGCCGCCGGTGGCCAGCAGCAGGTACTGTCCCTGATACTGGAAGGGATGGGCGGAGAACCCCTGGGTCTGCTGACCGATGACCTGAGCGAGGCTCTCGTCCGTGTACTCACCCGCCGGCGCCGTTGCCACCGCGCTCTGTCCCGTGTCGTCGGTGACCTTCAGGGACGCCTCCGACTCCAGGCGCCACGGACCCAGCTTCCGGGTCATCATCCACGGTTGATGGGAGTGCAGATCCCAGGCGCGTATAACCGCCCCGAAGTAGTTCTTCATCACCCCCGTGGTGCCGGTGAGGGGGTGGTGCTTCAGAGCGCTCAGGTTGATCACATGATCGGCGTCCGCCACGACCCGCTGAATCTCGAGGGGGCTATCGTCGGGCGGGTGGGCGAGCTGCAGGCCGGCCCCAGGGGCGATATCCCACTCGGAACGGCGGTAGGTGGGGAGGCACTGAGCGAGATCCTCGACCACCTCCTCGACATGGTCCACCGGCGCGTTGTCCCAGACGGTTATCTGCTCGGCTCGCACGCGATAGCCGTCCGCGGTGGGCAGGGAGCGGAGGAGTTCCACGACCGCACGCACCGTCTCGGGCCGCGTACCCACTCGCATGGGGCTGCCTGCGGCGTTCACCTTGATGACGAAGCGATCCTCGGGCCCGACCCGAGGGACGAGCGCCGCGACGGCCTCTTCGGCCGTGCGCGAGCCGGTGAGGGTAGCTAGACCGGCGCGCACCATCTCGCGGATGACATCGCCCTGAGGGATGAAGTCCCTTGTGGCGCTCGGGGAGTAGGCTCTCACCACACGGCCCGTCAAGGGCCCGGCCCACGTTGGTCGCGCCGTGGCCCCGATCAGGGCTGCCGCACCTGCCGCGCGCCCAAGGAACTGCCTGCGAGTCATGCCGCTCCCCGTCATCAACCCACTCCTCACGCGTCGCCGGGCCACAGGGCCTCGGGTATCTCAGCGAACACCGCCCGCATCCCACGCGCGAGCGCACCGTACTCTCCGTCGATGCCTAACGCCCGCGCGCCGCACAAGGTTGCCATCATGAGAGCGTCATCGGGGCTGAGTCCTGGGCAGCGGTCTACGGCGCAGCGCATCTCCTCCCGCATGTCCAGGCCCTCGTTCGACACGAGTCCGTCCGTGCCCAGGCAGACGTTGACGCCCCTGGACAGCATGGAGGCGGCAGGGTGAGGCGAATGGCCGAAGTGGCGGTGGCTGCGCGGACAGTACACCACCGAGGCCGAGGCCTTCAGGAGCAGCGGGAGATCCTGGGCATCCAGGTAGTTGCCGTGGAAGAGGACCGCGTGGTCGAGGACGCCCAGGTCACCGAGGTGCTGTGCGGGAGTGCGACCGTTGCCGCCGTAATCGGCCGGGTCGCCTCCGTTCGCCGCGATCAGATCCGCCAGCGGGCCCGAGGCCGCGGCGGAAAGCTCCGCCTCCGCCTCGATCTCCGCGAGGTGTATCGCGAAGAGCCGTCCGTGCCGGTCAGCCAGGTCCCGTGCCCGGCGGATCAGATCCGGGTGCACGGTGTAGGGCGTATGGGGCTCCACTGCTGACAGCCTCCCAGCCCGCTCATCGGCCTCGGCCCGCTCGACCACCTGGCTCCAGAATGGCCGCTCATCCTCGCGGCTGGTATAGGAGATGAACTCATAGGCAGGCAACACAGCGGCCGATGACTCCGCCCGCACGCCCCAGAGGGTGCTGTCCAGGATGACAGCGGTCCCTGACTGGCGGAGGGTCTCAGCCCCGAGGTCGGCTGCTCGTTGGAAACCTGCACGACTGTCGTCGGCCATCGCTCGACTCCGGCGTGCGACCTCAGCCATCCAGTCCGGGAGACCGCCGGCGGCGGGGATGGCGCCATGGCTGGTGAGCTCGAGATGGGCATGGGCGTTGATAAGGCCAGGCGTAAGACGCACGTCGCCGTGGTCAACGACCTCATCTGCCTGTGGGGCGATCTCGCGCCATCGCCCCACGGCGAGGATCACATCACTGCGGACGAGGACCCCTCCGTCGGCCACCGCAGGCATAACAACGGGATGGACCCAGCGGGCCCGGTGGCCTATCGCCCGATCCACTCGCGCCAGTCCTCTCCGATGGTCCCACGGCTCTTGTAGCGGTCCAGCAACCGGGCGCAGTGGCAATCCCCGGGTTCGGCGGCGGCGACCTGAGCCACGATCTGGGCGAAGCCCGCGACGGCAGCGTCCACACAGGCCACCTCCGACGAGTCCAGGAGGCCCTCGAACAGTACCCCCGGCACGAAGGGCTTGTGGGCCAAGCCCTCAGCGTAGTTCGTGACATAGCACACGGCGGCGTAGCACATGGTGAGCTCCTTGGCGAGGAACACCTCCGGCGCCAGGGTCATGCCGACGAGATCAGCGCCCATGATCCGCAGCTTCCGAACCTCCGCGGGGGTCTCCAACCGCGGGCCCTCGGTGCACGCGTAGGTGCCCCCATCCCGCGTGGCGGCGCCTGTGGCGCGGCACGCCTCCAGGGCGGCCTCACGGAGGGCCGGGCAGAACACGGGGCTCTGGCGCACGAAGCCAAGGCTGCCACCGGTGAAGTAGGTGTCGTCCCGAGCGTGGGTCTCGTCGAGCAGGTCGTCGGGAACCACGTACTGGCCGATCTCCAGAGAAGGTTCAATAGCGCCTGGTCCGCTCCAGGCCAGCACACGGGTAACGCCGAGTTCTCGGAGGGCATAGACATTCGCGCGGTAGTTCACGAAGCGCGCCGTGCAGTGGTAGCCGGTCTCACCATGGCGGGAGAGGAAGAGCGTGCGGCGGCCATTCAGTTCGAGCTCGCGAACAGGGGCGCTGGGGCCAAAGGGCGTCTCGCGGCGCCCCAGGTTCCGCGCGCCCGAGTAGTCACGCGCGAGGAGGTCGTATGCCCCGCTCCCGCCGATCACCGCTAAAGGACCCACGTCACACTCCTCCGAAGCCAAGGGCTATGAGCGCCTATCTGCACCAAATACGCTTCTCTACCTCGCATCCGGGCGACATCCGCGATGTGTCGGATGAGGTCCAAGCCACAATAGACGAGAGCGGCATCGCCGAGGGCATCGTCTGCGTCTCCGCTCTCGGGTCCACGATGGCCATCACGACTATTGAGTACGAGCCGGGACTAGTCCGCGACCTTCAGACGGCCCTGGAGCGGCTCGCCCCGTCGGACATCCCGTACGCCCATGACGCCCGCTGGCACGACGGCAATGGCCACTCCCACATTCGCGCCAGCCTGCTCGGTCCCTCGGTGAGCCTTCCCGTTGTGGAGGGCCGCCTGGCAACGGGGACCTGGCAGCAGATCATCGCGGTGGAGATGGATGTGCGTCCCCGCGACCGAACGATACTCGTTCGAGTGGTCGGGAGCTGAGGGCGAGGGCCGCAGGTGTTACAACCCCCTCGCCGAAGCCACCGACGAGGGTAAGAGCAGCCACTAACCGGAGGTCGAGACGACTATGTTGCCCCTGGATGGAACCTGGAAGATAGCTGACTTTGATCCCGGCGCCGGCGTAACGGCCGGGGCCCATGCGCCCGGATTCGACGACGCGTCGTGGATAGACGCCGAGGTGCCGGGGGACGTGCACACCGCGTTGCTCGCGGCTGGTCGCATAGAGGATCCTTTTGTTGCTCAGAACATCGAGAAGTGCGCCTGGGTGGAGGATCGTGAGTGGTGGTACCGCGCCGAGTTCCAGGCTCCCCCTCTGGCCTCCGGCGAGCGGGCCGATCTCGTCTTCGAGGGGCTGGACACTTTCGCCACGGTGTACGTGAACGGTGTGGAGATCGGTTCCGCAGCGAACATGTTCGTCGCTCACCGGTTCGACGCCACAGGGGCGATCCAGGAGGGCCGCAACGTGGTAGCGGTGCGACTGGATTCGACGGTGGCCACCGTCGAGGCTAAGGACTCCAGCCCCTTCTGGGCTGCCTTCTACACACCGCGGGTATGGGTGCGGAAGGCCGCCATGAACTTCGGATGGGACTGGGGCCCTCGCGTGGTAACGGTTGGCGTGTGGCGATCGGCCCGGCTGGAGATACACCGGGCGGCCCGGATCGAGAGCACCTACGCCCGCACCCATGCCATCACGCCCGAGCACGCTGTTGTGAAGGCGGGCGCTGAGATCGAGTTACTCGAGGGAGCTCCGCAGCGCTTGGTGCTGCGAGCCACCCTCGACCACAACGGGGAGAAGATCGGCGGCTCCTCCCTGTTCAGCGCGACCTCAGGCGAGGTGCGGCTGCTGGTGCCGAACCCCGCGCTCTGGTGGCCCGCCGGACACGGCGAGCAGCCACTCCACACGCTGACTCTCGAAGTCATGACCCCCGATGGCGAGGTGCTCGACACCCAGACGATCCGGATCGGGATCCGCACGATCGAGCTACTCCAGGAGCCCGACCCGGACGGCCTGGGCCGGAGCTTCAACTTCGCGGTGAACGGCCGGAGGGTCTTCTGCAAGGGCGCGGACTGGATCCCGGCCGACAACCTCATCGCACGAATCACGCCCGAGAAGTACCGGAACCTGGTGTCCCTCGGCGTCGCCGGCAACATGAACATGTATCGCGTCTGGGGCGGGGGGATCTACGAGTCCGAGGCCTTCTACGGCGCGTGCGACGAGCTGGGCGTCATGGTGTGGCAGGACTTCATGTTCGGCTGCGCCAGCTACCCGGACTTCGATGCGGAGTTCATGGCGAACGTCCAGTACGAGGCGGAGCAGGCGGTGAAGAGGCTGCGGAACCATGCCTGCGTTGCCCTATGGTGCGGCAACAACGAAAACGACTGGCTCGACGACATGCAGGGACGTGGGGATCCGCCCCGGCCCCTCTACGGCCGGCGAATCTACCACGAGCTGCTGCCGGGCGTCTGCGCCCGACTGGATCCCACCCGAGCCTACTGGCCCACCTCGCCATACGGCGGCTCAGACGACAACTCCGAGCGAGAAGGGGACCGGCACAACTGGCAGGTCTGGGGCGGGCATATCTACCCCCACCGCTTCGGAGAGCCCTACGGGGGAGACCCCTCACCCGAGAACGTCTCCTTCCGCAACTACGCCAAGGACATGTGCCGCTTCTGCAGCGAGTACGGCCTCCATGCTAGCCCGCCGCTCAGGACCCTGCTCGACCGGACGGGGCCACTGGAGTACGACAGCGAGGACATGCTCTACCGGATCAAGGACCCCGACACGGCCCGCAAACGCCGCCAGATGGACGTTCACATCGGTCAACCGGCAAGCATCGAGCAGTACGAGATCTACTCCATGCTGGTCCAGGCCGAGGGGCTTCGGTTCGCCATCGAACACTACCGCCGCCGCATGTTCGACTGTGGCGGCTCGCTGTTCTGGCAGCTCAACGACTGCTGGCCCTGCATCAGCTGGGCCGTCGTCGACTACGACCTGAACCCCAAAGCTGGCTGGTACTATGCCCGTCGGGCCTACGCCCCAGTGGCCCTCTCCCTGAAGATGGAGGGGGATGCCGCAGCCCTCTACGTGGTCAGCGATCGGCGCGAGGATCTACCCATCAACGCGCGGATCATCACTGCCGACACCCTCAGCGGTCCCGTCAGCGACCGCAACGTGTACGGTGTGGCGAGGGCGAACTTGGCGACCAGGCTCGCCGAGTTCAGGCTCGCCGACCTGAGCATCACCGACCCAACGCGCCAGTGCATCGTGCTGAGTGAGGCGACCGGACAAGCGCCGGAGCACATGGTCTTCCTCCCGGAGCTCAAGGATGTAGCCCTGCAGCCCGTGGCGCTGAGCCTCCGGGTGGAACCGCGCGAGGGCGGCGCCGCCGTGACGGTCGGGTCGGATGGCCTGGCCCACTTTGTGGCGGTCGATGTGGCTTCGCGCGGGGCCGTGCTCACCGACAACTTCTTCTCGCTACTGCCCGGCCAGTCGCGGGAGCTGCTCGTCGAGGCCAGGGAGACGATCCGGCCCGAGATGGTCTCCGTCCGCTGCCTCAACAACATCCGCGGGTGAGCGTGCGCGTGGGGTCGAAGGGCCCCTCGCGGTCGGTGCAAAGTGGAGCGTGTCTTGGACGAGGCTTCCACAGGTGAGTACGGGCTCTTCGGCGGCATCTTCGATCCGGTGCATTACGGTCACCTATATGTTGCTGAAGCGGTCCGAGATGAACTTGGGCTTGCTTACGTCGTGCTCGCGCCGGCGCGAATCCCCCCTCACAAGGACTCGGCGGGCGTCGCGCCTGCGGAGGACCGGGTCGAGATGGTTCGTCTCGCTACCGCGGGCAATCCCGGCCTGGTGCTCTGCACTCTCGAGGTCGAGCGGCCGGGCCCGTCGTATACGTACGACACCATCGACCAACTCACCTCAACCTACGGCCGTCCACCGGTGTTGATACTGGGAGTCGATGCCTTCCTCATGATCGAGACGTGGTACCGCTGGGCCGAGCTCGTGAGGCGAGTGCCCTTCGCCCTGGTCGCCCGGCCGCGGTATGATACGAAGAAGGCTCGGAGGCTGGCCGAGCGTATCGGCGCCGAGGTGGCGTGCCTGATCGAGAGCGCGGGAGTGGATGTCTCCAGCACATTGATCCGGCAAAGAATCAGTGAGGGCAAGACAACCCGGTACCTCACGCCCGACCCGGTTGTCGAATACTTGGCCCGTTGTGGCGCGTACGTTCGTGATGGGACCGATGGCTGACGCCCCGTTGCCCGAGGATGGTCTGTATGGATACGACGAGTTCACATGTGCCTGAGGCCTATGAGGGCTATCTCCCGGTTGCGCGTCCACGGAGGCGGCGCCTGCGGGTGGCCGAGGTTCTCATATGGGTTGTCTGCCTTAGCCTGATGGCCGTGGTGGGCCTCGCCATACGAGACGCCCAGACGGCGCCGGAGAAGCGCATCCTCCCCGGCATCCAGGCCCTGGGAATGATCTTCGGCGCGGATCCCTTCCAGGCGAAGAGCCAGATCACCCTTCTGCTCGTTGGCACAGACCAAACGAACGACCTCTCCGACACCATCATGCTCGCCTTCATCGATCGCGAGACGAGACGGATTGGCCTTCTCTCCTTCCCGCGTGACCTTCGCGTCGCCACCGGTCCGGACAACGCCTGCGCCAAGATCAACGCCGTGATCCCAAACACGATCGCGAGCGGTGGCGACATGCGCCAAGGGGTGCATGCCCTCTCCGAGACCCTGCGCCGAACCTTCGGCGTGGTGGTCGATGGGTACGCGCAGATCGACGTGCACGCCTTCGTCGAGGTCATCGACCGTATCGGCGGAGTCGAGGTGGAGGTCCCGCCGGGCCCGCGGGGCGATGGCCTCCACTATGACGACAACTACCAGAACCTGCACATCCATCTCCAACCCGGCAAGCAGAAGCTCATGGGCTACGACGCGATGGGCTTCGTGCGATGGCGGCAGGACCGGGGCGGACGCGGCGACGGCGACCCCGGACGCATGGCTCGGCAGCGGGAGTTGCTGCAGGCCGTCGCCTCCGAGGTAGCGCTCAAGCTGCGCCAGAAGGACCTGGAGGCCGCGAGCATCGCCGCGAACCTGGCCGCGACGGCCCACAACCACGTGACGACCAACCTGGATGTCACCCAGATCGCCGCCATTGCCTCTATGGCGCGTGAGGTGGATATGGCTGGCATAGAGGCGCGGCAGGTGCCGGTCGCGGGGCAGGGCTCGGGCTCTGACGGCGCGTTCTACTTCTTCCCCGACCCCCAAGCCACCCGTTCCGTGGTCCGCGCGATGTGGGCCGAACTCCGCCAGGAGAAGCCCCTCGCGGCGATGGCGCGGGTTGAAGTCCTGAACGGCTGCGGGGTCACCGGCCTCGCCTCCAAATGCGAGGGGCTGCTGGTGAAGGAGGAGTTCCGCGTCGGCCACGTCGGTGACCTGACCGACGAGCAGGGCGAGATCAAGTACGGCGTTGAGAACACCTACCTCCGCTGCGCGCCGGGCTTCGAGGCCGCTGCGGATGAGGTCAAACGGAGCCTCGACCTGGCCATGGCCAACGTGATCGCTGATCTGCCCCCCGATGGCGAGTGTGATATCCGCGTTGTCCTAGGGGACGACTACGCAAGTAAGTTCTAGAGTGGAACGGCTCGCCCACGAACGGAGGCTTTCTTGACGGAATCGGCTTATCGGCGCGTTCTGCTCGTTGCCGAGGCAGCGGACAAGAAGAAGGCTCTGGACATCACGGTCCTACACGTGCGAGAGCACACCATCGTCTGTGACTACTTCGTGATCTGTCACGGCAGATCCCTCACTCATGTCGACTCTATCGCCGAGGGCGTCGAGGAGTATCTCGAGGAGCGGGACATGCACCCCCTGCGGCGCAGCCAACCCACCGACGCCAAATGGATCGTGCTGGACTACGGTGATGTGGTCGCGCACATCTTCACTGTCGAAGCTCGGGGGTACTACGATCTCGAGGGGCTGTGGGCCCACGCCGAGACCGTGGACCTGTCCGGTCTCCTGGCTGAAGCACCTGTCGATGACGCGGAATAAGAAATCGAGTAGGTGAGATCCACATGGCGGAAGACGAACGCGGGGCCGGAGGGCAACACACCGACGAAGAGCGCATCGAGGCGCTGATGATCCAAGCCGCCGTGGCGAGAGGCCGGAAGGACTTCCGCAAGGCGGAGGCCCTGCTGGACGCGGCTGAGGCGCTCGCCCCGAACGAGGGCCGCATCTTCGACCTCCGTGGCGACATCAGCGTCGATCGCGACCACTTCGATAGCGCCGTCGCTCACTATCGTCGTGCCCTCGAGCTCGATCCAACGCTCGAGGACACGGAGGAGAAGCTGGGGATGGCCTCCCTGGGCCGCATGCAGGCGACGAAGCTGGCCAGCCATGGCGTCCTCCCCGATGGCCTCACCCCCGAACGCATACGCCGGCGCTCCCAGATCGCCATGCTCGCAAGCCTGGTCTTCCCAGGGCTCGGCCACCTCTGGCTGGAGCGGTATGACCGGGCCGCTTGGTTCGGCATACCCACTGCCCTCTTCCTCGCCTGCGTCGGACTGCTGCAGGACATCACCTCGGAGGACATCACTCGGATCGGGGCGCTGTGGACCAAGTACGCGCTGATTGGCGCCGTGGCCATCCTCTGGATCGTCGCCTTCGTAGACGCCTCGCGGTGCGCCACTGTCCGTGAGGATGAGGAGCTCTTCTGAGCGTCCCGCGCTCGCGCATCCCCGACTCCTGAAAGGTGAGGCCTCCCTGTGGCATGGCGACAGATACCCTACCCGCCCGATCACCCCCCGCCCACTTCCGCCAATGACCCCATCATCCTTGAGCGGTCGGGGCTTCGGCTCGAACTGGATCCCCTATCGGGTGACTTGGTTGCGCTGAGCGCACCGGGCATCGGCCTGGATCTCCTCCCCGGCGATGCCCGCATCACCTTCCGGCTGATGAGCCACGAGCACCTCTGGCTCGAGGGATCCTCGGCGCGGCCCACGTTCGTACGCACGGACGATAGCGAGCGCATCGAGGTCGTCTACGAGCGGCCCGAGCGGCAAGGGGTCATCTTCCCCGTCCGGATGACCCTTCGCTATGAGATCGGCGGCGGGGGGCAGCAGCCCGCGGAACTGGTGTGCTCCTATGTGCTCGAGCACCTCGAGGTCCCAGAGGGCTCTGAGGCGGGCATCGTGGAGCGCGTCCACTTCCCTGTAGTGCAGGGACTGCCCGAGATCGATGGCGAGCGCACGGAGCTGCTGCTACCCTTCATTGGCGGGGAGCGCCGGCCGGCTCCCTTGAGCGGCGAGTGGAGCCCCTTCGAGTACATCTACCCGAACGAAGCCATGTCCTGGATGCTCCTCCACTACGGCGACCGGGGCCTCTACATGGCGAGCGAGGATCCGCAGTTCCGCTGGACGGTGATGCGCGGCCGAACCATCCAGAAGCGCACTCCTGCTCAGCTCGAGCTGCTCTTCGAGACCTGCCCCAACCTCCGGCCCGGCGAGGTCTTCACCAGCCAGCGGTTCGTACTCTGGCCGTATGCTGGCACGTGGCACACCGCCGCCGACCGCTACCGAGCGTGGCTGGACACCTGGTGGGAGCCGCCCACTATGCCTGACGAGGTGCGGGAGTTCCGAGCCCTCGTCGAGCTATTCTTCGAGATGCCCTACGCCGACGGGCGCGTGGTGAGGCGCACCGCGGACGAGCTCTTCGCCTACATGAGCCGCTGCCACGAAGAGATGGGCCTAGACGTGGCCCACATCTGTGGCTACCACATCGGTGGCTTCGACGCCGAGTACCCCCTCTACGAGCCGCTGCCCGAGATCGGCGGCGCCGACGGGCTGCGGGCCTTCGCTGCGCGCTGCAACGCGCAAGAGGGTTGGACGACGGACATCTACATCAACTGCCGCATCACCGACACCGAGACAGATTGGTGGGCCGGCAAGGGGCGCGAGTGGGCCTGTCGAGCGAGGGATGGCTCCATCCCGACCGAGTACTACAACGGCCGCTACTTCAGCGTGGCCTGCCCCGGTATCGAGGAGCGCAGACGCTACTGGCTGGAGAAGATCGAGGAGATCACGCGCGGGTACGGGGTGAAGGGGCTCCAGGTCGACCAGCCCCACACAACCGCCAGGGAGTGCTGGGCCGACGATCACGATCACCGCACCCCCTTCGACCACTGGGGGTCGGGGTTCATCGACCTCTTCCGCCGGATCCGTAAGCAGCTCACCGAGGCCGAGCCACGGATCTGGTCCTGGGGAGAGGCCGCCAGCGACGTCTTCTCCCAGTTCTTCGACTGGTCGTGCTGCTACGTGCGCTACCCCGACCAGCGGGTTGCCTTTGGCGAGACGGACCCTGCCACGCGCGACTGGGAGCACGACTGGCGAGGCTATGGCATGCCGGAGTTGTTCCGGTACTGCTGCCCCGAGGTGCCGTTGTTGCAGGCCCCGCGGATCGCCGCCGATCACCCGGAGGACCTCTTCGAGCGCCTGAACATCATGTTCCTCTACTCGCCGATGCTCTATTGGCCGAGCCTCAGCGTGGAGTATGACCTGGACAAGGTGCCGGCCGAGTTCCGTAAGTACCTCAGGCGGTTGTGGGATGCCCGCGAACTGCTCAGGGATACGATGATCCACGGTCGTTTCCGAGACGTCAGGCACCTCTCGGTCGAAGGGGATGAGGCCCTCGCCAAGCTGTACCTATCCGGACCGGACCGGCCGTCTGCCATCACTGTTGTGCTCGTCAACCGGTCGCGGAGCGGCGGGGCGGAGGTCCGCGTACAGGTCGATCCGGACGCCGTGGGGATCGGTTCGAACGCGCCGTGGCGTTGGCGCGAGCACGCCGTGGACCAGCCGGCGCGACAGGAAGGCTCGGGAACCGTGGCACGGGTGACGATCCCACCCAACCGGGTTGCCGCCGTCGAGTTCCGGCCCAGCTAAGGACCGAAAGCTCGGCGGCCGGAACCGGTATGCTGTAGACCTCTGGAGAGGACGGAACGCGATGTCACGCGAGAGGATTGGCATTGCCATGCTATGCGCGCTAGCGATCCTGGGATGCGCCGCGCCGACGGCGTCCGCACAGGAGCCGCCCGGCTGGCTTGAGGGTTTCTTCCCCAACACGGGCGAACCGGGGACCTTCGAACCCCGGTTCCAGCGGGTCTCCGCCGATGAGGTACCTCTGCCGGATGGCAGGATGGCCGGTCGAGTCGTCGTCCGGTTCCTCTACCGCGCCTACGATGGGGCTACGGCGACGGGCACTGCCCGGTTCTACCTGCCCCCGGAGCTAGCTGACGGCGCCGTCGCAAGCGCGCCGCTCATCCACAACGCCGGCTACCCGCTCGATGAGGCGGGCGGCCTTCGGTACGCCGAGCGCGGCCAGATCGTTGTCCATCCCCACGAGGAGCCGGACAATCCCATGGTCAGAGGGCCCAACCTCGACCGCGCCCTCCTCCACGCCTGCCGGCAGCTCCCCTTCGTCGATGACAGCCGTGTCTTCATCCACGGCGGCAGCGCGGGCGGATACACCACTCTGATGCTCGTGGCCGAGACCTTCCCGGTGAACGGCGCGGCGCCCTACGTGCCGCCCGTCAACTGGGGATACAATGCGGCCTACTTCTTCCACAATAGGGAGATGGCCCGCGCCATCCCCGAGGGGTCTGAAGTTCCCGCCCAGCCCGTGCTGGCGGCCGTCGTCCCCTTGGCTGAGCAGAAGGCTCTCCACTATGGCGAGGACTTCGACAGCGATCCGTGGCTCTACTCGTCGCCCATCACCCACCTCGATGGCATCACCTGCCCGGTGCTCATGCCCATCAGCACCGCGGACATCCTGGTGCCCATCGACCAGTTCGACCGCGACCTCGCGCTGCCGCGCGACCCTGGCTTGTTCGCCGAGGGGTGGACCTCGGACATCGACTCACTGATGACCACGCCGCAGACGCGCAAGACACTGCTCGAGCTACTCGACCCCGAGACCGTGCATGTCACCCGGTTGCAGGTCCCACCCACGACCCAGCGCGTCGCGGTGCCAGGAAACGAGAACCCCGAGGGCCGACCGATCCACCGCCCGCTCCCCTATGCCACCAACCGCCAGTGGACGATCGTGGTGTTTGATGAGGGCCCTATCGAACCGGGCTGCGGCCACTCGAAGTTCGCGGTGGGCATGGACCACGAGTCCTTCCAGGGCTGGACGCTAAGCAACCCCATCCCGCCCGAGCAACTGACGCTCCGCAAGCTGGAGCTTCTCATGCTCCGCTACAAGGGCGAGGAGCGGTACGTCATGCAGGCGCAGCCCGAGGGGGCCGCAGACCCGATCACGGTGGTCACCCTCGATTTCCCCGAGGCTGAGCAGGCGGACGTGCTGCGAGGACTTCTCACCTACGCCGCCGATGACGCATGCGCCAGTCACCTCGGGTTCCTCTACGCCCAACTCCCTCACGAGTTCAAAGCGCTTGGCCCGGAACTAGGCAGCAATCCCGAGAGCGTTCGGAGCAGCCTGAAGGCCCTCCGCAGCGCCGTGCGTATCAAGGAGTCCGACGACGAGCCGCCATCCTATCTCACCGATAGGCAGCTCTCCGAGGCGGGCGAGGGAAGCCTCGCCTTCTCGGAGGGACCCGACGGCAGCTTGACCATCACCTCGCCCGACGGGGAGGCCTTGGTGCTGGTACCGGGCGAACCCAACCGCGAGCGAATGGAGGCGCTGGGGGTGCCCCAGTACCCCGGCTCCGCGTCCTACCGCCTAGACCCGGAGCGTTCGGAGATAGACTTGGGCATTCCGAGCGCTGAGGTCCTGGAGGGCGATGATCTCGCTCTGGCCCAGGAACTCAGCCAGGCGTACTGCGATGCCTTCATGGCATTCATCACCCCCGACACCCTCGAGGACGTCCGGGCTTGGTTCACCCAGGCCCTCCCCGACTGGACTGTCGGCGAGATCCTCGAGGAAGGCAACGGGCACGCCTTCGAGGTCAGCTCGCCGGAGCCCGCGCCCGGCGCCGAGTTCGGGGCCGCGATGGAGGGCATAGGCGGTGGAGTGTTCCGTGAGGAGGGCCGCGACCAGAGCATCATCATGCTGATGGATGTAGCGCCCCTCATGCAGATCCTGATGGCGGAGATGGCCGCGCAGATGGGGATGGTCTTGGAAGACGGTGCCGGAAACGAGGGGCTCTGGGCCGATCCGGAGCAGACCGAAGAGCAGATCGACACACCAGACGAGGATGTGACCATGTCGACCGAAGAGATCATCACGACGGCCTCTGGCCTGCAGTATGTGGACGTCGCCGTTGGCGACGGGCCGGAGGCCAAGGCCGGGGACCACGTCCGCGCTCACTACCTGGGCACCCTAGCCTCCAACGGCGCGAAGTTCGACTCCTCCTATGACCGGCAGGAGCCGATCGGCTTCACGCTCGGCCAAGGGCAGGTGATTCGAGGCTGGGACGAGGGCATCCAGGGGATGCGCGTGGGCGGCAAGCGCAAGCTCATCGTCCCCCCCGATCTGGGCTACGGCAACCGACCGGTGGGCCCCATCCCCGCCGGCTCGACGCTGGTTTTCGAGGTCGAACTCGTGGGGATCGATTAGGGATCTCCCGTGCCGGGCGGGGCTCCGCCTCGCCCGGCGCAGACTCCGCTAGCCGGCTACCCAGATGCTCCGGAACAGGACCGTCAGCGCGATAGCGAGGACCCCCGCCACCGGCAGTGTGACAATCCACGACACCACAATGGAGCGCGCCACACGCCAGTTCAGCGACTGAACCCCCCGCGCCAGGCCGATACCTAGAACCGCGCCCACCAAGCAATGAGTGGTTGAGATCGGAAGGCCGAGCCGCGACGCGAGGAGTACTGTCGCCGCGCACGCGAACTCCGCCGAGAAGCCGCGTGTCGGGGTGAGCTGGGTGATCTCCGTGCCAACCGTCTGAATGACTCGCCATCCCCAGGTCGCGATGCCCGTTGCGATGAGCGCTCCCCCCATAAGCAACACCCAGAGCGGCAGTGAATCATCAGTTCCTGTGAGTTGCTCCCGGATGGAGGCGAAGGGGCCAATCGCGTTCGCCACGTCGTTAGCGCCCTGGGAAAAGGCGACACAGGTGGCCGAGATCACCTGGATGCTCGCGAATACCTTCTCGACGAGGAAGTACTTCGGCTCGTGGCGGCGGGTGTCCACGACGGGTTCGACGGCGCCGCGTAGCTCGGAGATCCTGGTCGAGATCTCCTCGATATCCTCGCGTAGCCCCGTCTCAGACGCGGCGGCGGCCTGCTCCAGCCCCGAGTACGCTACGGCAAGGCCGCGCGCGACCTGTGCTCGGTCGCGATCTCTCATCGCCCGTTGGAGGGTGCGTGCATCTACCCGCAGCGCGGGCTCGCGTCGGATCAGTACCCATCCCATGAGCCCCGCGAGGGCGGCCATGACCGCGGCGAGGATCGCCGCGGCGCCAGCGTCGAGATCCAGGTTGAGGTCGCCCAGGCCCTTATAGAGGATGACCAGGGCGAGAACTGCGAAGACACTTGCGATAATGAACGGTCCCCAGGCCCGGGTCGCTCTCACTGGATCGGGCCGCTGGATGATGCGAGCTCGTACCAGGCTGAACACGGCATATGCCAGGAGGCCGGCTAGGGTGGGAGAGATCACCCATGAGGCAGCTACCTCGGTCACCTTGCTCCAGCGTACGGTCTCAAAGCCGCCGATGAGGATGAGCACCCCAACGACGCCGCCCACAATCGCGTGGGTAGTCGACACGGGGAGCTTCAGGTAGGTGGCTACCGTTACCCAGATGGCTGCCGCGAAGAGGCTTGCGAGCATGCCGCACGCCAACTCCATGGGCTCCAGGGTGACACCTTCGGCGATGAGGCCCGACTGTATCGTCTTGGTGACATGCCCCCCGACGAGAACGGCCCCCATGAGGTTGGCGACTGCGGCGATAATAAGCGCCTGCCGGATGGTGAGCGACCGCGAGCCAACGGATGTGCCCATGGCGTTGGCAACATCGTTGGCCCCGATAGTCCAGGCCATGTAGCCCGAGGCGATGGCGCCCAGGATGAGTACCGCGTTCAGCTCCACTAGCCCTGGCTCTGCCTATCCGCAATGAGTGGCCTAAGCACTTGCGCCTAGCTCGCGAGGATCAGCCGAACTCGCCCCGCCACATGCCGTACGGCCTTGGCTGCGTCCGCTAGCCCATCCACCACTCTCGAGGCGAGGAGAAGCTCGACGGCCATCATGCCCTCGCCCTCGGAGAAGAGCAGCTGTACAGCTCTGTCGGCCCGGTCCCGGGCATCATCGGCTGCCACCTCGGCCGCCTCAGCATATACCTTCGCGCGTTCCGCGGGCGGGCCGCCGAAGCCTGCCTCGACAAGGGCATCTACCGAGTGCAGCAGCGCCTCGGCCTGGGACACAGCCTGATCGACCTGAGCCACGAGCTGGCGCAGGGCCATGTCGACGGGCTCGGGCGCCCCGAAAGCACGCGAGGAGCATACCACGCAGAGCTTCTTGGCGGCATCCGCGATGTCATCCTGAGCGCTCAGCAGGCTGAGGAGATCGCGGCGGGAGATGGGCAGCCGCACATCGGAGGGCATCACGTCGCGGATCTCGTTCATGAGCTCGTCGGCGCGCTCCTCGGCCCTCGCGATCGCCTCGGCGAGGGCCCGCACCTCGTCATTCCTGCCCTCCAGGAAGGCCTCAACGAGTCCTCTGATTGCCCGGCCAGCCTCTAGGGATTGCTCCCGGTGCGCCCGAAACGGCTCGAAGGGGGACTTGCGGAATAGGCCGCCGATGCCGAGCATGGCCAATCACCTCCGTGTGCATGGACCACCGGCCGCTGTGTTCACGCGGCCCTGGAGGGGACCTTCCGACAGCGCCTAACCCCCGAGGCCGTAGATCCTCCACACCTCGTCCACAATGGCGCTCTGGTCCGTCGAAACACACACAAGATGCGGGCGCTCGTCGCCCGCGGGTCGGGTGAACCCCTGGTCATCCACAAGGATCGGCACCCGCTCAGTCGCGCAGGTACTCGGGTCTGCGGCCTGCAGAACAGCCACGGCGTCGAACAGCACTGGCGGATAGGGCCCGCCGGCGTCCCCGTAGGTCCTGGCGAGGGCGGCGAGAGTCCGATGCCCTAGATTCCGGCTCGACTCGAGCTCGGCCATCTGCGCGGCGCTGGGGATGGCCTGGCCGCACACGTCCAGGCCGACCATGGTCGTTGGCAATGCGCTGTCGAAAACGACCTGCGCGGCCTCGATGTCCTGGGTGATATTCCACTCCGCGTGTGGCTCCGGCGCCCCACCGTAGCCGATCTTGTAGGACCCTGCCATGCACACGAAGCTCTTGAGCTTGCGGGCCGCAGTAGGATCGAGCCTGAGGGCCTCCGCGACATTTCGCTGCGGTCCGATAGCCACAAGCGTCAGTTCGCCGGGGCGCTCGTTCGCGAGCCGCACAATGGCCTCGGGGGCCGTCTCCTCGGGAGGGTACCAAGTATGGTCCTCGGCCCAGCTCCCATAGGAGTAATGCGGGGGGCCACCAGGGCTTGTTCGGCCCGTGAAGACCGGGATGTCGAGCCGATTCAGGGAGATAAGGAGCTTACGGACGAGGCGGCCGCGGACGCCGTCGGGATCGTGGACCGTCGTGATAGCGAGCACGTCCAGCCGTGGATCGAGCACCGCGGTCGCCACGGCGAAGCAATCATCCACGTCGGAACCGATGTCCGTATCCAGAATGACAGGGATGGGTGCGGCCGGTGGACCCACCGGAGCCGCGATACACAACACGCTGAGTGCGAGCATCATGCTCTCACCGCCTCATTCCCGCGGGCCTCGGCGGCCGGCGCCTCCAGGGGAGGCAAGTCCACGCCATAGGCCCGCGCCAGGATCTCCGAAATGTGCGCCACCCGAACGGGCAGCTCGTGCCGACGAGTTCCGTACGCAAGCTGGGTGATGCAGGCGGGGCAGGCGGTTGCCAGCACCGTGGCCCCCGTCTCCTCCAGCCACCCCATCTTCCTCGCGAGGATGTTGCGGCTGATCCCGACATGCTCGATCCCGTACGAACCTGCGCCGCCGCAGCACCAGCTCGCTTCCTTCATCTCCGAAAAACGCAAATCCGCCACCGAGGACAGCAGATTCCGTGGAGGCATGGTGAGTTTCTGGTGACGAGACAGATGGCAAGGGTCATGATAGGTGACGTGCACGCCCACTGGTTCCGGTGGCGGCGGGGCGATCATCTCCACGTACTCAGCCAGGTCCACCGTCAACTCCCTGACGCGATCCACCTCAGCGGAGTCGAGGCCGATGAGATCCGCCGCATGGCGCAGGTGGCTCGAGCAGGAACCGCAGTCCGTGACGACGGCATCGAGAGGGCCCGCCTCGCGGTAGACCCGGGCCGCGTCGAGGAGGTGCTGGGCTGCGGCATCCCAGTCGCCATAGACGTAAGCGGGCAGGCCGCAACAGGCGTTGGGCAATGGAACGACCTCGCACCCCAGGGCGCTGAGGAGGCGTACCGTGGCTTCGCCGCCGTCGGGCGCGAGCATGTTCATACCGCAGGAGACGAAGTACCCGACTCGCCGCGTGGCACCGGCAGGGGATAGGCGCAGGCGCCTGAGCCGCTTCGTCAGCAGCTCTTTGGGCGGGCTTCCCAGCCACTCCAAGGCTACCCCGGCCCGGGGCTGTAGTCTAAGCAGGCCGGTGACCTCAGCCGCCTTGGCGAGGCCCCAGTCGATCCCGCGGAAAGCCAGCGATGCCGCCAGCTCTAGCTTCGAGCGGTCGCCGAGAAGCTCACGGAAGAGGATATCGGTGACGGGATTACGGCCCCACTTCATGAACCACTCATGTCGGGCGATGCCGACGATGACGTCCGTCTCCGCCTGAGGGGCGCAAGCCTCGACGCACGCCCGGCACATGAGGCACTCGAAGAGGATGGGCGCGTAGTCCTGAGTGAAGGGCAGCCGTCCCTGGGCAGCCGCCTTCACGAGTTGGATTCGCCCCCGGCCACATGAGGACTCCACTCCGGTGGCACGAAACACGGGGCAGGGAGGCTGGCAGTAGCCGCAGCGGTTGCACCGTTCGCTCTGGGATATGGCGTCAGAGAGCGCCAACAGGCCATCCGATCCTCCCAGCGCGAGCCAGGTCTGGAGCCGCGCGGGGCAGAAGTCGCCCGTCCATCAAAGGACGTCCTATCCGGGGAGGTACTCTTCGTGCCAAGCTCACTCAGTCTTTTGTCCACCCTCCTGGCCCTTACCTGCCTCTCGGCCCTGGGTCAGAGCCCATTCCAGCGCAATATCGTGCAGAATCCATCGTTCGAGGAGTCTGTGGGAGGCGCTCCGGCGGAATGGCAGGTCGAGTCCGGCCAGGCCGATGCCCAATGGACCCTTGCCCAAGGCGAGGGCCGTAGTGGGGACAACGCTCTGAGGGTTACGAACAGCACCGAGCGCTCCCCGCATGTTTTCGGGCGCGTGTTCCAGGAGGTCAGCCTCGACGCGGGCGTGACCTACACTCTGAGCGCTTACTTCCGGTCAGACGAGCCGGGCGAGGCTTGGCTCGGCGCGGGGACAGACTGGGGCCACCGTTTCCACGTGCCCGTGTGTCCGCAATGGACCCGCGTCACGGGCACCTTCGTCGCCGAGGGGGGCCGGACTCCGATCATGTTCATCTCCGAGTCCCCCACCAGTGGGATTCTGATCGACGATGTCCAGTTGGAGCGGGGACCTGAGGCGACACCCTTCGTCTACCTTCGCCCGCCCGGCGAGGGCGAACTGCGGGTGGACACTCTGGATCTGGACATCCCCGACGCCGGCGCCAACCTCCTCCCCAACTCGAGCTTCGAGATGGGGGAGGGTGTGCCCGACGGGTGGAGCTTCAACCCGCGCAACACCGACGCGACCCTCCTCCTCGACCACACCCGCGCGCGCACGGGTGTGCGATCGGTCCGGGTCACGAACAGCACGCCATTCGGCGCGCACGTCTATGGCATGATGGCCAGCACACAGTCCATCGACGTCGAGCCCGACACCACCTACACCCTCAGCGCCAGCTTCCTCACCGCGGACGACACCCTCTTCTGGATCGGCGGCGGGCCGGACTGGAACGTACGGCTCATCGCGCCGCCCACAGAGGGCCGTTGGGCGCGCGCCTCGACCACATTCCGCACAGGCAAGGATCAGCGACAGTTCGACCTCGTCAGCGTGACCGAGAGCCCAACGCGGGGCGTCTGGATCGATGACGTCAAACTCGAACCGGGCAGCGTCGCGACCCCCTACGTGCCCGAGGACTCACTCGGGGACTGCAACCTGGAAATCGACGCGCCCCCGGAGATTGCGGCCGATACGACGATCACCCTCCACATGTGGGCCTGGAACGCTCCGGGTACCGGCGCCGCACGCGTCACCGTGACCATCGGCGACGGCGGACCCACGGCGGAGACAACCGCGCCTGAGGGGCTCTCGCTCATCCGCATCCAATACGGCCTCCACGACGGGTTCACATCTCCACTCGCCATCCGCGCGTCACTCGCCACCGCCGATGGCCGGGAACTCGCCACGACCGAGGACACACTCAGCATCGTGGCCGCACGAGAGCAGGCGGAACGGCTCGACGCTCTCAGCGACACGACCGCGGCACTGCGCGCGCGGCTCACCGAGTGCACGGCACGCGGCCTCGACGGCGCCTACCCGCTCGGCAAGATCACCATCCTGGAGCAGTTCGGGGCGTTCGTCGCCGAGGACCTCGCCCACGGCGAGATCATCCGAGCGCGGGATCAGATCGACCAGATGGAGGAACTGGCGGCGCGCGCGGCGGACGAACTCGACCGACTCGCCGAGGGCAGCCTCCCGCCGGTTCCCCGCTACCGAACCTCGGACATCACCGTTCGGGACGGCGCCTTCCGGGCGGAGGTCGAGTGGCCCGATGGCCGCGTGGAGGAGGGCTACCCCGTCATCTTCACCGGCTACGGACACTTCGGCGCCGTCAAACGCGATATCGAGGTCTTCCCCGACTACGGCGTCAACATCATCCAGATCGAGTTCGGCCCGAGCTCCGTGTTCCCAGAGCAGGGGGTAGAGGACCTCTCCGTGGTGGATGAGCACATCGCGCTGCTGGACCGGGCCGCGGCGGCTAACGTGACGGTGAATCTCCTCCTCTCGCCACACTACCTCCCCGACTGGGTATACAAGGCGTATGAGAACGCCGGCGGAGTCGATGGCGGGTTCATCCGCTTCTCGGTCGACTCGCCGGACGTGCGGGCGATCCATGAGCGCTTCCTCCGGCTGGTCATCCCGCGCCTCGCCGGCCATCCGGGGCTTCACAGCTTCTGCCTGTCCAATGAGCCGGTCTACCGGAACGCGACGGCCGATCCCGAGAACCGGCGCAAGTACACGGAGTGGCTCCAGGCGCGATACGGTGACCTGGGGGCCGTTGAGGCGGCACACGGCGCCGCCTACGACTCCTTCAGCGCCGTCCCCGACTACTACAGCCAGGACCCCGGGGACATGACACCCCAGGCGGCATACGACTACATGCGCTTCAACGATGAGCGGTTCGCCGACTGGCACCGGTGGATGGCGGACATCATCCACGAATACGCCCCCGATGCCCTCCTCCACGCCAAGCCGATGGCTACGGCCTTCTCCCGCACCACTCTCGACCACGGCACGGACCACGAGCTGTTCAACGGCTTCTCCCAAGTTGCGGGGAACGATAGCTGGAAGTACATCGCCGGCATGGGGGTGGAGTACGCGAACGGGTGGCAGGGCCAGAACATGTACTTCGACCTTCTCCACTCGGTTGGCGGTATGCCGATCTTCAACTCGGAGAACCACCTCATCCCCGACCGGTTCGCGCGTCCGACGCCGCCCAACCATGTGCGCAACGTGCTATGGCAGGCGGCGATCCATGGGGAGGGCGCCTCGACCACGTGGGTGTGGGAGCGGACGTTCGACGCGCGGTCGGACTTCGCAGGCAGCATCATGCACCGGCCCGCGTGCGTGGATGCCCACAACCGGACCGGCCTCGACCTCCTTCGGCTCGGGCGCGAGGTGAACGCCCTCCAGACCGCGGTCGGTAGGGTAGCGATCATCTACAGCAGGGCGAGTCTTCACTACAACCCGGAGTGCGAGCGTGTCCTGCTCCGGGCATACGAAGCCCTGAACTTCGCCGGGGAGAAGATCGAGTTCATCACCGACCGACAGTTGGCTTCAGGGAAGGCCCCGACATACGCCGCGATCGTGGCTGCTGGCACGACACACCTGCCCGCCTCCGCCTTGGAGGGGCTTCGGGACTACCAGGCTGGCGGGGGCAGGATCATCACCGTCGGTCCCGACGCCCTGGGCCGGGATGACTACGGCCGCTCCGTGGCCGAGCCCATCGAGCCCGACTTCGCCGTTGATGAGGCGGTTCCCGTGGAGCTTCGGGATGCTCTGACGCCGATCCTGGCGGCGCTTCCTGGTGGCCGGCCCGTGCATGTCCTGGATGCGGACACGGATCAGGAGGCGTGGGGGGTGGAGTGTCTCTCGGTCGAGTTCGAGGGGAGGACCTTGGTGAACCTGACGAACTACCTCACGGAGCCCGCCCGGGTGCGGCTGTCGGAGGTCGGCGATGGCTCACTGACAGACCTCATCAACGGTGGCTCGGCCGGAGATGTCATCGAACTGGAGCCGCTGGAGGTGGCGCTGCTGGCGATCGAGTGGGCGGCCGTCACTCGATGATGACATCGATCCGCTGGATGCTCATCTCGACGAACACCACGCGTCGACCGTGGGCGCCCGCGTCAACCTCGATGAGCGTCGTGTACACGCCCGGCGGCAGGTCGCCAGGCGCCGCCGTGACAGTCACCTCGCCATCGCCGACGCCATGCGGTGGGGAAGCGATGAGCCACGGCTCCGTGGCCGCCGCGGTCCAGTCCATCATGCCCTCTGCCCCGGCCGTGATGTCGGTGATCGCCAACAAGCCCTGCCCCGCCCCTTCGAAGCGGAGTTCGAGGGGCTCTACACGGAGCCGGTCGTCCGCGGGTATCACGGTCAGCGGCGCCCTGGCGGAAAGCCCGCCCGTCCGCAGCGCCTCCGCCACCAGGACCGTGGAACCCTCCCGCAGACCGGCCACGATGCCCTTGCTGGTGACCTCAGCCACCGAGCGATCCTCACACCGGAACTCCACGGGGTAGCCCGGCAACACGCGGCCACCGGCATCGCGGACCTGCGCTAGGGCCGTGCGGGTCGAGCCCTCAGAGAGGGTCGCGGGACCATCGAGAACGATCTCCACCGTGACAGCATCCTGGAACCCCTTGGGCTCGACCAGTAGATTCACGCTGCTCTCGGCTCCCCCGGCAGTCGCCCTCACCGTGACGGGCCCCATCGCCCGCCCGGTGACCCGTCCATGGCGATCGACCGTCGCGCGGGACGTGTCCGAGACCGACCACTCGAAGGAGGAGAACCCCTCCCACCGCTCGCCTGATGGAGAGAAGGCCAGCTTGCGCAGGGGCAGGACCTCGCCCACCTCGACGAACCCGACGCCCTCGGCGCCGGACAAATCGATCCGTCCGATAGAGCCAGCGGGCGCTTCTGAGCCGCGAGTGACGGCGCCCGGCAAGGTGATGAGCACAAGTGCTGCGCCGCCATACCCGGGCGCCGCGATGGTCAGGGTCCGCAGACCCGGCTCGACTCCGTAGAGGGTGTACTCTCCCCGCTCATCGGCAAGTGCCTGCTGGCCGGTATCTAGCGAGAGCAGGGCCCCTGGCAGCGCCATGATCGTCTGGATCGTCGGCTCGACGCTGACATAGGGCATCGGCGCATCGTAGGCGAGGCCCGCGTGCCCAGCCGCGGCGGCCCAGGAGTCGGGCGCCGCATCCACCCCGCACGCCGTCTGTCCGGGCGCGACGATGACCTCTCCCATGGCGTCCCCGCCAACGCGCAGCATGTGCGTGCCGTCACGGACCGACGGAAGCAGGTAGTACCCAACCTCGTTCGTCTCACACTCAGCGCCGCCGAGGGACACGCGGGTGCCCACCCGTGGGCGCAGGCCGAACCGGGGGCAGGGGCTGAGCAGCGTGCCCTCCGGGGATTCGTAGGCCCACCCGACAGCGGCTCCGCGGCCCCCCGAGCCCCCCTCCGACGAGCCGAGGCACGTCGTCTGACGCCAGCGCACCTCGAAGGATGTGGCTGCCGAGGGGGCCATTCCCATGTCGGGGCCCAGCCAGATCCGGGCCGTGCGTTGGCCCACGGGCACATGGCCCATGGCCAGGAGGCCTCCCTCGTTGGTGCGCGCATAGCCGCCTGTGTCGAGCAGCAGCGCCGCGCCGGGAGCCGGAGTGAGGCCGGGCTCGGTGGAAGGCCGCGGACGGAGCGCGACGCCGCCCTCGGCGTCGGTGTAGACAAACCCCACCACGCGGCCCACGGGCGCGAGTTCGTCCACGGCATCGGGCGCCACAGGCGGGTCATCGTCTGGGGGCTGGGTGTCATTGAGGATAGGCGCGCAGGCGGCCAGCAGGCATCCAAGGAGGCCCAGAGCCAGGCCGATCGCCAAGCTCCGGAAGCCGAGTGACCCTGTCGCGGCATTGCGTAGCATAGCCGCCGGGCATCCCTTCCGGCGTGCCCCCTCCGGCGCGCTCCCTCTCGCTCCCCGGAGGAGCAGGCCGGTGGAGACCGTGACACGAATCGACTAGACACGCAAGCGGGCGCAAGGATGTGGTCAACGCGCTCGGAACGGGGATTGTAGCATGGTTCGAGCCCTGGCCGTAGCCGCCGTGGCGGTGCCGCTGTGCCTCCCGCTGTGGGCGCAGGAGCGGCAACCGGCCCCCCGCCTCTACGCGATCTATGAGCCGGTGGTGAGCGCCTCAGATCTGCCCATCCTGCAGCGCATACGGCCCGAACTCGTGTGCCGCGGGTGGTTCAAGTGGGCCGGGGCACGGGACTACCGCGCCGACGAGTGGATCCTGCGGCGTTGCCACCAGCTAGGGATCCGGGTGCAGGGCGGGGTGACGGTCGCCGCCATCTACCCCGACGAGAACGGCATCACCGAAGAGCAGTTCCTCGACTACGCGACCCGTGATCCGCGAGGCGAGCTCGTGCCGGTCTCAGGTTGGTACCATGTCGCCCTGCACAACCCCGCTCTGCGGGAGTACATCAAGGGCTTCGTGCGTGCCCAGATCGACGCGGGCGTGGATGGCATCTGGTTCGACGAGATCGAGGGGATCTACGGATGGGTCCATGAGGGCTATGACGCCCATACCATCCGGGCATTCACCGACTACCTGGTGGGCAAGTACGTGAACGAGATGGGCTGGGCCGAGGATGATCCGCGGTTCCTGACCGAGCTCGGGGTGGATCTGACCCAGTTCGGACCGACGATACGAGACTTCGACTACCGCGAGTGGCTGTTGGCGAGCCGCGCGCCGGATGGCGGGCTCCTGTCGGACGATCCCTGGCAGGGCCCATGGGATGAGCCATGGCTCTCGGCCAACCCGCTATACAGGGAGTGGGGTCACGCCTGGTGTCCCGATCCGCGCAGCCAAGCGACCTTCCAGGGCCGCGCGGTGCTGGAGTTCTGGCGCGAGTTCGTTGACGATGCCCGTGAGTACGCCCGTCGGACGACGGGGCGAGACCTCGTCATCACCTGTAACGAGAACGGCACGCCGAGGCCTTGGGTGGACTTCCAGCAGCCCCATGATGGGGCGCTGCCCCAAGTGACGCCCGAGGGCGACCTGGATACCACCTACCGCTGCCTCCCGTGGGTGGAGGAGCGCGTCCGGCTGGCGGCCGAGGTCACGCCGGACGCGCCGGTTGTGCAGTTCGTGGACTGGCCTGGTGAGTCGGACCGGCTCGTCTCGCTGCCCCAGGCGCAGATCGCGACCTTTCTGCACACCTACGTCCCCGAGGCTTATGCGGGAGGGGCGCTCTTCGCGCTGCCGGTGAAGGGTTACACCTACGAGGCGGCGCGGCACGGGATGCTCCGTGACACAGCACTGCTCGCCGACCATCTGCGACGGTACGATGAACTGCTGTTCGAGGGAACCGTACCCTCGGCCATGGGTGTCCAGGTGGAGCGCGATGACGTCGAGGTCAGAGTGCGCGAGAACGCCCACCGAAAGATGATCCACCTCATCGACCATCGGCCGATCACGGACCGCGAGGCGATCGATCTGGCGATAACAGTCGGTCCGGTCGAGGGCTACGTCTGGACCGTGTCCACGCGACAGCCCTTCGAGCTAGGGCTGACCATGAAACCGGGCGGCAGACTAGTCGTGGAAGGGTTTCGAGACAGCGCTCTGGTCGCTATCGAGGACGTCTCGCCGAGCGTGTCGGGACGCGTGCTGAACCGAGAGGGTGAGCCGATCGCGGGAGCAGTGGTGACGTGGGTGCAGGGCAGCCCCGAAGCCCAGCCACTCCCATCGGGCTCGGCGCGGCGAGTGGAGAGCCTGGGCCGGGTGCCCGTCGTCCGATCCGCGCAGACGGACTCGGAGGGCCGGTGGGCGATGGCGGGGCTGCCGGGCGGTAGCCTCTATGTGCAGGCGGAAGGCTACCAGCCGGCGGAGACGCGAGGCGGAGAGGCGCGGCTGGAGCCTGCCGAGGGGGTGAGGGCGGTTGTCTTCCTGGTGGATCATCTGGGGTGTCTGGTACCGGGTCAGGCCATCTGGGAGACCGCGCCGGGGCTGCGTGTGGCGACGGTCACGGACGCCTTCGGCGCGGCGCGCATAACGGTGCCCTCGGATCGCGACGTGACCCTGAACGCCGTCGATCCCGTGTTCCTCACTCGGGTCACATCGAGCATTGCCGGAGAGCCCGAGGGGCCGTTCCTGACACTGCAACTGCCCCCACCGGACCAATGGATTGGCGACTTCGAGATGGGGCCCTCATGGACGCCGAACGATGCCCGCAAGAGCGCGGGTGAACCGGCGGTGACGCGGATCGGACTGGTGGAGGACGGACCGCACAGGGAGGCATCCGTGTGCGCGGAGATCTCGTTCGACGGCCTACCGGAGGGGGGCTGGGCCAACGCCTACTCCCAGCCGGTTGACTTGTCGCCCTACAACGCGATCCGCTTCTGGTACGCTGGCGAGCCGTCGGCCCGAGGAGCGGCCATCACGCTGCACTGCCTTGGGACCGGCGACGGCGAGCGGTTCCTCCGCGCGCCCGTAGGCCTTGGAGGTGAGGGCTGGCAGGAGGTTGTGGTCGATCTCGGCGAGTTCACCGACGCCGTGGGCGGACCGCGACCGGAGGATCTGCAGCGCGTGAGCGTCCAGGTGTCCGTGTCAGGTGGGGGGCCGTTAGAGCCCTGGAATGTGCGACTCTGGGGCCTCCGGGCCTATCGGCGTGGTGAGTAGGGAGCACGGGGTTTGCTGCCGTCAGACGTCAGGAAGCGGCTGAGGAGGATCGCGGCGGGTGAGGTGAGGACGAGTCCCTCCGCCCCGTCGCCCCCTGAGCCGCAACGGGTCGCGGAGCCGGATTGTTTCCTCGACACCGCCCCCATTCTATTCCCGCGCCTACCCTCCGAGCGGCTGGAGGAGGCGCTGGGCGGCTATGAGGTCCTAGGTTCGGACGGCGATCCCTTCTGGTACATCGAGCTACCGCTGCGCGAGGAGTGGCCCGAGTCCGCAGACAGGCTGGAGCGACTGGCGGCGACACTGGACGGCTCTGCCGATGGACTCCCGGAGGGCCTGGAGCCCGCGTTCGCCGCTGACGTGGAATCGTTGCTCTTCCTGGACATCGAGACCGGCGGCTTCATAGGCAACCCCGTGTTCCTCATCGGCGGCCTCGATCTGCCGACCGCAGGTCCGCGGCTGCGGTTCTGGCTGGCTCGGGACTTGGATGAGGAGATCCCACTTCTCGAGCGTTTCGGTGAGGAGTGGGAGCGGTACGGCTGCCTGGTGACCTACAACGGGAAGTCCTTCGACTGGCCCTTCATCCGCGACCGGATGACCCTGTGGCGCCTGCCGGTCCCCGATCCTCGGCCGGCGCATGTGGACCTGCTCCACGTTGCGCGACGGCAGCTCCGCCACGACATGCCCAACTTCCGGCTCAAGACCCTCGAGAAGCACTTCCTCGGCCGCCAGCGGGATGGGGATCTCCCCTCAGACCAAGTGCCCCAGGCCCTCTACGATTTCGGCGCGACCGGCGACCCGGCCATCGTGGCGCCCATCCTGCAGCACAATGCCATCGATCTGGTAACATTGGCGGAGCTTCTGGCCCGATTCTTGGAGAGGCTATAGTGGATGGACCGGCCTGTCACCTATCGCGCCGCCGAGAGCACGGGCGATCCCGCCCTGGCGCCTTCCTTCGCCGCCATGTTCATAGGCTCCGGGGTGGTCGCGGCTCTGGCGGGAGCTCTCTACCGCGACGTTCTAGGTGACCTAGGGTTCGCCGTCATCATCGGCCTGGCCGTCCTCATGGGGCTCGTGGCCCTGGCCATCCTCTTCCTGTTGCGCCGCAACGTCCTGTTCGCCATCGCCTCGGCTGACACAGGTATGCTCATCCGCTGGGGATACGGCGGCCGCACCCGGGTACCCTGGGACGATGTCGCCCGAGTCCTCCGAACGCGGGAACGGCTAGACTCGCCGACAGCGACGCTCAACCTCCTCGTGAGGCCTCGGCACCGCGTCGTCTTCCCCCCGGGCGAGGGTCAAGAGGAGCTCTACAGCCTCTGCGCCCGAGTCCTGGACCGGAAGCGCCCCAAGGGGACGAAGGGCAAGAGGACCCCCCAGCCGCCGAGGCCCGACGAGGGTGACACGAGGGACGTCTGGGCCGACATCAACGGTCCCCTCGCTCTGACCTGGTCCCTCGCGAAGCTCGCGTCCCTCATCGTCGGGGGAGTGTTCGTCGTCACCGCGGCCGACCGAGACGACCCGCTCCTGGCGGCATTGTATGTCGCCATCGCCTTTGTGATCGTCGTGCCGCTTGCGCTCTTCCCGCCCTCGGGGGCCGCGATGGTCGTTCGCGCGAATGCCTCGCCACGGGGCCTCACCTACCAGAGCGTGGTCTTCGGAACACGGACCATCCCGTGGGAGCGGCTCGCCATGGCAAGGCTCTACATTCCAGGGCAGGCGGGTAAGCTCACCATGCGCTTCGTGGAGCTTTTCGACGTCGATGGTGGACGGCTGCTCATCCCGCGCCCACGCAACCCGCAATTCTACGCCTACATTGACCGCCGACTGGGATCCGGACTGACGAGCGGCTCCCGCTGACACTGAAAGGGGTATTGCATGGAACTCATCCGACAACCCTCCCACGGCGCGCTGTATGTCGAGGGCTTCGAGAGTGAGGCGCTCCAAGGCCGCGCCTCGGTCTGGATCTACCTCCCGCCCGGCTACGAGGACGAGCCCAATCGCCGCTATCCCGTCCTCTATCTCCTCCACGGCGCTTGGGGTTGGGAGTTCGACTGGGCGACCAAGGGATCCGCATGTGAGACCGCTGGCCGCATGATCTCGGCCGGCGAGGTCGAGCCGCACATCATCGTGATGCCGAATGACGGCTTGGCCGGCGTTGGGTCCCTCTACGTGAACTGGCGCGGCGCCCGGCCACGGTATGAGGACTGGATCACCCGCGATCTGGTTGGGCTCGTCGACTCCCAGCTCCGCACCATTCCAGAGCGCGAGGGCCGGTGTATCGGGGGCCTGTCTATGGGCGGCTACGGGGCTACGAACCTGGGCCTTCGGAACCGCACTCTCTACCGGTCTATCACGAGCCACAGCGGCTTCTTCGATGTGCGCGGTCTGTCCGAGCTCTTCCAGCCGGTATACGACCACGCCCTCGGCAGCCCCGAGCGCATCCGGGCGAACAACCCCATAGAGTACGTGGAGGACATCCCCGCCGAGGAGATGCCTGCCCTGCTCTTCGATTGCGGCACTGAGGACTTCCTGTACCAGGGCAACGTCGCATTCGCGGAGCGGCTGAAGGAGCTGGGCCTCCCTCACACCTACCGTGAACACCCCGGAGCGCACACCTGGGAGTACTGGTCGGAGCATCTCGTCGACCAGCTTGTGTTCCACTTCGGTCGCTGAGGGGATGAGGCGGTGAGCGGGGTCCGCTGGCAACGGGTGAGCCTAGTCTTCCGCAAGGAGTTGCTGGAGGCTCTCAGGGACCGGCGGAGCCTCATGGCGATGTTCGGCGTGCCGCTGCTGGTGTACCCGCTCATGATGCTGGGCATGGGCTTCCTGGTCCAGCTCGGCGCCCGCAAGCTTGCCGAGGAGCCGAGCCAGATCGTGGTTCAGGGCGCCGAGTCTCTCCCTGGGCTCGATGAGGCGATCGCCCGCAGCCCCGAGGAGCTGGAGATCTCCGTCACACCTCCGGAGCCCGCCGAGGCCCTTCGCGAAGGCGTCATCGACGCGCTGGTTACCATCTCCCCCGACGAAGGGGGGGGCGTGACCGTCGAGATCCAGCTCGACGAGTCGAAGAGCCGAAGCGCCGTCGCGGAGACCCGGATTAGGGAGCTCCTCGCCGACCTCGAGGCTGAACGAGTGGGGGATAGCTTCGAGGAACACGGGCTTGCCAGGAACCTCGCGAACCCTATCGAGATCACCTTGGCCGACGTGGCGCGGCCGGGAGCTATGGGTGGCAAGCTGCTCGGCACAATGGTCCCCGCGATGTTGCTCATCAGCGCCGCTCTGGGGGGGTTCTACCCCGCGGTCGGCGCGATCACCCGAGAGCGCGAGGTCGGCCTTGCGGAGGTCCTCTTCGTCGCCCCCATCACGCGCACGGAGCTGCTCCTCGGCAAGGTTGGCCTCGTGACCCTCGCCGCGCTCCTCACCGCTCTCCTCAACCTGGTGAGCATGGGCCTGGTCGCGTCCAAGATCGGCTCCTCGCTCACCGAAGGCACGAGCATCACTCTCGAGCCGGCGAGGGTGGCTCTGGCGTATCTCGCCGCCATGCCCGCCGTGTTGCTCCTTGCCTCAGCCGTGCTCCTGGTCGCCACCATGGCTCGGACCTATCAGGAGGCGGGACACTACTCCACGCCGGTGATGCTACTAGGCTCCCTGCCCGCCTTCGTCGTGCTCGCCGAGCCTGACCTGACCCTACACCTCGCCGCCGTGCCCATCGTGGGAACGGCTCTCGTGATGCGCGACGTGCTGATGGGCGAGGAGGGCGTCCTCCTGCCCGCTCTCGTGTCGGCGGCTTCGACCCTGGTGCTAGCGGCGCTGGTGGTGCGTTGGGCCGCGGCCCTCTACTCGCCCGACCACCTGGAGGGTGGAGGCTGGACCGCGCTGAAGCCCGCGGCCCTTGCCTCTCGGGCTCGATCGGAGCAGTACGTCGCTCCTAGCCTTGGCGAGGCCCTCGGCCTCTTCCTGATCGTCCTCGTGCTGTTCTTCTACGTGGCTCCCACGGTGACGGACGTGGGCCTGGTGCAGTCCCTCGCGACGACCCAACTGCTCGCGATCGCCCTGCCTACCCTGGCCTACGCAGCCCTCTACGGGCGCTGGATGCCGCGCCTGCTGGCTCTCCGGCTTCCTCGCCTGGGCGGAGCAGTCGGAGGGTTGCTCATCGGCATAGGCGCCCCAGCGATAACCATTCCCAGCCTCGTGGTCCTAGAGAAGATCCTCCCGGCGCCCATCGCCGAGGCCGCCGAGATGTACCTCCCCATGACGGAGGCCATCCTGGCACGGCCCTGGCTCATGATCCCCCTCCTGTCGCTACTGCCGGCGGTCTGTGAGGAGCTCCTGTTCCGGGGCGTCATCCTCTCCGGCCTGCGCAGCCACATGAACGTGCATAGCGCCGTCGTGTTGGGCGGCATCCTGTTCGCCGCCGCACACCTCGATCTCCAGGGGATGGTGCCGAGGACCCTCCTCGGCATCGCCCTGGGCTATCTGTTCGTATATACGGGTTCCATCGTCCCCTCGATGTTGCTTCACGCCGCCAACAACGCCACAGCCCTGGTGCTCGCCGTCGTCGTCGAGTCCACGGGCTCAGGCTCGGAGGTCACCGATCTCCTGACCTTACCCGGTGTGTCCACCTACCTGGCCATCGGGGTGATCTGCGTTGTGGCGGGAGCCCTTCTAGCGGCTCGAAAGGGGAGGCCGGCCACCAATGAGGCTGCCGAGCACTCCCGCTAGCCTCCAGGCAGCCCGCATGGAGGCCGAGAGGCGCGCCGTAGCGGCGGGCATGGGGGAGAACGGCGCCGCGATGCTCGCCGCAGCGGTCCACGAGGCGGTCACCAATGCGATCGAGCATGGAAACCGATCGGACCCCTCCCGCTTCGTGACAGTGGAGTTCGAGTCGAGCGAGGGCCGCCTTACCGTACGCGTGCGCGACGAGGGCCAGGGCATCCCCTCGTGCACGGACGATGAAGACATCCTCGGCGAGCGGGGCCGGGGCATGCGGCTCATGCGTGCTCTCGTCGATGAGGTGCGAATAGAGGAGGGGCGGGGCGAGGTCGTGCTGATCAAGGCGATCCAAGGCCCCTGATCCCTAGACCGTTAGGAGGCGAGCGCGTTGGCTCTGCTGCTTACCGTGGACGTAGGCAACACCTCGACCCACGCAGGCGTGTTCGAGGGTGACCAACTCCGAACCAGCTTCCGGTTCGCCACTGAGGCCCGCGTATCCGCGGACGCCCTCGGCCTGCTCATGCGAGGTCTGCTCGATCTGAACGGGATCGATGCGTCCGAGGTGAGAGCCGTCTCCCTCGCCACCGTGGTGCCGCCCCTGACTCGTCGGTACGCCGAGATGTGCGAGCGCTACTTCGGAGTAGACCTTCACATCCTCCGCGCGCAGGAGTGCGGCATTCCCATCGATTACGAGCCCCCATCGTCCGTGGGAGCGGACCGTATCGCAAACGCGGTCGCCGCCAAGGCCCGGGTAGGTGCCCCGGTGATCATCGTGGACTTCGGCACAGCCACGACCCTGGACACCCTAGATCCCCGTGGCCACTACATCGGAGGAGCCATCACCCTGGGGCCCGAGTCGACCCTGGCGGGCCTTTACAGCCGAACCGCTCAACTCCCTATGGTGGATCTGAGCGCCCCGAGCCGCGGGATCGGCCGCAGCACCCAGGAGTCCATCCGCTCGGGCGTTGTCCACGGCATGGCCGGCATCGTCGATGGCCTGGTAAGGCGGTTCAGAGAGGAACTGGGCGCCCAGGCGCCCACCTTGGCCACGGGGGGCCTCGCCCCCATGCTGGTGCCCGTCTGCGAGACGGTTTCCGAGGTGGCGCTGGACCTCACCCTTCAGGGTATCCGCATGGTGTGGGAGAATGCCGCGGGGAGGGCTCAGTGAGCCGATCAGCAGGCGATTTCGAGCGCGCATGGAAGTCTTGGCATGCTGGATCCCATGAGTAGGATGAGGATGCGCCAGGCATGAACGTGGTTCTTATCCTGGCCGTAGTGGTGGTCAGTGGCGTCGTCGCGTACATCGGCGACATCATCGGCAAGCGGCTGGGCAAGAAGCGAGTGACCCTCTTCGGCCTCAGGCCTCGCCAGACGGCGGTGCTCATCGCCGTGGTCACGGGCTGCCTCATCACCATCGGCACCATATGCGCCGTTGCCCTTGCCTCCAACAGCGCCCGCGTGGCCCTCTTCCACCTCGATGAGCTCTACGCCCAAATCGCCTCCGCCGAGGAGGCCGTGCGCGAGGCTCGGGAAAGCGCCGCCACGGCCCAGAGGGATCGGCAGGCCGCCCTCGATGACCTGGAGTCGAGCGAGGCCTCGCTCGCGGAGACCCAAGAGGGACTCGCCCGCGCCAGCGAAGCGCGGGAGGAGGCCCTTGTCCGTGCGGAGCAGGCGGCGGCGACGGCCCAGGGTGCGGAGCAGGAGGCTGCCGCCGCCCGGAGCGAGCTCGGCCAAGCTACCACCCAGGTGGGGGAACTCCGAAGGCAACAGGAGCAGTTGCAGGGCGACATCCAAGGGCTGGAGGAGGCGAGAGCCGAGGCCGAGGGACAACGCGACGCCCTCGTGGTGGAGGCCGGACGCCAGCACTTCGAGGGGAGCCTACCCCTCTTCGGATACCGCTCCGATCTGCCCGCCCAACTCGTCGCCCTGCAGCCTGACCGCGAGCTTGCCCGTATCACCTTGGCCCAGCGAACCGACTCCGGCTCGGCGATCCGTGCACTCTACGGGCTCCTCGAGGACACGACCCGGGTGGCCCAGGCCGCCGGCACCGCGAGCTACGACTTCCCCGGGGATGGGGTTGACGCGACCACCGGCCTCGACCTGATTCTGCTAGGGGCGGAACTCCAGCCGCGAGATGACTGGCACTTCTACGATCTGGCCGAGCGCAACCAGGCCTACGACGCCTACCTGAACCGCATCGCGACGCGAGCCGCTGATCTCTCTCAGCGCGGCGAGGTCTACATCCTCTCCCGCGTCGGCCCCTATGCGGTGCCACGCAACCGGCCCGCGATCATCACCTTTGAACTGGGGTTGGTCGAGTCGGCGCGGTTGCCGGTCGGGACGGTGTTGGCGACGGAGGTCGTGACCATCGGCACGGAGCGGGACGACGTCGCCCAGGCGTGCTACCGGCTCGTCTCGATGGCGCGGGAGAGGGCCCGGGGAGGAACGGAGCCAGGCGGAACGTATCGCGGGGTCATCAACCCCCAGCTCATTCCCGATCCAACCTACTCCATGATCGAGGGGACCGTTGCCGAGGTGCGGCGCCTGCACGGGGACCTCAGCCTCGACGCCAGACTCGCCTGCATCATCATCGCCGACCCGACATGGGATGCCAGTGAGGGCGACCGAGGGTATCTGAACACCGATGTGCCCCTCTACCGGATCGATGTCCAGCCAGCCCTCTAGCTCCATGCGTCGAGTGGTGGCCGTGGACCCGGGCCGCCAGAAGACTGGCATCGCCGTGGTGCGCGCTGACGGAGGGTGCGACCACCGTCAGGTTGTGCCGACCGCCGAAGCGCCCGTGCTGGCGCGGCGACTGCTCGCCGAGCACCAGGCCGAGGCGGTGGTGGTAGGGGACCGCACCGGTTCCAGCCCGATGGTGCAAGAGCTCCTCGCCGAACCGGCGGTCGCCCTGGTGCTGGTCGACGAGCACCGCTCCACAGAGGAGGGGCGCCGGCTCTACCTGGACACCGTGCCGGCGCGCGGATGGTCACGACTGCTCCCGCGAGGGCTACGCGCGCCCTCCGGACCGATCGACGACTACGCGGCGTGGGTCCTGGGCCGCCGCTACTTTGACGGGCCCGGCCGACTGCCTTCCTAGGTTCGGCGGCCCAAGGTGCGAGGCCGCCCAATGCCGAACTCGTGAGTGACAACATCCGGTTAGGACGTGGTATCCATGGAACCTATGGAAGTCGGCGTGTTCCTGTGCTCGACCGGCATCTACGATCCGTTGAAGGCCATTGAGAAGCTCAAGGAGCTCGGTATCCGCAACTGCCAACTGCCACCCCTCGGCGAGGAGTGGCTCAGCCCCGAGAAGGCGGAGACGGTCAAGAAGGCCCTGGCGGAGGCGGGCATCGTTCCCACCACCCAGTTCGTCGGCTTCGAGAACGAGAGCTACGCCAGCATGGCGGCCGTCGAGGAGACGGTGGGCTTCCTCTCTGAGGCGAGGCGTCCCGCGCGGATCGAACACACCAAGAAGATCATCGACTTCGCCGCCATCGTGGGAGTTCCCGCTGTGGCCGCCCACATCGGATTCGTGCCCGAGGACGTCAGTGACCCCCGCTACATGCAGCTCGTCGAGACGGTCCGGGAGCTCTGCGATGCCTGCGCCGCCAAGGGCCTCATGTTCTCGATGGAGACCGGCCAAGAGACGGCCGAGGACATGCGCGAGTTCATCAAGACCGTCAACCGCCCCAACCTCAGGGTCAACTTCGACCCCGCGAACATGATCCTGTACGGCAAGGACAAGCCGATCGAGGCCGTCGGCATCCTGGCCCCCTGGATCATCTCCGTTCACTGCAAGGATGGCACGTGGCCGACGGCGGAGGGGATGCTCGGCTCGGAGACGCCCCTGGGCGAAGGGCAGGTGGACATCCCGGCCTTCATCGCCAAGCTCAAGGAGATCGGCTACACCGGACCCTTGACGATCGAACGCGAGGCTGGCGATGATCGCATCGGTGACATCACCCGGGGTAGGGCACTCCTGGAGTCCCTCAGATAGGGCTGGCGACCAGCCCGGATGGAGCGGTGTCTTTGTTCAGATCCCAGGTCGCGGTCCGGGTCGCGGTGTTGTGCCTAGTCCTGGCCGGCGGTTGGTGCCAAGCCCAGGATCTTCCCGGAGCCTTCGGAGAGTGGTCGGGGGGGCAGGCGCCCGAAGGCCTGCCCCTGATCGAGCCCGCCCTTGGGGCAGGGCGAGCCATCGTCCTGCACTTCACCGGGGACGCGGGGCCGGACAACGTCGCGCAGACCATCACCCTGAATGATCTGAGGGGCCGCTATGGGAACGATGTCATCTTCCTGCGCGCGGAAGATGAGACGGCGGCGGGTGACCGGCTCTTCGACGCCTTCGGGGCTGCCCGCATCCCCTCGGTGATGGTGCTCGACGCGACGGGTCACATCGTCGCCGTCTTCGAGGGTCTGACGGATGCCGCGCCCTTGGCGGCGGCCATCGACGAAGCCAAGGCCGCGAGCCCCGCGCCGTCCGACAGCCTGAGCGTCTACGAGCTCAGCAACCCCCTCCCCAGCCCCAAGCTCCGAGTCGATCACCCGGCGCCCGCGAGCACGCCGGCGATCCACTCGGCCCTCGAGAGCGGGCGCGCCACGCTCCTCGCCTTCCTTGGCAGCTACTCCCGGTTCAACACGGAGCAGGAAGAGGTGCTTCGGCAACTCGAAGGCGCCCTCGAGGGGCTGGCTGCCCTAGTCGTCTCGGCCGATGAACCAGCGAACGCCGCCGCCTTCAGCGACTACCGCGTCACCGGCGTTCCTACGCTTTTCGTGCTCTCCGCCGACGGCGTCGTGCGCGCCCACTTCGATGGGTTGACGGAACTGGCCCCTCTGGCAGCGGCTTGCGCTGACGCCCTCGCCCGGCCCGACGCGCCGCCGCGAGAGCCGGAGATCGTGGAGCCACCGGCCGCGGAACCGGAGCCTCCCGTCAACGCCCTCGCCCCCCACGTGCCGGGTGAACCGGGCGCCGATCTCGAGGTTGGACCGCCCCGCAGCCGCGATAAGGCCGATCCTCCGCTTCCGCGGGGGCCCTTCATCGATGACTCGCCACCAGCGCCCAGGGACCTCATCGCCGCCACGGACGGCGACCCGGGCAACCCACTCAGCCCCGCCGCCGGCGCGGAGTTGGCCGTGGATTCCGCGGCGAACGCGGACTACGGCCCGAGTCGCCTCGTAGATGGGCTCACCTCTGGCGATGCGGCATTCCGCCCATGGGTCTCCTCAGCGGGCCATGATCTGCCCATCGAGATCCGCATCCGGCCTGGCCGCGCCGACATCACCGCCCTGGTATTGCACCCTGCCACGGGGGCCCGGGCGCTGTTCGGCAGCCGTTGGCCGAAGACCGTCGAGGTGCTGCTCGGCACTCCCGATGGAGCGGAACCGCGCTCGCTCGGGCGATATGAGCTGCCCGCTGACGGATCGGCTTTCACGATCGACCTCCCCGATGGCGGAGTGCCGGCCATAGTGGTCCGGATCCTCGCGACTCACGGAGGGTCGGGTGCGTGTGAGATGGCGGAGATCACGGCGAGGTAGACAGGTCCGCGCCTCTCGCCAGAGAGCCATCCAGCGTGTAGCCTGTGGGGAGCCGCGGGGCACTTCCATATGTGGGCGGTCCACCTCAGCCGCACACTGAAGGAGCCACTCAACCATGGAGGGGCGACAGCCCCTAGAGCAGCCTTACCTCAGCGTCGTGGTGCCTGCTTACCAGGAGGAGCGCCGAATCGGCCCCAGCCTCGACGCCATTGTGGCCCATTTGAACGCCCAACCGTACGCGACGGAGATCGTGGTGGTCGGCGACGGTTGCACCGATAACACCGCCGCTGTGGTCCGCGCGAGGGCCGAGGCGTCGCCGGTTCCTATTGCCATGCTGGACAGGGCCGAGAATCGAGGAAAGGGGTACTCGGTCCGTGAGGGGCTGCTCGCCGCGCGCGGGCGGATGCGACTGTTCTCCGACGCGGACCTCGCGACCCCCATCGATGAACTCGACCGCATGCTGGCCGTGACCCACCGGCGTGGCGCCCAGGTTGTCATCGCCAGCCGAGCCCTGCCGGAGTCCGAACTGGTGATCCGGCAGCCCTGGTACCGGGAGACCATGGGGCGGATCTTCAACCTCCTCGTGCGCGGGGCGGGGCTCACCGCGTGTCCGGACACCCAATGCGGCTTCAAGCTCCTATCCGCCGAGGCCGTCGAGCGCGTCGTGCCGCGACTTACCATCGATGGCTTCGGGTTCGATGTGGAACTGCTGTGGGTGGCGCTGAAGCAGGGCCTGGAGGTATGGCAGATCCCCGTTCGGTGGATCGACTCGCCCGCTTCCCGCGTGTCGCCCATCACCGATTCAGCACGGATGTTCCTTGATCTGCTGCAGGTCCGGTTGAACGACTGGCGCGGGCTCTACGGCAAAGGGGCATAGGGGCCTTGCCACGGTTTGCCTAACAGGGTAGTCTTCCGTTTGGTGAGAGGCCGTTGAGGCCCCACCGCGGCATTCTTGAGTACATCGAGCCGCGACATGGAACCAGTCTGGTAGACCCTAACTCGCTCACGCGAGACAGATACCTTCCAGCGAACCCCAGCGTTGCCACCGTCCTGCTTCAAGAGTGCTGACCCCGCGATCTCGGCACGAGCCGAGGCTCTCGCCCTGGGCGAGGTCCGTAGCCGTACCGGATCCAGCTACGCCGACGTCGCGGGAGACCTACAGACTCGTTAGCTGGCGAGTGGAAAGACGTGAGTAGTGCACTTCAGCGAACTACAGCTAGACGAACGACTGATGCGCGCGGTCAAGACCATGGGCTTCGAGGAAACGACCCCCATCCAAGAGCGGGCCATCCCCATCGCCTTGGAGGGCCGCGACGTCCTCGGCACCGCCCAGACGGGTACCGGCAAGACGGCGGCCTTCGTGCTGCCGATCCTCCAGCGGCTGCTCGAGCAGCCGCGGAAGAGAAGCCGCATCCGAGTGCTCATAGTGACGCCCACCAGGGAACTGGCGGAGCAGGTCAACGAAGCCGTGCGTAGTCTGGGCCAGTACACCCCCATCAAGGCCGCGGCCGTCTACGGCGGCGTGGGCTTCGACGAGCAGCGCCGAGCCCTGCGCAAGGGCACCGACATCATCGTGGCTTGCCCGGGTCGCCTCCTGGACCACATCGGTCGGGGCCAGGCGGACCTTGGCGGCGTTGAGGTCCTGATCCTCGATGAGGCGGACCGCATGCTGGACATGGGCTTCATGCCCGACGTGCGGCGGATCATCGAGCAGATCCCGCGGAAGCGGCAGACGATGCTGTTCTCCGCGACCTTCCCCGCTGAGTTGACCCGTCTTGCGGCGGACATTCTGACCAAGCCCGAGCGAGTCGAAGTGGGGATGGTGGCCCCGGCCTCGACGGTCGACCACTGGCTCTACCCGGTTCAGCAACAGGAGAAGACCGCTTTGCTTCTCCGGCTCCTGGAGACCCAGGAGCACGAGTCGGTCCTGATCTTCACCCGGACCAAGCACCGGGCCGATCGGGTGACCAGACAGGTCAGAGACAAGGGCTACAAGGCGGCTGTCCTACACTCGGACCGCAGCCAGGGGCAGCGCCAGCGCGCCCTCGACGGCTTCCGAGATGGCCGGTATCAGCTCCTGATCGCCACCGACATCGCGGCCCGTGGGCTCGATGTGCAGGGCATCAGCCATGTCATCAACTACGACATCCCCGGCAGCGCGGACGACTACATCCACCGCATCGGCCGCACCGGCCGCGCGGAACGCACGGGGGATGCCTTGACCCTCGTCACCAGTGATGACCGCGCGACGATCAAGGCCATCGAGCGCTGCCTTGGAGAGCCTCTCCCCGTGCGCGAGGTCGACGACTTCGCGGAGGGTGTTCGCATCCGCGCGCCGCGGAAGCTGCCCCAGCGGACCTCTCCCGAGACCCGCCGCAAGGCGGCGGAGATGAAGGAGCGAGCCGGGAACGCCAAGTCCGATGAGGTTGGCGCCCGACGCCTGCCGCGCCGGAAGCCGACCGAGGCGGAGGCTCCGAAGCCGTCGAGAGCGCGCCGCACCGCCCGCAAGGGCAAGCCGGACGCAGCGACGAGCGCGCCTCCAGCCAACCGGCGCATCCAGAGGAGCCGCGCCCCCAAGGGCCGCCAAGCCCAAGCCAGGGCATCCTAACGCAGGGGAGTTCGCTCACAGGCGATGGTGACGGCGAGCCCGCTCCGCCTTAGGGTGGGGCGGGCCCGTTCACTTCACGGATGGCCTCGTTGGGGCACATGGTAAGGCATCGTCCGCAGCGGATGCACCCCTCGGGGATGATCTCGCACTTCAGCCCGCGGCGCTCGATAGTCCCCGCCGGACAGGTGAGCAGACACTGCGTACACCCCGTGCATAGCTCCGCGCGCACCGTCGGAGGATGCTCCAACAGCCCTGCCCTCACCGCTTCCCCGGCAGCCATAGACTCGATCCTCCTCACGCGCGCTCGAGCCGCTCCCACAGGCGTAGGCAGGACTCTCCGATGAGCTCCGCCGCCGTACCGTAGCCCTGGACATCATGCCCGACGAGGAAGAGACCCTCGATCCCGGGGAGGATCGCGGGAGGGCGGCTCTTGCCGTGCTGACCGATCATCTGGGCGATGTTGGCGGTGGGGTTGTGGCTATGGTAGCAGGCTGTGTTCATGATCTCAGCCCCGGACCCGAGGTGCTCCAGGAGTTCCCGACGCCCGGCCTCCAACTGCTTCTCCGGGTCCTCCGCGGGATCCATCCACTGGTACGCCAGCGCGAAATGCCACTCCGGCGGGCACAGGAACCGGCTCAAGTTGGAGACAGGCATGATGCCGTCGATATGCCGGAGATCCAGCGGGATCTCTATACTGAGGTGCTCGTGAAGGCGGTTACGTGAGCGTACGGCATGGGTGAAGCCACATGCCGGCTGCAGAGTGGCCACCTGCTCTACGACGCGGCTCGGGGCGTGTTCGCCCAACATGCCCAGCGTCCGTCGCACCCCCGCGTTGGCGATCACCCAGTCAGCATCCAGGCTCTCGCCACCCTCCACCTCAACGCCCCTCGCGCGCCCGCCCTCCACTATGATGCGGCGCACGGGAGCCGCCGTTCGGACCTCTGCGCCCGACGATTCTGCTGCGGCGCGAATCCGCCCGATCATCGAGCCACTGCCATGGATCAGGAAGCCTTCGCGGCCGAAACGCTGCGACAGAATGGACCGCAGTAGCTCGACGGCCGAAGCCTCCTCCGCAGGCACGCTGAGCGCGAACTTGGTGAGCCGGTCCAGGAGCCGCACCCCGGCCTCGGTGCCTCCGATGCGCCTCATGCCCTCGGCAGCGGGCAAGTCGCGCCCCATCAGCCCTGCGATGAGCATACGTGCCGCTGACCGAGTCACGGGGCCACGGCGGTTCACCCCCACCAGCCGGCGGAGGACGGGGCTCTGGCTGCGGGTCATGTCCAGATGCAGAGGCAGGCGTTGCCCATCCACCGCGACCATTACCGAGGGCGCCGGCTCCACGAGGGAGACGTGCACTCCTACCTTGCAGAGGCAGCGGAACAGATGGCCCCGCACGCCACCGGGGAAGGCGTGGAAGGCGCCCGTGGGGATTGCGAAGCCCTGGTAGTCGATGTGTGTGAACCGACCACCGATGATGGACTGAGCCTCTAGGAAGGTGACGGGGTGGCCCCGCCGAGCCAAGAAGGCGCCCGTCAAGAGGCCGCCCAGCCCCGTCCCGACCACGACGACGCGACGCTTGCCGCTAGCCATGCTTGCCCCCGCTACGAGTCCCGCCCCTGCGCGGGCGAGCCATCGGTGGATTCGACCCCGAGCCGCTCTGCCCTCCTTGACGGCCTGATACGTGACAGTGCTGCGTCAAACAATCTGATACAGATGCACTCATTCTTTATGATAGCGATGGTGAAGTTCTGGGGGCGTGTGTTCGGCGACTGCCTCCGCTCGCTCCGTGTACGGGAGGCCGTACAGGAGACGGGGCGGGTCCGGTGAGGACCCGCCCCGGCGGTGACTGCTTTGGATTGGAGCCACCGCTCCGAATACTCGAACTTCGGAGGTTCTTGCGAGGCTAACTCCTACAGCCACCTCGACTGTCCGCTAATGTACTAATCTGGACCACCTCCAATCTCAGTCTGTAGCCCAGCATACCCTTCCGCGCCAGGCCGGTCAACATCGTTCCAGGGTCTTTTCATTGTTTTGCATATAGCAAAAAGGAAGTGGGGGGTGTTCTTTCGAAGCTGAGTGCATGGTAGA
>ENA-UOUL01000548-UOUL01000548.1-bioreactor-metagenome-genome-assembly--contig:-NODE-548-length-62895-cov-6.515075_pt1 | contig 62895 bp, 60 predicted proteins | sample MGYA00249838_ERZ747220 | MGnify/ENA primary metagenome ERZ747220 (study PRJEB28778, sample SAMN05720191) | bioreactor metagenome | isolation source: Anaerobic biogas reactor | place: USA:Washington... | reverse complement strand
TTATCGAAAAAGCACCAATTGATATTGTCGACGAAGTTTTAGATATAATCATAGGAATAGTTGAGAGGTAACAAGCCAATCCTCATCTCGAGCTGCCTGATGTTTACTCGCTTTTTAACAGGACAAAAATAACGAAACGCTACCCGCTTTCACGAACAATCTCCAACATTTGCCCTAAATTATAAACAACACCAATCATTATTTGGTTCGGGTGTCCAAAGACGGTATTGATAAAGCAAGCTAAATAATCAATGGCTGGCTTCGCGAGCGATTTTGAGCCTCTAAAATGCAGATTGTCAGCAAACAACAAAAAAAAGTAAGGAAATAGCCTGTTCTGCTGCCTATTCCAGTACCCTTCTTGCGTTTATGGCTCCCACTTTCAGAAAATACCACAGTTTTGAGCGCACGTATCCCCTGGCCGGCATCTCGTCGCCCCGGTATTTGCGCCTCAGAACAGAAGGGATTCCTTCGACTGCGTTGCGCAATCGCGTCAGTTGCATTCCGCGACCAGAGGTCCGGCGAGCTCACTCAGGAAGAAGAGCTTGCCGGGCCTTGTCGGCATATAGGAGGACGGCACCCAGGTGTCCGGCCCGTAGCGCAGCGTCATCCACAGCGACAGGCCCTGCCATTGCATGCCCCGGCCCAGGACACCGTCCGCGCCGCCGATGATCCAGTCCGACTGCAAAAAGAGTCCGGGGCCGATCGTGTTGGCCCGGCAGGGCACCAGCGTGGTCCGGCTCTTGAACGATGTGATCGCGTTCTGCTCGATTGTCAGCGGATGGAGCCGGGCACCCAGCCGGTGGGTCTGGCTAAGCCAGTCGGTCTCCTGATCGAATTCAGCGGCAAAATGCGGTTCCCAGAAGGCGATGTGGCACATGCGGCCGATGCCGAACACCGTGACCAGCCGGGCGCCCTGCCGCTTGAGCTCGGCGATCCGGTCGGCATAGCGGGGCAGTTCGTCAGGCGTGGCGAAGTGGCGCTGGGAGACCGGGACCGTCAGGTCGCCCAGGGGGCCGTAGAAAGCGGTCTCCATGGCGTTCTGGAACGCGCCCGGATTGTCGGGCGGCAGTGTGTTTCCCTCGCCGTCCGACCATTCGTCCATGTTGAAACCATGGACATGGCCGCAGCCGACGCCCCATTCACGCAGGAAAAAGACAGCCCAGCGGTACATGCCCATTGGGCCGACCGGCAAGATCATGGCCAGGGGGATGCCATCCTCGCGTGCCTGGCGGATGGTTAAGGCGATTTCATGCCCCATCAGGGTGTCGAAATCCGCCAGCGTGGTGCAGGAAATCGGCGTAAACCGGTCGTGCCACCAGCTTTGACGCTCGGTGATCGCCTCAGGCGGGTGGCTTGCGCACCGGTCGATGCGGGCCATGTCCCATCCGGCCGGGTAGAAGGATTCCAGCAGCGATCCCTTGACGGTTGAAATAAAGTCCATGTGACGGTTCCTCCTCATTAACGCTTCAGGGCAGCAGCCGGCGTGTCGGCTGGCGCGGCCAGACCGCCGCGCTTTGGAAGCCTTCGGCATAGCGGACGCCGCATTGCAGGCCGCGGAACTTGGAGCAGGTCGCCACGAAGTCGATAAAATCGATCTTGTCGTGGTCGCGCATCCAGTCGATCTGGCTGTGGTGGCAGCCGAGCGCTTCCAGCTTGACCTCGATCACATCGGAGATATCGACGTATTCGGCAGGCAGGAAATTAACGCCGGCCAGGGTATCCATGTAATAAAGCGGCGTGATGGCCGCGACGCCGGCCGCCCGGTCCTGTTGGTTCCAGATGCTGGCGGAAAAGCTGGCGTCGAAAGCCAGTTTTTGCACCTCCAGGTGATCCTGCATATAGTCCTGCGGGCTGTGGGTGATGACCAGGTCCGGCTTGGCCTGGCGGACAACCTCGGTCAGAGCCTTGATCTGTTCCGGATCCCGGCTGTTGACTTCCAGGTCCGGGACGTCAAGCGTCAGGACCTGGGCCCCGATCCTCCGTCCGGCTTCCCTGGCTTCCTCCAGCCGGATTTCACGCAGACTGACCGGGTCGATCAGGACATGGCCGCGGCAGCCGTTGGCGACATGGCAGATGGTGACGGTGTCGCCGCGCTGCACGCAGCGGGCCAAGGTTCCGAAACAGCCGATTTCCAAATCATCGGGATGACACCCGATCGCGAGTACGCGCATGGCAACCTCCTCGTTACGTCGCTTGCAGCTGCAGCAGCAGGGCGCGGGCGGTTTGGATGTCCCGGACTTGCTCCGGCCCGGAAATTTCCCGCTCGATCGTCAAGTGCCCCTGGTAGTTGATCTCCTTGAGCTTGCGGATGATCTGGGGCAGGTCGACGCGGCCCTGGCCCAACGCTTTTTCATGGCCGAGGCGGCGGCCGTCGGTCGGGTACTCGCCGTCTTTGCAGTGGACGCCGCGCACATACGGCCCCAGGATGTCCAGCGCGTCCGCCGGGTTTGCCTTGCCGTACAGCAGCAGGTTGGCCATGTCGAAATTAACGCCGAGGTTGGCGGTGCCGATATCCTGCATGGTGCGCAGCAAAGTGACCGGTGTTTCCTGGCCGGTTTCAAACAGGAAATACTGGCCGCGCCCCTGCATGACCTGGGCCAAGTGGCGCAGCGCGCAGACGACGCCCGTATAATTGGGGTCGTCCGGGTTTTCCGGCAGAAAGCCGACATGAGTCACGATGTCCGTCACGCCGATCTGAGCCGCAAAGGCGCTGGCCGCCAGCAGTTCCTGGAGCCGCTGGCCGCGGTAGGCTGGGGGGACGAGGCCAAGCGTTGCCGGCCCGCCGGTGAAATTCCATTCCTTAGGTCCGCTCCAGCCGGCCCACAAGGCGGAAATTTCAAGTCCGCTCTGCTCGCGGGCCTGCCGGACAATCCGGGCCTGCTCCTCGCAAAAGAGCGTGCTGTCCCAGATGTTCAGCTGGCAGCTGTCCAGACCGAGCTGGCGCGCCTGCCCGAAGGCAGATGCCAGATCCGTGCCGGGGCGATAGCCGATGATCGATCCGATTTTCATCCACGTACCTCCTGATCCTTGAGCGTGACGCGTGTCCCGCCCGCCAGCGCGCTGTCCCGCAGGGCCTCGGCCAGCAGGACCGAGCGCAGGGCGCTTTGCGGCGGGTTGATCTCGTTGGGCCGGCCGGATTCCAGAAGGCCGGTGAAATAGCGGATCTCGCGCTCGATACCGCCTTGTTCGTAGGGCAGGTCGGCGGCAAAACTGTCGCCGCCGCGCGGATAGACGGTAACCTTGCTGCCGTCGAAAATCACGGTGGCCTGTTCGAAGCCGATCCGGTAGCCGTGCTGGAACGGGCAGCCTTCCATGGACCAGTCGCCCAGGGCGAATACCGGCTTGCCGTCGCCATAGAAGAGGGTGCTGTGGACAACATCCATGCGCGATTGGACATCGCGGGTGACGCAGGAGACCGCTTCCGGCTCGCCGAACAGGGCGCGGGCCATATCCAGGTCGTGGATGTGCATGTCCAAAAGGCAGCCGCCTGAGCGCTCATAATCCATGAACCAGTTTTCCCAGGCCCAGCGCGGCGGGCCGCTCGTCCGTTCGAAGACGGCGCTGATCGCTTTGCCGTAGGTTTCCTGCTGCACCAGGCCGCGCAGGTACTCGTACTGGGGGAAGAAGCGCAGGCATTGCCCGATCATGAGCTGGCCGCGTGATTTGGCGGCCGCGTCCACCATCGCCTGGCACAGGCCGGAGGTCCGGGCCATCGGCTTTTCGCTCAGCACGTGGTAGCCGCGCCCCAGCATGTCGATCGCGTAGGGAGCGTGCAGCGGCGTCGGCAGGCAGATGTCGATCAGGTCGAGCGGTTCGCGCGCGAGCATCTCCTCGAGATCGGTGTAGCAGGCCATCTTCGAGGCGGGGTCGACATCCGACGCACCCAGGTTGATCTCGATCCGTCGCTTGAATTGTTCTGGGTCGATGTCGCAGGCCGCCAGAAGTTTGACGGGCGCGCCCTCCTTGGCCAGCTTCTCGTAAGCGGCCCGATGGGCCTGGGCGATGCCGCCAAAACCGATAAGTCCAACATGCAGCATGAGTCACACCTCCTTGTCAGCCCAGCCGGTCCTGCCCAGGATCCGGTCCATGGCCGATGACGTATTGATCAGGATCGTGTCGGGGTATAGCCGGTAAGGCGACATCTCCGCGGTCAGGTAGTCGTCGTAGCCGGCAGCGGCGAGCGCGGCCATGACTGCCGGGAAATCGACATCGCCGGACAGCAGGTCGACGAAACCGCCCAGGCCGCCGACGCCGCGGCGGAAGTCCTTGATGTGCACCTTGCGGATGCGCGGGCCGAGAATGCGGATCCACTGCTCCGGATAGCCGAAGGCCAGCACGTTGCCGACGTCGAAGTAGGCGCCGACAGCCGGGCTGCCGATCGCATCGATCAGGCTGCGCATTTCCAGCGGGGAAAGCAGGAAATGGTTCCAGACATTTTCCAGGCCGATGGCCACACCCAGGTCAGCCGCGATCGGGGCCAGCCCGGTGAGCGCCTCCAGGGAACGGTCATAGGCGACATCGTAGGGGACGACCGGCGCCTGGGGGCCGAATCCGCAGGTCACGCTGCCTGGCAGAACGAGGATCGTGTCGCAGCCCAGCCAGGAAGCCACCCGCAGCTGCTGCACCACGATCGAGCGGGCTTTGGCCCGCTCGTCCGGGTCGTCCGCAGTCAGGGAATAGGTCCAGTAGAGGCCGCTGGCGACGCTGGTTATGGCGACGCCCTGCCGGTCGGCCGAGCTCCGGACAGCCGCCATATCCTGGCGGGTCGATGCCAGGTTGACCGGCCCTTTCTCGTCAAGGGCGACTTCGACACCGTCGAAGCCGGCTTTGCGCGCCAGTTGGAAGCATGTTTCCAGGGGTTGGCCAGTAAAAGACCAGATGCTGATGCCTTTTTTCATGATGCACCTCCAGGTCACTTTATCATATTCATCATATCATTTTTCGGGCGCGGCGGAATAAACAAAGGGCTTCCGTTTGTGCACAATCGGCTACATTGCAGAGCCGTTTCTTGACATGTGGCCGATAGTGCAGGATACTGGCTTTGGCGCGGCGCGCAGGCGGAGGTGTCCGATGGCGAACATGGAATATTACGGCCATGCCCTGGAAAATGTCTTGTCGATCACCCACTTGATCAGCCTGTTCTATTTCCGGAGCCCGAGCAATTTCAATTTTGCCGGCGAGACGCATGATTTCTGGGAGTTCATCTACATCGACAAAGGCCAGATGCTGATTACGGCAGGCAGCCAGCAATACCAGCTGCGGGCCGGCGAGCTGGCTTTCCATTGTCCGGGCGAGTTCCATGCGGTCCAGGCCTGCAGCCGGGAAAAAGCCAACTTCATGGTCTGCGCCTTTGCCAGTGAAAGCGCGTGCATGACGTTTTTCACACACAAGATCCTGCTGCTCGACGCCGCGGCGCGCGCCTGCCTGCAGGCCGCCCTGCGCGAAGTCGACGGCAGCCTGCTGCCTTCGGAAACGCCGCCGCTGGCGTTCCCGGGCGCTGCGTTCGGCGCCGGGCAGCTGATTCGTACCAGCCTCGAGCAGATGCTGATCCGATTGTATCGGCAGAGCCATGCGGTCAAGATTCAGCAGCGCGCCCTCAGTACGGCCCCGCCAGGTTCCAGCCGGGTGCTGGCCGAGCGCATCCAGAGCTTCATCGAAGACCATGTCCAGGACCGCCTGACGCTGGCCGAGATCGCCGCGGCCATGGGCTGCAGCGTAGCCCAGGTCAAGAAGGCGTACAAAACGGCGACCGGCGCCAGCGTCATCGACCAGCTGATCGAGCTCAAGATATCCGAAGCCAGGCGCATGGTTGCCGAGGGCGAACTAAACTTCACCCAGATCGCCTCGCGCCTGGGCTACGACAACCCGCACTATTTTTCGCGCCTGTTCCGCCGCCGCCAGGAGATGACAATGACCGAATACGCGCGGTCAGTCCTGGCGGACGCGCCCTGAACAGCTTAGAGGAGTTCGCCGAGGAACATGAAGGCCTGGTCGTCGAAACCGGGGTAGCTCTCGTGTCCGTAGTCGGGATACAGGACCATTTCCTTTTTGGAGGTGATCTTGTTGTAGGCGGCAAACTGGGTCGAGGGCGGGCAGATGGTGTCCATCAGGCCTGCAGCCCAGAGCACGCTGCCCCGGATGCGAGGCGCCAGGTGGGCGATGTCGATATAGCCCAGCCGGGTGAAGATCTCCGTCTCGCGGGCGTGGGTCGGGTCAAACTGACGGAAGAAGGTGCGCAGCTCCTCGTAGGCGTCCTTGGCCAGATCCATTTCCCAGACGCGGCGGTAGTCGCTCAAGAAGGGGCAGCGAGGCGCCAGCCGGGCGATGCGAGGCTCCAGCGCGGCGCAGGCGACGGTCAGGCCGCCGCCCTGGGATCCGCCCATGGCGGCCACCCGGCCGGCATCGACTTCGGGCATGTCCATGACGATCCCGGCCAGCTGGGCCGTATCCAAAAAGTTATGGCGCATCAGCAGGTTTTCCGGCTTGTCATCGAGACCGCGCACGATGTGGCCGCGGAAGGTGGTGCCCAAAACCCCGCCGGTCTCCTGCGACTGTCCGCCCTGGCCGCGGCAGTCCAGCGCGGCGACGGAAAAGCCCATGGCGGCATAGGGCAGCTTGTCCAGCCATGAGCCGCTGCTGCCGCTGTAACCGTGGAAGATGACGACCGCCGGGTGCGGTTCGGCCTGGCCCAGCGGACGGATATACTTGGCGTGCAATCGGGCATTGCGCACGCCGGTGAAATAGAGGTCATAGCAGGTGACACCGGGCGCCGTGAAACGGGCCGGAACCAGCTCGATTTTTGGGTCGACGGCCCGCATTTCGGCTAGGGCGTCGGTCCAGTAGCGGTCAAAATCGTCCGGACGCGGGTTCTTGCCCTGGTACTGGCGCAAGGCCTCCAGCGGCATGTCAATCAACGGCATAAGATTACCTCCAAGGACTTTTTCCCCATTATAACCGCCCCTTCCTGGAATGAAAACCGTCAGACGGCTGCGCGTCGGTTGCAATTCAGGCCCAAACCGCTAGACTGGTGTCAAGGAGGGTTTTCCTATGCCGCATGCTGAACTTGCCTTGTTCCCACGAATCATACCGGTTCGAAAAACGGTTGATCTCAAGATCCGGATCGCCGGCGGGCCGCTGTTTACGCAGCGCCAGGGAAACCTGCTCTGCCAGGCCCTGCCGTGCACGGTCTATGCCATGGGCCTGTTCGAATCGGGCCCGATTGCCAACCGGGACCATGTCCTGCCGCTCAAGTACGATCCGAATGCGGACGTGTTCCGGCTGCAGGTCAACTGTCCGGCCGAACAGGAGTACCGGCTGCGCATCCGGTCCGCTGCCGACGGCCAGGACCTGGTCGTCGCAGAGCTGTCCTTCTACGCTCTTGAGGACGACTTGTTCGGACGAAGGCCGTACAAGGGCGATCTGCATATGCATTCGAATCGTTCGGACGGACGGGACAGCCCGGCCCATGTCGCCGCGGCCTGCCGTCGGATCGGGTTCGATTTCATGGCTGTCACAGACCACCGCCAGTACGATCCGTCCATCGAGGCCCGGGACGCTTTCCGGGAACTCCCGGTCGACCTGGCGATCCTGCCCGGCGAGGAGATCCACGCGCCCGGCAACCCGGTGCATATCGTCAATTTCGGCGGGAAGAGCAGCATCAATGCCATGTTCCAGGACCCGTCCTATGAAGCGGCTGTCGACCGGATCCGCCGCGGCCTTGACTTGCCGGCTGGCGTCGATCCTTTCGTCTATGCGTCGACTTTTTGGATCTTCGACCAGATCCGCCGGGTCGGCGGCCTGGGCATTTTCTGTCACCCCTACTGGCTGTCCTACAGCCCGGACCAGGCCCAGGCCGCCTACATCAGCGAGGCGCTGACCAGCTGCCTGCTCGAGCGCCGGCCTTTCGACGCCCTCGAGCTGCTGGGCGGTTACCACCGCCACGAGGTTGAGGCCAACATCCTGCAGGTCACCCGCTACAGCGCCGAACTGGCCCGGGGCCTGCCGCTCCCGATCGTCGGGGTCAGCGATGCCCACGGCTGCGAAACAGGCAAGCTGTTCGGCTGGTACTATACGGTCGTGTTCGCCCGCAGCCTTGACCTGCCGGACCTGATCGGGGCGGTCAAGGACAGTTTTTCCGTCGCGGTTGAGGCGCTGCCCGGTGAGACCGTGCGCGTCTACGGGCCGTTCAGGCTGGTCAAGCTGGCCCTCTTTTTGCTGCGCGAGGTGTTTCCCGAGCACGATCGGCTGTGTGCGGGCGAAGGCAGCCTGATGCAAAGCTGGATCGGCGAGCACCCGGACGGGCAGGCGACGGACCGGCAAGAGATCCTCGCCCGGCTGCAGCAGGCGCAGGGCCGGTGCGCCGCCTGGCTGGACCAGGTCTTCGCACGCCCATGATCGTCTCAGCCAGCCGCCGCACCGACATCCCGGCGTTTTTTGCCGACTGGTTTTTGCGCCAGCTATCGGCCGGAGCGGTCACGGTTTGCAACCCCATGAACCCGGCTCAGCAGCGCGAGGTTGACCTCACGCGCGAGGCGGTCGACGCGTTTGTCTTCTGGAGCAAGAACCCGCGTCCTTTCTTCGCCGCCCTGGACCGGCTCGACGCGGCCGGATACCCTTATTACTTCCAGTTCACGCTCAATGCGTACCCAACCCTGCTCGAACCGCACGTACCTGCCCTTGCCGACCGGCTGGACACCTTTCGCCAGTTGGCCGAGCGAATCGGGCCGGGCCGGATCGTCTGGCGCTATGACCCGATCGTGCTGACTGGCGAACTGACCGAAGACTGGCATCAGATGCAGTTTGCGTCGCTGTGCAGCCAACTGGCCGGCCTGACACAAAGCTGTGTCTTTTCGTTTTACACCCCGTACCGCAAAACCTTGCGCCCGATGGCCCGGATCGGGGCCCTGCAGCCTGACGACGACCGGAAACGGGACCTGATCGCCCGCCTGGCGCCGATCGCCGGAGCGGCGGGCGTCGGACTGGAGGCCTGCTGCAGCGCAGTAGACTGGCAGGACCTGCCGGTGCGCCCGGCGGCCTGCATCGATCCAATACGTTTGACTCGCATCGCGGACCGGCCGATGTCCCTCAAGCCTGACCGCAGCCAGCGGCCCGGCTGCCGCTGCGTCCAGGCCGTCGACATCGGCCGGTACCGCACTTGCCGCCACGGCTGCCGCTATTGTTACGCCGGCTGTGCCGGTGACTGAGACAGAGGAGGTTAAATCGGATGAAGCGTCATTTTCGTCCCCGCTGGCACTACACGCCGCCTGCCGGCTGGATCAACGACCCGAACGGCCTTTGCATGGTCGGCGAAACCTACCACCTGTTTGCGCAGCACCACCCCGACGGCACCGACTGGGGCCCGATGCACTGGGCCCACGCGACCAGCCGCGACCTGCTGCACTGGCAGCACCAGCCGATCGCCCTGGCTCCGGACGAGTACGGCATGGCCTTTTCGGGCGGCGCCGTCCTGGACAAGGCGAATACATCCGGGTTCGCCGGACCCGGCGCCGACCCGGCCATGGTCCTGATGTACTGCCAGAGCGGCCGCGTTCAGCAGCAGGGGATCGCCTGGAGCACCGATTACACCCATTTTCAGCCGTATGACAAGAACCCGGTCATTCCCAACGGCGGCCTGCGGGATTTCCGTGACCCCAAGCCGTTCTGGAACCCGATGCTCAAGTGCTGGGGCTGCGTGGTGGCATCCGGCGACCACATCGACTTTTACCGGTCCGACGACCTGAAGCGCTGGCACTGGACCAACGCCTTCGGCCCGGCCGGAAACCTGCCCGGCGTCTGGGAATGCCCGGATTTTTTCGCCCTGCCATCACCAGACGGCCAACTCAAGTGGGTGCTGGTGGTCAGCATGGGGCGCGCCAAAGAAGACGGAGGATCCTGCACGCAGTATTTCCTCGGTTCTTTTGACGGAACAGCATTCTTGGCGGATCCGACGGGGGAGACACGGCTGGTCGACCCGGGTTTTGACAACTATGCGGCGATCACGTTCGAAAACGCCCCGGAGCGGATTCAGATCGGCTGGGCGAGCAACTGGACGTATGCCGGCCTGACGCCGACAGGCAGCTATCGCGGCGCCATGACGCTGCCGCGTATCCTGTCGCTGCGCCAGACACCGTCCGGCTTGCGGTTGGCTGCCCAACCCTGCCAAGCCCTGGATCTGCTGTTGAAACCAGCCGCCCGACTGGAAGCAGGCGAGAAAGATCGTTCCCTGTCCTTGACGACCGAGTCTTTCGGGATCCGGCTGACCGGAAAGGGACCCGTATCGGTCAGCCTGGCCAACGACGCCGGCGAACGGCTGTGCTTCGGCCTGACGGATCCGGACACCTTTTTCCTCGACCGCAGCCAGGCTTCGCTTTTACGCTTCTCCGACTGGTACGACCGGCCGCTTTTCCAGCAGCTGCGCGTGCCCCGACGGGTATCCGGGCCGTACGACATGACGTTTTATTTTGATGTCAGCATCTGCGACTGGTTCGCCGATGCCGGCCTGCTCGCGGTGACGTCGGCGGTCTATCCGGCCAGCCCCTACACCCGGCTGGAGGTCGACGGCGATGCCGTGCTGACCCTTCTGATCTGACAAACCGGGCGCTTTGGGTCTATAATACGGGAAAGATGGCTCCAAGGAGGTCCTCATGAAAATTTCGTTTCTGGGCGCTGCCCGCACCGTGACCGGGTCCTGTTACCTGGTTGAGACCGAAAACACATCCTTTCTGGTCGACTGCGGCCTCTTCCAGGGCTCAGCCCGGGAAGAGCAGCTCAACCAGGGGCCGTTTCCGTTTGAGATGGACGACCTGGATTTCTTGCTGCTGACCCACGCGCACATCGATCACAGCGGCCGGATCCCAAAGCTGTACACACACGGCTATCGCGGCCCGGTCTACGCGACGAAGGCGACTGCGGATTTGTGCCGGATCATGCTGCCGGATTCCGGCCATATCCAGGAATCGGAGCAGGAATGGCAGAACCGCAAGGCCCGCCGGGCCGGGCGCGCCGAGACGACGCCCCTCTACACGATGGAAGACGCGGTCAAGAGCTGCAACTTGTTCAAGCCGGTCAAGTACGACGTCTCCTTCAATCCAGCGCCGGATGTCCGGGTCGTTTTCCGTGATGCCGGCCATATCCTGGGCTCGGCTGTCCTGGAAATCTGGGTCACGGAAGACGGCCAGACCAGCAAGATCGTCTTTTCCGGAGATCTGGGCAACAATGACATGCCCATCCTGCGCGATCCGACCGTCCTGGACGGCGCCGACTACCTGGTGATCGAGTCCACATACGGCGGCCGCAAGCACCCGCGGGCCCAGGATGAAGTGGAACGCTTCGTCACGATCATCAACGAGACGATCGACGGCGGCGGCAACGTCGTCATCCCATCCTTTGCCGTGGGCCGCACCCAGGAGATCATCTACGAGCTTTTCCGCCAAGAAGAACGCTTCAGGAGCCGGCGCGAGAAATTTTTGCGCACGAAGGTCTACATCGACAGCCCCCTGGCGATTTCTGCGACGGCCGTCTTCCGGCAGAACACCGACTGCTACGATGAGGAAGCACGCCGATACATCGCAGACGGCAAGAATCCGCTCGATTTCCCGGACCTTCATTTCACGCCGAGCGTGGATGAGTCCAAGTGGCTCAACGAAGACCCCGGCAGCAAGATCATCATCTCGGCCAGCGGCATGTGCGACGCCGGACGCATCAAGCACCACCTGAAGCATAACCTCTGGCGGCCTGAATCGACGATCCTGTTTGTCGGTTACCAGGCGGAGGGGACCTTGGGGCGGCGCATCGTCGAAGGGGCCGACAAGGTCCGCGTGTTCGGCGACGAGATCGTCGTGCGCGCCCGGGTTGAATCGATCGAGGGCTTTTCCGGGCATGCCGATTGCGACGGCCTGATCAATTGGATCGCCGCCATGCGCCACAAACCGGCCCAGATCCTGCTGGTCCACGGCGAGACAGAATCGCTGGAGACTTTTGCGGAGACGATCGGGCGCCGGTTCGGCCTCGAGACCCATATTGCCAGTCTCAACGAAACGGTCACGCTTGGCCTGCCGGTCGCGCATCGCCGTATCGTGCCGGAACGGCTGCGCGACCCGCGCATGGTTCTGGCGACCTATGCCCTGGATACCCTGCAGGCCGACTTCATTTCCGCGATGGAGCAGTTCAAGCAGGAAGTCGCCCGGGCGAAAACCCAAGAAGAGCTGGAGGCGCTGCTGGCCGTGCTCCCGACGCGCATCGCCGCGACAGCCGGCGAGCTGGTCGAAAGCCACGCGCTGCCTGAAGGCTGATTTTTTGATCTTTATTCCATGGAAGGAGTCCCGTTGTGTTTGTTGTAGGTCTGAACGTATCTGAAGCCCCGAACCTGCTGCCGTCTTTCTGGCAGGACACCTTTTTATCCCGAACCGTGCTGGGCAATGCGGTCTGGAACTGGCTGATCGCCTGCGCGATTGTCCTGGCCGCCCTGGCCTTGAGGCGGCCTGTCAGCCGCCTTGCGGAGCTGATCGGCAAAAAGGCCCTGAGCCGGGACCAAGAGACAGGCGCCGCCATGGCGGCGGCCCTGGCCCCTGCCGTCCGCCTCCTGGTCGTCCTGATCGGGCTCAGCCTGGCCCTCCAGTCCGGCCTGCTGGCTTATTCAGAGAAAGTCGGCCTCTTCTTCCAGCATGTGATCGACACCTTGAAGGCGGTCGTCCTCTGTCTGGCCCTGGCCGGCGTCGGCGTCAGCCTGCTCGAGAACAGCACCCGCAAAGCAAAAGCCGACGGCAACAAGCAGACGGTGACCATGCACGTCTTTTACCGGCGGGCAATTCAGGTGGCGGCGATCGTGATCGGGGTTTTCATCGGGCTCAGGGTATGGGGATTTGATATCTCCGGCCTTTTGGCCGGCCTTGGCATCGGCGGACTGGCGCTGTCGCTGGCGGCGCAGGATACGTTCTCCAACTTGCTCGGCGGCCTGACAATCATGACGGATCACGCCTTCAGCATCGGCGATGTCATCACGACGCCGGATGTCGAGGGCATCGTCGAGGATATCGGCTTTCGCTCCACCAAAGTACGCACCTTCACCCAGATGCAAGTGACCGTCCCCAACTCGCGGCTGAGCAGCAACACCGTGACCAACCTGTCCCGGGTCATCAAGCGCCGCATTCGCTTCAGCATCAGCCTGGAGTACGGCACGACGCCGGACCAGATCCGCAGCCTGATCGAAAAGCTGAAGACCCGTATGGCCGCCCGGGAGCACCTGATTCCGGAGAACACAATTATCGCCCTGGAGAAATTCAGCGCCAGCTCGATCGACGTGCTGTTCCAGTGCTTCACGAAGACGCTGGACTTTATCCAGTATCTCAAGGAGCAAGAAGATATCCTGCTCGAGATCATGGAGGTCATGGAACAGGAAAAGCTGTCATTCGCCTTCTCCGCCCTGACCGTGCATCTCAACGATTTGTCCCGGCAGCGCGAGACGATCGAGCAAGCCCAGCCCGGTGTGCCGGTAAAAGACTGACCTTATTCCTGGGAGAAAAAAGTCCGCAGCACCACCAGCATGGCGGCGTGGTCGGCGACACCGCCGGTTTCGCAGATCGAGTGCATCGCCCAGATCGGATTGCCGACATCGACAGATGGAATCGGCAGATGCTCGGTCAAAACCGGTCCGACAGTCGAGCCGCCGCGCAAATCACTGCGGTTGACAAACGTCTGACAGGGAACGCCAGCCTGGCTGCAGAGGGCCTGGAAGGCGGCGGCCGTGGCCGCGTCCGACGTGTAGGAGCGGTTGGCCGCCCGCTTGATCACCGGTCCGCCGTTGATGTGCGGTCGGTTGGTGGCGTCCGCAAATTCGCTGAAATTGGGATGGACGGCGTGGGCCTGGTCGGCGGATACCAAAAATGAACGTTCCAGCATGCCGAAAAAATCGCGGCGGCTCCCGCCCAGGCTCAGCACGATTTTTTCCAGCAGGTCGCGCAAGAACAGCGACTGCGCACCCTGGCGGGTCTGGCTGCCGACTTCTTCGTGATCGAAGCAGGCGACGACGCTGACGCCGCTTTTTGTGTCCGCGCCTGCCAGCGCCGACGCGGCCGCGTAAGCCAGGCCGAGGTTGTCCAGCCGCGGGGCTGCGATCAGCTCATCCTCGAGGCCAAGAAACGTGCCCGGCGCGGTGTCGTGCAAGAACAGGTCGTAGTCCAGAATGGCTTCGGGTGCGACATCCAGCGCTTCGGCCAGCAGGCGTTCGAGCAGCTTGTCGGGCCGGTTATCCGCCAGCCCGATCACGGGCAGCAGCATTTTTTGCGGTTCAACCTTGGTGCCGTCGTTGGCGGTCCGGTTCATGTGAATGGCGACGTTTGGGATAATCAGCAGAGGGCGCTCCAGGCTGACCAGCCGGGTTTCCGGTTTCAGGGGGCGGCTGCCGGCCAGAACTACACGGCCGGCCAGCGCCAGCGGCCGGTCAAACCAGGTGTGCATCAGCGGCCCGCCATAGACCTCGGTCGACAGCTTGAGGCAACCTTCGCTGAGCACGACGCTGTTCGGCTTGACCAGCAAACCGGGCGAATCGTTGTGCGCGCCGACCAGGCGGAAGCCGCCGTCCAGCGGATTTTGGCCTACGCTGAACGCAAAAAGGGCCGAACCATGGCAAACCAGGCACCGATCGCCGGATTGCAGCGGCTTTTGACTGTCGTAAGGCCGGAAACCGGACTGGCTGAGCAAGCCGGCGAGCTGTTGCGCCGCCTGCCAGGCGGTCGGGCTCAGCCGGATGAAGGCCAGCAGCTCTTCGGCTTGCCGGCGCGAGGACAGGTCGGATTGGGTCGTGTCTTTCACGCTAAACCTCTTTCAGGCGTCGAACAGGTCCGCGGCCGGGATCTCGAGAAGCCGGGCCAGGTCGAACAGGCGCTCCATCGCCATGGCGTGCTCGCCGCGCTCGTAATGCTCGATCTGGGTCAGGGAAGAACCGGTCAGCTGGGCCAGCTGGGACTGGCTGAATCCTTTCGCTTCGCGGGCCGCGCGCAGGCGAAGCCCCATGCCGCGCGTGATCCAGACACTTTCAGGTGTTTGCTCGCTCATGGCGTCCGCTCCTTTCGGGATCTTCTTCTCATTATCTTGTGCGGCCTGCCGCTATCTGTCAAGGGGAACGCCGTCAGAGCAACTGGCGATGCCGGCGGAACATCCCGGGAGTCTGGCCGGTCAGGCTGCGGAAGATCCTCGAAAAATAAGACGGGCTTTCAAACCCGCAGGCCGGGGCAACCTCGCTGACCGGCATGCGGGTGGTCAGGAGCAGTTCGCGGGCCTGCTCGATGCGCACCCGGGTCAAGTAGGCCAGCGGTGTCATGGTGACGGCACGGGTGAACTGGCGGTGAAAGTGGTACGGGCTGAGATTGACCGCCGCGGCGATATCGGTCAGTTGGACAGGTTCACCGTAATGCGCCGCGATGTAGTCCATGGCGCGCGTCACGGTATCCGTGAGCCGGGGCGAACCGCGCAGGACGTTTTGCTGGATCGCGTCCTTGTACAGCAGACCGAGCAATTCGAGCGATTTGCTTTTCAGCAGCAGTTCCGAGCCGGGCTGGGGGTTGATCCACAGCCGCAGCATCTCGTCGAGCAGCCGCGTGTAGGGTTCGGGCGACGAAACGGACATGAAACAGGGGATCGCGTCCAGGTACGTGTTGTGAAAGTGCGGCTGGAACGCACCTTTTTCCGGCAACTTGCCGTCCAGGGCGAGGCGCATGGCGTAGCATTCGTAGTGGACATGGCTCCAGACCACCTGGCCGGGCCGGTGAAAACGGACATCGCCCCTGGAGATCGGGTACTGGCAGTCGTCGACGACGGCGACGCCGCCGGTCTGGGTGAAGAACTCGATTTCATACAACTGGACGACACGCGGTTGGGTGTAGCGGTCAAAAGACAGCTGGCCCTTGCGGGTGAGGGAATTATGCAGCGACATGACCGAAATGGCAGGCGACAGGCGCTCGAGCGGCAGATCCACGTCAGCCAAGCTGGGAACAGGCAGTTCGATGGACGGACTGGCACTAAGGTGGAAACGGCGGCCGTCACCGGACGGCGACGGGGATTCCCGATTGACGCAATCGTGCATGTTTGTGATTCTCCCAGTTTTCGTGTTTCGATCAAGACAGCAAGATCTAACCACAGATCGGCAATAATAAAGCTTTTAAACAGCAAGATCATAGCATATCTTTAGGGTATGAACAAGACCGCCGCACCCGGCGGGCGCGCCGGGCGCAAAGACTCAATTCGAGGTGATAACATGAAGGAAATGCTGAGGGACTATGCGCGCAGCATCGGTCTCACCCTGTTCGGTGTCGCGTCTGCCGAACGCTTCGACGGGTTGCCCAAGAATGTCCATCCGGCGTCCATCCTGCCGGAGGTCCGTTCGGTCATTGTGATCGGGGCGGACATTCCGCGCGGCAACTACCGCGGTGTGGAAGAGGGGACGCTCTGGAACTTCGCCAGCAAGTACCTCGACCAGCGCCTGGTGCTCGATATGGCCCGTACCATCGAGCAGCAGACGCATTTCGAGGCCGTGCCCTACCTGGCCCACTTTCCCAAGGTAGCCCCGCGCAGCCGCCCGGTCGCTCCGGACCGTCCCATGTACAACGTGACCATAAACCTGGAGTACGCGGCCGTGGCCGCCGGCTTGGGCGAAATCAGCCTGCTCGGCCAGCTGCTGACGCCGCAGTACGGCAACCGCAACGCCCTGGGTGTGATCCTGACCGAACTCGAGCTGGAACCGGACCCCATCTTTGCCGGCACGCTTTGCGACGGCCTGGCCTGTGGCGAATGCATCGCCGTTTGCCCGGCCCGCTCGATCAACCCAGACAAGACGGTGACCATCGACATCTGCGGCCGCCAGACGGTCCTGGCCGAGATCAACTACAACTTGTGCCGCCTCTGCCCCAACGGCGCGGCCCCGGACTTTATCAACAAAGTGGGCCAGGAGGAGCTGATGGTCGAATTCTCGGGCAATCAGCCCAAGATCGTCGAGACATCAACCGCCCTGACGCGCCGGAACGTGCCCAATATCGCCACCGCCGTCTGCGCCCGGACTTGCCTGAACCACCTGGAAAAGACAGGCCGCCTGACGCAGAAATATGTCAACCCGTTCCGGGACGGCGAACCGTGGCGGCTTGAAACGTGGGAAAGATAGGGGGAACACGAGATATGTTAACCAGTGAAATGGTCAAAAAAGTCGCCCGCGAAGCGGGCGCCGACCTGGTCGGCATCGCGCCGCTGTCACGCCTGATGCAGGCGCCTCCCGAGACGCATCCGCTCAACATCTATCCGAAGACGAAATCGGTCGTCGTGCTGGCCGGACGCATCCTGGAAGGCTCGTACAAGGGCATTCGCGAAAACGCCGACTGGTCGACGTACTGGATCTACGGCTACGGCACCGGGATCTACGGCCCGCTCGGCAACGCCATGCGCATGACGCGCCAGTTCGTCGAGTCCCACGGCTACGAAACCGTTGTGTCGCCCGGCGGCCACACCTTCCTGCCCCATGAGGCTCCGCCGCACCGTCCGCCGGTCGCCGAGGGCAAAATGCCGTCCAACGTCGTGCTGCACATGCGCATCACGGCCGCGGCCGCAGGTCTGGGCGAACTGGGCTGGTCCAAGGTGTTCCTGACCCCCGAGTTCGGTCCGCGCCAGCGTTTCGAAATGTTCCTGACCGACGCCGAGCTGGAACCGGATCCGCTGCTGCAGCGCAGCATCTGCGACCGCTGCCTGCATTGCGTGCGCGACTGCCCCGGCCATGCCCTGTACAGCAAGCACAAGAAGGTGTCGGTCAAGATCGAAGACCGCAACTTCGAATGGGGCGATGTCGACCTGGGCAAGTGCAAGCTGACCCACTGGGGCCTGAACGAACTGGCCTCGCCTTTCGTCAAGAAGGACATGCCCGGCTTCAAGATGAACATCGACGAGCAGACCATGGGCTGGTTCGAGGCGATCAACTTCGGCCGTTCGCTGTCCCAGCGCTCGCGTTACCTGTCGACGGTCGCCAACGGATTCGACGAACTGGGCCAGGGCGGCCGTCCCGGCAGCATCTGCGGCGCATACGGCTGCATCCAGTCCTGCTACATGCATCTCAAGCAGACCGGCCGGATCGGCAAGGACAAGCGGGCCTATTACCTGCAAAAGGATGACAGCGCTAAGGGGGATGAGAACCATGTTGAGTAAGCAAGAGCTGCTGGCTTATGCCAAAAAGAGCGGCATCGACGCCGTCGGCGTCGCACCAGCCGAGCGTTACAGTGATGTTGAACCGCAGCGCAATCCGCTCTCGATCTTCCCCCAGGCCCGTTCGATCGTCCTGTGCGCCCGGGAGATCCCGCGCGGCGTGTTCCGCGGCACCGAGGAGGGCACGCTCTGGACCCGCGCCGGCCGCCTGATCGAGGCCCATTACATGTACACGCTGGCCCGTTTCCTGGAGGATGAGGGCGGCGTTGCCGTCCCGTCGAGCCCGATGGCCGCCGAGCGCTGGCCGGAGGGCGTCGTCTTCCGCACCGGCTCAATCGCGCCCAACGTCTACCCGGATCTGGCCTACGCCATGGTGGCTTGCGGCATGGGCGAGATCGGCCTGTGCGGCCTGCTCTTGACGCCCCAGTTCGGCACCCGCCAGGCGCTCGGCCTGATCATCACGGACCTGGAGATCGAGCCCGATCCGGTCTTCACGGGCACGGTCTGCGACCGTGAGCAGTGTGCCAAGTGCGTCGCAGCCTGTCCGTTGGGCGCGATCGAACTTGACAAGGCTGCCGATGTCACCATTTGCGGTGTCACGCGCCAGGTCGCGTATGTCAACCGCCAGAAATGCCTCTATTGCCCGAACGGCGCCTTCCCGGACACCTCGCACAGCGAAGCGATGCCCAACCGCCTGACCGCCGCCTGCGGCCGGGCCTGCCTGGCCCATCTGGATGCGTCCGGCAAGCTGGAGCACCGTTACGCGACCGCGTTCCGGCGCCGCGAGCCCTGGGGTCTGGACCTGCACGATATCTGAACAACACCGGCCATGCCGGATATCTGGTCAAAACAAAGCGGCCGCGATTCTTCTGGAATCGCGGCCGCTACCCTATGCTCTTGCGGTTCGGTTCAGATCAGGACATCGACCGACTGGCGCGTGCGGGCGGACGCGAAAGCGGCGTCGATCACCTGCATGGTGCGGCGCACGCTGTCCGGTTTGACGGCGAGCTGGGTCGGGTCCTGGCAGGCAAGGACGATGTTCTCGTAAAAAGCATTGGCTGCGTCGACCGGGGCAGGCAGCGGGACATGCTGAATCTGTTCCGGGCGCAGAGGCGCCATGGTGCGGCTTGAGCCGACAACCGGATCGACGCCCTCGGACACTTCGACCGTGTACTGGTTGTTGATCTTGGAGATGCGGCCGGACTTGGCGCTGAAGTCGTCGATCTTCAAGGTGCCGCTGGAGCCGTAGACAAACCAGCGCGGCAACTTCTCAAGGGCAAAGACCCCGCACGCGACATGGGCCGAGCTTTGGTCGTTGAAGACCAGTTCCAGCTTGAAATAGTCGTCGACCTGGAGGGTATTGACCGACCAGAGCTGGGCGAAAACGCGCGTCACCTTGCGGTCGGGGAAGAGCTGCAGGATCTGGTCGACCTGGTGGACGCCCCAGTCATACAGCATGCCGCCGCCATAGGCCGGATCTGCCCGCCAGCCAAAGACGATGCCGCGCTCGCCCAGGACGCGCGATTCGACCGCGATGGGCCTTCCCAGCGTGCCGTCCGCGATGATCTGGCGCAGCATCAGGTAGTCGGTGTCCCAGCGCCGGTTCTGGTGGACCGTGAAAATCCGACCGGTTTCCCGGGCGGCGGCCAGGACCGCGTCGAGTTCGTCCGTGTTGAGCGTGACCGGCTTTTCGCAGATCACGTGCTTGCCGGCCCGGAGCGCCTCGATCGCGTAGTCGCGATGGAACTGGTTGGGCGTGGCGATGATGACCAGGTCCAGGTTCGGCTGGGCCAGGAACCGGGCGCGGTCTTCGAAAAACACATATCCGGCCTTTTCGGCTTCAGCCTGTTTGGCCGGATCGATATCGTGAACATAAAAAACATCGATGCCGGTGATCGGGGCGATTTTCTGCGTATGGACGTGGCCCATGTATCCGTAGCCAAGAATGCCTGCGCGAATCATAGTGATCTCCTAACTGTTTTGTTCTCGAGGGACGGCTCGCCGCACCTCAACTCCTATGTTTACCATGCTTGTTTGGGAAATGCAAGGTCATATATCGCCAACAATATGGACAAAATGCTCATTTTACACGGCTGTCCAGGCGCGTGTTGACGGGGCGCCCCGATTGTGCTTTTGTATGCTTAGCGGCAGGCATGCGCCTGACCGTATTCAAGGTCGTCAAGGAGGGAATCAAATGGATCGGATTAAAGCAGCGTTTGTCGGATGCGGCGGCATCTGCAATTTTCATCTCAGTCACCTGGTGCAGTTCGACGATGTCGACTACGTCGGGTTTATGGACATCCGGCCGGAACGGGCGCGTGAAAAAGCCGCCCAGGTCGGAGGAGCGCCGGTTTTCGACAACTATTGCCAGATGCTGGACGAGGCCAAGCCGGATGTGCTCTACATCTGCGTACCGCCGGACCAGCACGGCACCCTTGAGTTCGAGGCGATCAAACGCAAGATCCACTTCCTGGTTGAGAAGCCAATGGCTCTGTCCATGGAACTGGCGACCAGGATCCGCGATGCCGCGGCCGAGGCCGGCATCATCACGGCCGTCGGGTTCCAGGACCGCTACCTCGACGTGATCGAAAAGACCCGTGAGTTCCTCAAGGGCCGCCAGGTCGGCCTGGTCGACGGCGCCTGGCTGGGCGGTATTCCGGGCGTCTACTGGTGGCCGACCTACGCAACCAGCGGCGGCCAGATCGTCGAACAGAACATCCACCTGTTTGACATGCTGCGCTACTTGTTCGGCGAGCCCGAGCGTGTCTATTGCGCCGCGGCCCGCGGTATCGTGAAACGCGACGGGTACGACCTGCACGACTATTCGTCCGCGGTCATCACCTTCAAGAACAAGGTCATCGCCACGCTGTTCACCGGCTGCTACCTGGCCCGCAACGTGCCGAACAAGAACGGGCTGCACATCCGCTGTGCCGACGCGGACATCCGCTACATCCTGCGCCAGTCCGTCGAGCTGGACACCGGCAGCTATGTCGAGCTGCACCGCAGGGAAGTCGACCAGGGCGTCACCGAGGACCGGACTTTCCTCGACGCCGTCAAGACCAACAACCCGGCGATCATCCGCTCACCCTATGCCGACGCCTGCAAGTCGCTGGCCCTGACATTGGCCTGCAACGAATCGATCGCCACCGGCAAGGAAATAGTCCTGGACTGATGGCATAAGCTAAAGGAGGCACTGAATTATGTTTACACTGACCGTCCATAATTCCTGGTTTCCCGGAGAGGAATACGGAAAGCTCGAGCTGGCCCGCCAGCAAGGCTTCAAAGCCATTGAAATCCTCAATTGGGCCCACCTTGACCTGAAGCGCCTGCGCGGGGAAATCGACCGCACCGGCGTCGCCGTATCGGCGATCCTCTTTCACGCCAGCGACCCCGCGCAGCAAGCCCTGATCGCGAACACCCACGGCATCGTCCATGCGGACGCCAAGGACGCCTTTGTCACGGCGATCCGTGAAACGATCGCCGCCGCTCAGGTGCTGGGCTGCACGAACATTGTGGTGACGACCGGCAACGAGATCGCCGGCGTGCCGCGCGCCGAACAGCATGCCCGGGTTGTCGCGGCGCTAAGAGCCGCGGCGCCCCTGGCCGAGGCGGCCGGCATCCAGCTGGTGCTCGAGCCGCTGAACATCCTGGTCAACCACATGGGCTACTACCTGACCACGACGGCGGAATCGGTGGCCGTCATCGAGGAAGTCGGCAGCCCGATGGTCAAGGTGCTCTATGACGTCTACCACCAGCAGATCACCGAAGGCAACTTGATCAACAACATCCGCACCAACATCCGGCACATCGGCCACATCCATGTCGGCGACGTACCCGGGCGCAAGCAGCCGGGAACCGGCGAGATCAACTACAAGAACGTCTTCAAGGCGATCCGCGACACCGGCTTCACCGGATTTGTCGTCTTTGAGTGCGGCCTGACCGAACCGGTCGAGGTGGTATGCCCCAAGATGTGGGCCTTGCTCGAGGACTGAACACCGAACCGATCTTGATTCGGCCGGCCGGCTGAAGGATTGCGAGGCATTGGCTTGGGTTACCAGATTCTCTCTTTGCTGCTTTACAGCTTGCAGAACATCACCAACAAGACCTTTGCCCGCCGTTTCCCCAGCCGGCTGGCCGGGATCATCCTGCTCGACGCCCTGGCGATGTCGATCGTGGCCCTGATCCTGGCCCTGGCCGGGCGCGCCCGGTCGCTCGAAGGCCCCGTCCTGCTGCTGGCCGGCGTTTTCGGCGTCGTCTACATTTTGACGATCGTCACGCTGCAGGCCGCCCTGGCTGCCGGACCGATGGGCGCGACCATCCTGCTCAACAACATCTACATGATCTTCCCGGTCGTCTACAGCATCCTCTTTTTCGATGAAACCGTCACACCGACCAAGCTGATCGGCATCGCATGCATGCTGGCGGTGACGGTTCTGTCGGCTCCGCGCGACAAGAAGCTGAAGCAGAACCGGCAAGCCCTGTCGCTGCGCTGGTTTTTGCTGACGCTGGCGACAACGCTCTGCAACGGCGTCCTGACGATCCTGAAACGCTCCCTGTCCTGGTATTTTCCAAAGGCGGATTCCGCCGCGTTCACATTTTGGGGATTTCTCACCGTGGCTGCCATCTCCTGGCTGATCGTCGGGATTCTGTTGCTGCGCAAGCAAGATTTTTCCACCTGGACTGCCGATCCCAAATGGCTCGGGCTCTGCGCCCTGGGCGTCGGTGTGGCGACGGGCGGCGGGAACCTGTTCCAGCTGCTGGCGCTGCGCACGCTCCCGGCGGTGGTCGTCTTCCCCTTGAACGCCGGCGGCCTGCTGATGATCCTGTGGCTGTTTTCGCTTGTTGTCTACAAGGACAAGGTGCGTCCGTCAGGCGTGGTGGCCTTTATCCTCGGCCTGGTCGGGGCGGTCCTGCTCAGCCTGAAGTAGGCGGGATTGCCGAACGGACCGAATTGGATTATGATAGGCCAGGTGCCATCAGGCAACCGAAATCAACGCTTGACTGGAGCCGTGCATGTTCAAGAATCTCAAAACTTTTTTTGGAGCCCAGGATTTGACCAAGGGCTCCCCGATGGTCAACCTGCTTAAATTTTCTGTACCGCTTCTGATCGGCAACGTCGCCCAGCAGCTCTACAGCACGGTGGACTCGATCGTCGTCGGCAAATATGTCGGCGACACGGCCCTGGCCGCCATTGGCGCGGTTATGCCGATCATCAACCTGCTGCTGGTCCTGTTCATGGCCGTGGCGACCGGTGCCGGCATTTTGGTTTCCCAATATTTCGGAGCCCGCGACTGGCAGCACCTGGACCGCACGATCGGCAACGCGCTGCTTCTGATCGGCTTGTCCTCCGTCCTGATGACGGCAGCCGCCCTGATCCTGGCCCGGCCGATCCTGGTGCTGCTCGACACGCCGCCCGAGATTTTCGACACGTCGCTTGCCTATCTGCAGATCATTTTCATCGGCTGCATCAGCTTCGGGCTGTACAACATCATCGCCAGCATCATGCGCGGCCTGGGCGATTCGATCACGCCGCTGATTTTTCTCCTGATCACCACCGCGCTGAACACCGTCCTGGATATCTGGTTTGTCGCTGGACTGGGCTGGGGCGTGACCGGCGCCGCCGTGGCTACGGTGCTGTCCCAGACCGTCGCGGCAGCCTTGTGCGTCTGGCATCTGCTGCGCATCAAGGACATCGTGACCATCGGCTGGCACAGCCTGAAGCCGGACAGCGACCTGATCCGCAAACTGCTGCGCATCGGCATGCCGGCCGGCCTGACGCAGGCCATTTTCTCCATGGCCATGGTTGTCGTTCAGGCGCTGACCAACTCGATGGGCTACCAGGTGATCACGACGACGATGGCCGTCATGCGCGTGGACGGGTTTGCCATGATGCCCAACTTCACCTTCGGCATGGCGATCATGACCTATGTCGGTCAGAACATCGGGGCCCGGCGCATGGACCGCGTCGATCAGGGCACGCGGGAGGCCGTCAAGCTCAGCGTGGGGCTGTCTACGTTCCTGACCGTTCTGCTGCTGCTCTTCGGCTCCAGCCTGATCAAGCTGTTTACGGACACGCCGGAGATCGTCGCCCTGGGCGAGCGCCAGATTCGCATCCTGGCGGCCGGGTACATCGCCATGTCCATCACGCAGGTCTTCGGCGGCATCATGCGCGGCGCCGGCGACACCATGCCCTCGATGTGGATCTCCATGTTTACCACCGTCGCGTTCCGCGTGCCGGTGGCTTACCTGCTGGCTTTCCTGACCCGTTCCCCAAAGTGGCCCAACGGGTCGCCGGACGCGCTCTTTTTCTCCCTTCTGATCAGCTGGGTTCTGGGGGCAATCCTGACTTACGGCTGGTACCGGCGCGGAACATGGCGCCGCAAGCGTGTGATTGAAACCGTGCCCGCCGCTGAAACCGCCGGCTAAAGCTTTCTTTTGGAACCGTTGCTGAAAGGCTCCTGACTTTTTCCTGTCCCGTATCATGCATCACCGCGCCCCGAGGCCCGGTATGGTAATCTTTTTATATATGCATGACAGGAGGACGAGAACATGAAGTCTTTAAAAAGTACCTTTACCTTGCACAATGGTGTCACCATCCCCTGCGTCGGGTTTGGCACTTGGCAGGCCCAGGACGGCGAACAGGCAGAAACAGCCGTGCGAGCGGCCCTGGAGGCGGGCTACCGCCATATCGATACAGCGGCTGCCTACGGCAACGAGGAGAGTGTCGGACGGGCTGTCCGTGCCAGCGGCATCGACCGGGCAGAAATTTTCGTGACCAGCAAGCTGCGCAACCCGGATCACGGCTACGAAAGCACCCTGGCGGCCTTCGACCTGACCATGAGGCGCCTCGGCCTGGACACGCTTGACCTGTACCTGATCCACTGGCCCAACCCGGCCCAATTCAGGGACAACTGGCAGGAAGCCAACGCGGCGACCTGGAAAGCGTTCGAGGAGCTGTACGAAGCCGGCCGTATCCGCGCGATCGGTGTCAGCAACTTCCGCCCGCATCACCTGGATGCCCTCCTGAAGACCGCCCGCATCGTCCCGATGGTCAACCAGATCCGGCTTTGTCCCGGCGACACCCAGGACGAGACGGTTGCTTACTCCCGCAAGCACAACATTCTGCTCGAGGCCTACAGTCCGCTCGGGACCGGCAAGATCTTCGGCGTGCCCCTGATGCAGGAAATGGCGGCCAAGTACGGCAAGACCGTCGCCCAGATCAGCTTGCGCTGGAGCCTGCAGATGGGCTTTTTGCCGCTGCCCAAATCGACAACCCCGTCCCGGATCAGGGAAAACGCCGCGCTGTTCGATTTTGAGTTATCGCAGGCCGATATGGATCGGATCACGGGCCTTGAGGATTGCTGCGGCAAGGCCTCCGACCCGGACAAGATCCCCTTCTAAGGATCAGTTAAGAATTTATCGAGCGACTTATTGATGAAAAGTCCTTGAAGTTTTTCAGCGGTTGTTGAGCTCGGCGGTCTGCAAGATGTTGCGGCACAAGAAGAGCACCAGCAGCGCCACCGGGACATTGGCACCGAGCAGGGCCAGCAGCGCGCCGGTTTCGGTGCCGGCCAGGAAAGCCAGCACGATTCCCGGCAGCGCCAGGAACGTCAGCAGCAGGAAATAAAAGAAAAAGATCAGCACTTTGGAAGTGCCCGCGCCGAAGATCCGCTCGGTCAGCAAATTGCCCGCCGTAAACAGGTAGGCATAGCTGACCCGGGCCAGGATGCAGAGCGCGCAGCTGAGCGGACTTGCGCGCAGCAGCAGGGCAAGCGGGACGAACAGGAGGGCGGCCTCGATGAAAAAGCTGCCCAGGCTTTCGCGCAGGCTGTGCAGCAGCTTGGCGAACGGCGGCTCAGGCACCAGGTAGATGTAGGGCTTTAGCAGTTCCCGGTTGAGCCGCCCCAGCGAGACAGAAAAAATCTGGATGTAGGATGAGAACGCAAACACGCCCAGCAGCCCGATCTCGCGCATGAAAAATGAAACGGCCAGCACCATGACGATGAAGATGAGCGATTGGCCGCTTAGCAGCAACACGCGGCTGCGCCGGTTTTCCACGACATGTTTGAAGTAGAAGGCTGAAGCGCCCGACCCTTTGTTCAGCCCGACCTTGCCCAGCCGCACGCGGCGCGGGGCGGCGTCTTCCAGCCGCCCTTCTTTTCGTGCCGTGATTGCGTTGTGGTTGCTTTCGGTCGTCAGCAGGACATCCTCGTAGAAATCCTGACGGACCCGCGTAACCGTGATGACCAGCAGGCCGAGGAAGGCCAGGCAGGCCGCGAAGCCGGCCAAGGCCAGCCATCTGTCTTTCATGATAAAGCCGGCAACCAGGGCGCTGATCCAGCCTGCGACCGGGAACAGGCGTGTCGCCGTGCTGTTGCCCGCGGCGACCAGCACGTCCAGAACATGCTCCGGATCCGCGAGCAGCCGGATCAGCACATAACCGCCGTATCCGACGAGCAGGCCGTAGAAGGCGAACTTGAGCCCGGTATGGATCCTGTCGTTTCCGCTGGTCAGACTGTAAAGCACCATGGCGGTCAGCTGGGCGCTGAAGACGGTCAGGGCGTAACCGAACAGGATGACCAGCAGGGCCGGCAGCGAGACACCGTAGAGCTGGCGCATCCAGCCGAACTGGTAGAGCAAGAATAAGCCCAGCAGCAACGATTGCCCCATCTGCTGGATAAGACCAAAAAAGAGGACCGAACGGGGCCGGAACGGGGCGGCAAAGATCAGGTTGACATCCGCCAGGCGGAACAGGCTGGCGCCCTGGCCGAATCCGCGCTGCGCCAGCAGCACGAACAGGAGCAGGTACAGGGCGAACAGACCGGCGGTCAGCTCCCGGATGTCACGCCGCGCCGGATTCATGGCCGTGTCTGGTCGGCCGCTGAACACGACCATGGTCAGCATGGCGCCGATGAAGAGTAGATAAAGCAGCTTTGCCGGGCTTTTCAGCCAAGACAAGACCTGGTTTTTCAATCGCGTCAGGAGCAGGTAGGCGAGCGGGCTTCTCATGGCTGCCGGCCCTCCGTGATGCGGAAGAAGAGCTCCTCGAGCGACTGGTCCTGACCGGCTTCCTCCTGGCGGGTTCGGCTGGCGGCGATGGCGCCGTCGACCATGATGTGCGCCGTATCCCAGAGGTCCGCGACGGAGTCGAGCATATGCGTGCTGATCAGGATGGCCGCGCCGGCCGCTCTTAGCTCGCCGAACAGCCGCTTCAGTTCCTTGATCGCATGCGGGTCCAACCCGACCATCGGCTCGTCGAAGACGACCAGCCGGGGACGGTGCAGCAGGGCGCAGCAGATTGACAGTTTCTGCTGCATGCCCTTGGACAGCTCCTTGCCCAGCTTTTTCTGCTTGTCCAGGAGTTCAAAACGGGCGAGCAGGTCCGGAGCGTCACCGTCATCGTCCAGGCGGTAGGCCCGGCGGATGAATTCGACGTGTTCCGAAACAGTCAGCAGGTCATAGAGCGCTGGCGTCTCCGGTACATAACCGAGCAATCGCTTGGCCTCGACGGTTTTGTTGGGGTGTCCGCCGATGGTGACGTCGCCAGTAAAACGAAGCAGGCCGGTGACGCACTTGATGAGCGTCGATTTCCCGGCGCCATTCGGCCCCAGCAGCACCGCGATTTCACCTGGATGAACGTGCAGGGACAGGTTCTTGTTGGCTTGAAGCTTGCCGTAGGATTTCGTGACATTCGCGACATGAAGCATAGGTATCCCTCCCGGTCCGTGCTCTATTGTACGCGAAAGCAGGCGGATAAAAAAGAGATCATCACAAGTTGCACATAATTTGATTCTATACTGAACGTGAACCCGCCGCAGGCGGCATCCCGGAGAAGTGAGGAGCAGGTAAAATGAAACCAGCGAAGAGCCTTAAAAAGGGCTGGCCTATCCGAACGTGGGTCCAACTTGTCTTTTTTGCCTGGATTGCCGTTCTGGCGGTCGGCAAGGGGCTGGCCGAGGCCGGCGTGGACATTCCTTTTTTGCCGGAGGTCTCGCTGCACGCCGTCTGCCCGTTCGGCGGTGTCGTAACGCTTTACAATCTGGCGACATTGGGACGCTATGTGCAGAAAATCCATGCTTCTGCGGTTGTCCTGATGGCGCTGGTCTTCGGATTGGCTGTCTTGCTCGGTCCGGTCTTCTGCGGCTGGGTCTGCCCGCTCGGCTCGATCCAGGAGTGGATCGGCAAGATCGGCCGCAAGCTGCTGGGCAAACGCTACAACCGCGTCCTGCTGCCGCGAACGGACCGCGTCCTGCGCTATGCCCGCTACCTGGTGCTGGTTTGGGTGGTCTATGTCACCGCGCGCTCAGGCTCGCTCATCTTTTCCGATTTCGATCCTTATTATGCCCTGTTCCATTTCTGGACGGGCGAAGTCGCCCCGACCGCGCTCGTGATCCTGGGCCTGACCCTGGCCGGTTCGCTGCTGACCGAAAGACCCTGGTGCAAGTACGCCTGCCCCTATGGGGCCCTGCTGGGCCTGTTCAACAAGATAAGGCTGTTCAAGGTGCGCCGCCGGCCGGCCAGCTGCATCAACTGCAAGCTCTGCGACCGGGCCTGCCCGATGAACATCTCGGTGTCGACAGATACCAATATCACCGACCACCAGTGCATCAGCTGCTACGCCTGCACGTCCGAAAACGCCTGCCCGGTACCGGATACGGTCGTGGTTGAGACCCGTGCAGTCAAACGCCCGGCCGAGTCCGGACAAACGGGAGGAAGCCTATGAGACTAAGGCAGAAATTTGTCCCGATCGTTATTTTCGCCGTGCTGCTGGGCGGCATCGGGCTGGCGAAGCTGACCGGCGTCTGGGCGACAACAACGAATAGGAATCCGGCGCGCTACAACAGCGGTTCTTTTGCCGGCCAATACAATCCGGCAGATATCCGCGGATCCTATACCTTTACCGATGTCGCGAGATTGTTTGGCATCGACGAACAGGTGCTGCTGTCGGCTTTTGCATTGCCTGCCGATACGGACACGAGCCAGTACCGGACCCGGGATCTGGAGGCGCGCTACGCATACCTTGACCAGGAGATCGGCAACGAATCGGTCCAGGTGTTTGTCGCCCTGTACAAGCAGCTGCCTGTCGTCTTGGACGATACGGTTCTGCCAGAGCAAGCTGTGGACCTGATCCGTGGTGCCAATCCTGATCTGACACAAGAACAGCGTGACTGGCTGCAGGCACACGAGGTGGATGTCAGCTCCGTCAGCCCGCCCGCGGAAACGGTCAGCAGCACGCATGCTGCAGGCGAGATTCAGATCAACGGCAAGACCACGTTCCAGAACCTGCTCGACGCCGGATTAAGCCGCCAGCAGATCGAGTCGGTGCTCGGGCAGGCGATGCCGGCAACGAATCAGACGGTCAAGGATTTTTGCCTTGCGGAAAATCTGCCTTTTTCAGATGTGAAAAACGCTTTGATGGTGTTGCTCTCACCCTGACCGGTCTGCACGCGGGAAAATCTGATACAATACAAGCAGCAATATTCGGCGCGACGCGCTGGAGGAAAAGATGCACTTGTATTTGTCAGACCTGGACGGCACTTTGCTGCAGCCTGACGCGACGGTCAGCGACTATACCCGGTCGGTACTGAACCGGCTGGCAGACGAAAACATCCATTTCAGCGTCGCGACGGCCCGGACCGCGGCGACGGTCCGGCACATCCTGGCCGGCGTAACCATCAGCGCCCCGGTCATCCTGATGAACGGGGCCTGTGTCTACGATCTGAAAACGAACCGTTATGTCAAGGCCGAGGACATCGGCGCGCAGGGCCGGGCTGTCCTGTTCGAGGCGCTCGAGCGCCGCCAGATGTCCGGATTTGTCTACACCGTGGACAACAACCGGTTGGAAACCTTCTACGAGCAGCTGGACAACCCGGCTGCCCGTGCCTTTGTCGCGGAACGCGAAAGCCGCTACGGCAAGGTCTTCCAGCGCGTCGACCGCTTCGCCGCCGACCTGGCGGACAAGACCGTGGTCTATTACTCGTTGTCCGACCGCGCGGAGAAACTGGAGCCGCTCGCCCGGGACCTTGGCGCGTCTGGTTCGCTGCGGGTGGAATTTTACCGCGATATCTACCAGCCCGGCCATTATTTCCTGGAAGCCTGTGCCCTGACCGCGTCGAAGCTGAACGCGATGCGGTTTCTGCGCCAAACCTGCGGGTATACAGCGGTCACCTGTTTTGGCGACAATCTCAACGATTTGCCGCTGTTTTCCGGCTGCGAACATTGCCTGGCTGTCGCCAATGCCCTGCCTGAGGTCAAAGAGCGGGCGGACGGCTTGATTGGCAGCAACACGGAGGATGGCGTGGCACGCTGGCTCAGCGAGCACGCCGGTTTGAAAGGAGCGTCCTGATGCATGTTTTGATGATCAACGGCAGCCCCAACCCCAGGGGCTGCACTGCCACGATCCTGGCCGAAGTCGCCGGACCGCTGGAGGAACGGGGCATATCGGTCGAGACGATTCAGATCGGTAACCGGCCGATCCGGGGCTGCCTGGGCTGCGGCAAGTGCGCCAAGACCAAGCGCTGCATCTTTACCGACGACCCGGTCAACGATTGTGTCGAGGCTGCCAGCCGGGCCGACGGGATCGTCGTCGGCTCGCCGGTCTACTACGCCGGTCCCAACGCCGCCGTCTGCGCGCTGCTCGACCGGATGTTCTACCTGAAGTCGGGCCTTTACGCCTACAAGCCGGCGGCGGCCGTCGTCAACTGCCGGCGGGGCGGGGCCAGTGCGGCGTTCGACCGGCTGAACAAGTATTTCACTATCGCCAGCATGCCGGTGGTGCCTTCGCAGTACTGGAACGCCACGCATGGCATGACACCGGACGAGGTGCGCCGTGACGAGGAGGGGATGCAGATCATGCGCACGCTGGGCCGCAACATGGCCTGGCTGCTGGGCTGCATCGACCAGGCGCGGGGCAAGGTGCCCTGGCCAGAGCAAGAGAAGCGGGTCGTCACCAATTTCATCCGGGATCAGCTCGCCTGATCCATCCGAAAAAGGCAGGTAACAGCGATGAAGGCTCATGAACGCCTGATCAAGTACGTGAAGGTCCAGACCGCATCGGACGAAAAATCCAACACCAAGCCGAGCACCAGCAGCCAGCTCGACCTGGCACGGCTCCTGGCCGCGGAGATGAACGACCTGAACATGCGCCAGGTCCGCATCAGCGAACACGGGTATGTGTACGGCTGCCTGCCGGCGACGCCGGATTACGAGGGCAAGCCGAAAATCGGTTTCATCGCCCACATGGACACCAGCCCGGATGCCCGCGGCGACCAGGTCAAGCCCCAGGTCATTGAGGCGTATGACGGCGGGGATGTCGTCCTGCCCGGCAACAAAGCCGTCTTGTCCGTCGAACGGTTCCCCCATCTGGCCTCCCTCAAAGGAAGAACCTTGATCACAACGGACGGGACCACCCTGCTGGGTGCCGACGACAAGGCAGGCATTGCCGAGATCCTAACTGCCGTCGAACGGATCGTCCGCGAGAAGATCCCGCATGGCCGAATCTGTGTCGGTTTCACCCCGGACGAGGAAATCGGGCGCGGGGCGGATTATTTCGATGTCGCCGGCTTCGGCGCCGATTTTGCCTACACGCTGGACGGCGGGCCGGAGGGTGAGCTCGAATACGAGAACTTCAACGCGGCCGAGGCGACCGTCGAGATCCGCGGCGTGGCTGTCCATCCCGGCACGGCCAAGAACGTCATGGTCAACGCGCTTGTGGTGGCCTGCGCACTCAACAGCATGCTGCCTGGCTGCGAAACGCCGGCCGATACGGAGAACTACGAGGGCTTCTATTACCTGCGCCGGCTGGAGGGAACCCCGGAAAAAGTGTTGATGGCCTACAGCCTGCGCGATCACGACGCGGCCTTGCTGACGGCGCGCAAGAAGACGCTGGAGCACGCGGTCCGGATCCTGAACGAGCGCTACGGCCCGCAGACCATCCGGCTGGAGATCAAGGACCGCTATCGGAACATGGCCGAGATCATCAAAGACCACAGCCACCTGATCGACAGCGCCAAGCTGGCGATGGCCAAGGTGGGCATCGAGCCGGTCATCATCCCGATGCGCGGCGGCACGGACGGGGCGACGCTCAGCTACAAGGGCTTGCCCTGTCCGAACCTGGGCACAGGCGGTTACGCCTATCACGGCGTTTATGAGCATATCACGGCCGAAGGCATGGAGCAATGTACGCGCATGATCATCGAACTGGTCAAACATTACGCCGGATAAGGCGATCGGGCACCGAAAAAGGTGCCGGGAGGCGTTTATGAACATTATGGACATGATTGCGAGCCAGGTGAACAATCCGTCTGTTCTGGGTAAGCTCGGACAGTCTGTCGGAGCCGATACAGATAAGGTGAAGCAGCTGACCGAACTGGGTCTGCCGGCCATGCTCCGGGCCATGGGCCGCAATGTCAAGACCGAAGAGGGCGCGCAGTCGCTGGCCGGCGCTCTGGACCAGCATCAGGACGACCCGGTCGACGATGTGGCCTCGTTTCTCGGTCAGGTCGACATGAACGACGGCGCCAAGATCCTCGGCCACCTGTTCCCGCGCAGCCAGACCCGGGTGCAAAACAACCTGGCCAGCAAGACCGGCCTGGACAAAAGCCAAGTGTCCGGGGTGCTGAGCCAGTTGGCTCCGCTGCTGCTTGGCACGCTCGGTCAGCAGAAAAAACAGCAGCAGCTTGATGTTTCCGGTGTGGTCGGCCTGCTCAAGGGCGCGGCCGGCAAGGGGCTTCTGAGCAAAGTTACCGACATGCTCGACGCCAACAACGACGGCAGCATCCTCGATGATGTCGGCCGGCTTCTGGGCAAGAAATAACCGTGCGCCGCGCCACCCGGGAGACAACCGCCACGTGCCATAGCCGGAACAACCGGCCGTCCCTGACGGTTGTTCCCGGCGAGGTTTTCCAGGTCGAGACGGAACTGTGTTCCGGACCCTGGCTCACCAGCCTGCACGATCGCTACGACCCGGCCCGGACCACCGGCCCGAATCCGACTGTTGTGGTCGGAATCGAGGGGGCGGTACCCGGCAGCCAGCTGGCGGTGAAAATCCTGGACATCGAGCTGGACAAGGTAGGCTACACGGGCTTCTTGCGCCATCAGAATCCCCTGTCGCGCCAGATTCTGGACCACGACTGGGCCGCGACGCACCGGACGGTCGCGATTTGCGACCGGCAGATCATCTGGAGTGATACGCTGCGCATCCCGGTGCGGCCCATGATCGGCACACTGGGCACCGCGCCCGGCCAGGAGGAGATCCTGAACAGCACGGGCGGCAGCCACGGCGGCAACATGGATGTGCAGGAAGTCGCGCCAGGCAGCACCGTCTACCTGCCTGTTGCCGTACCGGGCGCCCTGCTGCATATCGGCGATGTCCACGCCATTCAGGGCGACGGGGAGATTAACCTCGCCGGCGGCGTTGAATGCCGCGCCGTGGTCACGCTGCAGGTCGAAACCGGCAACTGGTTTCGCCGCATGAGCCAGGTCCGGATCGAGAACGAGGCGTACATCATGTCCGTCGCCTGCGAGCGCAGCGCCGAGGAGTCTTTCACCGCGGCTGTCCGCGACCTGATCGGCTATATAACGGAATGCTGCGGCTCGACCGAGCTGGAGGCCTACCTGCTGCTGGGTCAGGTTATGGAAGCCCGCTGCACCCAGTTTGTCAACCCGACCCGGTCCGCTGTCTGCAAAATGCCCAAGCGGTATCTCGACGTATGAATCAGCGCGCGGTAACCTGGGCCGGCCTGACCGGGTATTTTTTCCTTGGCTTTGTCCCGATCACGCTGGCGCCGGCCCTGCCCGCGCTGATTCAAACCTTCCAGTTGACGCTGGCGTCAGCCGGCGCTGTTTTTGCCGCCCGTTCGGCCGGGGCCTTTCTGGGCACTTTGCTGGGCGGCGCCCTGTCTGACCGCATCGGCCGCAAGCCGGTGATGGTGACCGGCTGCCTGCTGCAGGGCCTTTTCCTGGGGCTGGTCGGCTTTTCGGCCAATTGGCTCATGATCACCATCCTCTTCGGTCTGGCTGGCCTTTCGTCCGGCCTGGTCAATCCCGCGATCAATGCCCTGATCGCGCAGGTTCACGCGCAAAAACGCGGACTGGCTCTGAACGCGCTGCACGGCGTGTACAGCGTTGGTGCCATGCTCGGTCCGGTCGCGGCCGGACTGCTGCTCGCTTCCCCCGACGGCTGGCGGGTGGTCTTCGCGGCGGGCAGCCTGATCTGGATCTTGTACGGCCTGGCGCTTGTCTTTTTACGTTTGCCGCCGGTCCAGGGACATAAGCCCGGAACCCGGCCCGTTGTCCGGATCGGCTCGATTTTCCTGAACCCCTTTTTCCTGCTGCTCTTTGCCGTATCGTTTCTCTATAACGGGACGGCCACCAGCCTGGTCAACTGGATCAACACCTACCTGAAGCAGGCGGATTTTCCGCTTCTGCTTGGTGCGGGCATGGTCTCGCTCTTTTATCTGGGCCTGGCAGCCGGCCGTTTCGGCGGCGGCATTTTGGCCGAAAAACTCGGCTATTCACGCCTGATCCTGCTCTGCGCCCTGGGCAGTCTGGCATTTTATCCTTTGGCCATTTATGCCAATCCGCCGTTTTTGATCGGTTTGGGCGTCCTGCTGGCCGGCGTTTTCCTAGCCGGGCTGCATCCGACCAGCCTCGCCTACGCCAATCGCATGTACCCGGAGATTGGCGGCACGATATCCAGCATCCTGTCACTGGCGATGACGTTCTCCGCCACGGCCATCCCCTGGCTGACTGGTTTTGTGGCCGATCTGGCCGGCTTCCGACTGGGCTTTGCCATCAACATCGTGCTGCTGCTGCTTCTGCCTCTGGTCGCGCTGCTGCTGCTGCGCCTGGAACGGCGCACACGGCCATCGTGACGGCCGGCGGCCGCCAACGGCAGATGGAGGAACCGCGTCTGCGCAAGCGCAACTACGGCGCGCTCCTCACCGAGGGCAGCCTGTTCTTTACCGGCATGTCCTTTATCGATGTCAACGCGGTTATTCCGGTGTTCATTTACGCCTACACCGGCAGCGTGCGCCTGGCCGGCCTGGCCGCGACGATCAGCGCGGCCGCGTCGATCCTGGTCCAGCTCATGGTCGGCCCCCATATCCGCCGCTTGCGCAACCTGCCCGCCTACATTACCCTGGTGATGTTCTTGATCCGTCCGCTGCCTTTCGTGATGATCCCGGTGCTGCTGCTTGATCTGCCGCCGCCCCTGGCTGTAGGGGTCTTTTTCCTGGTCTACACGCTGCTTTGCGGCGGTGACGGACTGATTCTCGTTCCCTGGGCGGAATTGTTCAGCCGGACGGTCGTTCCCGGCCGCCGCGGCCTGCTTCTTGGCAGCCAGCAACTGTTCGGCGGGATCGGCGCCCTGGCGGCCGGCACGATTGTCAAGACACTGCTGGACCATCCGCGCCTGGCGGACGGGCAGCGCTTTGCCGTCCTGTTCGGTGCGGCCGGCGCCGTCCTGACGCTGTCCGCCCTGGTGATGTCCTTCGCGCGCGACTTGCCGCATCCGCCTCAATTGGCCCAGCAGTCGCCCCGTCAATATTACCGCAGCCTGCCGCGTCTGCTGGGCCGGGACCGCTTGTTTTGCAAGGTGGTCACGATCCGCAGCCTGTCCCTGGTCAGCCTGATGCTGTCGCCCTTTATCGTCCTCTTCGGCCAGGAACGGCTGGGCTTCGCGCCGCAGCAGGTGTCGACGCTGGTCTACCTCCAGATCATCGGCAGTCTGCTGGGGGGTTGGCTCTGGGGACAGGTCAGCAACCGGCTGGGCAACCAGCAGGTGATCCTCCTCTCGCAGTCTCTGGCGCTGCTGTTGGCCGGGTCGGCGCTGCTGCTTTCACTGGGGGTGCTGCCCGGCGTACCCGTTTGGCTCTTTGCCCCGCTGACCCTGATCAACGGCGTCAACATGGCAGCCTGGCTCGGGTACATGAACTACACCATCGATATCGCCGCTGAGGCATACCGGACGCATTACCTTCTGATCAGTAACCTGGTGACACTCCCGTTCACGTTCCTGACCCTGGCGTCCGGCCTGGTCATCCAGGCGGCCGGATACCGGCCGGTCTTTGCCGTTAGCCTGGCGGCGGCTGTCCTGGCGGTTGTCCTGGCCCGGCGCCTTCCGCCGCCGCAAGGCCCCGTGGAAAGCCAGGCCGCTGTCATGCTGCCGCCCAAACAGGTGTGATTGCATTTTCCGGCAATACTCTGCTAAGATGATGAAGATCACACAAGAAGTGTCGGCGGCGCGTCGCGTCCGCATAAGCTAACAAATTGAGGGAGGAAGAGCCATGGTTGCTGAAATAACCGACTATTCGGCTTTCTACGAGGCTCTGGAAGCCATGGATAAGCCGCGCTGTGTCCAGCTGGCCCGACAATTTCTGGAGTCAGGCGTGCACGATATCGCAGGGCTCTATGCGAATATTCTGGCACCGGCCCTGAACACGATGACCGATTCCGAGTCCGGGCAACCCGCCGCCATCTGGCGTGAGCACGTCCGCAGCGGCATTGTCCGCACCGTGATCGAGTGCTGTTATCCCTTCGTGCTCGCTGAACGCGATGCCAGCCAGATCGCCGCGGACAAGGGTAAGGTCGTCATCGTCTCGCCGACTGACGAGTTCCACGAGCTAGGCGCCCGGATGGGCTGCGATTTTTTCATCCTGCAGGGCTACGAGGCGATCTATGTCGGCGCCAACACGCCCAAGGCGGAGCTGCTGCAAGGGCTAACCCTGGAACGGCCGGCATACGTGGTGATCAACGCGGTCAATTTCTATAACTTGTTCAAGATCCAGAAGATTGTCGCGGAAATCAAGGAGCGGCTGCCCGGACAGCGGATCCTGGCCAGCGGTAACGCCTTCTACCACGATCCGGAGCTCTTCCGAAGAATCGGGGCGCTGGCCGTGATCCGGACCCCGGACGACATCCGCAAGCTTGAGGAGGAACGATCATGAGTGTTTCGCTGAAAATCGCCGTTCGTTTCCTCAAGTCGAGCCGAGGGCAGACCATCCTGATCGTACTGGGGATCGCCATCGGCATCTCGGTGCAGATTTTTATCGGCTCCCTGATCCAGGGTCTGCAGAAGAGCCTGGTCGAGACGACCATCGGCAACGCGTCGCAGATCACCGTCGTATCGCCGGATGACGACAAACGCTTTTCGGACCCTGAGCGTGTCATGCAGGCGATCCGCCAGGCTGAAGGCCAGATCACGGCGCTATCGCCCGCTCTCGACCAGGCCGGTTTGGCGACCGACGGTGACGAGACGGGCTCGGTCCTGATCCGCGGCCTGGATTTTGCCGCCGCCGAACCCATATATGCCCTGGCCGACCGGATCGTCCAGGGGCGTCTGCCGTCGGCAAGCGATGAGGCGGTCATCGGCAAGGTGCTGCAGGCCGAGTGGGATGTGGCGATCGGCGACACGCTCGATGTGACTGTCGCCGGCGGTAAACGCCTGACCTATACGGTGTGCGGCGTCTTCGACCTGCAGGTGCAAAGCCTGAATACGAGCTGGTTTTTGACCACGCTGGCTTCGGCTCAGGAACGGTTCGATCTGGCCGGCCAGGTCACGTCGATTGAGATGCAGGTGGAAAGCGGCGATGTCTTCCTGGCCGACACGATTGCCGCCGAGCTGCAGGCGCTGCCGGAGCTCATGGACCTGGAGGTCACCAACTGGAAGGCGCAGAACGAGCAGCTGCTGTCGGGCCTCAACGGCCAGAGCGTATCCAGCATCATGATCCAGGTGTTTGTCGTCGTATCGGTTGTCCTGGCCATCGCCAGCGTGCTGGCGATCTCCGTCATGCAGAAATCGCGCCAGATCGGCATCCTCAAGGCGATGGGCATCAAGAGCCGCCAGGCCAGCCTGGTGTTTCTCTACCAGGGCCTGATCCTGGGTGTCCTGGGCGGACTGGCCGGGGTCGCGCTTGGCCTGGGCCTGGCTTACAGCTTCACCGTCTTCGCCCGCAACCCGGACGGAACGCCGGTCGTCGCCTTGCTGATCGATCCGGCTTTCTTCGTCCTGTCCTTCCTGATCGCCGTGACGGCATCGTCGCTGGCTTCTTTGATTCCGGCCCGCAAGTCGGCCCGGCTTGACCCGATCGAGGTGATTCGCAATGGCTAAGGCGATCGAGCTGAACGGCATCAACAAGATCTACGGCACCGCCATCCGGACACAGGTCCTGTTCGACATCGACCTCGCTTTCGAGGAGCAGTCCTTCAACAGCATCATCGGGCAGTCCGGGTCGGGCAAGTCGACCCTGATGAACATCATGGGCACGTTGGACCGGCCGACATCCGGGACTGTCACGATCGGCGGCATCCAAACTGGCAGCATGAGCAAAAACGACCTCGCGGTCGTGCGCAACGAGACGATCGGGTTCATCTTCCAGTTTCATTACCTGCTGCCGGAATTCACCGCGCTGGAAAATGTCCTGATGCCCTACCTGATCAAGCACAACCGGCCGACCGCCGAGGTTCGCGAACGGGCCAATGAGCTGATGGAGCTGGTCGGCCTTGGCAAGGTCAAGAACAACCTGGCGACCCAGATGTCCGGTGGCCAGCAGCAGCGGACGGCGATCGCCCGCGCCCTGATCATGAACCCCAAGATCATCCTGGCGGATGAGCCGACCGGCAACCTCGATTCGGACACGACCGAGATCGTCTACGAGATCCTGCGTAAGGTCAACAGCCAGTTCAAGACGACCTTTGTCATCATCACACACGACCGCAAGATCGCCGAGAAGGCCGACCGGATCGTCGAGATCCGGGACGGACGCATCAGCCTCGATATCGCGCGCCCGATCATCTGAGATGACACGCCAAGCGTTCAAAGGACACCTGTTCGCCCTGGTCACGGTCGCCATCTGGAGTTCGACGTTTATCATCAGCAAGGTTATCCTCGAGGAGCTTAGCCCCCTGCAGGTCCTGCTGGCGCGCTTCCTGGTGGCCTTGGCCACGCTGAGCGCCCTTTACCCGCATTTTGCCAAGCCGGTGAGCTGGCGGGAGGAGGGTTTGTTCCTGGCGATCGGCACGGCCCTGGCCGCCTATTTCCTGTTCGAGAACCGCGCGCTCCAGCTGACCTACGCCGCCAATGTCAGCCTGATCGACGCCACCATCCCGCTCCTGACCGGCCTTTTGGCGTTCGTGCTGTTTAAAAAGCGCCTGTTTGGCGTGCGAAGCGCGGCCGGCCTTGTGCTGGCCTATCTGGGCGTGTTCCTGATCATCCGCCACAGCCAGCAGTCTTCCGGCCTGGCCTTGGGCGGTGACCTGCTGGCCCTGGGGGCCGCCGTCATGTTTGCGGTCTATTCGCTCCTGATGGAAAAGACCCGGCACGGGCTGCATCTGGTGCAGCTGACGCGCAAGGTCTTTGTCTATGCCTTTGCCGTTCTGGCCGTTTTTGCCCTGGTCAGCCGCCAGCCGCTGATGGTCCGTTCGGTTTCGGCCGGCACCGTGGCGGGGATCGTCTTTTTGGGCATCGCGGCTTCTTCACTGGCCTTTATCTTGTGGAACCAGGCGATCCGGGCGATCGGGCCGGCCAGGACCAACCAGTACATCTATTTCAGCCCGCTTCTGACCACGCTCCTGTCGGCGATCCTGCTGCACGAACCGGTTTCGCTCTATACGGGCGCCGGCGCCGCCCTGATCCTGACGGGTTTGATCCTGGCTGACAGGGCTGGTCAGTCAAAGAGCGGCAGCAAATAGGCGTAGCCTTCCTTTTCCATGTCCGCGAGCGGGATGAAGCGCAGCGCAGCGCTGTTGATGCAGTAGCGCAGGCCTCCTTGGTCGGCCGGCCCGTCTGCGAAGACATGGCCGAGGTGCGAATCGCCGACCCGGCTGCGCACTTCGGTTCGCAGCATGCCGATCGAGACATCCTTGAGTTCATTCACCACCGCTGGATCGATCGGGCGGGTGAAGCTGGGCCAGCCGCTGCCGGAATCATACTTGTCACGGGAACTGAACAGCGGCTCGCCGGTCACGATATCGACATAGATGCCGTCCGTCTTGTTCTTTTCGTAAAGCCCGGTGCCCGGCATCTCCGTGCCATTCTCCTGGGTCACCTGGTATTGCTCCGCGGTCAGCATTTTGCGAATCGTCTCCTGGTCTGGTTTGCTGTATAACGAAGGGTCGACCAGGCCGGCGGAAGACGTATCGTTCGCGCCCGGCAGGGTGTCAAACGAGATGTGGCAGTAGCCGCCGGGGTTTTTCTCCAGGTAGTCCTGGTGGTACTCTTCAGCCAGGTAGTAATGGTCCAGCGGCTCGACTTCGACCACGATCGGGCTGGTGTATTTTTCCTGTTCCCGGGCGATCACGGCGTCGATCACGGCCAGGTCGGCTTCGTCCTGGTAATAGATCCCGGTCCTGTACTGGCTGCCGACATCGTTGCCCTGGCGGTTCAGGACCGTCGGGTCGATGATCAGGAAAAACTGCTCGAGCAGCATCTCCAGGGTGACCCGTTCGGGGTCGTAGCGCAGGTGGACCGTCTCGGCGTGGCCGGTGTTTTTGTACGATACATCCTGGTAGGTTGGGTTTTCCGTGTTGCCGTTGGCATAGCCGACGGTCACCTCGGCAACACCGGGGACGCGGGCCATGTAAGCTTCCACACCCCAGAAGCAACCGCCAGCCAGCCAGATATCTTTAAGGTCGGCCTGGCTATAGTCGATGGCGGTGTTTGGGTTGTAGGGCAGACCTGTGCGTGGATCCGTGGCCGTGGCCGTGGCCGTGGCCGTGGCGGTTGTGGATCCGGTGGTTGGGGCGGCGGGCTGCGCGCCCAGCCGGGTCAGGCCGAAAATGACGGCCCCGACCAGGACAACGGCCAGCAGGGTCAGCACAGTTTTTTGTTTGTTGGTCATCGATCATCAATCCTTTTATGTATCGAGCGCAAGCATAAATTAGCAACATTTTCTCACCATTATCGTACAATGGAAAAGCTGCTGGCGCTGTTGCTTAAGACACACAAATTGATGACTTTTATGCCGTCATCGGATGGCGCGAAAAAGCGACGCCCCTAAAAGAAATGTATTCTTAATATGATTACATAAACGGCTATTTTTTCTCGGCTTGCAAAATCACCGGATCGCCGAAGATGACGGATAGGCTGCTGTTGTTCGTGATCAGCTCGCGGCTGATGTCGCAGCCGAACCAGTCGAACAGCCAGCGCGCGGGGCTGCCGGCGGGTTCGTCGGCGTTGATGATGACATAAGCCTGAGTGATGTAGGCGTACTGGGCATCGGCAAGTGTTTCCGTACAAGGCTGGACACCGTCGATCGCAAAAAGCATCAGCTTGGGGTCGCTGAATTCCATGTCGACATACGACATGATGTTGAACCCGATCGCATACGGATCCGAGATGACGCAATAGGTGATGTCGCTCATCTCGTCGGACAGGATCAGGCCGAGCGAGGCGAAATCGGGTATGACCTCATCTTTCCAGACCAGTGTTTCAAAGAAGCGCTGGCTGCCGGACTGGTCGTCCCGGTAATAGGCGTTGATCTTCTGGTCCGGTCCGCCCACTTGGTTCCAGTTTGTGATTTCGCCGCGGTAAATCCCCTTGACCTGGTCCTGGGTCAGGTTCTTGACCGGATTGTCTGTATTGCCTAAAAAGACCAGTCCGTCGCAGCCGTACAGGCGCATGGCGACATCGACGCCCTTTTCGCTGAGATAGGCCTGTTCTTCGGCTGTCGGCGCGATGCACAAGATGAGGTCCACGGTGCCGTCTGCCAGGTTCAGCCAGGCCTGGTGGGTTTTCGAGCAGATCGGTTCAGGTCCCGGCACACCGTACTGCCGGACAAACAGGTCGTACAGGGCGGCTGTTATGGGAATGCGCGCGGTGGAACTGTCAAGCAGCGGGAAAGAAGCGGGCAAGTCGCGCGCCGTGGTGGTCGCGCTGGGCGTCGTTGTCGGTTTGACCGTCGCCGTAGTGGTTGGCCGTGTTGTGGCCAGTGTCGTTGCTGTCTGAACCGTGCTTGGCTTTGTTGTCGCTGTTGTGGTCGCGGGTTGGGGGGAACAGGCCGCGAGGCCGATGCAGCAAACCAGGATGAGCAGGCCGCAGGTCTTGGAAAAACGCGCAAATCGTTTCATCTTGGCACCTCATTTCGGCCAAAGAAGGCGGCCGAATCCTGATGGACTCAAAATCGGCCAACATGTGTCTGAGCGGCTTATGGCATCTGTTACATGGCCCGATCATTATTGTAGCATATTCGAACCGGAATGAGAGGCGGTCGCGATCAGCGCAGCGCCCCGCGAATATGCAGGATGTAGCGTTCGCGGTCGAGCGGGCTGACGCCGCGGTAGGCGGTGTCTTCACCTTGTCCCTCAGGGCAGGGGTCGTACCCGTCGAACGTCATCGTCAGGATGCCGCGCCCACTGGTCGCCTGGGCGATAAATACGGGAAAGTCAAGCGACGTGGCCACCGGCACACGTCCGGTCAGAAAGCGCCGCGGCGCGCCGGGAGCGTCGGACCCATCGCGGGTGTCCGCGTCGCCGCCGCTGTCCAGCACCCCGCGCATCGCCACGATCTGGCTGATCACCTTGCCCGTGTCCGGCAGCGGCACCGTCAGCCGGAAACGCAGCATTGGCTCGAGCAGACGGGTTCCAGCAGCCGCCAGCCCTTTCATCAGGGCCATGGGGGTGACCGTCGCGAAGTCCAGCGGGTGGGTATGGACCGGGTGGTCCTCGCCGTCGACCAGGGTGATCTTGACATCGGTGACTTCCCAACCGCGCGGGCCTTGCTGCAGAGCCAGCGGAATCGTCTGGGCGATTTGTCCCTGGTAACGGTCGCGGATCTTGATCTCCGTGACTTGGCTTTCGTAGACGACGCCCTGGCCCAACGGCAAGGGCTCGATGGCAAACGTGACGATCGCCCAGCAGGGTTTGGGCATGGTGTACGCGTCTGAGCCGTACGCTGCCCGCACTGGCGTTTCCTTGTAGATCACCTGGGGGTTCTCCAAGGCCACGGCCAGACCGAAACGGTCGCGGAACAGCGCGTCCAGGATTTCCATCTGGATCGTGCCCGTGACATGCAAAAGCAGCTGTCGGACGCCCGGTTCCCAGATCATCTTCAGCTGCGGGTCTTCAGCAGCCAGTTCGGCGCAGGCTGCGGCCAGCATCGCGTAGTCCTGCTCACGTTCCGGACGCAGCCGGACACGTAAAAGAGGCTGGACGACCGACGGTGCCTGCGGCAGATTGGGTTCGTCCCCGATCATATCCCCGGCCACGATGCCGTCCAGGCCGCAGACCGCGGCGATGTTCCCCGCCTCGAGGATACCGATGTCCATCGCCTTGCGACCGGACGCCTTGCGGATCTGGACGATCTTGCCGACCGGTCCCCGGCCCGGGCTGACGACCGTGTCCCGGTTTTTCAGTGTCCCGCTGGTCAGGCGGACATAGGCGATCCGGCCCAGCCGCTTGTCGTGTTCGACTTTAAAGACGATCCCGGCCACCGGGCCGTCGGGGTCGCCGCCCGCCGGCGGGGCCAGATCGCAGATCATGTCCAGCAGTGTGTCGATGCCCTCGCCCTTGAGGGCACTGCCGGCGACAAACGGCAGGATTGTGCCCAGGCGGGCTTGCCCGGCCAGGGCGGGCAGGAGCCTAGACCGTTCAACACGGAGATTTTCCAGCCAGGCGTCGGCCAGATGCTCTTCGTACTCGGCCAATATTGGCAGCCAGGTCTCACTGGCGCTGAACGCGAGGGTTTCCGGGCCGAGCAGCTCGCGGATCTGGCGCCGCACCTGGCCGACATCGGCGCCGGCCCGGTCCGTCTTGTTAATGAAAATCAGCACCGGAACGTTCAGCTTGCGCAGGGCGAAATAATACTGTTCGCTCTGGGCCTGCACGCCTTCGACCGCAGACAGGCACAAGACCGCCGCGTCCAGGACGCGCAGGCTGCGTTCCACTTCGGCGGCAAAGTCGACATGACCGGGCGTGTCGATCAGGTTGATCGCTTTGTCCTGCCAGCGGATATAGGTTGTCGCGGCCTTGACCGAGATGCCGCGTTTGCGCTCAACGTCCATGTAGTCCGTTTGGGCGGTTCCCTGATCGACGCTGCCGGCGCGTAAAATCGCGCCGCTCCTGAAGAGCAGCTGTTCGGTCAGGGTCGTTTTGCCGGCGTCAACATGCGCGATGATGCCGATATTGGTGATGTCGTGTTCCGCCATGTTTCCTCCCGCCGTTTATTCTGGATTATTGTACCATGCCGCGCATGCTGACCGCCTCATTTGATGTTAAACTGAGCTTATTGATGAACAGTCACTTAGACGCGAGGTGATTGACGATGGATGAGCAGCTGATCGCGCCCTGCGGCATGAATTGCCGCCTGTGCATGGCTTACCAGTCTGGTTTATACGACCTCAACCGGCAGGGGTTTCGCAGGACCACCTGCCCGGGATGCCTGCCCAGGGGTAAAAACTGCCTCCACATGGGCGATCGGTGCGCGCAGCTGGCAACGGGTCAAATCCGTTATTGCTTCCAGTGCGCATCTTTTCCCTGTAAGCAGCTCAAAGCGCTGGACCGTCGCTACCGGACGAAATACCACATGAGCATGATCGACAACCTGACCTGGATCCGCGACCGGGGCATAGCCAGCTTCTTGGAGCGGGAGGTCGGGATATGGCGCTGCTCCCGCTGTGGCGGCGTCATCTGCTGCCATAACGGGCTTTGCCTGAATTGTGACCTGGAGCTGCTGCGAAAAAACAGGCGCTACCGCTGGAACGAAACGGACTCAGGCGAGATGCGGGGCTAGTGCGGCTTGACAAACAGAATGCGCGTGCCTACAATCAGCATAGCTGAATAACTTTAAACCTGTGACAAAGAGAAGTACCCTCGAGGGTCGGTTGACAGAGAGCTGCGGCTGGTGTGATCGCGGCAGCCGGACGCGGGGCGAATGGACTTTGGAGGGCGGCCCTAATAGCCGACGGAAGCCGTATCCGTTAACCAGGCGGCCCGCATATAGGTGCGGGAACGAGCGGATCATGGTTATGATCAATCAGGGTGGCACCGCAGGACGTCAGTCTTGTCCCTCAGGGGGACAGGGCTGTTTTTTTATGTTAACACCAGGAGGAGGCAGGTTATGAACCAGGCAGGCAGACGATGGCGACGGTGACCGGTTATCGCAGAAATGTCGCTTGAAAAAAGATCGGCGTGCCAGGCACGCATACGGAACAGGAGAAACACGATGAAAAAAACATCTTTATTCGCCAAAATAGTCTTGCTGGTCTTCATGGTCACCCTTGTTAGCGCCGCCGCGGCCGGCTGCAGCCAGACCCCGGTGATCGGCATCTCCCAGTTCGGCGAGCACGCCTCGCTGGACAACTGCCGTCTGGGATTTCTGCAGGGGCTGAAGGACGCCGGCTTGACTGAAGGCCAGGACTTCACCATCGACTACCAGAACGCCGGTTTTGACGGTGCGATCGCCACCCAGATCGCCCAGACTTTTTCAGCCAAAAACGTGGCCCTGATGTGTGCCATCGCGACCCCGTCGGCGACCGCCTGCTACGCGGCTGCCGAGGACAAGGATATCCCGGTCGTCTTTTCCGCCATCACGGACCCGGTTGAGGCCAAGCTGGACAGCGGCAACATCACCGGCACCAGCGACAAGCTGCCGGTTGACGCCCAGCTGGAACTGATCCGCAAACTGCAGCCGGAGGCCGACACGATCGGCATTCTCTATACCACCAGCGAACCCAACTCGGTTTCGGCGATCGCCGAGTACGAAGCCAAAGCCGGCCAATACGGCTTTGCCATCGAGGCCATCGGCGTGACCGCCCAGTCCGAAGTCACCTTGGCCGCCGATTCCCTGATCGCCAAGCAAGTCGACTGCTTCTCCAACCTGACTGACAACACCGTCGTCGGCGTCCTGCCTTCGATCCTGGAAAAGACCAACGAAGCCGGCATACCGGTCTACGGCAGCGAAGTCGAGCAGGTCAAGATCGGCTGCGTCGCCGCTGCGGGCATCGACTACTACCAGCTGGGCCGCCAGACGGGCGCGATCGCGGCCCGGATCCTCAAAGGCGAGGCCAAGGCGTCCGAGATTCCCTACGAAGTGATCAGCGAATACGGCATCTATGTCAATTCGGAGGCGATCGCGGAAATGAACCTGACCGTGCCGGCCGATGTCGCGGCGCGCATGACCGAAGCCAAGGACGCATAGAAAAGGGTTCATCATGAATGTTTTGCTCGACCTTGCCATCAGCACCCTGACACAGGGCCTGATCTACGCCCTGCTTTCTTACGGGGTCTACATTACCTACAAGATCCTCGATTTCCCGGATTTGACGGTCGACGGCAGTTTCCCGCTGGGTGCTGCCGTCACCGCCGTCCTGCTCACCCGGGGTGCCGACCCGTACCTGACATTGCTGGTCGCGATCGCGATCGGCGCCCTGGCCGGCCTGGTGACCGGCCTGATCCATGTCCGGCTTCATGTGCGCGACCTTTTGGCCGGCATCATCACCATGACGGCGCTGTTTTCGATCAACCTGCAGATCGCCGGATCCAACATGACCGTCGAGCGCGCCGCCAGCACGATCTTCACGGCCGGCCCGGTCATGGCCCTGCTGGGCGCCCTGCCCCTGATTTACCGCAAGCTGATCGTGTCGCTTTTGATCGCCCTGCTCGGAAAGCTCGTTCTGGACGTATACCTCAAAACCAAGAACGGCTTGCTGCTGCGGGCTGTCGGCGACAACAGCGTCCTGGTCACCTCGCTGGCCAAGGACAAGGGCCTGGTAAAAATCACCGGTCTGGTGATCGCCAACGCCCTGGTGGCCCTGTCCGGCGCCATCGTCTGCCACGAGCAGCGCGCCTTTTCCAGCACCATGGGGACCGGCCAGGTGGTTTTCGGCCTGGCGACGGTCATCATCGGGACGACCCTGTTCCGTTCGATGGGCTTTGTCAAAGGCACGACAGCTGTCCTGGTCGGCAGCATCCTCTACAAGGGCTGCATCCAGATCGCCATCAGCATCGGGCTGCCGGCCAACCTGCTTAAACTCGTCACCGCCGTGCTGTTTTTAGGGATCCTGGTCTTCGGCCACGCCCGGAAGGGAGGGGTCAAGGCCCATGCTTGAGCTCAAGAACATCACCAAGATCTACAACCCCGGCACCGTCACGGAAATGTGCCTGTTCGAGAATTTCAGCCTGACGGTGGAAGATGGCGAGTTCCTCTCGATTGTCGGCAGCAACGGCAGCGGCAAAACATCCCTTTTGAACATCATCTGCGGCAGCATCCCGATCGAAGGCGGCGATGTCCTGATCGGCGGGGAAAGCATTATCCGCCAGCAGGATTACCGGCGTTATGGCCGCATCGGCCGTGTTTACCAGAATCCGGCGATGGGAACCTGCCCCAGCCTGACCATCCTGGAGAACATGTCCCTGGCAGACAACAAGGGACGGCGCTACAACCTGACGGCCGGCATCAACAAGAAGCGCCGATCCTATTACCGCGAGCAGCTTGCCTCGCTGGGCCTAGGCCTGGAGGACAAGCTCGATGTCAAGCTGGAATCCCTGTCCGGCGGCCAGCGTCAGGCGGTCGCCCTGATCATGGCGACGCTGACCCCGATCGACTTTCTCATTTTGGATGAGCACACGGCGGCGCTCGATCCCAAGACGGCTGAGACGATCATGGTCCTGACGGACAAGGTCGTCCGGGAAAAGCACCTGACCGCGATGATGGTCACGCACAACCTGCGTTATGCGGTCGAATACGGCAGCCGCCTGATCATGATGAACGAAGGCCGGGTTATCTATGAGAAGGCCGGCGTCGAAAAGGCCTCCTTGACCGTCGACGACGTTTTGCACATCTTTACCGAGATCAGCATCGAGTGCGGGAACTAAGGGACTGATAAGAAATTAGCAGCTCTTTTTTCGAGAGATTGACGAGTCAGGTCAATCTCTCGGAGAACCTATAGAGCTACTTATTGATGAGCAGTCCCTAGGTTTCTCGGCCGGCGCGATCTTGCTGGTGTTGAGAAAGACGACGGCGGAGATGATCACGACCGCCCCGGCCAGGGCCAGAAGCCCTGGCTTTTCGCCCAGAACGAGAAACACCCAGACCGGGCTCATCAGCGGCTCGACAATCGCCAGCAGGCTGGCGTTGAGCGGGCGGGTGTGCCGGATGCCGACCTGAAACAGCAGGTAGGCGAGCCCCAGCTGAAAAAACCCGAGGATCAGGATGGCCGGCAGCGACCGGCTGTTCCAGGATCCCGGCGCCAGGAGCAGCAGCTGCGGCAAACCGACCAGGAAGGTCCCGATCTGTCCGATCAGTAAAGCCGCGGGCACTTGGCATTCCGGCCTGCTGTTCAGGACAAAGACGGCGGCGAAGGTCAGGCCTGTGAAAACGGCGATCAGGTTGCCGGCCATCCCGCCGGCGTCCAGCTTCTCAGCGAAGAACAGCGCCACGCCGGCCATGGCCCAGACCAGGGCGACAATCTCGCGGCGATTCGGGCGGGTGCGGTAGAAGGCGACACCGATCAGCACGACGAAGACCGGCGCCGTATACTGCAGCATGATCGCGTTGGTCGCGGTGGTCAGCTTGTTGGCGACCACGAACAGGACCTGTGTCAGCATCAGGGCCATGCCGGACAGCCAGGTCACACGGTTCGGGCGGACCCAAAGACGCCGGCGGAAAAAAACCAGGAAGACCAGAGAAGCCAGCAGGCTGCGTGCCGACGCGATCGCCAGGGGCGGCCAGTCGAGGTACTTGATCAGCAGCCCGGCCATGCTCCAGAGCAGAGCCGCCGCCAGGATCGCCAGCGGACCTGTGGGCAGAGCCTTTTTCTGATTGTTTTCAGCTGTCATACGCGGCCCCCGTCTCGTCAATGCGCCAATTGTACCGCGTGCTTCATGCAGATGCAATCGACGCCGTTTGGTATAATGGGAATATCTTGATTGTACGGGAGGCCGTTATGAAACCACTTGCCTTGTCCGTTTTCACCAAGCCCTGGAAGGATCTTTCCCCCGACGAGCTCGGCGAACAAACGCGTCGGCTTGGCTTTGACGCGATCGAGTTTCCCTTGCGCGCCGGGTACCAGGCCGATCCGGAATTTGCCCGGCGTGACTTGCCCCGGCTGGCCAAAACGCTGGCGCAGTATGACCTGGCGATTGCCAGTGTCGCCAGCGACACGCGCGAGGAAACCTTCGCGGCCTGCCAGGAGGCCGGTGTGCCGCTGCTGCGCATCATGCTGGGCACGCCGCCCGGAGCAGGTTACCTGGAAGCCGAGCAAACCTGGAAAAGGGAGCTGGCCAGACTGCTACCGCTCTGCGAGCGCTACCAGGTCAAGCTCGGCGTCCAGCAGCATATCGGTTCGGGCGTCTTTTCCAGCATGGAGCTGCGCCATGTGCTCGAAGGCTTCGACCCGCATTGGATCGGCGCTATTTGGGATGCCGCGCACAGCGCCCTGGCCGGCGAACTGCCCGAGCAGGCCCTGGATATCTTGTGGGACTACCTGCTGCTGATGAACTTCAAGAACGCGTATTTTGCGCGCGTCAATCCTGACGGGCCCGACGAGCAAGCCCGGTTCAAGCCGGTTTTCACGCCGGCCCGGCAAGGTGCCGCCGATTGGAGACGGGCCCTGACCTATGCCATGAAGCGCGGTTATCGCGGGGTTCTTTGCATGCCGGCCGAGTACAGCGAGACGGACCGGGTGCTGGAATATTTGGCCCAGGATGCTGCTTATCTGCGCGACTTGCGGGACAGCCTGTCGGAAGAGGAGGGTTAAGGGATGTACAAGGTAGCGATTTTGTTGACCCGGCCGATGGCCGAGAGCATTTTTGCCGAAGAAGACCTGGCGGATCTCAGGCGTTTTGCCGCGATTAACGACCCGCGGAATTTGCCGGAGGTCCTCACGGCAGACAAAATGCTGGAGCTGATCCGCGGTGCTGACGCCTGCATCACCTGCTGGGGGACACCGCCGCTCACACCGGCGATGCTTGCGGCCGCGCCGAATCTGAAACTGGTCGCCCACGCGGCCGGCAGCATCCGGAACCTGATTCCGCCTGAACTATGGCAGACCGGCTGCCGCGTCACCAGCAACGCCCCGGTGATCGCCGAGGACGTGGCCCAGACCGTGCTGGCCCTGACATTGACATCGCTCTCCCGGTTGTGGGAGAACGCGGCCGCCACGCGGGCCGGAAAATGGCTGGGCGGCGAGGCCAACGTCCACGCGACACGTCGGCTGAACGGCCTCAAGATTGGCCTGATCGGCTTCTCGTCGGTCTGCAGGGAAGTGATCCGGCTGTTCAAATTCTTCGATTGCGACATCCGGGTCTGGGATCCCTATGTCTGCCCGGCCGAAATGCGCCGCTGGAATGTCACCTGGATGGAACTGGACGCGCTGCTGGCGGCGTGTGACGTGGTCTCACTTCACGCACCGGCCAATCCGGATTGCCGCCATCTGCTGAACAGCCGCAATCTGCCGCTCCTTAAAGACGGCGCCCTGCTGATCAACACCGCGCGCGGCTTGCTGATCGACGAGCCAGCCCTGATCAGGGAACTGCAAACCGGACGGATCCAGGCGTGCATCGACGTGACCGATCCTGAACCGCCGGCCGCCGATCACCCGTTCCGCTCGCTCCCGAACGTTGTCCTGACCTCGCATGTCGCCGGCGGCCATACCTTGAACGGACGCAAGCGGCTGGGGGCCAACGCCATCGTACAGACGCACAACTGCCTGGTCAAGGGTCTTCTGTCCTTCGAGATCCGGCCGGAGATGCTGGAGCACATGGCCTGATTCGGCTGGATTGTGTAAGACATGTTGCCTAATGAATCGTTCTTGCGTTTGTGGTAAATGACGAATTTTTTGCCAATAGCCAAAAAAGTGCAAGGATCGTCCGGCCCGGCGCGTATACCAATTAGAAAGGTTGTGTGGATGGTCGCAGCGGATGCGCAGTGGGAGAAGGATATTGACCGGGCCTTGGCGCGGTATGCCGACCAGGTCCGCAGGATCTGCTTTCTCTACCTGAAGCGGCGAGAGGATGTCGAGGATGTTTTTCAGGATGTATTCTTGAAATATCTGCAGCGCAAGACGCCTTTTGCCGGTGAACAGCATGAGCAGGCCTGGCTGATCCGGGTCGCGATCAACAGCTGTAAGGATGTCAGGCGAAGCTTCTGGCGCCGGCAGGTCGTGCCGCTCGACGAGAACCTGGCCGCGGACATGCCGCCTGAACATCTGGGTCTTCTCAAGGCCGTGCTGCAACTGCCGGTCCGGGAACGGACAGCCATTTACCTGCACGACTACGAGGGCTATACGGCTCAGGAGATCGCCCGCGTGCTGAAACAAAGACCGAATACGGTCTACTCACATCTGCACCGGGCCAGGAAATAACTGGCAGAGCAATGGAGAGGCGATAGTGATGAACACTGAGATCCAAAAGGCTTTTGCGGCGGTCCGGGCAGACGAAACCCTGGTGACTGCAACGCGCCAGAGGCTGCTTAGCGGGGCACCGGCCCGCCTGCGCCGCCGCCTGGTGCTGCGTTCATCGGTCCTGGTTTTGCTCGCTGTTTGCCTTTTAGCCGCCAGCCTGGCCTCGGTCCATGTTCCGGTCGCCGCCGTCAGCATCGACATCAACCCCGGTATCGAGCTGGATGTCAACCTCTACAACCGGGTTGTCGCCGCCCGGGGGTTCAACCCTGCCGGCCAGGCGATCGTGGCGGCGCTTGAGCTGGAGGACCGCCCTGTTCACGCAGCCGTTGGCGCGGTTATCGCCATGGCAGCCCGGCAGGGGTACCTGGACACAGACGGATCGTCTTTGATCGCCCTGACGACGTCGGCCGACCTGGTTCCGGCCCGCAGCCAGCTGGCCAAAACCGCCGAGAAGGCGGCCCAGAAGGCCCTTGACGAAGCCGGCCAAGCTGCCGGGATCGTGTCGGAGCACACCGTACTGGCCCGGGTCGCGCAGGCGCGTGAGCTCGGGATTTCGCCAGGCCGGATGAACCTGATCGAAAAGCTGCAGGAACTCGACCCGGAGAGCGATACGGACGAATACCTTGAAACGGACATCGCGTCCCTGATGCGCCGTATCAACCAACTGAAGCAACAAGAGCGGGAGGCACAAAAGGAAACCCGCGCTGTTGGTAACGAAAACCGCCGTAACGAAAAAGGCAATCAAGGCAAAGGAGGAAACAAACCATGAGAAAAACACGCCAGATTCTCTTGTTCCTGACGGTCGTGCTGCTCTTTATTACCGCGCTTCCGTTCGCGGTCATGGCAGATGAGACGGAAGAAACCGAGCAGCTTCCGGCGCAGGCTTCTGTCAGAGCGCATCAGGCCAAGGCCAACCGGATGAAGGTCAAAACGCCGGATCCGGAGGACCTGGAGGAGCCGGAAGGCGATGACCCGGAAGACCCGGAAGAGATGAGCGAGCGGGCCCTGTTCGTGGCCGAGCGCAATGCTCAAGCCTGGGCGTGGGGGATCCCGCCTGGACATGTCAACCTGTTCGACAAGCTGTCGGCGCTGACCGAACAGACGCGCGAGGACGTTTACACCTGGTTTACCAATCCGGACGCCCCCATGAAGATCCGCGACCTGGCCAAGGCGATCAAGGAAGCGCGCCAAGCTGCGATGGGAGACGAAGCCATCGTCGGCGAACAAGAAACCTGAAGATGTGAAATAGCTTGTGCAAAGCCCCCGATCAGTTTTTGACCGGGGGCTTTTTTTATTCAGGAAGCCTTTCATCTGCCAGACGCAGCCGCAGAACGCGCACAAAGGGAGCCGGATCCTCGGCGGACGGCGCCGGCAGCGTGACCCGAATCGATTCGTCATCCTGCGTAAAAGAGAGGGCCATTGGGCCGGCAACCAGGTCGACCTGGCTGACCGGTAATGCCAGGGGGATGGCTAGCTCGCCCTTTGCGGCTGAGGCCGGATCCAGGCAGAAGATGTACACGACCTGGTTCTTGCGGGTAAAGGCGAAGGGGCCCTGCCGGAAGGGCGCTAAGGCGCGCGTTCCGTAAATGGCTTCCCCGTAACGCTGGAGCCACCGTCCAAGCGCCTCGAGGCGGGAAATTGCACCCGCCGGCAGGCGGCCATCCGGCTGCGGCGCAACGTTGAGGGCCAGGTTGCCGCCCTTGGCGACGACGTCGACCAGGAGCGTGACGAGTTCCTCCAGGGACTTGTATGTGTCTTCATAGCGGAAAGAAAATGCCGTTCCCAGCGTGATGCAGCTTTCCCAGGGTATCCCCAGCGGTTCGGACGGAACGGTCTGCTCTGGGGTGACGTAGTTCTCATAGGGCCCGCCGACGGTCCGGTCGGCGCAGATCAGCCAGGGCTGGGTTTGCCTGGCCTTGTCGACAACCTGGCCCAGGCGGATGTCCTGACCGTTGGCGGCGTTGACCCAGCCAGCGTCCAGCCAGAGGATATCGATTCGGCCGTATTGCCCGGTCAGTTCCAGGATCTGGTTATGCGTGAATTGGACGAACTGCTCCCAGCGTGCCGGATCGGCCCCGGGGTCGTAGCCGGGTCCGCGCCAGGTGGCTCCCCTTTTGCCTGGCACCCAATAGTCCGGGCAATGCCAGTCCGCCTTGGAGAAGTAGGCCCCGATCGCCAATCCCTCGCGCCGGAACGCGTCGAAGAGATGGCGGCAGATGTCGGCGTAGCGGTGCGTATGGAAGGGGCAGTCTGGCCCGGTTATTTTGTAATCGCTCTGTTTTGTATCCCACATGCTGAAGCCGTCGTGATGCTTGGTGGTGAAGATCAGGTAACGGAAACCGGACGCCCTGGCCAGGCTAGCCCACCGGTCCGGCTGAAAGCGCACCGGGTTGAACGTCTGGTTCAGGGCCCGGTATTGCCGGCAGAACTTTTCAGGGTCCGTTTCCCAGTCGATATCCTTACGCGACCAGTTTGCGTCCTCGTCGCTGAGCGCCCAAGACTCGACGATGCCCAGCTGGGCATAGGGCCCCCAGTGCATCATCAGGCCAAGCTTCTGGTCCTGCCACCAGCTGAGCCGTTCCAATAGCAGCGGATCTTCAGGCGCCACATATCGATCGGCCGGACTGGTGCTGTGAACACCAGCCTTGACCACACATTCTGCCTGGATTGCTTTTTCGGGATTGTGCTCTGCCATGTGCGCCACCTCGCCAAGCTGTTGCCCTGGTTTTATTTTACACATCATGCTGCCGTTTGCGAAGCGGCCGTGGTGAACGATGCGCATACGGTTTTGTATCCTTGACGGAACAGAATCGCTCAACCATAATCGAGGGTACAGTCGCCGCTATGAGGTGTGTATGGACCCTGTTATCTTGTTGACGCCCAAGTTCAGCCCCGATCCCGAATCCGCCCAGGAACAGCTGGTCCGGCTCAAGGAAAGCTATTTCCAGGCCGTGACCCTGGCTGGCGGCATCCCCGTCCTGGCCGGAAACGCCGATCCCAAAGGTTATGCGCAGCTGGCCGACGGGCTGCTTTTGACCGGCGGTATCGACATCGAGCCAGCCCGATACGGACAGGTCGTCCTGTCGAAGTCGGTGGTAAGCGACAGCCGCCTGGACGATTTGGAAATTGGCCTTTACCAGGCTTTTTTTGCTGCGGACAAACCGATTTTCGGCATATGCCGCGGGATCCAGCTGATCAACGTGGCGGCAGGCGGGACGCTCTGGCAGGACCTGAAGACCCAGCGCCCCGGCCTGAAAGACCACCGCCAGCCCCACCAGGTGAAGCTGGATGCGGCCGGCGGTCTGGCCCGGCTGTTCGGCCCCGGGATCGAAGCCAACAGCAGCCATCACCAGGCGGTCTGCGATCTGGCGCCGGGATTTCGCGCGATCGCCTGGTCGGACGACGGCGTCGTCGAAGCCATCACCCATGAAACGCGGATTATTGAAGCGGTGCAGTGGCACCCGGAACGCATGCTCGGCAGACCGGGTTTGACAGACATGCTGCCCCTATTTAAACGCTGGATGTCGTTTTGCCGCCGCTGACGGAATAAGGAAGGAAAACGATCATGATGACCTTATGGTACCAGGAACCTGCCCGCCTCTGGACTGAGGCCCTGCCGCTCGGCAACGGCCGTATCGGCGCCATGGTGTTCGGCGATCCGAACCAGGAGCGGCTGGCCTTGAACGAGGACACGTTATGGTCCGGCACCCCCCGCGACTTGAATCCGAAGAACAAGGCGGACACCTATCGCCAGGTGGTCGAGCTGGCCCTGCAGCGCCGTTACCACGAAGCCCAGACCCGGATCGAACAGGAACTCACCTCCGGCTGGAGCCAGGCTTATCTGCCCCTGGGCGATCTGAAATTAAGTTTTACAGGTCCCGGTGTAAGCGGACCGGTCGACCGGTACCGCCGGCAACTGGATCTTGGCCAGGCGATCGCGTCTGTATCCTATGAACGGGGCGGCGTAGCCTACAGCCGCGAGGCTTTTGTTTCGGCGCCGCACCAGGTGCTTGTCATCCGCCTGACCGCGAACCGGCCGGCGTCGATCGGGCTGGATCTGGAGCTTGCAAGCCCGCTGCGCTCTAACAGCCAGGCACAGGGCGACACCCTCACCTTGAGCGGCGAGGCACCAGGCTTCCTGGAGCCGATCTACGGCCAGAACCAGGACAAGACCGTCACCTATTCCGAGAACCCCACCGAACGGGGCATCCGGTTTACGGCCCTGGTGCGGGCTTTGCCTGAAGGGGGCCAGGTCACGGCCGCGGAGGGGAAGCTGCAAATCCGTGCGGCCGATGCTCTGACGCTGCTTTTTGCCGTCAGGACCAGTTTCAACGGCTTTGCCAAACACCCGTTCCTGGACGGCGCGGAGCACGCGAAGGCTTGCCAGGCGCAGCTGGACGCGGCATCGGTGCTGCCCTATGCCGTGCTGCGCCAGGCGCATGTCGCCGATCACCGGGCGCTGTTTGACCGTGTCAGCCTCGAACTGGGCCGGTCTGAGCGCGAAGCCTTGCCGACCGACGATCGGCTGCGCCTGTTCCGCGATGATCCGGCCGACCCATCGCTGTACACACTGCTCTTCCAGTACGGCCGTTACCTCATGATCGCGTCATCGCGCCCGGGGACCCAGCCAACCAACCTGCAGGGGATCTGGAACCAGGAGGTGCGTCCGCCCTGGAATTCGAACTACACAGTCAACATCAACACGGAGATGAACTACTGGCCTTCTTTTTCCTGCAACCTGGCTGAATTGAATGAGCCGCTGGTCGCCATGCTGAAGGACCTGTCCCAGACTGGCCGGGTGACTGCCCGCGACGTCTACGGGGCACGCGGATTCACAGTTCACCACAACGTCGATTTGTGGCGTTTGTCTTCACCGGTCGGCAACCAGACCAAAGGCTGCGCGGCCTACGCGTTCTGGAATGTGGCTGCTGGCTGGATGTGCAGCCACCTTTACGAGCAGTACGCCTATACACGCGACCTCGATTTCTTGCGTCAGACGGCCTACCCGATCCTGCGCGAGGCTGCCCTCTTTTTCCTCGACATCCTGGTTGAGGACCATGACGGCACCCTGATCGTCTGCCCGTCCAGCTCGCCCGAAAACGCGTTTATCTACGAAGGAAAGCCCTGCAACATCGCGGCGACCGCGACCATGACCATGGCGGTCGTCCAGGAGCTGTTTTACAACTGTGTGGCAGCGGCCGAACAGCTGGGTGAAGACGGCGAACTGGCCGCCGAGCTGCGCGGCAAGCTGGCGCGTATCCAGCCCTTCCGAACCGGTTCGGACGGGCGTTTGCTGGAATGGTCGGAGGAAATGCCGGAGCGCGAGGTGCACCACCGCCACATCTCCCACCTGTACGGCTTGCATCCGGCCCGCCTGATCACCCCAGACGAGACGCCGGAACTGGCTGAGGCCTGCCGCAGGAGCCTGGAAACGCGCGGCGACGACGGAACCGGCTGGAGCCTGGGCTGGAAGATCAACCAGTGGGCCCGCCTCAGGGACGGCGACCGCGCCCTGAAGCTGCTGACGCGCCAGCTCCGCCTGGTCGATGCCCAGGGGACCAACTACAGCGCGGGCGGCGGCACCTACGCCAACTTGTTCGACGCCCACCCGCCTTTCCAGATCGACGGCAACTTCGGCGCGACCGCCGGCGTGGCGGAAATGCTGCTGCAAAGCCGGGGCGACGCCATCGACCTGCTGCCGGCCCTGCCGGCCGCCTGGGCTCGTGGTTTTGTTCGCGGGTTGTGCGCCCATGGCCGGATCACGGTCGACATCGCCTGGCAGGACGGGTCAGTCGAGGCGACGCTAAGGAGCGATGTCAGCCAAACCGTCCGGGTGAGCGTCCTGGGCGGGGAGCGCCGGACGATCCAATTGACGGCCGGCCAGCCGGCACAGCTGAAATAGGGTATGGGAAATTGGTCTGGTCATCCGGCGTCCGCTGACGGTATAATGGAGAAAAGAACGGTCCTGCACGCGCACCAGCCGGGCATTGCGCCCGATAGGAGGAAACCATGCTGCCGACTGTCAATTTCCTGGGAAAACCCGTCACGCGCCTGATCGCCGGCGACAACCCGGTCAACGGCCACACCTACATTCCGGAGATCATCGGCAAGGACGACCTTTTGGCCTACCACACGGAAGAGCGGGTGCTGGAGGCCATGCAAGATTCCATCCGTCTTGGCTACAACACCTGGATGCCGCTGGGCAACGACTTTATGCTGCGCGCTATCTACCACCACCAGCTGCGCGAGGAGAACCCGCTCCACTTTATTTTCCAGTCCTTCGCGCCGATCGAGTTTTCAGTCAATTTGCGCATGATGGCCGAGGCCAACCCCCTGGGTATTTACCACCGGGGAACAGATACGGACGGCTTTTGCGAGGAAGGCCGCTATGACATCCTCAAAGAGCGCATCAAGATGATCAAGGATTACGGCATCGCCGCCGGGCTGGGCACGCATGTGCCGGAGACGATCCTGCGGGCCGAGGACGAGGATTGGGGCTGCGATTTCTACGTGGCCTGCCTGCATAATTCGCGCAAGCGGGGCGAAGCCGCACCCAGCGCCTTTGTAACCGGAAAACCCAAAGGCATCACGTTCTTTGCCGAGGACCGTCCCCTGATGTTTCAGGCCATTCAGGCGGTTAGCAAGCCTTGCATCGCATTCAAGATCTATGCCGGCGGGCAGATTTTCCGCGGCATGACGCGCGAGCGCTGGCCGGACGCTGCGGAGACCGCCTTGCGGGAGGCGTACCAGAACATCAAGGGCGGGGACATTGCCTGCATCGGGTTTTTCCAGCGGGACAGCGACCAGCTCGGGGAAAACGCGCGTTTGGCCGGCAAGGTGCTGGCGGAGCAGGGCCGGTGAGCCAAATGCTGCTGGTTATCTCGATTGAAAATACCACCACGGCGCTGGGCGTCTATGAAGAAGACCGTCTGCGCCTGCGCGCCAGCCTGGCGACATCGCGCGAGCGGAGCGCGGACGAGTATGCCGTGCTGATCGCCAGCCTGCTGGCCATGCACCGGCTGCCGGCAGACGAGGTGCGTGCGGCGATCATCGCCTCGGTTGTGCGGCCGTTGAGTGCGACGCTCGGCGAGGCGGTCAGACAGCTGACGGGCATCCAGCCTCTGCTGGTCGGGCCAGGCGTTCGCAGCGGATTAAACATCAAGACGGACATCCCGTCGCAGGTTGGCGCGGACATCGTGGCCAATGCGGTCGGCGCCTTGGCCCTGGCCGAAAGTCCCCTGATTGTGGTCGATTTCGGTACGGCAACCACGCTGACGGCGATCAACGAACACGGTGAGCTTTGCGGCGTGATCATCTGCCCGGGCGTCCGCTCGTCGCTTGACGCGCTCTCCAGCCACGCCGCCGATCTGCCGGGCATCGCCCTGGAAAGCCCGCGCCGCCTGCTGGGCAAGAACACGATCGACGCCATGACCAGCGGCATTGTCTACGGCCAGGCGGCCATGGTCGACGGGTTGCTTGACCGGATCGCCGCAACATGGAATAATAAGAAACCAACGGTCATCGCGACCGGCGCGCATGCCGCCGCCATCGTTCCCTGGTGCCGGGACCAGGCCGCCATCCGTCTCGAGCCCGACCTGACCCTGGCGGGCCTGAACCGGATCTACCAGCTCAATGACCGTTTGAAAACCTGATATAGAAGCGGGCGCGCTTTTATAAATATGCCACGCGTTGCACCCACCCGATGGGGCGACAGCAAAGGAGCAGCTTATGAACACGAACACGCACGCCAAAACGCTGTGGATGGCACAAACGGCCATACTGGCAGCCGTCATTCTCTTAATGGCTTTCACCCCGCTCGGCTACCTCAAAGTCGGCATCATCGAGATCACGTTCCTGGTGATTCCCGTCGCGATCGGGGCGATCATGATCGGACCGGGCAGCGGCGCTGTCCTGGGCGCTGTATTCGGCGCCACCAGCTTTGCCCAGGCATTCGCTTCGCTCTTCGGCGCGGCCCTGCTGGCGATCAACCCGTTCTACACCTTCCTGCTGACCATGGTGCCGCGCATCCTGATGGGCTACCTGGTCGGACTGATTTTCCGCTCGCTCTTTAAGATCGACAAGACCAAGCTGATCTCATACACGGTTGCGTCGCTGAGCGGCGCGGTCCTCAACACCGTGCTCTTTATCGCGGCCCTTTTCCTGATGTTCGGCCAATCCGATTACCTGCAAAGCTTCGGTGACGGCTTTGTGGAAATCCTCGGGATTCTGGTAGGCCTCAACGCCCTGATCGAGGCCATCGCCTGCATGATCATCGGTGCGGCGATCACGAAGGGCCTGAGCGTCGCGCTCCGTCATCGCCAGCAGAAGAAAACAACGTAATATGCAGGCCGGCTGCCAGCTGCCGGGCAAGGAGGCAACCATGAAGATCGATCACGCGCTGTTTGACACGTTGCGTACCGTAATGGCCGAGGCCGGCGCCAGCCTGGTTGGCTGCGCGGACTTGACCGATCTGCCGGATTGGACCCGTTCCGGCCTGCCTGTCGGCGTGTCGATCGGGCTGGCCCTGGATCCGTCCGCGGTTGCCCAGGTTCCGGAAAAGGCGACGATGGCTTACTACAACACGTATCAAAAGGCCAATCAGCGTTTGGATGAGCTGGCGCTGCTGGCGGCCGACCAGCTCACGCGCCTGGGTTTTCAGGCCGTCGCCCTGACGATGCGGCTGGTGAGCGAACAGCGGGAAAGCCAGGCGGCTGACCGGCCATCGGGCCGGGCCTGGCTGCCGCACAAGACCGTCGCAACCCGGGCCGGGCTGGGCTGGATGGGCAAGAACAACCTCCTGATCACCCCGCAGTTTGGCAGCGCGATCCGCTTCGCGACCGTGCTGACCGACGCGCCGCTGCCGGCCAACAACGAGCCGGCGCCCTGCCGGTGCGGCGATTGCCGCATCTGTGTCGATGCGTGTCCGGGGAACGCGATCAAGAACACGACCTGGACGCTTAAGACCGACCGCGACGATCTCTTCGATCCCGAAGCCTGCCGCGTGGCGATCGAAAAGCGCGGCCAGGCGCTTGGGATCAAGAACGGTGCCTGCGGTGTCTGTATCGCGGTCTGCCCTTACACGGGCCCATACCTCGAACAGCCCTAAGGCGAATCAGCGATTGATCCGCATCACGATTCGACGGTGAAGTCCAGCGTGATCGCCAACTGGCCGTCGATCGCCAGCTCGACTTTATACTGGCCGGTCGGGAATCCTTCTTCCGGCCGGTTCATGTAGAACATAATCGCCTGGCTGGTTTCGTCCGAAAACAGGTCAACAGAGCCGATGGTGTAGCTTTCGGTCACATAGATCCAGGTTGCGGTGATCCGGGTGCCTACCGGCGCATCGGTCAGGATCGCCGTCGCGTAGATAACGGCGATGTCTGGCGCAAACCGGTCTGTTGTGGTTACCGCTACCAAGGTGTCCGGGTTGATTTCCGACGCCATGGCGCCTTCTGACAGCTGGGGCGTCAAGACCACAACGGGCGCCTCAACGGAAAAGCGCAATGTTTCCGATAGCTCACCGTTTATGGCCAGGTCGACCTGGTAGCCCCCAACCGGGAATCCGTTGTCCGGACGGCTCAGGGAGAAGCTGATGTACTGGCTGACCTGGGTTGAGAGCACGTCGACCGAAGCGATTTTTGTGTTGTCGGCCGTATACGTCCAGGTGGCGGTGACCTTGGTGTTTTCAGGCGCATCGATTAAAAGCGCCGTCGCGTAAATGACAGGCGTGTCTGTTTGGAAGCGATCGGTCAGAACGAGGGCCTTTTTGGTGCTCGGATCAATTTCCGACGCCATGGCGGTCTCTGTCAGCTTTGGCGTGAGAACGACTTCGGGTTCCTCGACAACAAAGCGCAGCGTCTCCGCCCGTTTGCCGTCGATCGCCAGCTCAACCTGGTATTGACCGACCGGGAAACCATTGTCCGGGCGGCTCAGGGAGAAGCTGATGTACTGGCTGGCCTTGGTTGAGAGCACGTCAACCGAAGCGATTTTTGTGCCGTCTTCCGTATAGGTCCAGGTGGCGGTGACCATGGTGTCTTCCGGCGCGTCGGACAAAAGCGCCGTCGCGTAAATCATCGGTGTGTCCGGCAAAAACCGGTCGGTTTTGGTCAGGGCCTTTTGGGTGTTCGGATCGATTTCCGACGCTATGGCGGCCTCTGTCAGCTGCGGCTTCAAAACAACCGCAGCGGCCTCGACCGTAAAGCGCAGCGTTTCGACTAGTTCGCCGTCGATGGCCAGTTCGACCTTGTATTGGCCCGCGGGGAAGCCGTTGTCCGGGCGGCTCAGCGAAAAACTGACCGCCTGGCTGGTTTCAGTCGAGAGCACGTCGACCGAGGCGATCTCGGTGTCATCTTCCAAATAGATCCAGGTGGCGGTTATTTTTGTGTCTTCCGGCGCGTTTTTCAGCAACGCGGTCGCATAGATAACCGGCGTGTCTGATTTGAACTCATCGGTCTTGATGACCGGCTCCATGGTATCCGGATCGATTTTTGAGGCCATGGCGGGCTCGGTCAGGCGGGCCGTGGTCACGCTGCAGGAACCGCCGCCCAGAATCACGGCGATGATCAGGGCGGAGAGCAGGACACAGCCGATAATCAGCACCACGATCCAGCCCTTCTTTTTCTTGGCCGGCGCGGGCGGATAAGGCTGAGGCGGATAAGGCTGAGACGGATAGGGCTGAGGTGGGTAAGGCTGGGTAGGCGGCACGGTTGCCTGCCCGGTTGGCTTATCGGAAGGATGACCGCAATGGGGGCAGAACTTCGTCGTGTCAGGGATCTGTTGACCGCAATTGGAACAGAACATGCTGCACCTCTTTCCCACTGCCGGACCCGTTAGACAGGTCCGGCCGCATGCCGTGATTTCAGGGGCTTATAATATGATTATCTGCACCGCAAGGCTGTTCTGTCAAGTGTCTTGACACGTTTGCCTGGCAGCAGTTTTGCTCTTTACACGCCCTTTTTTGCCTGGTAAGATGATTTTTGGACGATGGTTGGTCTATTCCCGAAACACAGCATTCTAACCGATCAGGCAGACACGCAGAAAGGGCATCCTATGGCAAAGCTTGGCAGTACGCTGCAGCCATTGCAGGCGTCATGGAACTGGAAACAGCATGGAACATCCATCGTCGGCAAACGGGCGGACTGGTGGTTTGTTATCGGGCAATCGGGCGCTTTGCAGCCGATCGTGGTCAGCGCCGCGCTGGCCAATCTCCAGCCTACTTCGCTTGAGCAGCTGAAGGCCGCGATCCTGGCGAAAAGGAAGCTGTATAAGCTGAGCCAGTTTGATAACAAGAACCATGTCCTGACATTTTCGCTGAAAGCGGATTTTTCCAGCGCAAAAAACGCCGAACGGGTCGAGCTTCTGGTCGAGGATCTGATCGTCAGCTTCA
>ENA-UOUL01000546-UOUL01000546.1-bioreactor-metagenome-genome-assembly--contig:-NODE-546-length-63011-cov-7.949376_pt1 | contig 63011 bp, 53 predicted proteins | sample MGYA00249838_ERZ747220 | MGnify/ENA primary metagenome ERZ747220 (study PRJEB28778, sample SAMN05720191) | bioreactor metagenome | isolation source: Anaerobic biogas reactor | place: USA:Washington... | reverse complement strand
GCCGCCCGACCTCCCCCCGCAACGAAACCGGCCAGGGAAATTCCGAGAAAATCAAACCGAGATGTGCGGAAAGAAGGATGTCTCCTTATGTTACAAATGGTTTGGTCTTTCCGTTCCAGAGTCATCTTAGTTTTGCCCTCACTCGATCTTCCATTTCCTTTTAGGTCAAACCAGGCTCTGACAAGCGTGTCCTTATCCAACTGCTCCCACCTCGGCTTGCTTTGGTAGTGATCGTGTTTCCGTCCATGCAAAACCGTTCGTGCTTCCAATCATCACCGATTCCCTCAATCCGAACCCAGGGGAGCGGAACTCCGTGGCGACCGGAGCCGCCTTTGATGCTGCACGGGTTCGGCACATCAGGAACCCTTTGGGAACCGCTCGTTGAAGCTTCTGCCGCGGATTACAGGCTGACTATTCCCGACCTTCGAGGCTACGGACACGACGGACCAGCCCTGCGAGCTTCCCTTCACACTCACGGGGCGAGCTACTCGGTCAATCAGTCGTCATCTTCTTCTTCCGCATCAACCTTCGTGTTGTATGTCGCGAGCAGCAACCAACGATCATTTTCTCTCTTCCATGTGTTGTGACCTCTGATGATCAGCTCTTTCTGGTTTCCTTCGTCGTCTTTTGTCAATATATGAAGGTAGAAATTGATGATCGCCACGTCGTCAACGACAACGACTGAAACCGGAATCATGTTATGGGCGATGATATCGTCCTGACCTTCCAGCCACTTTTTGTAGTATGAAATGCTCTTTGCTGACACCGAATCCGGTACAGGTGATTGATCACCCCATAAGCAGGCTTTCGGGTGCAGGTACTTCATTTCGCCGTCGAGGTCCTTCTTCATGTCAAGCGCTACCTGCTCCTCCAGAGTATTCCATGGTATCTTTTGCTCCTCCGTAAGTTCCAGGCTGTACGCCAACGGAGCGGCAACGAACAACACTGACAACGCCAATACAGCAACTCGCATAATGTGACTCCTTGAACTTGGGGGAAAAGAAATGATCATTCTAGCAAATTCAATCGCAGACATTTCGCAAGGGACACTCCACAATGTCGTTAGTGGTCATCATGGATTCTCGTGCGTAGCGATTATCGGCCGGACGTTGGTGGCAGGAACCACGTCCCCCTCGACGAAGCCTGGGGGACGGCGAGCCCAACTTGCCATCGTCGAGATGCGTGACGCCGCCCTGTATGCCGTCGCCTTGGGTATCCTCAGCGATCGGATACTATTGATTGTTCTCCCAGCATCATGACAATTGTCCATTTCTCTGTGATGGGAATGTCCCGGACTTCGCCCGTCTCCGCAAACATTTTCCCGATTTCTTCGGACGTTTTGTCGGGAAAGACCTTCGGCAGCGACGCTTCCCACCATTCAGATGTGATGCTTTTCAGTGCTTCACCTTTTGGAAACAGGTGAACTGCGACTTGATTGGAGGCACGCTTCGTGCCACCAGGAAATCGGCAATTCCACAACAGCCAATTCGAACGTAGACCGTCTTTCGTGGCCTGCAACCAGATCTTCTTCCAGAATTCCTTTTCAAGAACCTGATGACGCTGGCCGTTCTTCGACTTCATGAAGGACAACTGAATCGTCGGGTCAGAACCGCTCTGCCCCAACAGATCCTCAACGGCCGCGTCCTTGAGTTGCCAGAGTTCGGTGTGAACCATTTCTCGCGAAGCCAGCGTCTTGTTGAGGATCTCCTGGTCTTGCTCGTCGAAAGCGATCTTCTCAAAGAACCCAGGTGGATAAAATGTCTCGATCTTTTCTTACGAATCAAACAAGTGAACGACGGCGTAGTTGTAATCGGTCGTCGGTCCTTCGGAGCGTTCTACCTTGAATAGCACCCATTGGTTTACTAAACCTGCTGCCTGACGCACGGCATGCACCTTGTTTCTCCATAGCTCCTCGACCTTCAGGTACAGCTCATCACCGCCTTCCGGCACTTGCATGAACTCCACGTAGGCGAAAAGAACTGGAATCTCCTGCTCCTCCGCCGGTTTCGTGCTTACTTCTTGGGCCCGCAAAGCCGTGCAGCATACGAGTGAAGCTGCCAGAACGACAACCACAGAGCGACCATAGATCACCATGGCAGTGCCCCCTTGTGAGATGGAAGTGAAGAGAGATCTGACGTTCCGAACTACGTCAGACTGGCTTCTTATAGCCGACCAACTCAAACCAACACAAGCCCCCCGGAATAGCGAACGAAGTTGGGCTCATCGGGCCCATAAACGGCCAGTGAGAATCTTCACTTTCACACGTGCTCTGCACTTTCTGAATTGACGGGCTATATCAAGTGGCCAACGCCATGAGTCGTTGCGTCAGTCGGAGGATTTTTCGCGGCAGCGACCAGACTTCTGTAATGGTTGATAATTCGGTTTGTAGGATGTGACGGCGTAAGGCTTTGCGACGATCCGCGTGCGAAGGACGTCTGTCGGGATCGTCCCATGGAGAATCGCGGCGATCGCAGAGTTCCGCATGAGGTCGGTTCCATGCCCAGAGTTCCACCAGCGTATGCATCCAGAGATTGAGATGATAGGTGGCAACGTTGGTCCAGATGTTGCGCACTTGTTGCTGGCCCGCTCCCCAGACTTCCTTTACGTCGTGGAAGTCTTGCTCGATCGTGGCCCGGTCGGCGAACGCTTCCACAATCTCCGCTGCGCTCACTCGGGGATCGTTGGAGAAGAAGGGAAACCAATCGTGCTCCTCTTTGACGATCACGACGCGAATCACACCGCCGACAGGCCCGTAGGTCGCCAGGAAAGCCTTGTAGGTTTTGACAATCGTCTTGCCGTAAACCGTGCATTGCATCGTTTGCCAGCCTTGCCGGTGTCCGGCTCGCTTGGCAAGACTGATCTTGTTCTTTCCGTACTTGGGGGGACGGCCTCGTCCGCGTCGCAGTGGACGAGGCAGGTCGCGCAACGCGGCGTCCTTGCGAAGTCGGCCGATGATGGTCGCGCCCATGGCAATGACTGGCTTCAAGAAGGGCTCCTTGGTATACCCACCATCGACAACCACCCACAACGTCTTTCCTGCTCGTTTCGCCAGCGGCGTAATCCACTTCACCAAGCGGGCTGCCAATTCGAGCTTGGTCCGAAATCGCCAGCCACGTTTCCGCGGGATGCTGGGAATCGTCTTCTGGCGTACGTACAGCATGGCGCGCAATGGCAAAGCCAGCGGGCCCCACAACGGATGCCGCAGCGCGAGCGACATGGTGACCCAAATGTGTCCATACAGGTACTTCTGGTCGGCCGGCCCGGGCGTGGGATTGTGGTGGATGGGCCGTTACAAGCGGTGAAGAGTTGGGATCAATTCTGGTGGACGAGGAGCTTGAGGATATCGAGTTCTTTCCAGACAGGAATGCCATCGTCACCGCAACTGAAGAAGGGACGGTCAGAATCTGGCGAGCTGCACTTGCCGAGGACTGTCCGTGATCAGCGGATTTCTCATAGCACGCGCCCTCCCAATCGCCTTAACGGCCAATGACACTGAACGTCAGCTTCTGCGGTATTTCGGTCCGGGGACTCCGTCGACGCCGCCAGCCGAGTGGTTCCGTCCACGTCTGTGATGGCTCCTCGGGACGCGATCGGAGGATAACGGGCAAGCCGCTCCGACAGGCTCAGGATCGTGTCGCCCGGATCGACGCGGACCTTGTAGGCCTGGGTGTCGAAGGGGATCACGACGCTGTCCGGATTGCGGCGCAGGATCGCCGCGGCGAACAGGGCCGCCACGTCGACGCACCGCATCTTGCTGGTCGCAGAAGCCGGTCACCGGGCAGCCCATCGAGCCGGACGTATCCAGGTCCGTTTCACCATCGAGCCGTAGGCGGAAGGCATGGGATTTGAACCCACATGACCCGTAATTCGCACGGTTTAGCAAACCGGCCCGGCGAACCGTATCCGGCTACCTTCCATTTGTTAGTGGACCCACCGGGAATCGAACCCGGATTGCCAGTCTGCCGAACTGGGGTCTTCCCGTTGGACCATGAGCCCGTGTTTCAGTGGACCGGATGGGAATCGAACCCATCACACCGATCTTGCAGGGATCAGTCGCCTCCCTTGGTACATGCCAGCCCGTCTCGTCAGAGGTCCGTCCGGGAATCGAACCCGGTCTCCGTCCTTACCACGGACGTGTGCTGCCGGAACACCTACAGACCGTTGTGTCAGTGATCCCGGCTGGAATTGAACCAGCTTCACAGCCTTGAGGGTTCGACTCCCTCCCTTTCCGCTACACAACACGTGCCCTTGGCCGATCGGCAGAGGCACCAGCCTTCCAAGCTGGCGAGGCAGGAATGATCGCAAGATCGTGACTCGAAAGCATCGCAGCCGCTCCGCAGGTCAATTCGACTGGGTTCTATAGCATCCAGTCGCGCCGGCTTGGTGAGCTTCACCGTATCCGCAAATGATTACCTGCGAAAGGTGCCAGACCGAGTTCACTGCCCATGGTGCCCAAGGGTACCCAGGTGGAACGGACCCTCCCGCGTCGCATATCGCGTACGGGCTCGTCTTTGGGATTGCGGGCGCTGTTTGCCTAGCGGTGGGGCTGTTTGTTCTTCGAACAGTCATGCTTGCACTCGGGATAGCTGGCATCGTGGGTGCCCTGTTCTCGCTGTCAACGATTCCTGAGGCGAGGAGGATTTGCGAGCAAGCCGGAGGCGGAATATGCCCTTCCTGTGGCCATAGAAACCAAGTGAAATGGTATTCGTAGTCGATAACCGCTGCTTTGTGATGTCAAACGCTAATCGCATTGAATACGGGCGCCGTGAAGAGGGAGGACTGTATGGCAACGTCAGATTACGAACTAGTGAGCCCGCCCGACCGCGATCGCGCACGTGAACTGTGGATCCAACATGCAGCGGGGCTTATCCTAATGGAAGACGTTCGCCGAGCCGCGACCGAGAGCCTCTCGCCGGGTCTCACAGACGCCGAGTTGGCGATCGCACAGCAGGGAGTGGATGCCGCGTTGTACAGCCTCATGAGCCTGGTAGACGGTGTCACTGGGGGCCTGAGTAACGGGGATGAACGAGTCGACCTTACTATGATCGTTCGCTATTCGAGCCGGCTGCCGTCCGGGGAGATGCAACAGCAATACGCACTCGACCTCTCCGAAGGCGATGGCATGTGCATGGGGATCCATGGGTGGCTCGAAAGTGACTTTGGCATGGATCCTGTCGCCAAACCACGAAGCGGCGGCTGAACATGGCTGGCGAGATATTTCGGGGCTCCGCGGATGATTAAGAGGCCCTTCCATGTGTCGGTTTCGGTGCTCCCCACGGTCCTCTCAAAACCCCTGGGGTGCAACGTATGGACCCTGACAGCTTTCAAGCCATAGGTACAGCTCGCATCAATTTGCCGTGAGAGCCCCCGAAAAACCCGGGCGAACATCGGTTTCCATACCCGGCGCAACTCGAAAGACGGCCCGGAGTTAGGCCCAGAAGCCAAGACGCTGCAAGTGGTTATGTCTTGCAGCGTCTTGGGTTACGTCGATTGTACTGAGAGTACCCCCGGTTGGATTCGAACCAACGACCACCGGTTTAGGAAACCAACGGGATTCCCGCGAAAACACGGGGGAGGGCAAACACCTTGCCACCGGCTTGCCAAACGGCCGAGAAGCCCCGCCCGAGGACTTGGCCGAGTTGTGGGCCGGCCTGTCGGCCGACGATCGGGAAGCCTTCAAACGCCTGCTTCGCAGCCTCCGAGGAACTTGATAGACTCACAAACTGCCCCGCCGGGTTGCGGCTGATCCCCGCACAGCCGGCCGACTCCGCGAATTCTCACCTTTCTTCGCGAAGAAGGCCGGCGCCCGGCTCTTGAATCCGAAAGGTGAATCTCAATGAATGACGAACAGCCTTGGAAAGGCCTTCGCGAACGCTTCTCCGCCGGCGCCCGGAGCCATCCGAATCTTAGGGTTGGGCTCAGCAACACCTGCAGCGCCGCGGACGTTCTGAAGGCCTTCACGCCCGTCAACTTCCAAGCATGGAAGCCGAATACGGACGCCACCATTTGGATTCGCTGGTACTACGACGAACGCTTCCAGGATGCCCACCGTCTTGCGAAACACGCCCCTTGGGCACGCCGCCCACTATCAGAAACGAGCCTTTCAGGGCAAGTACAACAGCCTCTGGGGCAAGAGGAACTTAACACGGCCGTCCGGGCCTTCTCGACAATCGCCGTGGACGCCGCCTACGCCGTTGCCACTTCCGATAATCCGAAGGTCAAACCTGTCCAGAAAGCGGGTTGGGACATCACGGGAGAACTGGGCTGGATCCTCATCTTGTTCCACTTCGCCCAAAGCCGGCCAGAAGGAACCGTGCTGCGAGCCGTCAGCGCACCAAGAGCCGAGTTCCTTCCACATGACCCCTATACGGCTTCGGGGCTCCTGATCGATTGGTTTTCAACCAACTCGCCTGAGCCGAGAACAGAAGCTGGCCCGGGTTGGCTCTCCCCCGCCGACATCGCCAAGAAGTACGGTCTGAACCAGGACGCCCTACGAAAGCGCCTGGATCGGTTCCGTCATAACCATGCCGACGGGTGGATGGAAGTACCGAACTCCGAACGGACCCAACGAGGACCGAAATTCCTCTATCGCGAAGATGCGATCAAGCAACTGATTATCGCCATGCGATCGTCGTAAAACGTCCTGCAAACGTCCGGAGAGAAGTTTTTTCAGCGGTGGTTGGGGCTTGATTTCTCGGCATTTCTTGCCGGACGCAACGTCCTGCAAACGTCCAGCGAGCCCACTCGTGTGCGTAGCCTGCGTATCGTGGGGGCATGGCTACGACACTCTCCGACATTCCGACTGATGAGCTACGCCGGATGCTCGCCGCCACCGAGCGAGCGGCCGGGCCCGACTCCCAGGCCGCCCAGACACTACGGCGCATCATCGAGCGGAGAGAGTCGTTGGTCCCGATGGATCCACGGAGGCCTCCCCGCTCATGATAGCCTCACTGGACTCGGAACATTCGGCTTCGATCGCCCCGACCCTCCTGACGCCCGACCAGGCCGCCGCCTACATCGGCATGAGCCGCCGCTGGGTCTACAGGGCCGCCTCGGCCGGCGAGTTCCCGCGGCCCGTCAAGATCGGTAGCGCGACACGTTGGCGCCGATCCGACCTTGATCAATGGGTGGAGGGACTGCAAGGATGACACGACGGCCCGCCAACGACACCTCCATCTCCGCCCTGATTGCACGCCAGCGGGCAGCCGGCGCAGCAAGCAGCCTACGGGCCTTGGCGCTCTTGGCCGGCCTGGTCGAAACCGGCCTGGCGGCCGTCCAGGCTCCCGACCAAGCCTCGGTGATCGACGGCATCCGCGGCCGGCTCGGCGCGATCGTGGTCGACCTGGAGACGCTCGGGCGGCAGATTGAGGAGGCCCAGCCATGAAACGGGAGACACTCCGGCACCCAAAGCTGTACGACTTGATGGGCCGGCTTCAGTGTGACCGGCCGACGGCACTCGGCTATCTCCAACTGCTCTGGGACTATACCGGGGAAGTGGCCCCCCAGGGAAACATCGGCAAGTGGTCGGACGCGGCGATTGCGGCGGCCTGCGATTGGCACGGCGACGCCGCGGCCTTTGTGTGCGCTCTGGTTGATGCAGGATGGCTCGATCGTGTTGAGGAACTTCGGCTTCTTGTTCACGATTGGGGCGATCACTGCGAACGGTGGGTACGCGCTAAGCTCCAGAGGGCCGGCCTTGAGACACTCGCCGTGTCCACGCCGTGTACACACCGTGCGCACACCGTGGACCCGTCGGGAGCGCTATCCAATCCAATCCAATCCAATCCGAACCAATCCAAAGACTCTCTGTCGGCTGAGGCCGACGATCCCTCTCCGGAACTGCTCGACTTAGAGCGTGACTTGATTGCGGAGTGGAACCGTCTCGATGGGATCACCGCGAACCGCGGAGCAACTCTCACCTCGAAGCGCCGGCGAATGTTCCGGGCTCGTGTACGGTCGCCTGATTGGCTCCAGGAAGCTCGCGACGCTATGGCGAAGTTCCCCCTCCGGTGTCAAGTCGATGCCGCCGGGAAGGTCATGAATGACGCATGGAAGCCCGATCTTGAGTGGTTCCTGACTCCTGACTCTGTGACGAAGATTCTCGAAGGTAAGTACGACTTCTCGAAAGCAAACGGAAATGGAAACGTTCGACAAGATTCTCCAGCACGCATTCGATGAAGAGCGAACCATGCCGGCCCCCAAACCCGGCTTGCACTCGCTCGCGATGATCCCGCGCAACGTGCGGTTGCTCCCAGAACTGCAACGGCGCTGGTCGGAGGTCGAGAGGCCCCTCGTAGAAGCCCTCCGCACGATTGTGAGCGGGGCGGCGCCGTGGCCGGTCCTTTTGACCGGGGCCCCGGGATCGGGCAAGACCTGCGTCGGCCTGGCTCTTTGCGACATCGCGGAAACGGCTCTCTACGTCACGGTGGAGGAACTCTGCGACGCCGTTGTGGGCAAGGGGAGGGTCGAGCCGGAAGTGTTCTGGCAGAAGATCGAGGAAAAGGACCTCGTTGTTCTCGATGAACTCGGTTGTCGGTCGAACGTCGGAGACTTGGAATACTCGGCCGTCAAGCGGCTTGTAGACATCCGCGAGACCAGGCATAACCGTTGCCTGGTCGCAATATCGAATGTCGACCCCGCGGACCTGGTGAAGTTGTACGATCGCCGGATTCACTCCCGCCTGACTTGCGGCCTGGTTTACCAGATGCGCGGAAACGATCGGAGGCACGCGAAATGAACCGGGCCCCCGTCAACTCCGAGATCCTCGATCGACTTCCGCCGCATGACGCGATGGCCGAAAGGTCGACGATCGGCTGTCTGCTGTTGGAGCCGTCTCGGGTGCCCGAGATCGCCCAGCATCTCGGGGCCGATGATTTCTACGTCAACGCACACCGCCGGCTCTTCGGCCACATTCTCGGCATGTACGCGGCCGGCTCGCGAGTGGACGAGGTTCTCCTTCTGGATCGGCTGCGGAGCAATGGCGATCTTGAGGCGATCGGCGGGCACGCATACCTGGCGGAGATCCTTCGAGAGACCGGCATCCCGTCGAACGCCGCACACCACGCCGAAATCGTCCTGAAGCACTCACAGCGCCGCCGGCTCATTCGCGAGACTACGGGCGCCCTGGTCGACGCCTACGATTGCACCCAGAACCCCGCGGCGATCGCCAGCAGCACAGCGGAGCGTTTGCTGGGCGCCACCAGGGCCGACAAGCCGAAGTCGATCGACACGCCGGTTCTCTTCGCGCAGACACTCCAGGACCTGGCAGAGCCGACAGACCAGCCCATCGGCCGGACAATCGGCTTCAAGTCGTTCGACACCGAAATCGGCGGCCTCTACCCGGGCGAGTTGTCGGTTCTTGCCGCGCGTCCCAGCATGGGCAAGACGGCGCTCGCGACACAAATTGCCCTTCACTTCGCGGACCACGGCCGGCACGCGTTGATAGTGACGCTCGAAATGTCGGCGAGATCCTTGGCCGAGAGGATCTTGGCGAACCGGGCCGGCGTCAGCTTGCAGGCCATCCGGAGCCGATCGCTGGGGCACGATGACCGCCGCCGGCTCGTCAATGGCAATCTGGACTTGCCGGTTCAGCACCTCCACATGGTCGACCGGCCGCGGATGACGGTTGCGGAGATCCGTTGGGAAGTGATGCTCCGCCGGCAGAAGCACTCTCTTGACCTGGTTGTGGTGGACTACCTGACGCGGCTTCAACCGGCAGACCCGCGGCAGACGCGCTACTTGCAGGTTGCGCAGATGACCAGCGACTTGAAGGACATCGCGGCGGAATTCGCGGTTCCGGTTCTCTGCCTGGCACAGCTCGGGCGAGCGGCCGAGGCCAAGGGCGAGACGCGGCCGCGGCTGAGCCACCTCCGCGAATCCGGCGACATCGAGCAGGACGCGGACGTTATCGCCTTCCTACACCGACCGGAACGCGTTGACCGTGACGATCCGGACGCTAGGGGCAAGGCCTATTTGTTCGTGGAGAAGAACCGCAACGGTCCTTGCGGGGAATATCACCTGTCGTTCGACGGGCCGACTGGCCGGTTCAGCGATTCCCCGGGGCCGGCTCGCTATTCCGAATTCGACGCTTGGAGCAATTGAGACATGGAAACGCAGCTTTCACTATTCGACGGACCAACCGCCACCGCGGATCCCCCGCGGAAATTCGCGAACGCGTCGACCACCAGGCGGGCGGCCGGCGTGGCGATCCGGCCGGACGCGGCCCGACTCCGGGCTCGGGTCCTGGAGTTCATCCAGCGGCAGGGCACCGCCGGCGCGACGGACCTGGAGATTCAGGCCGGCTTGCAGATGAGCGGGGACACGCAGCGACCCCGCCGGCGAGAGCTGCAACAGGCCGGCTTCATCGTCGACAGCGGCGATGTGCGATCGACGGCCAGCGGCCGGGCTGCGGTTGTGTGGGTTGCGACGGGCACCGCGGCGGCTGTCGACCAAGCCCGGGCCGGCGAGCCGGAACAAGAACCACCCTTCTGACTGACCCCATTTCGCGAGAAATAGCGAGCGACGCCATGAACATCCACACCGCTTTCCCGAGCCACTACATCAAAGCCGACCTGCTCAAGCCCAACCAGGAGCTGACGCTCAAGGTTCGCGACGTGAAGCTCGAAGAGGTCGACGAAGGCGTAAGCAAGCCAGTTCTGTACTTCGAGGGCAAGCGCGCCGGCCTCGTCCTGAACCGAATCAACAGCAACACGCTCGCGGACGTGTGGGGCGCCGAGACGGACGACTGGATCGGCAAGGAGATCATCCTCTTCCGGTCGATGACCGAGTACCAAGGCCGCCGGGTTGCTTGCTTGCGCCTCCGGCATCCCGAGCCACCACAGCCCGAGCCGACCAACGATCCAGGCGAACCCCAACCTGGCGACGAAATCCCTTTTTGACCCTTCCTGCGCGATTACCCCATGCCCGAATGGTCTACGCTACTGAAACTCGACCGAGTCGATGGCCCGGAATGCCCCGCTTGCGGAAGCAACCGCGCCGAAGAACTTCCTGGGGGAACCTGGTGGAAAGTACAGAGCGACGGCCCCACGTGGCCCGAAGGAACTGCCATCCGGACCGCGAAACGGTTCCGATGCGGCCATTGTGGAAGGGCGTTTACCGTAACCGAAGACAACGCGACCGAACCAGAAATCGACACACGAACATGACCGCCACGCCCACCGAAAAAGCCAGATACTGCGAATGGTTCTTGCGCGAAGCCCTTCCCAGGATCGACCCGACCGTGACCGATCGAGTGATGGTCTTTGATGCCGGAGTGCTACCAGACTGGAGCAATCACCAAAACATGCCGGCCGGTTTCACAAGTCTGAAGCTGCCGTACGAACTTCGGAATGCAATCGAAAGCCGCGGTCTTCGACCGGAGTCGACCGACTTCATCACCATCCTTGACGGGAAACAGATCAGTAGTGAGCTACACGCCGAAGCGATCGGCCTGCACGAACTAGCCCACCATATCGTTGAACGTGACTTGGCTCGCCGGCTTTTCTCGGTTCTAGAAACGGAGTTTCTTCTGGGGAAAGCCAGCGAAGCCGCATACCTAGCCAACCGAGTTTTGGAGGAAATGAACGACGAGGGGACGCTGCCTTGGGAGCACCATGGAGAGGATTTCATCCGAATCGCCTCCCACATCGTCCAGCGCGCCCGATCCCGCTTCGGTTGGTTGTTGACCATTGACGACGTGATTCAACCCCACAGCTACCTCTTGGAACGAGCCTCGACCTATCGCGACCATTTGGGGAGCGAGCCTGACGACCTGGCCCATCTGCCTTTGGCCAGAGTTCTTCACGTCCCAGCCCCCGAGTCATTTCGCCAATTCGCCGAAAGAGACCTTGCCGACGCCACCACGCAGTGGCAATTTCTAACCACCCCACTTTCAACGGAGTACGCCATGTCTTTGCTCGACCAATTCCGCTCGAGACGTGAAACCAAAAAATCCGACCGATGGAGCGAATACGCCGCCATCCTGGCCCGGAACAAAAAACCGAAAGCCGGCGACGCCGATCGACTCGCTGACCTCGTTGCAGCCCTGGAAATCAACCCGTCCGCGGTCGAAGTTCATCTTGCAATTCTATCTGAAGCTTCGGCATTAACTGCCAGACTCGAAAAGCTCAAAGCCCTGCAAGCCGAGGATCTCCGACTTGAGGAGGATCGCCAGACCTTATCCGACGCTTTCCTCCCGGTTTTGCGAGAGTATCAGAAAAACATAAACGCGATCGATAAGCAACGAGAGCCGATTCGCCATCAGCTCGCCACGCTGCCGGGCGAAACGGAGACGCTGGACGCTATGCAAAAGAGGTTTGCGAAGCTTCTCCGCACCGAACCCGGCCCATGTGCCGCCAACCAAGGGATTACCAGGGAAATCCGAAACATGATGAACGCAATGGGGCTTACAGAGGACGATATAACGCCCTAGCCAGCCATCCCACCAAGCGAGCCCCTTTCAAGAAACCACAATTCCACCCGACGAGTACAAGACATGTCACGATTTGTCAAATTCAATTCAGTCCGATTTGCAGAAGGCTACGAAAGCGGGGGACCGGTTGAGGTCGTTTTCATTCGAGGCGAAGGAGAGCGCGGCACGCTTTTCCGGGAAGCGATCGAAATGTCCGTTCCCACCTTGCTTGATCGCGAAAAGGTTGAGGAGATCGTGCTCCGCGAATTTCGGAGACCCCTAGAACCGCACACCGCTCTAACAGGGTGGCCCGACTACGTCAGGAATGCGTACCGGGCCAACCGCCAAAACGACGGCCAGCCGCGACGCTGCAGCCCCACCGACGACGAACTTCGGAAGGTCATCGCCGACGAAATCGCCACCGATCCGACCGGCAAGAAGTATGTGACCCGCGGAAAGCCCGATCCTGGCCGAATCGCCAAGATGCTTCAAGAACGCCCGCTGATCCCAAATTTGTTACCGGCCGAAACCCTCGAGCGCCCGCAAACGCTCGATGATCTGGTCGCGGCCCTGGAGAACGAGAAGGTCGCGAAACTGGCCGCCGTTGGCTGGATCACCAGGGACGAGGCCTTGCGGATGGCTAACATCCGACTCGCCGGCCCTGATCCGAATTACCGCGCTGAAGTGCCGGGACCGTGTCGGCTGAGCGTGCTGTTTGGATCTGCCATCGTAGACGTGGAAGCTGATAAACTTACGCCGCTCGTTGCAGACATCACCGGAGTTGTCGTCGGATCGTGACCGAGGCCGCCACCGTCGCCGCATCGACAGAAGGAAGATCCATGGTACGCTTTGGGATTCAACGCCCGACCATCCACATCAAGAGGATTCGACGCCGACCTAGTGTGGCCCAGGATCCGGCCTTCACAGTCCATTTCGACAACGGCCACGTGGTCGAGACTAACTTCCGATTCCTTCACGATCAGAACGCATTGCGAAGTTGGATTGCACGGACGTTGGCTTCCGACCTCCACCCCGGGCCAATGAGCCAAGCCCAATGGGTTCGGTATGTTGACAGACTCATAACCGCCACCGAACGGAACCGCCGCGAGCTCTCCGCCCGTCGGCTTTTCGGTACCATAGCCGCATCAATTCGCCAACTGTTCATCCCTAAAAGTTTGCACTAAGGACACCCTATGAAACTTGGAACCAGAGTACGCGATTCGATCACCGGATTGGAGGGAGTAGCGATCGCTCGCACGGAATGGCTCTACGGCTGCGTTCGGATCGGGGTTCAACCGACCGAACTCAGAGACGGAAAACCCGCTGAACAAGTGTGGTTCGATGAAGCACAGCTTGAACCGATCGCGTTTCAAGAGCCGCCGCCTCAATCGCCGTCGGGAACAACTGGTGGACCGCGTCGCGAGCCAAAGGCCGCCAGGCCTGCCGACTTCGGTTAGATCGCCCCCACCCCCCCCTCCGGGTCCTACCCCAGGGGCCCGGGGTGGAGGCACCGTGCCCCCCCGCTCGCCGTTTTTTTTCGCACGACACTTTTTTCGATGTCCGTCCGTCCGCCTGACTTTTTTTCGAGGATCGCATGGCCACCCAGAAACACCTCGCCGACTACCTGGGGCTGTCCGATCGCCAGGTCCGCCGGCACATCGCCGCCGGAATGCCGGCCAACCCGGAACAAGCCGACGCCTGGTATCGCTCAAACGTCTGCCATGCCAGGCCCACGGCAACCCTGATCGACCCGGAATCACTCGCCGCCTTTTTCGATGAATTGGCCGCCGTGGTCAAAGACGCCGCCTACCACTTCATTCCCGATCGGACGCCGGAAACCCTGGTCGATGCCCTGATCGGCGACGTTCTGCTCTACAGCCGAGACTTCGCACGCGAGGCCGGCGTCCCCTTCCGGCCCGATGTCGAACAGGAAATACAAGCACGCTTCGGCCTTTCTCACGCCGAGAAAGCGCAAGCTGACGCCCGAGCCGCCCAACGTTGGCGCACCCGAGCCGAACGAAACCCCTTGACCTAGCTTTGAAAGGAACAACCCCATGGCAAAATCAACGATCATTGCCGAATTGACGGCCGACGAGGCCAAACTCATCCAGGGCTACCAGCGAGCCATGAAGGAAAACGCGCGATTCAAGGAGGAACTGCGCGACCTCTCGCGGACCGGCCGACAATCCCTGGACTGGTTCGGAGGGTTCGAGAAGGCCGCCGCCAAGGCCTTCTCGCCGGCCGGCCTTGCCAGCTTCGCCACAGGTCTGGCTGGAGCCGCTGGGGGCCTCTCCGTTGCTTCGGCCCTCCAACGTGTTGTCGGCTTGGCCGGAGAGGCCCGAACCGAATTCCAGACGATGGCCGACGAACTCAAGGGCACCTACGAGGTGTCCAAGTCGCTCTGGACCCTGTCGGCCAACGCCGAGGATTACGCGCAACTGTCGGCCTCCCAACGCCTGGCCATGGCCAAGGAAGGAATCGACCGCGCCAAGGCCGGGCAACTTCTCTTCAACCTGAAGTCCCTGGGGAAAGAAGAGGCCCTGCCGGTCATCACCAAGGCCGCCCGATTCATGGACCCCGAGACGGCCGCCAAATACTACACCACGGCCGCCTCCGACCTGGCCTACGGGGAAAAGGCCGGCACGCCCCAGCAAGTCCTTTCCGGCCTCCTATCCGGGGCCGAATTCTCCAAGATGAACCCCGACCAGACGGCCGACTGGGTTCTCCGCGTCGCGCCGGCCCTGGCCGCCTTCGACACCAGCCAGGCCGAAATGCTGGCCGTCGGCGCCTCCATCTCCGAATCGGCCGTCGACGCGTCGGCCCTGGCCACCGCCATGAAGGCCGGTTACAAGGATCTCGCCAAGTGGAAGGCCGAAGCCATCGAGGCCTCCAAGATCATGGAGCCGGCCCCGGAGGCCCCGGAAAAGCCCAAGTATGAGCCGCCGGCCAAGCCGGACCGAATCTACACCAGCCCCGTGGCCGCGCAGAACGCCGACCTGGCCTATCAGGAACGCCTGGCCGCCTACGACCAACGCCACGCCGAAGACATGGCCGAGTACCGGATCAAGGAAACCGAATACCGGCAAGCCCTGGGCGAATGGGAGCAAACCAATGCCGCCCGGAAACAGATTGCCGACGCCGCCAGCCAGGCCAAGGGCATGGTCGAAGTCTTCCAGACCATGAAATCGGCCGATCCGGCCGGCTACCAGCAAAACCGGCTGCGGAGCGTCGAATTCAACGCCTTCGCCGCCGCCTTCGAAAAGGGCCTACCCAAGGCCATCGAACTGGAACCCAAGATCCAGGCCGAGATCGACGCCGCCCGACTTTTCGAGACCAAAGCCGACGCCAGGCCCCGCCAACTGAACGAGCAACAACAACTCCTGGTCGCTGAAGAACAACTCCGCCTGTCCGGAGAAGCCCGAGCCGAAGAGGAAACCCGACTGCGCACCGTGGTCGCACAGAACAAGATGCTGGCAAACTTTACCGGAGTCAGCCCCACCGCTACCAAGGCCTGGGAGCAACTCCTGGACAAAGGCGCCACGCTGGCCGGGACCCAGGCCGCCACCCGGGAAGCCACCGACGCCTTGGTCGACACCCTCTATGCTCGCCGACCGGACATCTTCCAGGAACACCTGGCCCCCATGGTTCCCGTGAAAAGCCGGCCGCTTCCTACGGCCCCGGGTGGACGCAGCGTCTACATCGACGATCCCCAACTGCCGGCCGAAATTACGCCGCAACTGACGGCCGGAATCACCGCCGCCATGGATGCCCTGACCGAGGGAAACGTCGAAGCCCGACGCCAAGCCGACATTGCCGAAGCCCGGGCCATGTACCCGACCGGCCCCGCGGCCGCCATGATGGTCCCGGCCATGCCGAGCCAGCCGACGACCGGCCCCGCGGCCGCCATGATGGTCCCGGCCATGCCGAGCCAGCCGACGACCGAGCCCCAGCCCGCCATGATGGTCCCGGCCATGCCGAGCCAGCCGACGACCGAGCCCGCGGCCGCCATGATGGTCCCGGCCGTGCCGAGCCAGCCGACGACCGAGCCCGCGGCCGCCATGATGGTCCCGGCCGTGCCTGCCCAGCCGCCGACCAGCCCCGCGGCCGCCATGATGGCCCCGTCGGCCGCGGATCGCCAAGCCGCCAGCTACGCCCCGGCCTCAAGTCCAGACCGCCCGGCCGGCGGCGGAACCATCCCGACCGTTATCGTCACACCGACCCCCGCGCCGGACAGCCCGGCCGTGATAGCCGGCCTGCAGAATGTGGTCGCCGAACTCCGACACCTCCGCGACGACATGGCCATCCCCAGGACCTACTTCGGTAGCCAGATCCAGCAACCCCTCGCCCCGCCGGAGACCAAGTGATGGCCGATTCCCCCCAGTCCGTTCCAGACTGCCGGCTCTGCGCCCGCTGCCCGTTTCCGGCCGCTACCGTCGCCGCCGCGCGATTGGCCCGCCGGCTCGCCCAGGACGTTCAAAGTCTCGCCCTCCTGGTCATGAGCCCCGACCAAGCCCGAAAGGTCCAGGCAATCATCCAGGCCGACGCCGACCAAATCGAAAGGCTTATCCAGGACCTGCCGACGCCGGAGTACTTCGAGGGTGCCGACGATCCGTAGGGCGCCAAAAGAAAGGCCGCCGGCGGTGGTCACATCGCGCCGACGGCCCGGTACCGATTCTTGAGCCATCATAGCACCGAGGATCGGAGACCGCCATGCAGACGTTCGAGGTTGAGCCGGCCCAGGAACGATCAAGCTACCTTCGGGACGCCGCCTTCCGGGAAAAACATCTTGGCCCGGAGGCCCCCGACCGACGTGGAAGTCGCGAGCCGTCGCGATCGCAAATCCGGGCTATGTGCCGAGCAATCCGAAAAACCTGGACCCACATCGAACGCCGCGGCCGGAAGCACGGAGCCCCGGACCAATTGACGCGATCACAAATCAAAGCCCGGGACGCCGCCGCCCGGGCCGTTCTGGCAAGCAAGGCCCAACGCCAAGAAATCGGACCGCCGGACGCCATCGTGGGCGAGCGATCGAGCCCCGGGACGACTGCCGAGCCGTCCGACCGTTCCGACGGAATAGAGGCCACGCCAGGGCCGCTGTAAACCAATGAGAAAATGGGGAAGGTTGACACCGCCCCGAAACCTGATAGATTGACCGCGGCCGGCGAGATTCTGACCATCGCCAGCCCGGGCATCGAAACCCGAAACCTTGAAGGTCTTACCATGTGCGCAAGAGCAACAACACCCGCGGTTTGGCTTCTGGCTGAAGCTATGATCCGGCATTGGCCGGGGAGTGACGACCAGAGGGACGGCAACTTCAAGGGCCGTTTTCGAACCAGGCCGCGGGTGTTGATGCGCGCCCCAAGAAAGGTGACATCCCATGTCCACCGCTTCCACGCCTGAACAGGCCCCCGTTGTCGTTGTCGTCGTCGAACAGCCGGACGACTGGATCCCCGTTCATCCCCTCGACATGCCGCCGGGGATGCCCCGACCGATTCGAGGAATTGCCCTTCGAAGCATGACGCCGGCCGAACTCGAACAGTACAACGGCGAGATTATGACCGCCGGAGGCCGGCTCTGGGGCTACGCCCTCGAGTTTGCCGCCGATCAGCCTGCCCCCGAGGAACAAGCCGAGCCGATCGACGACCAGACCCAGGCCGACATCGAGCACATCGAGACCGTCTTGGAAAATGTGGCCGCCTGCGAATGTGAAGGGTTCTCGATGGCCTTCGACGACTACCCAGCCGCCGACATTGCGACCGAGATCGAGACGACGCTCGAGGCCGGCTTCTACGTTGCCCGGTTGACCATCGAGCAACGGATCCCGGTTGACGCAATGCCGGTCGTTCGCGCGAAGGCCGAGAGCGCCCGCCAGTTCGACCGGGCCGCCGGCTGATTTTCAAACCGACCTTTGCCCCCTGCCGTGGCCCGGACTGGAACCCGGGCCCGGCAGTGGGGCGTGTTCCCGAAAGGAAGCTCTATGGACTTTCAATGCGAAGAGTGCGGAAATTGGTTTACTGCTGACAGTCTAGACGAAGCCGACTGTCCGTATTGTTCTGACGAGTGCTCTGAATGTGGAGAACTTCATCAAAACGGCCCGGAATTCCCTTTCTGCGATCAGTGTGCACGAGAACACGGATATGGTTCGAGTTTTCATCGTGACGATCGCGACGATTCCGAGTAACAGCAACGGATCCTTTGCCCCCCGCCGCGGCCTGGACCGGTCCCTGGGCCCGGCGGGCGGGCAGCATACACCCCCGCCCCAACCGCCGAACCCGAATTGCCCCGATCATCGAGTAGGCCCATGCCAACCAAGAAGCACCTCGCAATCGACCGAATGCGACTGGACGGAGACACCCAGCCACGGGCCAAGATCGACACCCAGGCCGTAGCCGACTACGCCGAGCGCATCGAGGCCGGCGACGAACTGCCGCCGATCGATGTCTATTTCGACGGATCGGCCTATTGGATCGCCGACGGATTCCACCGCTGGCACGCCCACCGGAAACTCGGACACAATCTTATCACCTGCATTGTTCACACGGGGACCGTCGAAGATGCACGCTGGCACGCCATCGGAGCCAACAAGGCCCACGGCCTACGCCGAACGAACGAAGACAAGGCAAAAGCCGTCAAGGCAGCCTTGCAGCATCCGAAGGGTGCCGAGTGGTCGGACGTTCAGATCGCCGAACACGTTGGCGTTAGCGACAAGACGGTAGCGAAGTACAGGACGGAACTCACGGCAACCTCGGAAATTCCGAAGTTGACGACTCGCACCGGCAAGGATGGAAAGACCCGCCGAGTGCCAAAGCGAAAAACGCCCATCAAGCCGCCGGTCGATGCCGGGGAACCGGATCCGGAACTGGACGAGGAAGAACCCCGAGCCCATCAAGTGCCGAAACTGCAACCGCCTGGTAATCCCTGACCCTGAGGACGGAGCCTGCCCCAAGTGCCACGAGCCGGATATTGGAAGCGAACAACTCCGAAGTCGGACAACACGGGAGCGTTTTCCGGCCAAGAGACCCAACAAGAAGGCCGTCGGAGTGATCCAGGCCAACCGGGCAAAGACCGAACTGCAAGAGATTCCACGGGATGACGCAGAACGCGATCTCGCCTTCCAGATCATTCGCGACTTTCTAACCAACGAAGAAAACACCAGCCCCACCGCACGCGAATACTAACCCGAAAACTCTGCGAACTCTTCGAAATCTAGGGCCGACATGAAACTACCTTGGCCGGTATTGAACGCGGAAGCCGGGAAACTCGAACTTCTCCTGCGTTAGAAAGAGAACACATGTCAGACAGCCAACCGACGGGCCGACAGATCGAGTATGCAACAGCCCTGGGAATCGAAATCCTGCCCGGCATTTCCCAAGAAGACTTGTCGGTCATGATCGACTCGGCCAAGGAACAAATGAATTCGGTTGGCCCCACTCCGGGACAACTGGCCGTTGCACAACGGCTCTGCATCCAAATCCCGCCGACTATCAAAAACGGTTGGGAATGCTGCGATCTCTTCTACGAGTACATGCCGGTTCGCGCGTGGGTCTATAGCGTCCTGAGGCACGTTCAGGGGGCCGATTGGCGACGATATCAGGAAAGCCGGCTCGCAGAATACGCCGTTGCCCGAGTCGCAACGGCTTTGATGAGCCACAAGGAGATCCTGACCAGCATTCAAAAGAAAACCCCCAGCGAAGGGACAGCCCATTCAGATCCATGGTATCGAATCACGCCGAAAACGATCAAAACTCCGGAATACGCTCTGGTACGCAACGCGTTCCCAGGAGCCAAGACCGCAACGACTGCAAAGGCCCCACAATCTGAAGCCGGAAGCCCAGCCCCTCCGCCGATTGTGCCAACCTGCCCGAGCCGACCACGGCTGCAGCGATCGTCTGGTTGTCTGGTCATGCTGTTGCTTGGCTCAACAGTCTCCCTTGCGATTGTTCTGACGATCAGCCTCGCGCTGAACTTGAAATGAACAAATGCCGGCCTCGCCAGATCATCGAGCCAGGCAAACCCGAAAGGTGACCTTAATGAGACTCGACCCGGAAGAGATCGAAGCTATCGCCGAAGCCCTGGCGCCCAGAGTTGCGGACATCCTCGAACGCCGGCTTTCCGACCTGCCACAATGGGCCATGTCCATCCCTGAGGTTGCCGCCTGGGCCCGGGTCGAGGAATATATCGTCCGAGAAGCCGTCAGGAATGGCAGTCTGCCGTGCATCAAACTGGGCCGCTCCGTCCGGATCAAACGGAGCGACATCTTCCGACTCATGAACGAGCCAAAGGGACGGACCCGCAAACGGCGAACGTAACGAAAAGCCGTCGCACAACCAGAAAGGTGAAACCATGGCAACCGTCAAGAAGGGGACCTACACCCGCCCCGTCCCCGACGATGCGAAGATCATCGAGAAGAAGGGGAAGAAGTTCGCCCGCTTCCGCCACAAGGACAAGACCGTCGACGCCCCGTTGACCGCGGACGGCACCAAATGCCGGCTGGAAACCGCGGAATACTACGTCCGATACAAGGATGCCGCCGGCAAGTGGCAACGCGAAAAGGCCTACACAGATTACGAGGCCTCCGCTTCCCTGGCTCTGAAGATCGAAACGCGGATTGCCCGGAGGGCCGAGGGGCTAGCTGATCCCTTCGAGCAACATAGCCGCCGGCCGATCCTCGAACACGTCGACGACTTCGAGCGCCATCTCGACGCGAAGGGCAACACGTGGAAACATGTTCTCGACAAGGGGCAGAAGGTCCGCCGGATCGTCGAGGCCTGCAAATTCGAGACGATCGCAGACCTTGCCCCCGGCCCCGTCGAGGCCTTCCTGGCCACCGAACGCCGCCGGAAGATGGCCGCCCAGACCTCCAACCACTACTTGCGGGCCGCCAAGCAGTTTTCCCGCTGGCTCGTCCGGGACCGCCGCAAGGCCGACGATACGCTCGCCCACCTTTCCATGGTCACCGTGGCCACGGATCGGCGCCACGAACGCCGCGCCATCACGCTCGAAGAGATCGGCCTCCTTCTCGCAGCCGCCGACGCCGGCCCGATCGTCGAGGGCGTAACCGGCCCCGAGCGGGCCATGTTCTACACCCTGGCACTTTGGACCGGATACCGCCGCGCCGAACTCGCCTCCGTCACTCCAAGGTCTTTCGACCTGGCGGGGGACCCGCAGACGGTGACCGTCGAGGCCGCCTACAGCAAGCGCCGGCGAAAGGACACGATCCCCCTCCACGCCGAGGTCGCCCGCCGGGTCCAAACCTACATCGACCAGTACGAGCTTGGGCCCGAGGATCCCCTCTTCGACCTGAAGACGACCGGGGGCTACTGGCGGAAGACTTCCAAGATGATGGCCGATGACCTGGCCGCCGCCCGAAAGGCCTGGCTCGAGAAGGCCAAGGACCCCGCGGAGCGAGCCAAGCGAGAGGCCTCCGACTTCTTGACCTATCAGAACGAAGCCGGCTTGTTTGCCGACACCCACGCCCTCCGGCACACGTTTGTGAGCGGATTGGGCCGGGCCGGCGTCCATCCCAAGACCGCCCAGACGCTGGCCCGACACAGCGACATCAACCTGACCATGAACACGTATACCCACCTTGGGCTGGCCGACATGGTTTCAGCAATCGCCAGCCTTCCGACCCCTCCGAAGATGGACGAAAAGGGCGACCAGAAGCAGGCCCAGGAGCTACGCGCCACGGGGACCGACAACGCCACCCCGGACACGCCGGCCGTGATTCCCTTGCCACAGCCTTGCCAAGGATTCGGCACAAGTATGCACTGTAGTGCACAATCACACACCCCAACGGTGGGAAAGAGGGGAGAAGGCAGAGGGGCCGAAGAAACGCCGCAAAGCGTTAAAAGAAAAAGACTTGGCACGCCCATGCACGCCAAGTCTCAAGTACCCCCGGCTGGATTCGAACCAGCGACCACCGGTTTAGGAAACCGGTGCTCTATCCCCTGAGCTACGAGGGCAATCTGTTTTCAGAGAAAGGTCTTACGACCGATCCCTTGATTCTCGACGCTTGCCAGGCGGATTGTCAACTCCTGCACCTGCCGCCGGCAGAATCGTCCGGATCGCTAGTCGTGTTCGAACAGCATTTCCTTGACTTCCACACCCTCGAGCGCGGAGAGTTTCGCCTTCAACTGCCCGCAGGTCGCCTGATCGCCGTACATTTCCAGGAGGATCAGCCCTCGGGGGGAGCAGACGTTGTCGTCCACGTGGTGCAACCCGATTCGGGTCTTGATGTTACAGCCATATTCCGTGAGCAGTGCCTGCACGGCGGGGGCTTGAGTCCCCCGGCTTGTGATGTGAATGCCGAGGATGAGATGCGGTTGTTCCATGGTCGGTTCTCCTGGTTGACCGCCATTGTAACAGTCTGCTGCAGTAGCGGAAGATCCCGCCTCACTTCGCCAGGCGTTTCACCGCATCGATGATCTGCTGTTCCAGCCCGGGCTGGAATGGGCCGTGCAGGCCGAAGTAGACCATGGCCTCTCCCCCCTCGTAGCCTCCTTCCTGCAACACACGCTCCGACGGTATGTAGGCGAAGATGTCGTTGCAGTAGCCGGCGATCCAGATCGGCCGATCGGCCAACTCCCGGCGAAGCCGCAAGGCGTAGTCGACGCACGGCTCGCCGGCCAGGGCCGCCATCACCAGGTCGTTGCCAAAGCGGATTACCTGCACGGGGCAGGGATAAGAGGTCGGTAGGGTACGCCCGGCGGCCAGCTCGTCCAGAAGGTGCCTGGCCAGGCGCTGTTGGTACTTGTTCTTGTCCTGCAAGAGTTGCTCGATCTGCTGTTGGGTGGGGGCGTCGACCAACTTCAGATCGATCCGTTCGAAGCCCACCGACAGCGGCCCGTGCACCGGCCGCATCGAGCCGCCCAGGACCTCGTCGACCGCGGTGGCTAACGCCTGGCCGTATTGTTTGGCCAGCGCCACTTCGCGCCGCGGATCCGGATTCACGTCGGCCCCGCAACCCGCCATGAACAGGGCCGTAGCGCCCGGGTGGGCAGTTTCCAGGGCCGTCAGTGCAAAGCCGGGATAATCCCCGTTGACCTCGTAAACGCTCAGGGTGGTGCTGTGGCAGGCATAGCCGAACAGCACGGCCTGCAGCGAGTCTGTTTCGTCGCGCACCGCCAGCACGGGCACGCCGTGGTCGACCGGGGCCTTGGGCGAGTCGGGTGGGACCTTCAGACGCGTCGCCCGGCGGTTCGCTCCGAACGTCGCCTTTCCCTCGCCAAAGGCCAGCCTGGCCGGACGCAGGTCCTTGATCGCCGTTTCTGCCAGCGTCACGAGCTTGTCGGCCAGGGCCTTGGCGTAGTCGTCGACCGCCGCCTGCTGCTCCGGAGTGAGGTCGTAGACCAGCGGGGTTACCCCGGCCACCACCGGCCCGCTGTGCGTGTGCGATACGTTGAGCACGATCCGCTCGCGCGGAATGCCGGTCCGCTGAAATATGCGTTGACAAACGTCGTCGCTCAGCCCGCGGCCGATCCCGATCAGGTCCATCGTAATGATCGCCACACGCGTGCCGTCGCGGTCCTCGAACACCAGGGCCTTGGCCCCGATCGGATGGAGCACGCCTTCGGACGGATGGTCGCGGGCGGCATAACCGCCCAGCCAGATCGGCCCGCTAGGCGTGATGTCGACGTGTGCTGTTCCGGCTCGCCACTCGGGCGGATCGGCCGCCGCCAAGGGCAATACCAAAGCGAATCCGAGGATCAACGACAGGCAGAAGGCTCGCATGAGTCCGTGCTCCGTGAGGTGTTAACGACTATGACGCGTCCAGTCGTCCAGGGGAACGATCTTCACCGCGGCCGATTCTCCGCTGGCGCCCGGCTGGGCCAGGACGACCAGGGTCAATTCGCCTGACTCGGGGGCAACCGCTTCGAACGCGATCATGCAGGTTCCCCGATTGGGCGAATCCCATTCGTTGCGGGGTTTGGCCGTATCGACGATCTTCCAGCTCGCAGACCCGGGCGCTACGATCGTCATTCCGAGTCGTGCTTTGTCTTCTTTGAGTTCGATGTTCGGCCGGCCGGCCTCGCCCGGCGTGCGCGTTGTGACCATGCCCCAGCGGACGCGGCTTCCCGGTTTCAGGCCGGTGAGCTGGTCCTGGATGACTACGTTGCGAGAATCGACCAGGGCGATGCCGCGGCGGACCGACTTGGCCTGCCCTTCATACACGTCGGACAAGTCGACGATCGAATGGGGGAAGGCCGGTTTGTCGGAGAACTCCACGATCCGGCCCCGGGCACTGGCCTTCTGAAGCTGTCCGTCGATGACCAGGGTGTTGTGCCCCTCGTTCATCTGGCGGAAGATCTTCCAACGGTCGGAGTCCTGCTTGCTGCTCCACAGCCCCATGCCGCGAGACTCGATGCCGTGGTAGCCTTCGGCTCCAAGGTCGAGCGCCCAGCGGAGGCCCTGCGAGTCGAGTACGAAGGATCCGATATCCATCTGGCCGTGGCTGTCGGACGGAGATCCGCCTTTGAGACCGACGAAGGTGGCGTCCGGATCGGTCCACGAACTGCGGTGAACGGTGACCGGCGTTTCGCTTTCGCTGAACCAGTGCAGAGGCATGCGAATCGTCGGGTCGGCTTCGATATCGTGCATCCACAACAGGGCCAGCGGCAGGAGTCGCCCCCCGCCGCCGCCGGCATCGCGGGCATCCACCCGGGAGACTGCCGACAACAATAGCTGACGCTCGCCCAGGAGCCAATCGGGACGATCGAATCGGGAGGCGAACCAGAACAGGCAGGATTCCGCCCCCCGGCCGGCGCCGCCGTCGGCGTAGTTGAAGAACATCCCCGAGGGGCCGCACATCAGGGCCGGATACTGGCCTGTCAGGTCGAAACCGGGCGCCTTGGTCAGTCCGAAATCGGTGCCCAGAACGCTTTCCAACTCGGCGATGAGCACGACGTTGTAGCTCGTCCCGTACTCCCAGTACCCCGGCCCTTCCGGATAGCTCCCCTTGGGCGCATAAGAGTGCATCGCGTAGGTGACGTTGTGGAGCGCATTGTGAACGGTTCGCGCTGCCAGGTCCTTTTCGTCTTCCAGCACCGCCAGGGCGCCGGCGGTCAGGCCGCCGTGGCAGACCTGTCCCCAGTTGTTTCGGGCCTTGACCCAGCCCTTGTGCCGTGTCTCGAAAGGCAGCGAGACGCCTTTTTCGACAATCGCCTTGCGAATCTCGGCCCGGCTCGCGTCGCTCAACTGGTCGTAGACCCAGTCGTAGCCGACGGCCATGGCCAGCGTCATTTCCGCCACGTCGAGGAAGTGGCTGGGATTCCAGTCGCTGAATTTCGCCACGGCCAGCATCTCCTGCTCGCACCGCTTCGCGTGCTTGGCGTCACCCGTGAGTTGATAGGCCATGGAGAGAACGACGGTGCGTTTGACGCAGCGCCGCGACTCGCCCAGCAGCCGGCGACCTTCCAGTTTGCGTTGGATGGGCGGTATGTCCTCGAGCAAGTTCGCCTGCTTGATCACGGCATCGGCCAGCGCCTTGCGAACCGGATTGTCTTGGACCGAGCCGCGCAAGGCTTCGAACCGCGCCTTGGTTGCGAACAGGCGGGGATGGTCGGTGGGCGCCTTGTCGATCCACTGCCTCACTTCCTCCAAGGAGATCGTCGGTGGATACTCGAAGGCCGGCGGATCGGCCGCAATGGCCGTCGCCGAGATCGCGACCAAGGCGAATAGAACCATCGCAATTCGTCGGAACCGGATCATGTGGTTTCTCACTTTCTTTGATGCGGACACTCCATCACTCCACTACTCCATCACTCCACTACTCCATCACTCCACTACTCCATCATTCCGCCGCTCCCTGCTGTTCCGAAATGCAGTACAGATGCTCGGTTCCCCGCAGAAACAGGTCGCGGCCCACGAAGACCGGCGAGGCGTCGATCCCTTCCTCCAGGCGATTGGTGGCCAGGATTTCCAGCTCGGGACCGTGTTTGATCACGACCGTTGTCCCGTCGCGGCCGGTCAGATAGACCTTGCCGGCGGCGCCGCCGATCGACGAATAGATTTCCCGAACCGCTTCGAGACGCTGCTCGGCATAGAGTTCTTCGCCCGTCTTCGCTCTGACGCAGGTGAGGATGCCGTTTCGTTCCTTGACGAAGTAGAGCAGACCGCCGTAGAGAAGCGGCGAGGCGACGTAGGGCGTGCTCTTGCCGCGGCGCCAACAGATCTTCTCGCTGCCGGTGATGTCGCCCGCGGCATCCAGGGGAATCGCGTAGAGGGCGTAGCCCTGACGGCCGGTCATGCAGTAGACGATTCCCTCCGCGGCAACCGGCGACGCGATGGGATTGGTGGCCTGCCCGCCGCACTCCCAGATCAAGCGCCCGTCGGCCAGGTCGTAGCTTCTCGCACGATTGGTTCCGTTGACGATCACCTGCGTAACGCCGTTGTGCTCGATGATGAGCGGCGTGTTCCAGGTCGTCGGCTCGTCGCGATCGACGCGCCACTTGTCGCTGCCGGTGGCCGCATCGAGGCACACGATGAACGAGGGTCCCTCGTGGTCCCAAGTGACGACGAGCGAATTGCCGTGGACGGCGGGAGAGGCACCCTCGCCGAAACTCATGCGGGTCTTCATGTCGCCGAGGTCGCGTTCCCACTCGAGGTTGCCGTCGAGGTCGAAACAGTAGATGCCCCGCGAGCCGAACGTGACATAGAGCCGCTGTCCGTCCGTCGTGGCCGAACCGGAGGCGAACCCGTGGTGGCCGTGATGTCCCTCGTGCGGCTGCTGCTCGGTGGCGACCCGAGTCCACAGCACCCTTCCGGTTTCGCGATCGAGGCAGAGGACGAGGAACTGGTAGATGTGTTCCGGCGGCATCAGGCTGCTCCCGAATCCGCTGCCGCTCCGTCCGCCGCCCTGCCCAGCTCGGCTACCGGAGGATCGTCGGCCCGATGGTGAAGCGGCGGCAGAATCGGCGACCGGCTTGCCCTTCCGCTCGGTCTTGACGGCCGTGGTGAGGAAGATCTTGTCTTGCCACACAATCGGCGTGGAACTGCCCGAGCCGGGGATTCTCGTCTTCCACTTGACGTTCGTCGATTCGTCCCATTTCGTGGGCGGGTTGCCGCCCGGTGAAACGCCGTCCGCACTGGGGCCGCGCCAGTGATGCCAGTTCTCCAGTCTCAGAGACTCGAAATCGCCGCCCCAGGAGGAGACTACCAGGCCAGCCCAAAACAGGAGGGACAAAGTACTTCGCACGGATACAACCTCTGGTTCTTGAGTAAGCCGCTGCTCAAAGAATCAAGTTCGAAATGCGAAACTCAAAATCCGAAACAAATCCAAAACCATAAACTCAAACCTCCGAAACCTGTCGTGGAAAAACCGCCCGAAGGGCCACATGCTTCGTGCATTCGAGTTTCGTATTTGTTTCGGATTTCGAGCTTCGCATTTCGGATTTCTCCCTAGATTCCTACCACCTCCCGCCATGTCTTGGCCATCAGGGAATGCCCGGCCAGCGTGGGATGGACGCCGTCGCCGGCCCAGTATTCCGGCGGGGCTAGTTTGACGGCCTCGTCGAACACGGTCTGGAAGGGGACCCGATCCAGCTTGAACTCCTCGGCCAGCTTGTTGGCCGCCGCGCGGCGCTGGTCGAACTCGGGGAACCAGTCGTCGTTGACGGCGCCGCACCGCAACACGAAAGGCTCGCAGATCACCAGACGCACGCCGGGCAGTTTCTCCAGGGTCTGCTGGAGCAACTGGCGGTAGCCGGTCTCGTAATCGGCGACCGTGCCGTCGTAGCGGCCGCTCAGCTTGTGCCAGATGTCGTTCACGCCGATGAGAATGCTGAGGATGTTCGGCTTCAGATCGATCGCGTCCGGCTGCCACCGGGCCGCAAGATCGGGGACCTTGTTCCCGCTGATCCCGCGATTGTAGACCGTGAGCTTCTTATCCGGATAATCAGCCAACAGCGCCCCGCCGATCAGATTCGGATAGCCGCGTCCGAGGCCCTGCGTGTTGTTCGGCGCCCCGCCCTTCTTGTCGCGGCCGGCGTCGGTGATCGAGTCGCCCTGAAAGAGAATGACAGCGCCCGACGCCAGTTCACCTTTCTCGGCCCCAGATGCCTGTCCTGCCGCCAGCAGCGACGAAGCAGCCAGCCCCCCGCCGGCCATGGCCGTTGTCTGAAGGAATGAACGACGGGAGAAACGCTTGCGGTTCGAGTCTTGCATGGGATATCTCTCTGCTCACAGATTGGTGTCCGTGGAACGATAGTCAAACAGTCACTCTACCTGCGCAAACCCTCGCGGGCAACAATTCTCCAACAGGCCTCTGTGCACCGGCCCGATGAGAGAACCAGTTCGTCGTCGGTTTGACTCAAATCGTTCCAGGATCTACGATTGAGGGGTGTCCCCACGCCTTCCTGGAAGGGATTTGTCTGCTGATGGTCAACCCTATCCCGACTCGAACGCTCGTTCTGCTTGCGGCCGGAGCCGGCCGCTTGCGGCGAGGCTCCTCCCGGATTGTCCGGGCGATGGCCGCCGCCTGCCTGCTTTCCACCGCCACGACGGGCTGCGCGGCTGACCGGACCGCGGCGCCGGAAGCCTACGGGTTTGAGATCGTCAACACCTACCCCCACGACCCGCAGGCCTTCTGCCAGGGACTGGCGATCGTCGACGGAGTGCTGTACGAGGGAACGGGACAGTACGGCCGCTCGACGTTGCGAAAGGTCGAACTCGAAACGGGCAAAGTCCTGCAACAAGCTACACTCGACCAGCGGCTTTTCGGCGAAGGAATCGCCGTGTGGGACCAGCGGATCTACCAACTCACCTGGCAGGCCGGCTTCGGGATCATTTGCGATCGCGAGAGCTTCCAGGAAGTGGGCCGATTCCCCATTCGCGGGGAAGGCTGGGGCCTGACCCACGACGGCAAGCACCTGATTCTCAGCAACGGCTCGGCGACGCTCCAGTTCCTCGATCCCAAGACGTTTCGCGTCGTCCGCCGTCTCGACGTCCGCGACCAGGGAGCCTGGGTCCGCAACCTCAACGAACTGGAATACGCCGACGGCGCAATCCTGGCGAACGTCTGGACCAGCAACCGCATCGCCTGGATCTCTCCCCAGACGGGCAACGTAACCGCCTGGATCGACCTCGAAGGGTTGGCCCCGCCGGAGGTGCGCAGCGATACCGACGCCGTGCTCAACGGGATCGCCTACGATTCTCCAACGAAACGCCTGTTCGTGACCGGCAAGAACTGGCCCAAGTTGTTTGAGATCCGCATCGTGAAACGCCCGTAGCAGCGGCCCGGCTGTAGCCGGCTTCTTTTCTCGCAGCAGCGCGCAGGATATACTCTGGGGACATTCTGTCACCAGCCGGAAAAGGAACCCACCATGAGCTTCAACATCAATCGACGACGCTTCCTGCAAACCGCCTCGGCCGCCCTGGCCATGTCCACTCTGGGCACCGACGCCATGGATATCATCCACGCAAAGACCAAACGCGTGGGCCTGATCGGTTCGGGCTGGTACGGCAAAAGCGACGTGTTTCGGCTGATCCAGGTGGCGCCGGTCGAGGTCGTTTCGGTGTGCGACGTCGACAAGAACATGGTGGAGGGGGCCGCAGAGCTGATCAGCCGGCGGCAGAAGTCGGGCAAACGGCCGCGAACCTACTCCGACTACCGCAAGATGCTGGCCGAGAAGGACCTGGACATCGTCCTGATCGGCAGCCCGGACCACTGGCACGCCTTGCAGATGATCGACGCCGTCAAGGCCGGCGCGCACGTCTACGTGCAGAAACCGATCAGCGTCGACGTGATGGAAGGCGAGGCGATGCTGGCCGCCGCCCGCAAATACAATCGCGTGGTGCAGGTCGGCACCCAGCGCAAGAGCACGCCGCACCTGATCGAAGCGAAGAAGAACATCGTCGACGCCGGCTTGTTGGGTGAAGTGGCGCACGTCGACTTGTGCTGCTACTACCACATGCGGGCCAACGGCGATCCACCCGTCGAGCCGGTCCCCGATTTCCTCGACTACGAGATGTGGACCGGCCCGGCGCCCCTGCGGCCTTACGACGGTCTGCCCCACAAGCGCTGGTGGCGGACCTTCCGCGAGTACGGCAACGGCATCATCGGCGACATGTGCGTTCACATGCTCGATACGGCACGCTGGATGCTCGGCCTCGGCTGGCCGAACCGCATCAGCTCCGCCGGCGGGATCTTCGTCCAGAAGGAGGGCAAGTCGAACATTTCCGATACGCAAACAGCAACGTTCGATTACGACGACCTGACGGCCGTCTGGCAGCACCGGTCCTGGGGCGATCCGCCGGATAAGGACTATCCCTGGGCCCTCACGCTCTACGGCGACAAGGGAACCCTCAAGGCCAGCGTGCGGACGTACGACTTCATCCCGCGGGGCAAAGGCGAACGCATCCATAAGGACTGTCTGGATGAGAGCGACAAGTATCCCGAAGACGTCACCGAGAAAGACATTGAGTTGTTCGCCGCCCCCGCCACCCGCGGCCACATGCTCGACTTCCTGGCGGCCATCGAGAAAGGCGGCCGGCCCGTGGCCGACATCGAAGAGGGGCACATCTCGACCGCAAGCTGTATCCTCGCCAACCTCGCCATGGACCTGGGACGCTCCCTGGTCTACGACCCCAAGACCCGAACCGTGCCGGGCGACGAGGCTGCCACCAAACTGCTGCGGCGGGCATACCGCAAGCCGTGGGTGCATCCCGAAGTGGAGTTGGGATAAAGCAACTCCATTTGGGCGTGCGGCCCGTACGTCATTCCCGCCGTCCCCTCCGTCATTCCCGTCAAAACAGCTACCAACTTGTGCCGAGCCGGTTTTCATACCAAAACACCCCCAGGCCACCCGGTCGCCCGTCGACGGGCTGCTGTTCTTCGCAGCCACAGAGATCCAGGTCTCCGTCACCATCGACGTCCACCAATTCGAGGCGATCGTACTTGATCCCTTCGGGACCGCTTACGTTGTCGAGCGTGTAGGACGGTCCTTGCGGAAAACCGGCGAAAACGAGCCGGCCCAGTCCTGAGAGACTGCCGTCGGCCCGCTCGCAACTGAACAGAAGTTCGGCCCGTCCGTTCTGATCCAGGTCGCCCACGGCCACGCCTTTGCCGGTCCCGAATCCGCCGGGCATGGCAATGTCGTAGGGCGTCCATGAGCGGTCGACGTCGTTGCGGTGCAGGAAGAGGATTGGCCCGTCCGCGGCGGCACACACGATATCTTCGGCGCCGTCGCCGTCCAGGTCTCCGACCGCGAGAAACATGACTTCCCGATCGCGTCCGCCCAGGTCGTGATTTTTCCATGGCCCGGTCTGTTCCGGTCCCGGCCCTGGATTCTCCAGCCAGCGTACGCCTCGCTGCGATTTCTTGCGATCGCTGAGGAGCACGTCGGAATCGCTGTCGCCGTCCATGTCTCGAAGCTCGATCGACATGGTCCAGCCAACCGAGTCCATCGCGTGCCAGCGCCAGTCCGCCAGGTTGCGAGGCTCCTCGGGCGCTTCGAACCAGCCGACGGCCGCGCGGCCGCCCTTTCCGGCGGCAACCAGATCGACGCCGTGCTTGCCATCGACCTGCATGGGCACGCAGAACATCCACATCATCCGCTCTTTCGACTCGGGCATCGGTTCGCTAACCCACGCTTCCGGATCGAGAATCCTGTCGCGATCCTTCGGCCCCCAGTGAACGAATACGGTCTTGGTGTCACCTTCGCAGCAACTGACGACGTCGACGGCGCCGTCGCCATCGAGGTCAACGGGCGTCGCGTCTTCCACATCGGGCGTTCTACCCACGTTGACGGCAGGCCAGCGGAATCTGGCTTTCTCATGGCCCGGGTGCAGACACAGGCGTGTTACTCCGCCTTCTTCCCAGCCGGTGACGATATCGACGAGTCCGTCGCCGTTGAAATCGAGGAGTCTGACGCCGTCGGCGCCGCGGGAGGAGTCATCGATGGTGTGGCGGGGCCAGGGATCCGAGGCAAGGGCAACGCCTGCCATCAGGGCAAGACAGGCAAAGATTCGCACGACAGTCATGTTCGGCTCCAATGCCGCGATCATCGAGTATGCGAAGCAGGCTCGGCTCTGGAGAGCCAAGCTACGGAGGTTACCAGGCTTTCGCGACGCCGGGTATCGGGCAGGGGTAGTTTCCGTCGTTTGCGGGTTTGGGCTGGGGGGTGCTGTCCCAGGTGTAACCGTCCGGCGAGAGGTCCAGTTGTGAGTTGACAACGTCGTCCCAGGTCACCTCCTTGCCCGAGTGGGTCGCCATGCGGCCCATGATGGCGGTGAAGGTGCTGGCCACTCCGTAGTCGCCCTCGTTGTACGGCTGGCCGGCCAGGAGGGCGGCGAACAGGTGGTCGTGTTCGGTTTGATGGGTGTCTTGCCCGTCGCTTCCGAAGGTTATTGGGTCGCCATTGTCGACGCGAAGCACGGTTCCGTCGCGCTCCGAACCCATGGTTCCCCGCGTGCCAAGCACATGACGGGAGATGTTCATCCAGCAGTTCTTCTGATGCCGGCAGAAGCTGAACAGCTTCGTGCCGTTTTCGTAGTCGTACTCGACGGCGTGGTGGTCGAAGATCTCGCCGTATTCCGGTCCGGAGCGGCATTGCCGGCCGCCCATTCCTTGGGCGCGCACGGGGTGAGCTTCCTTCATGACCCAGTTGGCGAAGTCGAGCAGGTGCACATGCTGCTCGACGATCTGTCCGCCCGAGAGCCAGTTGAAGTAGTACCAGTTCTTCACCTGGTACTGCATTTCCGTCTCGCCGGCTTCTCGCGGCCGGACCCAGACGCCTGGCGAAAGATAGTAGATCCGCATCAGCCGCAGGTCTCCGAGGGCGCCCTGGTGCACCCGTGCCAGGGCTTCACGGGTCGAGGCGGAGTGCCGCCCGTTCAAGCCCACCGCGACGGCCAGCCCCTTCTTCTTCGCCAGTTCATTGGCGGCCTGCACGCGGCGGGCGCCCGGCGAGTCGCAGGCGATCGGTTTTTCCATGAAGACGTGCTTGCCGGCCGCGACCGCTGCTTCGAACTGCATCGGCCGAAAACCGGGGGGCGAGCAGAGGAGGACGAGGTCGGCGTCGGTGGCGATCGCTTTCTGGTAGGCGTCCAGCCCCACGAATTGCCGCTCGGGCGGCACGTCGACCGCTCCGGGCCGATCGGCGCATCGCTTCTGAATCCCGGCGAGGCTCGAATCGAGTCGTCCCTGAAACGAGTCGGCCATGGCGATCAGCTTAACGTTCAGTTTGCCGCCCATGGCGTTGATTGCCTGGACGGCCGCCCCGGTGCCGCGACCGCCGCAGCCGATGAGGGCGATCTTGATCAGGTCGTTTCCGGCGGCGTGGGCGCCGCGTGCGACGGCGAGTGCCGCACCCGCGGTGCCGATGCCGTGCAGGACTCGCGACTGGAGAAACGAACGGCGGGAGTTGGGGTCAGGCTGGGCCATGGGGCGGCTCCTGGACTTGAGCGTGCGGGGTGAGGCAAGACTTGGCCGTATTGATAACAGGTGGGGGAGGCGGTGTCCAGCAACGGCATTCGGGCCATGGCTGTTCAAGCACATGACACACGACGCCCTTGACGCGATAAGGAGTGCAGGCTACTTTGGGGACTTCAAAATCGATGTTTTGTTTCCAGTGCTTTCGTCGTTCCCTCGTCGAAGGGGGGGGGAGAGGCCGTCTTCCGGGGACTTCGTGCGGCGTGAAACACAGGTGGGGTCGATGGCAATAAGGAAGCGCACCGCCGGATCTGCGAAGCGTGTGACGAATCGGCCATCCAGGCCGCGATACCAGGTCTTCGTCAGTCATGCGACAGCCGACAAGTGGATTGCGTCGACCTTCTGCGAGAAGATCGACGCCACGGGTGCGTCAACATTCCGAGACGATCGCGACATCAACGGTGGCGACGATATTCCCGAATCGATTCGGTCGCAAATCAAGCAGTCTCGAGAGCTTGTTGTTTTGTTGACGCCCGAATCGGTTGACCGACCTTGGGTCCTTCTTGAGGTCGGGGCAGCCTGGGCTCTGCGGAGGGATTATCGCATTATCCCCCGTGCTATGTCACGTGACGGTCGACGCGATTCCCGATATAATCAAGGGAAAGAAGGCAATTCAGATCAACGAGTTCGATCAGTTTCTGAGAGAACTGCAGAAGCGAGTGAAGAAGTGATGGCCACTGTCACCAAGACCTACGACGTCTTCATTTCGCACGCCTCGTCCGATTCCCATCTGGCCGCGGACATCGCAGAAGATCTGGAATCCGTGGGGCTCGAGCCGTTTCACGCAGGTGCCATGGGACCCGGGACGGACGTTGGCGACGCGATTTGGGAGGCCTTGGCGGAAAGCCGCGCTGTTATAGCGATTGTATCGCCCGACGTATTGCCTCAAGCGATGGGCATGGTCGAAATCGGGGCGGCAGTGGCGTGGAACAAGCCGATCTACGTGGTGATGAATGGCTCCGCTTCCACAAAACTGCCGGTGGCTCTGAGTAGTTATCCCGTCTATACGGTTGCACGTCTCGGCGAAGTGATCCAACAGATCCGCACCGGTTTTGAGCCGCTTAATGAGAGTGAACGCGGCGCTCTCGCGGAAGTCTACCGTAACTTGAAGACGCCAGCCGATCAATTGAGCCAATCGCCAAAGGCATTGCGTGAACTAACGGCCACGTTCAATCGCACTGTCCGCAAGCAGTTTTCGGGAGAACGACTGTTATCCGAACTGATTCGGATGCGGAAGAAGGGCGAACTTCCCCGATTGGGCACTCGCAACTGAGTACGCGTTTCCCAAGTAGCGGACATCGCCTGTCGGTGGGAATTGGTGGTTCAAGGTCAGATTCCCAGGCCAGTCGAAGCGGTCATTCCGTTTGTATCGTCCCCTTCTCCCGTCTCTCCCCCCATCCGGTCGGTCTCGTCGTGTCGGCTGTAGTTGGTCTGCCGGTCGCTCGTGTCACAATTGAGGGGTAAGCAGGAACGGCGTCGGCTGGGAGTCTGTTTCCTGGCATCGCGTCTGGTCGATTCCTCTTGTTGAGTCCACTCACCAGGTCACGGATGCGCCTGGGCGGCCCACATGTACGGAAAGGCAAACGAGGAATGGCCGGGAACCGCATCGCACAGAAATGTTTGAAGAACGTGACCTCAAAATTGATTTGCTCGCCCTCGGGCTGCTGGCGCTGACGGTCTTTCTGGCCGCCAGTCTGCTGAGCTACAGTCCGAGCGATCCGCCCAGCCGATTGGTGTATCCGCCTTCGGAGACGGTCGCCAACCTCTGCGGACACTCGGGAGCCATCGTCAGCCATATTCTGCTGACGGGGTTTGGACTGGGAGCCTATTTCTTGTTGGCTTCTTTGGCATTTCTGACGGCCGTTCTTCTCGCCCGCCACGAAATCACCGAGCCGCTGGTGAGGCTGACCGGCTGGCTGCTGGCGCTGAGCGGCGTCTGTACGATCGCGCAGTTGGCCCTGCCCGAGCTGTCGCCGGGTCCGGTGATCGGGGCGGGGGGGTACCTGGGGGCCGTGGGACGGGGGCTCCTCGAAATGCACTTCGCCAGCGTGGGCGCCTACATTGTGGTCGTCAGCTTCACCTGCGTCGGCTTGTTTCTGGCTACCGACTACATCCTCCTCCGCGGCCTGGCCTGGGTCGTTTGGAGAGCCTTCGGCCCGGTCCTGTGGGCGGGACGCGTCGCCGCCCAGAGGGCCGGAGTCGGTCGAGAGGCAAATGAGGACGAAGACGGCGATTACGAAGACGATGAGTACGCGGAGGACGAAGACGAGTTCGATGAGGCGGGCGGACCGGCGGTGGTCAAGCCCGGCCAGAATGCCGGGACCGACGAGGAAGACGGAGCATCGAACATCGCGGCTGAGGAGAGCTCGCAAGAGACGGGCGATTCGCAGCAGGGCGAGACCGAAACGGCCCAGCCGGGCGGTCTGATGGCGGCCCTGCGGATTCGCAAGCCGCGACGATCGAAGCGGGAAGAAATGATCGAGGAGATCGAGGCTGCGGCCAGCACGGAAGGGGCGGCCGACTACGAATTGCCGTCGCTCGAACTGCTGCTGGAAAGCGAACCTTTCAACTTCACCGATCATGAGAAGGAGGTACGCCGGCAAGCAAAACTGCTCGAGAAGACCTTTGCCAATTTCGGCTTCAACGTGCGGGTCGTCGAAATCCAGACGGGACCGGTCATTTCCCAGTTCGAGGTTGAACTGGAGGCCGGGCTTCGGCTCAGCAAGATCACCGGCCTGGCTGACGACCTGGCGATTGCCTTGCGGGTTCCCAGCGTGCGGATTGTGGCGCCGATCCCCGGAAAAAACACGGTCGGGATCGAGGTTCCCAACACGGAGCGCCAGCTCGTGCGGATGCGGGAAGTGATCGAGGAGACCAACGGCAAGGCCCAGGCCATGCGGATTCCAATCTTCCTGGGCAAGGACGTGTCGGGTAACGCCCTGACGGTCGACCTGTCGACGCTGCCCCACCTGCTGATCGCCGGGCGGACCGGCACAGGCAAGAGCGTGTGCCTGAACTCGATCATCGTTTCGATGCTCATGTCGAGGCGTCCGGACGAAGTGCGAATGTTGCTGATCGATCCCAAGATGGTCGAGTTGAGCCCTTACAAGAAGATTCCCCATCTGATGCACCCCGTGGTGACCGACATGCGCAAGGCCGAGGCGATCCTGGCCTGGGCCGTGGAGAAGATGGAGGAACGCTATCAGTTGCTCGCCCGGGCGGGCGTGCGGCATCTGAGCGTCTACAACCAGTTGGGCGAGGAAGAGTTGCGCGACCGGATCGACCCGGAATCGGACGAGGAATGGGAACAGATTCCCAAGCACATGCCGTACATCGTGATTGTGGCCGACGAAATGGCCGACTTGATGATGACGGCCGCGAAGGAAGTCGAGGCCCACATCATTCGGCTGGCGCAGAAGAGCCGTGCCGTGGGCATCCACCTCGTGCTCGCCACTCAGAAGCCGACGGTCGACGTGATCACCGGCCTGATCAAGTCGAACCTGCCGGCGAGAATCGCCTTCGAGGTTTCCAGCCGGACCGACAGTCGCGTGGTGCTCGACGAAATGGGCGCCGACAAGCTGCTCGGTAACGGCGATATGCTCTTCCTGCGCCCCGGCACAAGTTCGCTGATCCGGGGGCAGGGCACGTATCTGAGCGACGACGAGATCGGCAAGGTCATCGACGCGGTCGCCACGACGGAGCCGCAATTCGTCCGCGAGTTGGTCCAACTCAAGACCGACGACGCGACCGAGGCGCCCACTCTGACCAAGCGCGACGATCTCTACGAGGGGGCGGTCGACATCGTTGTGCGAGAGGGGAGGGGAAGCGTTTCGCTCTTGCAGCGAACGTTGGGAATCGGCTACGGTCGCGCTGCGAGGCTCATCGATTACATGGAAGAGGATGGGATCGTCGGCCCCTACAACGGCAGCCAGGCCCGGGAGATCCTGATGACGATCGAGGACTGGGAGGCTATGCGCGGCGGCGGGCGAGCGCCGCTGACGGCGTTGGACTCGACGCCGAAGCCGGCCCGTGCCAGCAAGATTACGATGTCTGCTCCTAGTCCGGATTTCTTGGACAGCGGGGAGACGGAAACCGGGCCTGTCCGATCCAAGGAGAACGTGCCTTGGGAGGAAGACGACGTGGAAGCCGAGATCGGCAATGCCGAGGCCGAAGAAGCGTGGGAGGACGACAGGTACGACGAGGAAGAGGGCGATGAGGAAGACGACTTCGCCAACGACGAGTACGACGATGAAGTTGAGTACGAGGCATACGACAAGGAGAAGAGGAAAGGCAAGGAGGGCTGGCAGGCCGAGTCGGCGTAAGGCGACGAACCTCGCGGCGACAGGGCATGTCATTCATTCGTTCCCTGGAACGCCACCACCCCGGAGAGGTATTTGCCGGGAGCATCCTCGGTTGACGCGAGGCCCCAGGTGTCGTATTCTTAGCTGTTTACCCAAAGCGAATTTGACAGATTGAGATCCTGCCGTGTTTGCCTGTGCTTTCGATGCAGTCCGACCGATATCCGACTCCACTCCCTGCGGTGTGGGTGTCATTATCGTGGCGATTGCTGACCGAGGGCCATAGGGGCTACGACGGGACCGCAACTGATCCAAGACAGCCCTGAGGCCCGAACCGGCCTGAGGGTTTTTTTGTTTCCCGAGTCGCCGTCTGCCGGCCATACGTTGTCGCTGTCGAAGTGGCCCAAACCGGCCTGAGGGTTTTTTTGTTTCCCGAGTCGCCGTCTGCCGGCCATACGTTGTCGCTGTCGAAGTGGCCCGAACCGGCCTGAGGGTTTTTTTGTTTCCCGAGTCGCCGTCTGCCGGCCATACATTGTCGCTCTCGAAGCGACCCGAACCGGCCTGAGGGTTTTTTGGTTTGTTTTTCGAGGGAGTAGGGCACGCATGCGACGTTTGCAGGTCTACGACACCACTCTCCGCGACGGGGCCCAGTCGGAGGGAATCGCTTTTTCCCTGCACGACAAGTTGCTGTTGACGAAGCGCCTCGACAGCCTTGGTTTCGATTACGTCGAGGGGGGTTACCCGGGATCCAACGTCAAGGATTTCGAGTATTTTCAGCGGGTTGCCGAGCTGGAGCTCAAGCACGCGACGGTTACGGCTTTCGGGATGACCCGGCGCCGGGCAACCCCAGTGCATGAGGACGCCGGATTGAAGGCCTTGGTCGACTCGGGGGCAAAGACGATCACGATTGTCGGCAAGTCGTCGTCCTTCCAGGCCATCGAAATCCTGCGGACGACGCTCGAGGAGAACCTGGCGATGATCGCCGAGTCGGTGGCTTTCCTGCGTGAGGCCGGGCGGGAGGTGATCTTCGATGCGGAGCATTTTTTTGACGGCTACAAGTTGCAGCCGGAGTATGCCCTGCGGGCGATCGGAGCGGCGGCGGAGGCCGGGGCGTCAACGGTCGTGCTTTGCGACACGAACGGCGGTTCCATGCCCGAGGAAATCGCCGAGATCACGGCAGCCGTCGTGGGGGCAGTGCCCTGCAGCGTGGGAATTCACTGCCACAACGATTGCGACCTGGCCGTGGCCAATACGCTGGCGGCGGTCGGTGCGGGCGCGGTTCAGATTCAGGGCACGATCAACGGTTTCGGCGAACGATGCGGGAACGCGGATCTGGTCAGCATCATTGCCAATCTGGCCGTGAAGAAGAAGGGCTACGAACTGCTGTTGCCGGGCGCCGCCGGGCATCTGACGGAGCTTTCTCGCTACGTGTACGAGATGGTCAATATGAACTTTCCGTCCCACCAGCCGTTCGTCGGCAAAAGCGCCTTTGCTCACAAGGGCGGGATGCACGTCAGCGCCATCGCCCGGGATACCAAGAGTTACGAGCACATCGCGCCGGAGACGGTGGGCAACGAGCGGCGGGTGCTGGTGAGCGAGCTGTCGGGCCGTTCGAACATCGTTGCCATGACCACGAAGTACAATATCGCCCACGACAAGAAGCTGATGGACCGGATTCTGGCGAAGGTCGTCTCCAAGGAGCATGCGGGCTACCAGTTCGAGGCGGCCGAGGGTTCGTTCGACCTGCTGGTTCGCGAATGTGCGGGGACCTTCCGGCCGCATTTCGAACGGCTCAACTACCACGTGAACGTGGAGACGCGGGGAGAGGGGCAGACGACGACCGAGGCCACCGTCAAACTGAGGGTCAACGGCGAAGTCCGGCACGAGGTGGCGGAGGGCGACGGCCCCATCAACGCGTTGGACGCCGCTATCCGCAAGGCGCTCAACGGCAGCTTTCCGGCCCTGGCCAGGATGCACCTGGTGGACTATAAAGTGCGGGTGATCAACTCGGAGGCCGCCACCGCGGCGGGCGTCCGCGTGGTCATCGAGAGTCGCGACGAAACCGACGTCTGGGGCACCGTCGGCGTCAGCGAGAATGTGATCGAAGCAAGCTGGATCGCTTTGGTCGACAGCTACGAATACAAGCTCTGCAAGGACGAGAAACAAGAACTCAACGGAATCGCTCACCAGTAACGCCATGGCCGACAGCTTTCTCAACGATCTGCCCAAACAATACGATCACGCGGCCGCCCAAGACCGCTGGTACCCTTTCTGGGAGAAACAGGGCTACTTCCACAGCGAACCCAGCCCGGAACGCAAGCCCTTCACCATTGTCATTCCACCGCCCAACGTGACCGGGGCGCTGCACCTGGGGCATGCTTTGAACAATACGCTTCAGGACATCATCATCCGCCAGAAACGGATGCAGGGCTACGAGACGCTGTGGATGCCGGGCACCGATCACGCGGGGATCGCCACCCAGGCCGTCGTCGAGGGGCGTCTCCTCCGCGAAGAGAAGAAGACCCGCCACGATCTGGGGCGCGAGGGGCTGGTCAAGCGGATCTGGCAGTGGAAGGACGCCTACGAGAAGCGGATTCTCGGACAGCTCAAGGAGATGGGCTGCAGTTGCGACTGGCAGCGGACGCGGTTCACGCTCGATCCGGTCTGTGCACGGGCGGTGCGGCACACGTTCTTCAGCCTGTTCCGGGAGAAGCTTATTTATCGGGGCAACCGGCTGGTCAACTGGGACACGTATCTGCAGACGGCCGTCGCCGACGACGAAGTGTTCCACGAAACGGTGCCGGGGCACTTCTGGCATCTCCGCTACCCGGTCATCGATCCGAAACCGGGCGAACCGGCCTATGTAACTCTCGCCACAACTCGCCCCGAAACCATGCTGGGCGATACGGCCGTGGCGGTTCATCCCGATCCGGAAACGACGCTGGCTGGCGTGATCGCCGGATTGAAGGACCGGATTGCCGCGGCGCCGGCCAAGGAGAGGCCCGAGTTGGAGGCCGAGTTGGCGGACGCCGAGAAGCGGCTCCGGACACACTTGCCCTTGTTGATCCAACTGCGCGACATGGCTAAGGCCGGGCGTAAGCTTATGCTGCCGCTCATGAATCGCGAGATTCCCCTGGTGGCCGACGAATGGGCCAAGCCGGAACTGGGAAGCGGATGCGTGAAGATCACGCCGGCCCACGATCCCAACGACTACGACGTCGCCCTGCGCCGCAACCTGCCGATGGTCAACATTCTCAATCCCGACGGCACGCTCAACGCCAACGCGGGGGTCTACGAAGGGATGACCGTGCTCAAGGCTCGGCAGGCGGTCGTTTCCGACCTGGAGCAGCAGGGACTGGTGGTCGACGTGGAGGATCGGATCATCGAGCTGGCGCATTCGGATCGCTCCAAGACGCCGATCGAGCCCTATCTGGCCGACCAGTGGTTCGTCAAGATGGACCATCTGGCCCAAACGGCTATGGACGCCGTGACCGACGGGCGCGTGCGGATCATCCCGGAGCGGTACACAAAGACCTATCTGGACTGGCTCAGCGAGAAACGGGATTGGCCCGTCAGCCGGCAACTGTGGTGGGGACACCAGATTCCGATCTGGTACTGTTCCACGGCCACGGAAGAGGAGCTGGAATCGGCATTTGCCGGACGCGAAGATGTGGTCTGGCATCGCGACGCGGAGCACGATCAGTGGCTTATCTGTGCCCAGGAAAAGGACCTGGCGGAGGACTCCGTTCCCGGCCACACGCTCACCCGCGAGCAGGACGTGCTCGACACGTGGTTCAGTTCCGCCCTGTGGCCCCATTCGACGCTGGGCTGGCCCGAAGAGAGCGAGACGCTCAATTACTACTATCCGACCAACGTGCTGATTACCAGCCGCGATATCATCTCGCTTTGGGTGGCCCGGATGGTGCTGACGGGCTTGCACAATTGCGGCGAGGTGCCGTTCAGCGACGTCTACATCCATCCCAAGATCCTGGACGGATACGGCGAGGGGATGTCGAAGTCGAAGGGGAACGGCGTCGATCCGGTCGACGTCATGGAGAAGTTCGGCGCCGACTCGATGCGGTTCGGCCTGGCCCACATGACCACCGAATCCCAGGACGTGCGGATGCCCGTGGAGTTCGAGTGTCCCCACTGCAAGACCCTGATCGAGCAGACAAAGAAGAACCGTATCCAGCCGCGGGTGAAGTGCAAGCAGTGCGGCGGCGAGTTTTCGACCCAGTGGGCCGAAAAGCCCGAAGACACGGCATTGCCGCGCGGAGCGGTGGTGAGCGAGCGATTCGAGGAGGCCCGGAATTTCTGCAACAAGTTGTGGAACGCTTCGCGGTTCGCCCTGATGAACCTGGACGGCTACCAGCCGGCGCCGGTGGCCGAGGCGGAACTGACGGTTGAAGACCGTTGGATTCTGAGCCGGCTCGCCACGGTCACGGGACAGGTCACGGAAGCGTTGGCAGGGTACCGGTACGCCGACGCCGCACGCACGCTCTACCAGTTTGCGTGGAACGAGTTCTGCAGCTTCTTTGTGGAGATGGTGAAGGCCCGACTGCAGGAGGAAGCGTCGCGTCCGGTTGCGCAGCGAGTTCTCGCCCACACGTTGGACACGCTGTTGCGTCTCCTGCACCCGATGATTCCGTTCCTGACCGAAGAAGTCTGGCAGATGCTGGGCAAGCTCGCCCCCCAGCGCGGGATCGGCGAGTTGCGTGAGGCCGCGCCCAGCATTATGATTGCGCCGTGGCCCGAGGTGGAATCGGCCCGCCAGGACTCGCAGATCGAATCGCAATTCGCTCGGTTTCAGGACGTGCTCAAGGCGGTGCGGGAGATTCGCAGCCGCCAGAACGTGCCGCCTAAGAAGGAGATCGAGTTTTCGGTGCGTTGCGAGGCCGAGTATGCCGAGCTGGTTCGCCCCATGGAGCCCTACTTCGTTTCGATGGCCGCCGCGCGGGCGATACAGTGGGGTCCCGACACCGCTGCTCCGCCACTCAGTGCCGCCGTGGCGATCCCCGGCGTGGAGGTGTTCGTCGACCTGGCTGACCTGATCGACGTGGGAGCGGAACGCGCCCGCAAGCAGGACGAGGTGGCCAAGCTCGAGAAGCTGATCGAGGGGAAGAAGGGCAAGCTCTCCAACGCCAGCTTTGTCGAGCGGGCTCCCGCGGCCGTCGTGCAGAAGGAACGCGATGCGCTGGCGGATCTCGAGGCTCAGCTTGCGGCAGCGCGGGCACTGCTGAAGACGCTGAAGAAGCAGGCGTGAACGGAAGCTTGGCTAGCCTTACAGCGTTTCAAGCAGTTGAACGGTCGAATCGATATGTTCGTCGACTCGCAGGGCTACTCGGCGTGCGACTTCGAAAAGCTCGTCAGCAAGTTTTGAGGGCGGCGTTTCGATCAGGAGTTCTCCATTCGGGCCGCGGACTTCCAGAGAGCAGAGCGCACATTTGGGTGCAGCCCCCGGGCGCAAACCAAGAAACACCCTACAGAATGCCTCGCGCGGCTGGGATAGACGGTCGCGAATCTCCGCGATTCACGATTCCTGCGGCCGGCTGGATGCGTAGTCCTCGGTGGTTCTGGCCTGGCTCGCTGCAAGCAGCCCCATCACTTCGAGCGCTTGCTGCATGAGTTGACGGGCGTCCTCGGGCTTGCGTTGCTTTCCGTAGTGGAAGACGAGGACGTTGCTGCGGGTTTCGAAATGGAATCGCTCGCTGCGCCGCTCCGTGAACCACGCCCGGAGGTGCGCGTCAAACAATTGGCGGGCGGCCGCCTCGGTGTCGGCCTGGAGGACGTAGGCGCCGGAGAAGGCCGGATCGTCGGCGAAGTCGATGTCCTGGCCGCCCAGCAGTGCGCCGATCGCGTCGAAAAACGTATTCTCGGGGCGCAGATAGCAGTGGGGCGTGCCAAGGCTTCTGCTTTCGAGGACGCACATGGTGTAGGCGTGCGTCTTGCGGTGCTTTCCGCTCCCGGTGGTGAAGCGATAGTCGCCGATGGTGATCCTGGTGTCGCCCGCGTCGCCCTGAACGGCGTTGTAGAACTTCCGCCCGCTACCGCGATTGAATACCTTCAGGCTGGGATACGTGCTGAGGACGCCGCTCTGGTCGCCCACGAAGGGTATGCCGAGTTCATCGGCGACACGCTGCCAGGCCTCCGTTCTCTTCCGCTGCGACCACATGGTCGCGGCAATGATCCCTACGATCAACAGGCCAATACCGCCAAAGAGGATTAGTCCGAGGTCATCCATTTTTCGCTCCGAAGAGAGTCCGCCAGGGGGGCAAGATCGCCCCGACGTCATGTGGAGATCGCACGCCCGTTCCCGCCTTCTCTTTGTAGCTTCTACCTCTTGTTCGGCGTTCTGTGGGGGATCTTTTTCTGAAGACTCCCCCGAATCGGGTTGTTCCCCGTCCCTTGCGCCGCCGCAGATGCGGAATAGGAGGTCTGGAGGGGTTTTCTGCGCACGGGTCCTTTGTCTTTTTTCGCTGGTCATCCGCAACGTGTCGCGGTCGCGATGGGAGAACGCCCCCGAATCGGGTGAACTCGTGACTACTGGAAGGCGCTGAACGCGACGGATTATAATGGGCATCAGAGTTGGACTTCGTCGCTCGTCTCGTGTGTGCAAGGATTCGGCCATGCCTGTCCCGATGGAACTTTCGCGAATCATCATCAGCGAAATCAACGACAAGCAGATCATCTACCTCAAGGAGATCGACGGGGAGCGGACTTTCCCGATTCTGATCGGACTGTTTGAAGCCACGATGATTCATCGGCGGGTGAAGGGTTTCTCCTCACCCCGGCCGCTCACCCACGACCTGATCTGCCAGATCGTCGAGAGCTTGGGGGGCGAGTTCCACGACGTGGTCATCAACGACTTGAAGGACCACACGTACTATGCCAAGCTCCGCGTCCGTGCCGACGGGGAAATCATCGAGATCGACTCGCGCCCATCCGACGCCATCGCCATCTCGGTCACTTGCGAACCCCATCTTCCAATCTACGTGGAAGAAGACGTGCTGAATGAGGTGATGGGGGAGTAGGGCAGGCGGACGTCGTGGCGATCGGTTGCGGCGACTACAGCCGTCTGCAGAAAAGTCTCGCTGGATCTGCTTCATTCAGGGGGATTGTCTGATTCGCAAGGTTGGTGTACGTTAAGCGCACAGATGTTCTGGCTGCTCTGTGGAGGCTGGCAGCCCGTTGAAAGAGTCAACACCTTTGCAGCGGGGTGCCAAGTTTCAGCGCGGTTCGTCTCCGTGAAATCGCTCCGTCCTGGTCTGTTCGCGACCGCGCGGGAGAGGGGGAACGCGAAGGCGGCGTTCATGCCGCAGGAGACGAAGTGATGGCCATCTACTATTATCTCTCGATGACGCCCGAGTCTCTGGTTGCTTCGATGTTGCCGCCGGAAGAATTCGGCACCTATCTGGCCATCGGCACGCGCCAGACGACCCACGGTCAAGCGATGTATTTTGACGTCGACTTTGACGAGGAGATCAGCGATTTTGCGTTGCCGTACGCGAAGGAGCACTGCGTTCCTCACCAGGATGGCCGAGTGAAGCACTCGCTGTACTTGGCCATCTATCGTGTTCTGGAGCGTGTTCCCCTCGACAAGCTGAAGAGTCTCTGGCTGGCAACCGAGAAGGGCAAGGTGCTGGAACTCAAGCAGCGGGCCTTGCCGGCAGAGTTTCCCGGCAAGTATTACCTCTACCAGGAACTGTGCCCCGTCCATCCGCTCGTAGCCAGCCGTTGTTCGCCCGAAAAGTTCTGCCGGTTCATCACCGATCCCCAGAGGCCGTTCTTCGTGCCGCGGATCTGCTTTGTCGATTTGGACCTGAGCGAGTTGGGGCTCGATCCGGAACACGGAAAGCCCAAGGACCTCTACTATCCGGACCACTTCGCCCACCTGCGTGAATGCCTGCTGGAGCTGGAGCGGGATCCCAACAAACAGACCAAGACCGTGGATCGCCTGCGGCCCGCTTGCTTGCCCTACCACTGCATCGACAAAGGGTTCTTCGTGGGGTGCCGGGAGAACGTCGTCTACTATCCGTTCCCCAGCAGGGCGGACCTGGAAGGCAAGTACTATCACTGGTGGCGACGGTCGGCGCATGCCTGACACCGCCGGACGGGTCGGCCGGTGTCAGAGCTTCGGTTCCACCCAGTCGGGGATTCCTCCGGCCGCCATCTGTTTTTCGTACAACACGTGAAACGGCCTCGTGGGCGACATGGGCACGCCTTCATTCACCATGAGAGGCCGCGTCGCTTTCCACCAGGCGTCGTAGGCTGCTCGCATCTCCCCGACAAGGTCCGGATGCTCTTCGATGAGGTTCGTTGTCTGTCCCGGGTCTTCCAGCATGTCGTAGAGAGCGCTGTTCTCGACGAAACGGTAGCGCTGGTTTCGCACGGCGAAACCGCGCCATTGGTGGTCGTCGGGATTCTCGCCGGTCTTCCATCGTCCTTTGTGCGTAAACAGGTAGCGATCCGGCCAAGGCGAGTCGGAGGATTCGATCAAGGGCAACAGGCTGCGACCTTCCACCTGAGACGCCGGCGGTGTGGCCCCAGCCAGGGCGGCCAGGGTGGGAAGAAGATCGATATGCGCGGCGATCGTATCGACGTCCCGTCCCGGCTTGATGTGCCCGTCCCAGCGAATGAAGAACGGCACGCGCACGCCCCCTTCGTCGGCGCTCCCTTTGAGCCCCTTCATGCCTGCGTTGTAGAACTCCATGGGCGTGCCGTCCGGCGTATGGCCAAGGACGCCCTTGCCCGAACCGCCGCCCGTCATCCCGTTGTCCGACATGAAAATCACCACCGTTCTTGAGAGCAGATCCCAAGCCTCCAACTTCGCCATCAGGCGACCCACGTTTTCGTCGATGTTCTCAATCATGCCGTAGAAGCCGGCCTCCTGCAGGCCGAAGCCGAGGTCGGTGAAGCGTTTCGTGTTCTTCGGCGGCGCAATGAACGGTCCGTGGGGCGCGTTGGTGGCGATGTAGGCGAAGAACGGAGCGTCGTCCTGCCCGGCCTTCTTGATCCATCCCAGAGCGGCCGTGAAGAACACGTCGGTACAAAAGCCGTGCGTTCTCACGAACGAGCCGTTGTGCCGGATCACCGGGTCGAAGTACTTGTTGCCGGGGGCGTCGGCGCAACTGCAGTCATACGCCTGCCCGATACCGCCGGCGCCGTGATGAAACGCCTCGCCAAATCCGCGATTGTGCGGCTGATAGGGCTCTTCGTCGCCCAGGTGCCACTTGCCGAACATGCCCGTCGTGTAGCCTGCCGTCTTGAGCACTTGCGGCAGCGTGGTGGCGTCCAGCGTCATCCGCTCCCGCTCCAGGATTGTGTGGGTGATCCCATTCCGCATCGGGTGCCGGCCGGTCATCAAGGCCGAACGGGTGGGCGAGCAGGTCGGACTGACGAGGAACCGAGTGAAGCGCAGGCTCGTGTCATAGAGCTTGTCGAGATTCGGCGTTTGAATCCAGGGGTGGCCGTGCCGACCCACGGGCCCGAAGCCCTGATCGTCGGTCATGACGAGAACGATGTTGGGCGCCGAACCGGCTAGTGGAGCGGCGGCATGGGCCGTTCGCTCGGTCTGGGCAAGGCTCAATACGACGAGGACTATGGCGAGACGTTTCACAGGCATCTCCTTTGTCTGGTTCGTGACCGAGGTCGAGAGCCACGGCGTTCTTGGTTGCATGGCCGCAGATTCGTGCAGTCTACCGGACTGGTCCGGGCACCTGCCACAGGCTCGCCGATCAAGGGAGGATTTTTGCCCGGCCGTCGTTTCGACCGGCCAAAGGCACGAATGGGCGGCTATCTGTAGACTGTGAAAGGATTTGCGTGTATCTTGGGGCTCAACGACCCTTCCGGCCGCGAAAAGGGGTCAGACCCAGTTTGCGGGCCTGTACCGAATTCTGTGCTCGTGATGCTGCAGGAAGGGGACCGTCCCATTTTTGTGGCGTCCTGCCACAAAGAATCGGGACAGCCCCCTTTTTCGCAGCAAGCCGAATTTCCATCGAAGAGGGAGAACCGATGGCCCACCTCAAGCATTCTGCCTGGCTTTCACTTCTGCTCTGCTCCTGCCTGCCGGCTTTCCATACCGAGGCGGCCAAGCTGAAGACGGTTTCTGTCAGCGTTCGCGCCGACAGCGAGCACTCGAACTACGAAGCCTATCGTGCCCTGGACGGTGACCCCGAGACCATGTGGCACACCGAGTTCGGCAGCCGCACGCCTTCGGTTCCGCACCAGATCACGCTCGATCTGGGCCAGGAATATGAACTCTCGGGATTCATCTACACGCCTCGCAAGGACTGCGGAAACGGGACCATCAGCCGCTACGAATGCTATGTCGGCAGCGACCTGAAGACCCTGGGCGACCCGGTTCTGACCGGGGAGTTTGCGAAGGGCACTACCGAAAACACCGTCACATTCGCTCCCGTCAAGGGCCGCTACTTCCGGCTCAGAGCGTTGAGCGAGGTCAACGGTCGTCCCTGGACCTCGATCGCTGAATTGAGGCTCCTCGTCGATGGCGTGACGTTCCGAGCCGAGGGAGCCGGACCGGCGGCGCTGGTTCACGAGGACGGCACGCCGCTCAGCGAACTGGAGATCCAGTACGTTTCGCTCCTGGCCGATCTCCGCAATCGGGGGCATTTTCAGCGGGTCGCTGCGGAGACCTACCGTGCGGAGGCGTTGATCCTCGACAGCGATCGCGATCCGCTCGACGTCGTTCTCCGCCGCACGGCTGCGCTGGCAGCCGATCTGAAGACGATGCCCAATGCTCCCGACCTGGTTGAATTGGAGAAGCAGCTTGCCGCCCTCGCCCAGCGAGCTGAGGCTACGGATATCGATGACGCAGACGCCCGGCAGACACTCTTCGAAGACGTCTGCAAGGTGCGGCGCAGGATTGCCTTCTCCAATCCGCTATTGAGTTTCAACGAACTCGTCTTCATCAAACGCCGCCGGGCCCTGTTCAACCACTTGTGCGACCAGTACTACGGCATGGCCGCGGCACCGGGGGGCGGGCTGTACGTGCTCGAAGGGGCGTTCAGCGACAGTCCCGCGGTCCGCGACGTGCTGGCCGATTCGATTGTCGAGAAGGGGCGGCTCAGCGGCGAGAAGCTCTGGGGCGGGCCGAGCGACGTGCTGCCGACTGCCAGCTTCGACGGCAACGGCAATCGTATCGGTGAGGAGACGCCCGGCGGCACGTTCCTGTCTCCGGATCTCTCGTACGACGGCAAGACGGTTCTCTTCGCCTACGTCGAGAATCGGGGCGACATGGAGCACCGCCACCACACGGATCCCACGCAGGGTCACTGGCATGAAGGTCGCTGCTACCACGTTTTCAAGGTCAACGTCGACGGGACGAATCCCGAACAACTCACCGACGGAACGTTCAACGACTTCGATCCCTGCTGGCTGCCCAACGGCCGGATTGCTTTCATCAGCGAACGGCGGGGCGGGTATCTGCGTTGCGGGCGTGTGTGCCCCAACTACACGCTCTACGACATGGCCGCCGACGGCAGCGATATTCAATGCCTGAGTTTCCACGAAACCAACGAATGGCATCCGTCGGTGAACAACGAGGGGATGATCCTCTGGACCCGGTGGGATTACGTCGACCGTCACGGCTGCACGGCGCACATGCCTTGGACCACGACCCTCGACGGGCGCGATCCACGACCCGTGCACGGCAATTACGCAATCCGTCAGGAGCGGCCCGACATGGAATCGGATTGCCGCGCTGTCCCCGGCTCGAACAAGATCGTGGCAACCGCCTCGCCCCATCACGGGCAGTCGTTCGGCTCGCTGATCCTGATCGATCCCAGCCTGCCCGACAACGACAGCATCGGTCCGGTGCGGCGGCTCACGCCGGAGGTCGGTTTTCCGGAGACCCAGGGGGGCGCGCAAGCCTACGGCACGCCGTATCCCTTGAGCGACAACTACCATCTCTGCGTTTACGATGCGACGATGCAACCCGGCGTGGGAAGGCAGGGCAAGGGCTACGTGCCGGGCGACTACGGGATCTATCTCGTCGACGCCTTCGGCAATCGCGAGCTTGTCTACCGCGATCCCGAGATCTCCTGCTTCACGCCGATTCCGCTGCGGGAGCAGCCCGTGCCGAAGACCGGCCCGGAACTGGTGCGGGGCGCCGGCACCGATCCGGCGACGCGGCACGAGGCGGCCGACGAGTTTGCCAAGGCCGAGGGCACCATGGCCGTCATCAATGTGTACGACGGCTTCAAGCCCTGGCCGGAAGACACGAAGATCACGCACCTGCGGGTATTCCAACTCTTGCCGATGCCCGTTCCGTCCGGCCCCCTCAAACCGTTCGACACGGGCAGGCGCGAGGCCTCTGCCAAGGACTCGGTGGTCCCCTGCCGCTGGGTTCTGGGAACGGCGCCGGTGGAAGCCGACGGTTCCGCCCATTTCAGCGTGCCTGCCAATCGGGAACTCTTCTTCCAGGCCTTGGATGAAAACGGGTTGGCAATTCAGTCGATGCGATCGGGAACGCACGTTCGCGAAGGCGAGAGACTCACTTGCGTGGGCTGCCACGAGCCCAAGTCGCGGGTGGCCCAGGCGGCCGAGGTCGTGCCGCTGGCCCTGAAACGTCCGCCTTCGAAGCTCGTGCCCGACGTGGACGGATCGGCCCCCTTCAGCTACCCGCGGCTGGTCCAGCCGGTGCTGGAGCGGAATTGCGTGAAGTGCCACGAAGAGAACCGCGACAAGAACCCGCCCAATCTGGCCCGGGAACCGATCGCCAACAACTGGTACGCCTCCTACAACAGCCTGGTCGAGAAGTACGGGTTCTACGACTACGGCGACGGCTACCGAACCACGCCCGGCCAGTTCGGCGCCAAGGCGTCGAAGTTGTACCAGATGCTCCAGGAAGGCCATCACGATTTGCAGCTTTCCAAAGAGGACCTGCACCGAATCACGCTCTGGCTCGACTGCACGTCGATGTTCTACGGGGTCTACGAGCGGGAAGGGGGCCTGGCGCAGTTGCGTGGCGAGCCGGTGAGGCCGACACTGGAGTAGCGGGGGCGGCGGACAAGAACACTGCCAGAACGAGCCGGATCGGTCTCCGGCTTTCTGCAAATCGGAATTGTAGGAGTACACAACATGAGAAATCTCGTTCTGCTTATCGTGGCGGCCCTGACCGGGATCGGAACCGCAGCGGAGTTTCCGAGTTATTCGGAGCCGCGAGCGATCACGTCAGGTCCCAAAGAACATCTCTTTGCCAGCTACTATGCCATTAACGCGTGGAGTGCCGACGGCCGTTACGCCACGGTGCTGGAAACGGACGTGAAGAGCGGTCTGCCCACCGAAAACGACGTGGCGGTGCTGGGTGTGGTGGACGCCCAGGAGAACAACCGCTTTGTGCCGCTGACCGACACGCGGTGCTGGAATTTTCAGGAAGCGACCATGGCGCACTGGCTGGGCACGGCGCCGCAGACGCAGTTCATCTTCAACGACCTGGTGGACGGCAAGTTCGTGTCGGTGATCTTCGACATGACGACCAAGACGCGGCGAATCGTGCCCTATCCGGTGAGCGCCGTGTCGGCCGACGGCAAGTGGGCGGTGAGCATCAACTACGCGCGGCTGCGTCTGACCCGGCCGGATTACGGATACGGGGGCAACGGCCAGGACGCCCGCGTCGACGTGACCTGGCCCAAGGACGACGGGCTGTGGCGGGTGAACCTGGAGAGCGGCGAGGCGAAACTGGTCGTACCGATCGCCTCGGTGCAGGACAGGATGCCGCAGGTCAAGGATCCCAAGGCGCTGGCCTACTTCTGCCACACCGTGATCAGCCGCGACGGCTCCAAGATCTTCTGGCTGGCGAGGTCCGTGGAGAATCTGTCCGGGCAACAGGTGGTGCGCAAGTGGGAGACCACGTCATTCACCTGCAACGGCGACGGCAGCAACGTGCGGCGCTGCTTTCCGGACGGTTGGGGTGGCTCGCACTTCAACTGGCTGGACGGCGACCGGCTGATGGTGACCGCCAAGTATAACAACGCGGTCTACAGCCACGTGCTGTTCACGGTCGGCAAGGAAGACTATACGCGAGTCGGTCGCGGCGTGCTGGATTTCGACGGGCACGGCGTCTTTTCCGACGACGGCAAATGGATGGCGACCGACACCTATCCCGACAAGCTGGGAGATCGCAAGCTGATGGTCGTCCGCATGTCGGACCAGGCCATCCTGCCGCTGGGGGCCTTTTTCGTCCCTGAAATCTACCGGGAAACCTACTCGCGCTGCGATCTGCATCCCCGCTGGCGGCCCGACGGCAAGATGCTGGCGTTCAACTCGGTGCACGAAGGTTCGCGACAGGTTTACGTGATCGACGTCGGCGAGACCGCCCGCTAGTTGGACAGCGCCACTTTGGCCAATGCCGGTGAACGCAAGTCCCAGCCGAGCGTTCTTTTAACCCGCTGCCGCAGGCGAGGTCGTTCTCCGACTACAGGTCGCTTTGGGATGGTTGGCACTCCTCGCCTGCGGCAGCGGGTTAAACGATTCTGCCGCAAAGGTTTCGGTTCCCCGCACCACCCCGAAGTGACGCTGTCCAACCCCTGTTCAGTCCACTTAGCGGTCGCTCTTTGTGAACACCAGCAAGAACCGATCGTCCGTCGGGCGGGGCATTTCGCGGAGCAACGTGAAGCCGGCCTCTCGCATTTCTTCCTTGACCGTCTGGGGGGCGATCATCCGACGATGGCTGGCCTGGCGATGGGGGATCGGCTGGGGCGACGACCGGTCCACGACGTAGACACGCCCCGACGGCGCGAGTCGCTCACGCAGTTTCGCCAGCAACTCGGCACCGTGAAACAGAAGGTGATAGGTGTCGAGGAAATAGACGGCGTCGAGCGGCTCCTCGTCCAGCTTGGGATCGCCTTTCTCCGTCAAGGTGGAGGGGAGCGCGACGCCTTCCGGCAGCGGCGGCCGCTCGTCTTTCTGGGTGGCCCATTCTTCCAGGACGATATCAACGGCCTCGCAGGGCATCGCCTTGAGCAGCGGGCCGATCAGCTTGCGACCTTCGCCCAACGCAACAAACGCCACGCGGCGGCAGGTCGCGCCGGCGGGCAGAAGCAACTCTTGGACGACCGCCTCGGGCAAGGCTGACGCAGGATCGGGATCGCGGTCGGGAGCCTCCAGACCGGTGGGACGCTGGAAGATCAGGACGAACTGGTCCTTCCCTTTGAGGATCTCTTCGGCGGAATCGACGTACAGATAGCCCTGTTCGCGGGCTTCCCGGACCACCGTGGTTTCGGCGGTCCAGAAGTGCTTCTCGGCACGCTGCTCGCGCGGCACCCAGTCGGTCAGGGTGCCCAGATGCTGGTCGACGATGACCAGATATCCGCCCGGCTTGAGCGCTCGCCAGATTCCTTGGAGCATTTCTCGCGGCTGGGAGAAGTGATGGTAGACCCGGTTCATGTAGGCCATGTCGACCGAACCGGCCGGAAGTTTCGGATCGGTGGCGCCGCCCAGCACGGCCTTGACCTGCGGCAATTCACGCTTCTCCGCCTCTTCGCGGATCTTTTTCGTCTTGCTCTCTCCGATCTCCTCGGCCAGCACCGTGCCGTCCGTGCCGACAATCTCGGCAAAGATCCACGAATCGCGCCCGCTGCCGGCTCCGATATCGGCGATCGTCGAACCGGGACCCACACCGAGCCGCTTGGCGATCGCCTGCAGTGCCTCCGCACGACGGTGCGACTCCTCTTGCTGACTTGCTCTGCGCTTCTGGGTGGACTGCTGGGTCTGCTGCCCGACGGCAACGGCCGCGGCGCAGAAGAGAATCAGAACGCTCAATCGAGGAAAGAAAGGATTTCTGGATATCACGGTTCGCGACCTTTCGGCAAGAAGTGTCAATTCCTGTGCCATCACTTGTTCGGCTTGAGGTACTTGTCGAAGAACCCGATGACCTCAGGCCGCAGGTCCCGCTGTTTGGGCTGAAGGTGGAAGCTGTGAGGGGCGTCTTCGACGATGATCAGTTCGCTCTCCACGCCGATCTTCTTCGCCGCCTCGTGGAAGCGCTCGGACTGATCGAGGGGCGTGGTTTTGTCGGCCGTGCCGTGAAGGATCAGCATGGGCGGATCGTCCTTCGAGAGTTGCTTGATCGGCGAGGCGGAGTCCCACAGGGCGGGTGCCTCGGCCTGCGGCTGGGCGAACATGGGCAGGCTCGGGTAGGGCTTGGGCGGGACCTGGCCCTCCCACGAGGAGGCACAATGGGGGTACATGGGCACCGCGGCCTGGACGCGGCAGGAGAACTCCGCATCCTCCTTGGGATCGATTCCCACGTCCGGCCCGCTGACTGCCAGCAGGGCCGTCAGATGCCCGCCCGCCGAACCGCCGATGGCTCCAATGTGGTCGGCGTCGAGTTGGAACCGGTCGGCGTTCTTGCGCAGCCAGCGCACGGCCCGCTTGCACTCCTGGATGTTTTGCGGAAAAGTCGGCTGGCCGGCCTTGGCCAACGCGTAGTTGATCGACATGCAGACGTAGCCGTTGGAAGCAAGCGTGGTGCCGATATTAATCTCGCGCTTCGCGCCCTTATCGCCACCCGTCCAGCCGCCGCCGTGGATGATCACGATCCCCGCATACTTCTTTCCCGGCTCGAACGCGGGCGGCAGATAGAGGTCGGCCTTTTCGGTGCGGTCCGGTTCGAGGTAGGCGACGTCCTTTTCGATCCGAACCGCGGGCTGCTCCTGACGGATGTCTCGCACGAACAGGTTGCGCCAGCGGATTTCGCCGCCGTGGGTCTGCAACATGATCGGGCCCTTGGCGGGAAGGGGTTTCGAGCGATCCCAGTAGTTCTCCATCACGGCGTCGTCGACGACGAGCTTCTCGTTCAACCATACCGAGGTGCGGTCGCCGACCTGGCGGATGCGAAAGCTGTTCCACTCGCCAAAGGGCTTGTCGGCCAGCACGAGCGGGTCGCGACCGGGCTTGCCGGGGGTGTTGTTGAACAGGCCGCCGGAACCCAGGTGCGGTTTGCGGTCAGGTCTCTTCGGATCGAAGACCTGGTTCCAGTCCCAGATCTGCACCTGCGGGGTGCCGCGGAGATAGATGCCGCTGTCGGCCTTGGGCACGGTCTTGTATTCGATGAGCAGCTCGATGTCGCCGAACTCTTCGTCGGTCGTGGCGTAAGGGCCCGTGCCGTCGTTGACCAGTTCGCCGTTCTCGACGCGCCAATGTTTCGGAAAGTCGGCCAGTTGCTGCTGGAGATTCGCCTCGCGTTTCTCGCCGGTGAACCTTTCGGCGCTGTGCGGATTGAGCCCGTGCCAGCCGGTCAGGTCCTTGCCGTTGAAGATCGCGCGGAACCCTTCCGGCGGAACGGGCTCGGCGGCCTGCAGTGCGGCAAGCGAGAGCAACAGGATCGTTGGGAGGGCGAGCTTCAGTGCATGATTCATTGTCGAATCCTCTTTGGAACTTGTTCTTATGGCGGCCCAATCAACCATCGGCCCGTTGTCGGTTTCTCTCAGGAGGCAGTCCACGGGGCTCGCATCGCTCGTGCGCGGAGTTGGTTGGCTTCCGGATCGTTGACGAATTCCTCCTTGACGGGGTCATATTTTAGGTCCCGCTGTAGCCACATGCAAATGTTGGCAGCGTGCACGGTGGTCATGGCCCGGTGCATGGCTTCCGGATAGGCCACCGTCTGGCGGCGGGATTTGATGCAGTCGAAGAAGTCGCGCACGTGGTTCAACGGTCTCCCCGTTCGGGTAGTGTATTCGTTCAATATCGTCTCGGTATCGTTCAGCAACGACTCGGAAGAAGCCCGCGACTGGCCGTGTTCGCCGCCCGAGTTGGCGATCCAGGCATCGGAGCCGTCGAACCGCTGGCCGGAGAAGCTGACCCAACACTCCTGCTTGAGGGAGAGGATCATTTTCACGCCGTTGGCGTAGTGCGCGACCAGCCCGTCGCCGGTGGGATCTTTGACATGTTCGTACTCGACGGCGGAGGTGTTTCGCGCGTCGATGCCCGCCTGGACCTGCATGATCGTGTGCGCGCCCCATTCGCCGATGCAACTCGTATGGAAATCGTAGTGATTGCGCCACTCGCCGCGGACGTAGGCAGAGTTGTAGGGCCGCCAGGGGCAGGGGCCGAGCCAGGCGTCCCAGTCGAGTTCCTCAGGTGCCGGTTCGGGTTCGGCGGGGAGCCAGTCGCGCCGCATCATCGCGTCGCCCCAGGGCGCGATTTGCGCGTAGGCGGTGTGCAGTTTTCCGAGCCGGCCGGAGCGGGCCAGTTCGATGCCGAACACGCGATTGGGCATGCTGAGCCCCTGGGTCCCGGTCTGATAGACACGCTGGTGACGGCGAGCGGTCTCGACCACGAGCTGCCCCTCGGCAATCGTCATCGAGGAGGGCTTTTCGCAGTACACGTCTTTGCCGGCCCGCATCGCCAGGATGGAGGCCAGCGCGTGCCAGCGGTCGCCGGTGGCGATCAACAGGGCGTCGATGTCCGCGCGTTCGGCCAGGAACCCGCGAAGATCGCGCGACATGGCGCAATCCGCGTTTCCATACTTCGTGTCGACCAGTTTCTTGACGGCTTCGCGCCGGCTGCGGTTGATGTCGCAGATCGCCAGGAACTGCACGTCGGGCTGGTCGAGCATCTCGCGCAGCACGGTCTGGCCGCGGCCGCCGAGCCCGATGCCCCCCAACAGGATGCGCTCGCTGGGCGCCGCCTTTCCATCTTTGCCGAGCGCCCGGGCCGGGACGACATACGGAAGAGCCATCAGTCCGGCCGCTGCGACGCTCTTCTTCAGCCAATCGCGCCGGGTCAATTGCGGCGAGGGTGATCGTGGTGTCTGGAACGGCACGGTCTGTGCTTGAAAGGGCATTTCAGAACCTCCTGCGACATTGGCTCACGAGTTCGGGAATTGGTTGGCCTGGGGAGCGACCTGGTCGATGTTGGGGGTGATGTCGGCATCGACGCGGCCCAGCGCCCACGACATGCCTCCCAGCAGGATCTGCTCGAAGATCGGGCTCGACCAGACGTCTTCGCGATGCCCCAGGGAGGTGTAGAACACGCGCCCCTTGCCGTGCATGCGGGCCCAAGTGGCCGGAAACGGCGGGCGGTCGTAGCAGCGGCGATCGGCCGGGGCCTCCTTGTTCATCCCGGCGCAATCCTGCACCAGGATGACGTGCAGGTCGGCGGCAAAACGAATCAGAGAGAACCACTCTTCGACCATGGAGAACGAATCTCCCAGTTTCTCAGCCCCGGGGAACTGAGGTGAGACGACCTTGATCCGGGCCTCCTGCTGAGTGCCGTGGCCGAGGCAGTCGGCCCCGGCGGCTTCGGGCAAGAGCCAGACGCCGGGATGGATCGCCACGAAGGCCTTGCCGCCACGCACGGCTTCGTCGAGATTCTTCCAACCTCGATCCGAGAGGGGCGGGCTGCCGTCCGGGCTGTCGGGCTTCATCAGGTCGGCCGGTCTGCCGCAGGTATAGGAAACGACCGCGGCAAAAGCATCGAGATTGCCGTCGAAGACTCGTCCATCCTTGGTGCACTCGACCTCGCAGCCGATCCGTTTCGCCAGGTCCACGAAGGCCTTTTCGGCCAACGAGAGTTCGTCGCCCTGCCGATGGACAACGGGATGTTCGAACAGCACGCTCCGGCTGAAGAGAAGGATCTTGCGGCGTCCCTCCTCCGCAGCGAATCCAGCTTGCCCGGCAAAAGGCCAGCCGAGGATGGTCGTTCCCAACGCTTGCAGTACCTGTCGACGTTTCATGAGAGACCTCTGCTGCGTTCATTGAATAGGCAAGGCTCGATGATGTGCACAGCCCGTGATGTTGCCAGGAAGCTCCGTGGAGCACGGAGGGAATTATGACAGCTTCCGCGGCAAGAAGACAGATGCCGATCTCGGAATGCACTACTTGGGGCACTGCGTCGTGGAAATCGGGTTCATCCGCCTGAAGCGTATGTTGCTCTGAAAGAGGTCGATCGTCGGAACGCCGCTACCGCGGCGATGTTTTGACAAGGTCGGAACGGCCGGGTAGGATCAGTGGCCGGGCAGGGATGGCCTGCGAATCTGTTGAAAAACGGTCGGGTCTAGGGCCACTCGCCTATGCTTCAAGGAGTACCAATGATGAGAGCCTGCCGCGTCTTTCTTGCATGGGTCCTGGTGGGCTGTGCGTCGCCGTGGTTGGCGGCAGCGGAGGTCGAATTGACGCACGTCGACGTGTTCACCTCGGGCGCCGAGGGATACCATACGTTTCGCATCCCGTGCGTGGCCCGGACAGCCGACGGGACGCTGCACGCCTTCGCCGAGGGACGGCTGACCAACAGATCGGATCCCGGCGGGACGCACATCGACCTGGTGTACAAGCGGAGCACAGACGGCGGCAAGACCTGGTCCCCGCTTGTCTTGCTCGACCGGCATCCCGAGACGAACCTTGCCGATCTGGAGAATGACCGTACTGCGGCCTCGAACGCGGTGGCGCTCGTCGATCACACGAATGACCGGCTGTGGTTGTTCGATACGCGGCTCGTCAAGCGAGATCTGGGCAGTTTTCAGATGTGGGAACTCCACAGCGACGACGGCGGCGCCACCTGGTCGCAGCCCGGGCGCATCCGAGTGCCGCGGCACGAGGCGCCCGGCAAGTCGGACGTCTATCCGAACCTGGGGAGCGGGATCCAGATGCAGTCCGGGCGCCTGGTCGTCCCCGCGACCCGGCGCACGTCGGAGGCCGACACACAGAGTTTCGCCCTCTATAGCGACGATCACGGCGGCCAGTGGCAGGCGGGCGAGGTGGTCGAGGCGGCCTGCAACGAGGCCCAGATCGTCGAGTTGAGCGACGGCCGGCTGTTGATGTCGGTGCGTCCCAACGAGGGTGACGTTCGTTTGGGGGCGTTGAGTTCCGACGGTGGAGAGAACTGGACGAAGCCTGCCCCGCTCTTTCCCTCCACGCGGGTGGCCGAAGCGATCGAGCGCTACACCCGAGCGGGAGAGGGGGACGAGACGCGAAATCGCCTCTTGCACACCATTCCCGCGGGCGGCCCGTTGGGCGCCCGATCGAATCTCGAGATCCGCGTCGGTTACGACGAAGGTGTTTCCTTCAGCAATTCGCGCCGGGTCTATGCCGGATATGCCGCCTATTCGGATCTGGTCAAGATCGACTCGGATCGCGTGGGTATCCTCTGGGAGCGGGGCGAGAAGACCAGCTATCAGTTCATCACGTTCACCGTCGTCGGTCGCTCGTTTCTGGAGCCGAAGTGATGTGGCAGGATCGTCGTTTTTGAGCCTCGCACGAGAGGCATCCGAGGTGGGTTCATGAAGACCGCCAGACTATTTGGAGCGTTGCTTTGGGGACTGCTCATCCTTGCAGCATTCGGCGCCGCCTCGGCCGATGATGTGTCCCCCGAGCCGGCCGCATATCTTGGCCCCTCGGCCATCGCGGTGTCGCCCGATGGGCGGATGCTCTTCGTCTGCCTGGCCGATGCACGGCAGTTGGCCATCGTTGAATTGCCGGACGGCCGCATTGTGCGAACGGTTCCGACTCCGGGCGAACCCACGGGACTGGCGATCGGCGGTGACGGACGGCGGGTTTACGTTGCTTGTGCGGCCGCCGCCAGTTCCGTGCTGGAGATCGACGCGGCTTCCGGCGAGACCCTTGCGACCTTCCCGGCCGGTCACACGGCCACGGCTCCGACGCTTTCGCCGGACGGCAAGCGGCTTTACGTATGCAACCGCTTCGATCACGACATCTCGGTGATCGACCTGGAGCACGGCAAGGAACTCGCACGGGTGGCAGCCGTCCGGGAACCGATCGCGGCCGCGATTTCGGCCGACGGCAGCCAGCTCTGGGTGGCCAATTTCCTGCCGGCGGGCCCGGCCGACCGGTACGGGGTGATGGCCTCGGCCGCCGCGGTCACCGTGGTCGACACCCGCACATTCGAAACGGCGCAGGTCCGGCTCATCACCGGCACGACGAGCGCGAGGGACATCGTTCTGACTCCCGACGGCAAGTGCGCGCTGCTTGTACACATCCTTGGTCGTTATCACTTGCCCACCGAACGGGTCGACGGGAGTTGGATGAACGGCAACGCCCTGACGGTGATCGACGTCCGCCGCCGCGAGGTGATCAACACGGTTCTGTTCGACGGCTATTTTGCGGGGGCCGCCAATCCTTGGGCGGTCGCCTGTACGGCGGACGGCCGTTGGATCTGCACTTCCCATGCAGGGACGCACGAACTGAGCGTGATCGAGGCCGAAACGCTCCTGTCGACACTCCGGCGTTTCCCCATCGTGGCTTTCTCCAACGCGGCCTTCTTCGACGGGAGCTACTACGGCGGCTATACCTCCACGTCAACCGGAGAGGACATCGTCAACGAGCCGGGCTTTCTCGCCGGCATGAGGCAGTGGGTGAAGCTGCCCGGGGTGGGACCGCGAGGGCTGGCAATATGCGGCTCGCAGGTCTACGTCGCAGAGTACTTCACCGACAGCATTGCGACGGTTACCCTGCCTGCCGGAGAAGACGCTACGGCGAGCAGTTTTCCCCTGGGCCCCAAGCCGCAATGGAACGAAGTCCGCCGCGGTGAGATGCTGTTTCACGACGGCTGCCTGTGCCACCACGGCTGGCAGAGCTGCGCCAGTTGCCACCCCGACGGACGTGTCGACGCCCTGAACTGGGACCTGCTCAACGACGGCGAGGGCAACCCCAAGAACACCAAGAGCCTGCTCTTGTCGCACCAGACTCCCCCGTCGATGGCCTCCGGCGTTCGTCCAACGGCGGAGTCCGCGGTTCGGTCGGGCATCCACCATATCCTGATGTCGGAACGGCCCGAAGCCGAGGCAGTGGCGATCGACGCCTGGCTCAAGTTGCTTTCACCGCTCCCGAGCCCCCATCTGGTCGAGGGGCGGCTGAGTCCGGCGGCCGAGCGGGGACGGCAGTTGTTCGAGAGCGACCGGGTCGGTTGCGCGAACTGCCATCCGGCCCCGCTCTACACCGACCTGAAGACATACGACGTGGGGACCCAAGGCGAGTATGACGAGCGAGCGGCCTTCGACACGCCGACGTTGGTTGAGGTCTGGCGGACCTCGCCCTATCTGCACGACGGGCGTTACACGACGATCGAGCAATTGCTCACCGAAGGGAACCACGGCCACGCAAACCGGTTGCGAGCCGAGGAACTCGCCGATCTCGTCGATTTCGTCTTGTCGCAGTGAGCCCTACGACGCGATCGAATCGGCGGCTCGTTCCGCCTCGGAAGTCGGCACGGGGGCCATCGGCCGGTCTTCATCTGGAGGCAGTTTGGGACGAACGAGCAGGAAAACGGCGGCAGCCACCAGCCCGACCAGGATACCCAGCGACGTGCCCAGCCGCGGGGCGAGTCCGAAGCCGATCTCTTCCACGAGGATATAGGTCGTGGTGACCACCGTCATGAACACGGCCGGGATGAAGGCGATCCACCAGCGACTGGCTCGCCGGGCGAGAAATACGGCCCCGGCCCATAGGGCCACCGCGGCCAGGGTCTGGTTGGCCCAGCCGAAGTAACGCCAGATGATGTCGAATTTCACGAAGTTCAACGACAGCGAAATGGCAAACAGTGGAATGACCAGGATGTAGCGGTTGAGAATGCGTTTCTGGGTGAGGTGGAAGTAATCGGCCAGCATCAGCCGGCCGACGCGGAAGGCCGTGTCGCCCGAGGTAATCGGCAACACAACCACGCCCAGCACGGCCAGGGCTCCGCCGAAATGTCCCATGGTGGCGAAACAGGTGTCGTGGACTACGCCGCCGGGGCCGCCGTCGGCCAGCGCCTTGGCCAGCCCCTCGCTTCCGCCGTAGAAGCCTTGGGCCACCGAGGCCCAGACCAGGGCGATGATCCCTTCAGAAATCATCGCGCCGTAGAACACGAGGCGCATGTGTTTCTCGCTCTTCAAACATCGCGCCATGAGCGGACTCTGAGTGGCGTGAAACCCGCTCACTGCCCCGCAACTCACCGTGATGAAGATCAGCGGCCAGGCCGGCAGTTGCTTGGGATGGAGGTTGGCGAGGGTGAAGTCGGGCATGGGAATCCGGCCGTTGAGCAGGGCGATCCCCAATCCGGTAACCATCACCAGCAGGGCCGCGGCGAAGAGCGGGTAGAAGCGGCCGATCAGCACGTCGATCGGCAGCAGGGTGGCCAGCATGTAGTAGACGTAGATGATCACCATGACGATCCACAGCCAGTTGGAAAGGCCCAAGGTCTTGGACTCCAGCCAGGAAACGGCCGCCGGCCCGGCCCAGGAGCCGACCGTCTCGGCCGGCAGAATATCGACCAGCAGCAGGGCGGGCCCCTTCACAAACACCGTGCCCACGAGCAGCATCAGCAGGAGGATGAAGAAGGTCGCAATGTGCCGGGTCACGTTGCCGAGGTAGCGGCTGATCAGGTCGGGCAGGCCCTCCCCGTGATTGCGGATCGACATGCCGCCGATCAGGAAGTCGTGCACGGCGCCGCCGAAGATGCATCCCAGCACGACCCAGAAGAAGACCTGCGGTCCCCAGAGAGCGCCCAGGATCGGCCCGAACACCGGTCCCAAACCGGCGATGTTCAGGAGTTGGATCAGATAGACCCGCCAGGTGGGCATGGCCACGTAATCGACGCCGTCGGCCAGCGCTACGGCCGGCGTGAGCCGGTCGGGATCGGTTCCGATCGCCGACTCGGTCAACCGTCCGTAGAAGAAGTACCCTCCGACAAGCAGCAGCAGACCGACGACAAAGGCAATCATGCCATCCATCCCCATTTGTGAATACGACTGGTGGTCTTCTCTCGCCCACTGGTGCAAGTGTAGCTCAGTTGGACAGCGTCCCTATGGCCAATGCCGGTGAACGTAAGTCCCGGCAGAGCGTTCGTTTAACCTTATTTTCCGCTACCCTGTGTCGTTTGCAACGGGTGCGTGGCGGAGGCGGTCAGTTAGGGGGCCTTG